>Ga0315288_10003692_pt1 | contig 19555 bp, 18 predicted proteins | sample YL17G11_20_MG_FD_203454 | JGI IMG/M metagenome (GOLD analysis project Ga0315288, IMG submission 203454) | Sediment microbial communities from Yellowstone Lake, YNP, Wyoming, USA - YL17G11_20 | ecosystem: Environmental > Aquatic > Freshwater > Lake > Sediment | place: USA: Wyoming | collected... | reverse complement strand
AAAAGAAGGTGGTCACCTGGTTGGTAGCCGCAGTCGCCGGACCGGAGACGAGGGAGGGCTGCACGCCGTTCCAAAGCGTGCGGACGCTCTGCGTCAGGAAGGAGCCGCTGTAGCTGGCCACGACGCCAGCGGTGCAACTGGCGTTTGGCGCCCTGCAGAATGAGCTTCCGGCCAGCGCCGCCTCGAAGAACGGTTGCGGCGTAATGGCGCCGCCCGCGCGGATCTGGGCCGCCAGGTTGTCGAAGGCCTGCGCGAAACTCTGGCCGCCGGAAACCATGAAGAACGGCACCTGGTTCAAATCAATCGGCGAGTAGAGCCTAGAGGCCGTCCGGCGGACGTAACCCACCTCGAGGAGCGAGTTGCCGGGCATCGCGCGCTGGATAGTGAAATTCCAGGAATTATTCGGCCCGGGCCGGTAGGCCGGATCGATGTTATAGGTCGTCGAAGCGAAGGGCTGATTGGTGCCGGGCACGGTGCCGGGGATCAATGGAACAGGCGCGGTCGGCGACAACGCCGGAAGGCCAATGCTGCTGCCGTCAATACCGATTCGAAAAGCGGTGGCTGGGTTGGCGGCGGAACTGCCCAGGCACTGGCCCGAGATAGATGGCCCCAGGCACGCCTGGGTTTGTCCAAAGCCCAGGGCCTGCAGAGGATTGATCGCTTTCTGCACGCCATTGAGCCGGTCATACAGCCGCGAATAACCGCCGCGAATGACCGTCCTGCCGCTGCCGAACAGCGTTCCCAGCAACCCGCCGCTGAGTTTCGGGTTCCAGGCTACGGCGATGCGGGGAGCGAAGTTGTTGTAGATGGGATCGTAGGGATAGCTGCGCCCCGCGAACTTGACGGGAGCGAATCCGACCAGCGGATTGTAGACCTGGCCATTGAGCGCCGCCTGTTGCCGCTGCTGGAGATAAGCGACCGGATCAATGATTTGGTTATTTGCCCCGAGCGCGATGACCTGTTTACCCGTCGCTTCCTGCGCCGGCAGATCGAGCGTCCAGTTCAAGCCGTAGGTGACGGTCAGCGTGGGAAGAATGTGCCAGGAATCGGTGGCGTAAAGGCCGGTGGTGCTGTAAGTAACGTTGTTCGAGAGCGGTGTGCCGGGGGGGTTGGCGGACAGGTCGCTGGCGCGACTGCCGACGACGTACGCCTGATCCACCATGCCGAGGACTTCCGTATAAAAGTTGTTCCAGTTGGTCGTCTGGCTGGAAGGCAGGCAGTTCCGGGTGAGCGTAGCGGTGCAGGTCGGCGGCCTGTAGGTAGCAGGGATGTTGATACCGCTCCCCACGTTGATGTTGTAGAGAGGCACGGTGAGCGTCGATTGGCCGTCGTCGCGAGAGAAGACCACGTTGGTGCGATCGAGCGTGCCGCCGAAGCGCAACAGGTGCGCGCCCTTCTGCCAGGAAAGATTCTCGCGGAGGCTCGGGCTGTGGCTCTGCCAGGTCCGCTGGCGCGTGGAGTTAACGCGAACATTCACCGGGATGAGCGCAGTGTCGGCGTTGCCGCCGATGGCCAGCGCGGCGGCCGTGCCGGGCACCTGCGGGGTGGCGCCGGCCGTGGCCCAGTGCCACCAGTCACGCATGTAGCTGAAGTTCAATTCGTTAGTGAGGCGGGGCGTGATGACACCGGTAAGACCCAGCACCACATAGCGCGGCTCGCGCGGAATCGAGGCCGTGGAAGCAATCTGACCCTTGGTGTGTCCCGGAAGCATCCCGCCAATATCGGTCTGGCGGTTAACCGCAGCCGTCTCGGTGAAGTAGCGGTAGCTGCCGGTGAGCTGCCAGTTGGCCCCGAACGAGTGGTCCAGGCGAATCACACCGAAGTTGCTGCTGACCGGCAATGGGACCGGTCCGGTGAAGCCGATGGTGTTGAGGCCGTCCCCCAGGCTGGAGTTGTTGCCGGCGGGCTCGTACTTGTTCCACAGCGTTTTGATCAAGGGATTCAGGCCCAGCCCGCGCGGGTCGCAGAGCGAGTTCCCGCTGGCGCCGCACAGCGAGGCGTTCGCCAAATCGTAGGACACGATACTCCCTGAAGCATCGCGGAATCGAAGGACTCCCTGGCGCATCGTATCCGACGGCACCATGCGATCGACCGTCGATGTGCTCAGCATGCGCCGGCCCTCGTAGTTCATGTAGAAGAAGGTCTTGGCTCTCTCCGGCAGCCGCGGGATGTAGCCGCCCAAGCTGCCGCCGAAGCGGTTGTCCCTGCTTTCCGGCCGCGCCTGCCCGGTCCGGTTGAGAACCCAACCGTTCGCATTCAGGTTGTCATTCTGCAGGTATTCGTACAACGAGGCGTGGAACTGGCTGCTGCCGCGCTTGGTCACCAGAACCGTCTCGCTGCCGGAGGAGCCGGTGAAGCTGGCGGTCGGATTCGTGGTTGCGACGCGGAATTCCTGAACGCTCTCCACCGGAGTGGGAATGGGAGCTTCCGGCCCACCGTTGTAATTGGTGTAGTAGTCGGAGTTCCCGGAGACGCTACTGGTGACGTTGCCGCCATCCAGCACGATGGAATTCTGGTCGCTGTGCGCTCCGGCCACCTGGCCGCCGTAATAACTGCTCTGGTTGGCGCCCTGTTGCGGCATGGACGTGGCCTGCAGGGTGAGCAGGCTGGTGACGTTGCGCTGTAAGGTCGGAAGCAGCAACAGGGTGTTGCCTCCGAGGGTGGAGCCCACCGTGGCGTCCATGGTCTGCAATTCCGCGCCGGTCGCCGTCACTTCTATGGTTTGGCGGGTTTCGCCCAGCGGCAATTGCAGGTTGATGGTGTACGACTTCGTGACCTCCACCACAATCGAGGGTATTCGCGCCTGCTGGAAACCAGCGGCGGTGGCCCTCACCCCATAGGTCCCTGGCGGCACGCCGACGAACACGTAGCGGCCAACCGCATTGGTTGTGACGGTGCGGACGGCTTTGGTTGCGGCGTCTTCCAGCTCGACAGTTGCCCCAGGGACGACAGCCCCAGTGGGATCGGTGACCAGCCCGAGCACCGTGCCGGTGCCGGCTGTTTGCGCCCACACGGTTGCCCACAGTGTCGACGCTAAAAGCATTGCGAACAGAAGCCTGCGAATCATGACGCGCATTTCTCACTCCTCCCTCTTCCTCACCGGTTGCCGCGTAAGCCGGAAAAAGGACACAGAGACACCCCTACACGGCATCCCCGTCGCTATCGTTCACACATGCATTGGGCGCCCCCTCAGCTAACCGGCTTGGGATTTCGGGTCGTGTGAGTCTCATATATACCCCGTCGCTTCCCCTGTCAAGGCCCACGCCGACCCGGGCCACCCGTCCCTTTTCTCGCCTTTCGGGCGCCCCACCACCTCCGTTCTGCGCGTCTCCGTCGGCAGCCCGTTCCCGCAAGACATTGTTACGCATTTGTGCGACGTGACGTAAAGTCCGTGGACTCGCACTCCTCATCCGGCCCACAATCGGCGCGTCCATCGTGATGCACAAACAAGCGGAGCGTGCAAAGCAGCGATTCGGCAAAAGACTCCGACAACTGCGGCTAGATGCCGGCTTGTCCCAGGAAGCTCTCGCCGACGAAGCGGGCCTGGATCGCACGTACGTTAGCAGTTGCGAGAGGGGCCATCGCAACATCAGCCTTGAGAACCTCTGCCGGCTGGCCGTCGCGTTGGGAGTCAAGACGGAGGAACTCCTCGAAGGTGTCTGATCTCGTCAGAGCCGCTCAAGCGAGGAAGACGAACGATTTGGAGTTCGCCGCTTGCACACCGGAGGTCGTTGATCCGGAGGGGTTCAACGCGAAGGCCGCAATTCCCTATGGCTGCAAGGCAGAGCACATTCACCGGGCCATGTGCGAGTTCGTGGACTTCCTCGGCTTCATCAACCAGCAACTGCACAGCAAAGGAATCTCGCGCATTGAAACCATGCTGATGCCGGCGAATTTCAGCAGCATGGTAGGCGAGTTCATGAATGCCAGCATTCCGAAATACTGCAAAACCCTTGTGAAGAACCGCTACCACAACGGCCATCCCGACTTGATTCCCGCCGGGAAGTTTCCGAACGATGCCGCGCAGCATGCCGGCGAAGGAATTGAAATCAAGGGATCGCGCTACATGCGCGGATGGCAAGGCCACAACCCGGAAGACACCTGGCTCATGGTCTTTGTTTTTGACAGCGGGCGGCCGGCAGATCAGGGAAAGGGCATCGCTCCGAAGCCGTTCAAGTTTCTCGCCGTGGTGGGAGCCCGACTCACGAAAAAGGACTGGCTTTTTGCAGGCCGCTCCGAGACAAGCCGGAGAACGATAACGGCGAGCGTCACCCGCACCGGATACGACAAGATGATGGCGAACTGGATTTACAAGGCTCCGCTTTCAGGGAATGAAGAGGCCTAGTTGATCTCTTTCGATGCTCAGGCTGGCAAATTTGGCAACCGCCTTTTTCGCCATTTCGTAATACTCGACATTGCGCTCAACCCCGATACAGGGTACATGCACGGCTTCGGCGGCGCCTACTGTCGAGCCGGAACCCATGAAGGGATCGGCGATCAGGCCCTCGCCGAGAGGAAGGGCGGCATGGACAATCTGCCGAAGGAAAGACTGCGGTTTTAGGCTCGGATGGTCGGCTATATCCCTTTCACGCTTCGGGGTTCTTTCGCTCCAGATCACGTCGCTAAACGGGCGATCCTCCGGCGTCCGTCTCAATCCCCCGGTCCCGTGGGTCCTTAAACAATCGCTCACCTTCATTCCTTCCGGTATCGGCTTTCTTAGGAGGCCCCACGGCTCATACCCGCCCCGCGGAAGGGAGGACACGCCCGGGAAGTCCTCTTCCGCGTTTTTCGGCCTGTCCCCTCCTCTCAAAGTGCGGACAAGACGAACGAGTTGCCCGCGGAATTCCAGGCCGCCTTCGACAAGGGAAGAAAACACCACCTGCGACAGGAAAGCGTTGCAGGCGATGAAGACATGACCGCCCGGGCGCAGGGCGTGAACTGCCACCTTCGCCCACTCCGCAAAAAAACGGGCTAGTTGTGCCCGTTCTTTCGGATTCAGGGCGGTAAACCTGGGGAGCGGTGCCCTTACGTGGCCGTCGAAGGACGGAGGGATTCGCCAAATGCCGCCGCTCCCGTTTGCCCGCTTCTCCAACTGGTCAAATTCGTATTCCTTTACGCCATAAGGAGGATCCGTAACGATCGCATGGAGGGAGTTCTCCGGGATTTGGCCCATCCACTCCAAGCAGTCAGCATGAACGATCAGGCTGTCCCCGATCCTGGCTGAATCGTAATCCAGCGCGAAGCGGTCAAGCTGTACCTCTGTCTCCATGCAAGACCCAACTATGCCACAGCGTACCGAAAGAACAAAACCGGGTCAATATGGCTTGAAGGGCGCGCGCGCCGCTGGGTTGCTTGCTGCCTTCTGCCTCTGCCCGCTGCCTTCTGGCTTGGGTCTGGTGGCTTCCGCATGCTCCCCGCCGCGTAACGGATTCGGCGGGGTTGTTGCCGATAGGACGCGGATGCTACTCTGGTCTATTCAATGCCTGGTGAAAAATTTACAGAGCTGGCGGCGCTGATGGCGCGGCTGCGCGGCCCCGGCGGCTGCCCCTGGGACCGCGAACAGAACTTCGACACCATCAAGCCCTACCTGCTGGAGGAAACCTACGAGGTCGTCGATGCCATCGACCGCCGCGACTTCCAGGAGTTGCGCGGCGAGCTGGGCGACCTGCTGCTGCAGGTGCTTTTCTTCTCGCAGATGGCCGCCGACGAGGGCCGCTTCACCATCGACGACGTGATCGAAGCCATCTACACCAAGATGGTGCGCCGCCACCCCCACGTTTTCGGCGAGACGGAGGCCAAATCGGCCGAGGAAGTGCTTCGCCGCTGGGACCAGTTGAAGGCCGAGGAAAAGCGCCTGCACGCCGAAGAACACGGCAGGGAATATGAGCCGGCCGGGTCGGCGCTCGCCGGCGTGGCCCGCAACATCCCGGCGCTGCTCGAAGCCTACCAGCTCAGCGCCCGCGCCTCCTTTGTCGGTTTCGACTGGGAACGCATCGAAGGCGTGCTGGACAAGGTGGAAGAAGAGATGGGAGAACTGCGGGCGGCGCTGAAGGAGCCGGATGCCGAGGTTCGGCGGCGCCGCTGCGCAGACGAGGTGGGCGACCTGCTGTTCGCCGCCGTCAACGCCGCCCGCTTCCTGGGGCTGGAGCCGGAGAGCGCGCTGCGCCACGCCAACGGCAAGTTCCGCGAGCGCTTTGCCTGGCTGGAAGCGCGCCTGGCGGAGCGCGGCAAGAAGCCCGTGGAATCCACGCTGGACGAGATGGAGGCGTTATGGCAGCGCTCGAAGAAGGAAGCGAAGTGAGCGCGCCGGACCTCACTTTCCGCGCCTGCTCCTCGATCGAGGATTTCCGCCAGTGCGTGGACCTCCAGAAAGCCGTATGGAACTTCGACGAGGTGGACGTGCTGCCGCTGCACGCCTTCGTGGTGGCGCAGGAAATCGGCGGCCAGACCTTCGCCGCCTTCGAGCCGGGCGGGCGCATGGTGGGCTTCGTCTTCGCCTTGCCGGGCATCCGGAACAGCCGGCCCTATTTCCACTCGCACATGCTCGGGGTGCTGGAGGAGTACCGCGACCGGGGCATCGGCCGGCGCTTGAAGCTGATGCAGCGCGCGGAGGCGCTGGAGCGCGGCATCGGGCTGATCGAGTGGACGTTCGACCCGCTGGAGCTGAGGAACGCGTTCTTCAACCTGGAGCGGCTGGGCGCCATCGTCCGCCGGTACATTCCCAACCGCTACGGGATCAGCACGGCGGCGCTGCACGCCGGGTTGCCGACCGACCGGCTGGTGGCGGAATGGCGGCTGGACAGCCCGCGGGTGGCCGGCTTGCTGGGCACCGCTGAAGCCGCCATTGGCGCGGGCCGCCCGCCGGTGGCCCGGCACATCGAAGTGCCGCCCGACATCGGCGAGATCAAGTACCGCGACCGCCCGCGGGCCTACGACATGCAGCAGCGCCTGCGCCGCGAGTTCGAGCAGGCATTTGCCGAAGGGCTGGTGGTCGCCGGTTTCGAGAAGCCGGGCGCGTATTTGTTAAGTGCGGCCGTAGGCTGTGGGCTGTAGGCTGTGGGACAGCGCTACGGCGCTGCGTCGGCGGTGCCCACAGCCTACAGCCCACAGCCTACGGCCTGATAACAGGAGTGGCCATGCACAAATACGTCTTTCATAACGATCGCATTGTTGCCTTGAACGAGGTTCGGCTGTCGCCGGGACAGGCGGGCCTGCTGAACGGATGGGGCACCTTCACCACCTTTCGGATTTACGCCGGGCGCCCCTTCGCTTTCGAGCGGCACTGGAAGCGGCTGACCACCGACGCCCGCCGCATCCAGCTCCCGATGCCGTTTGAGCCGGAAGCCGTGCGCAAACACCTGGATGAGCTGTTGGCGGCCAACCAGGTGAGCGACGGCTGCGTTCGCCTCTACTTCATTTACAACAAGATCGGGCTGTGGGCCAGCGACGAAGGTCTTCCGGTGACCGATCTGCTGATGTGCAGCGGCGACCGGCCGAAACGCGCCGGGCCCGCCGATTTGACCCTCCGGCCGCACGGACGGCAGGCGGCGCATCCGCTCTCGAATGTGAAGGTAATCTCCTGGCTGCACAATGTGTGGGCCGTGGAGCAGGCGCATCAGCAGGGATTCGAAGAAGCGTTGCTGCTCAACGAACGGAACGAGGTGGCCGAATGCACGGCGGCCAACGTGTTCTCGGTGCGCGGCGGCGCGGTGGCCACGCCGCCACTCGAGTCCGGCTGCCTGCCCGGCGTCAGCCGCGAGGTCCTGCTCGAACTCGGGCCGCGGAATGGGTTGCCGATCGGCGAGGCAACGCTTACCATGGATGATCTCGCCGCCGCCGACGAAACCTTCATCACCTCGACGACGCGCGAAGTGCAGCCCGTTCGCAGGATCGACGATCTCCGGATGCCGCAGGCGCCCGGCCCGGTCACCGAGCGCCTGGCAGGATTGTTTTCCGAATACGTGGCTACTTATATTGGGAAGAACTAACCACGGTCCCGCCCTGCGGGATCGGTGGTGAATCTCCCGAGGAGGAGTTGTTATTCATGAAACCGATTCGTGTCATACAGTACGGCGTCGGCCCCATTGGCGCGGCCATGGTGCGCCTGATGCTGGAGAAACCGGGGCTGGAAATCGTGGGCGCCGTGGACGTGGATCCGGCCAAGGCGGGCAAGGACCTGGGTGAAGTGGCGAGGGCGGGGCGCAAGCTCGGCGTGGCGGTCAGCGCGGCGGCGGCGCCGGTGCTTCAGGCCGGAGGCGACATCGTGGTGCACACCACCTCCTCCTACCTCGTCGATGTGCAGGAGCAGTTGCTGGAGTGCCTCGACGCCGGCATCAACGTCGTTTCCACCACCGAGGAGCTTTCCTATCCTTTCCGCAAGCACCCGGAGCTGAGCCGATTGCTGGACAGCCGGGCGCGGGAGCGCAAGGTGGCGCTGCTGGGAACGGGCGTGAACCCCGGCTTCGCCATGGACAAGCTGGCGCTCACCCTGGCTACGGTTTGCCACAAGGTTGAAGCCGTGGAAGTGCGCCGCGTGGTCAACGCCTCGAAACGCCGCCTGCCGCTGCAGAAGAAAGTCGGGGCGGGACTGACGGTCGAGGAATTCCGCGCCCAGGTGGCGGCCGGCATCCTCAAGCACCACGGCCTGCCGGAGTCGGCGGCCATGATCGCCGACGGGCTGGGTCTGGCGGTCGATCGCATCGAGGAGACCATCGACCCCATGGTGGCCGAGGAGAAGGTGGTCACCGAGTTCCTGGAAGTCGCGGCGGGCCGCGTGGCCGGCGTGCACCAGATCGCGCGCGCCTTCGCCGGCCCCAAGCAGCTCATTTTCCTGGAGCTGAAGATGTACGTGGGCGCCAAGGAATCGATCGACGCGGTCACGATTCACGGCCTGCCGGAGCTGAACCTGGCGGTGAACGGCGGCATTCACGGCGATCTGGCCACCGTCGCGGTCACGGTCAACTGCATTCCCGAGGTGGTTCAGGCCCGGCCCGGCCTGCGCACGTCGCGCGACATCCCGATGTGCTTTTTCCCGGGCACGACGTAGACCAATCCGCAGATTACGCAGATTACGCGGATTCCTTTCCCAATGCGGCTGGAGAAGATAACACTGCGCGAAATCGGCATGCCGCTGGTCACGTTTTTCGAGACCAGCTTCGGCCGCACCGCCGCCCGGCGGATTCTGTTGGCCGAGGTGCGGGGCGAGGGCGCGTGCGGCTGGGGCGAGTGCGTGGCTTCGGAAAACCCGTTCTACAGCGAGGAGACCACCGAGACCGCCCGGCACATCATCCGCGATTTCATCGCCCCCCGGTTGCTGGGCCGCGACATCCGCGGCGCGGATGAGATTCATTCGCTGCTCGACCACATCCGCTGGCACAACATGGCCAAGAGCGCCATCGAAACCGCCGCCTGGGACCTGGAGGCGCGGCTGCACGGCCGCCCGCTCTGGCGGTACATCGGCGGCAAGTTCGAGGAAATCCCGTGCGGCGTGTCGATCGGCATCCAGGATTCCGTCGAGGACCTGCTGGAGCGCATTCAAACGGAGCTGGACGCCGGCTACCAGCGCATCAAGGTCAAGATCAAGCCGGGCTGGGACATCGAGGTGCTGGCCCGGGTGCGCCAGCGCTTTCCGGGGATCCGGCTGATGGCCGACGCCAATTCGGCCTACACGCCGGCCGATGCGGCGCGGCTGAAGGAATTGGACCGCTTTCACCTGATGATGATTGAGCAGCCGCTGGCCTGCTTCGACATCGTGGACCACGCCCGGCTGCAGGCCCGGCTTGAAACGCCGATCTGCCTGGACGAGAGCATCCGCAACCTGCGGCTGGCGGAGCAGGCCATGGAGCTGGGCGCCTGCCGCATCATCAACATCAAGATGGGCCGGGTTGGCGGCATCGGGGAAGCGCGCCGCATCCACGACGCCGCCCGCGCCCGTGGCATCCCGGTGTGGTGCGGCGGCATGCTGGAATCGGGCATCGGCCGGGCGCACAATATCGCGCTTTCCACGCTCGACAACTTCGTGCTGCCCGGCGATGTTTCGGCCAGCAAGCGTTACTGGAAGCGCGACGTCGTCGTGCCGCCGGCCGAGGTGACGCCGCAAGGCGCGATCCGGGTGAGTGAGCGGCCGGGCATCGGCTGCGACATCGACCTCGATTACATCGAGTCCATTACCGTTCGGAAAGAGGAACTGGAGTGACACACGAGGGCCCCGAAAACCCGGCGCCGGGGTGCGTGCCGGCGGAGGCGGGCGGCGGTCTGAAGGTGGCCGGCGCGGCCTCGGCCTCCGCCGCGCATACCGTCGTCGAGGAGGTGCTGGAGGTCGAGCACGCCCAGCCGCCCATCTCCCGGCCGCTGCTGTATGTGCTGGTCGGGCTGATGGTGATGATGTGGACCGCGAATTACATCGTCGGCAAGATCGCGGTGCGGGAGTTCGGGTTGTGGACGCTGGGCGGGCTGCGCATCGAGGTGGCTGCCGCCATCATGCTGGCCCTGTTCCTGGCGCGGCGCGGCGCCGCCGGCTTTCGCGCGCTGCGAGAGAACTGGAAGGTGCTGGGGCTGCTGTCGCTGGTCGGGGTGGTTTTCAACCAGATGCTGTTCATCGCCGGCCTGAAGTACACCAGCGTGGCCCACGCCTCGCTGATCATTTCTCTGGGCCCGGTGTTCGTGCTGATTCTGGCGCGGCTGCACGGGCTGGAGCAGTTGAGCGCGCTGAAAATCGCCGGCATGGCCATTTCGCTGGCCGGGCTGGCGCTGCTGGCCGGCGAGCACCATAACGGATCGGGTCCGTCGCTGCTGGGCGATCTCTTCACCGTGGCCGGGTCGCTGGCCTTCGCCTATTACGTCATCCTCGGCAAGGAAGTAACGCCGCGTTTCGATTCGCTCTCGCTGAACACGTTCGTGTACCTGCTGGGGGCGGTCGTGCTTCTGCCCGTCACCATTGCCGGGCTGGCCGGCGGCGGCCTGGCGCAGGTGACGTGGAAGGGTTGGCTGGCGATGGGCTACATGACCGTGTTCTGCTCGGTGATCGCCTACCTCATCTTCTATTTCGCCCTGCACTATGTCTCCGCCACGCGGCTGGCCACGCTCTCCTACCTGCAGCCTCCCCTGGCCACCCTGCTCGGCCTGCTGTTCCTCAAGGAGCAGATCACGCTGCGGCTGATCGCCGGAGCCGCAATCATCTTCGCCGGCGTCTATGTAACGGAGAAAGGATGATGCGGCTGTAGGCTGTGGGCGGCCGGCGGTACACTCGGCTGTCACCGAAAAAGGCGACGGAAACGCGGGCTTGTGTTATAGTGTTGGTCTGCCGGCCGCAGAGCGGGGCCGTAGTGAAGCTGGTTATCACGCCTGCCTGTCACGCAGGAGATCGCGAGTTCGAGTCTCGTCGGCCCCGCCATTCCAATCTCCCCGCCGGGCATGGCTTCAATCGTCCCGCCAACCGCTGGCAGGCACTATAGAATCCCCCACAATACAGTGACACCCGTTCGTTGCGGCGGTGTAGCGGCGATCCCGCCTGGCGGGGTCGCCATCTGCTTGGTGCGGGGCAACCGTGGCGGCACCGCCAGGCGGGGTCGCCGCTACACGACCCGTTGCCGCATTGTGCGAAGTTCAGTACTGTCCTGGAAGAGACGTTGAAGCGCAGGTACGGGTCCACGGCTAAGTCATTGACAGCCATGACATTAGTCATTATAAAAAACTTACCCGGTAGGCGTCTCTTGAGGTATAATGCGGCGCCAAGGGGGCAAATAGAGTGGCTGTATTTCCTTCTGAAGTCCGTGCGGAGATGCTTCGTATTTGCGCTCGATACGGAGCACGCAGTGTTCGCCTGTTCGGCGCTATGGTGCGAGGGGAGGGCGGCGCGGACAGCGAGGTGGACATCCTCGTCGAGTTTGAGGCTGACCGTAGCCTGTGGGACCGCGTGACCCTCACCCAGGCTCTTGAGGACCTGCTCGGAAGAAAAGTGGAGATCGTTACCGAAAAGGCTCTCCAACCGCATATTCGCGATCGTATTCTGGAGCAGGCCGTGCCGCTGTAACGGACCTCCCATTGGCAGATTCCGCAGATTTCGCAGAAACGGGAATCTGCGGATTGGCCGGCCGCCCCTGCGTCTTTTTGGTGCGCTGGTTCGTATACTGTGCTGGAATGAGCACGGCACAGGCTACCGCTTGCTGCTTCTTGAGTACCATGCGCCAGGAATGCGCCGAGATCGCGCGCGGCCTACGGAAGCACGATCCGGACCTGCTCGACCGGCTCATCGAGCGATACCACTACCGCCTGCTACGATACCTGATCTCCCTGACCGGCGACCGGGCGCTGGCCGAGGACGCTTTTCAGGAAACCTGGCTGCACGTGCTGGAGCGCGGCAGCCAATACAACGGCCGAGCCAGCTTCGAAAGCTGGCTGTTCAGCATCGCCCGTCATTTGGTCATTGACTGGTTCAGAAAGAAGAAGGGCGTCAGCCTGGAGGCGCTCACCGAGCCGGACGATGACCGCGCTTCGCTGCAAGTGCCTGCCGGGCAGCCATCGCCGCTGGAACTGGTCGCCGAGCAGGAGGAAGCGGAACGGCTGGCCCGGGCCTTGCCCTCGCTGCCCGCGGTGTACCGCGAGGTGCTGGTCCTGCGCTTTCAGGAAGAAATGAAGCTGGAGGAGATCGCGGCCGTGGCCGGAGTAACGCTTTCCACGGCCAAGTCGCGGCTCTATCGCGGGCTGGAGGCCCTCCGGCGGGCCATCGAAGGAGGCAGGGCATGAGCCGGGATACACACGAACGGGCGGGGCGGTTGATCAACCGGAGGCACATTGAAGGCTTGTCACCGGCCGAGCGGCAGTGGCTCGATGCGCACCTGGAAAGCTGCGGCGTCTGCGCGGAGCGGGCTCACCTCACCACGGAGGCCATCGCCTCCCTCCGGGCCGTGGCCGTTCCCGTCAACCCGGCAGTGGTCAGCATGGCCAAGGCGCGGGCCAGGATGCGGGCGGTGGAACTGCGCCGGCGCGACGAGCGGCTGCGGCCCTTGTGGATCGCGTGCGTCTTTTCGTGCCTGATCATGCTGCTGACCACGCCCTACTTCTGGAGGGCTTTCGAATGGGTGGGGCAGGCGATGCGCTTGCCGGCGCTGGTGTGGCAGGCGGGGTTCCTGCTGTGGTGGTCGGTTCCCGCGACGGTGGCTGCCATCGCTTTGTTGTGGCTTGAACGCAGCGGCGGGCTCTTCAATGGCCGTCACGAAGGCGCCGGGCCGCTGGAAGGGTAGGTGGCTTATGGATGACGCGAGGACAGGGCTTTCCGAGGAAGCACGAATCATTCCTGCCTGGGCGTTCGTGGTGGCCTTTGTGGCTTTTGCGGGGATACAGGCGGTGTTTCATGTCTGGGCCTGGCCGCGGGAACACCACCCGCCGCCGGCGGTGTTTCGCGTCCTGCTTTCGATCTTTGCCGGCGCCGTTCTTGCTTTCTTTGCGCTGCTGGTCGGCTACGTGAACCGCGACGCCGGCCGGCGCGGCATGAACCGCCTGGGCTGGACATTGGGCGTCATCTTCATCCCCAATGCCATCGGCTTCATCCTGTACTTTCTGCTGCGCAAGCCGCTGGTGCTGGACTGTCTGCGGTGCGGCGCCAGAGTCAGCCGGGCATACAACTTCTGCCCGCGCTGCAATCATGCGCTGCACCCCGCCTGCCCGAGCTGCAAGCGCGCCGTGGGCGCGGCCGACGCTTTTTGCCCTTATTGCGGCGCCACACTGACGGCCCGCGCGTGATGAAGTCTTTCAGTTCTCACCAATCAGCTATCGGTCGCCGGACCGGGAATGGCACTCGCTTCATATCGGACCGCCCGCTGATGCGGGCCACTCACCAAGAACACGCTGTGAACTGTTCGGCGCCGTGGTCAACGCGGCCTGCCGTATAATGGTCAGCGAAAGGGTGATGGGTAATGGAGAGATTTCCCGCGGACGTTCGCGCCGATATGCTTCGTGTGTGCGCCCAGTACGGAGCGCGCAAGGTTCGTCTATTCGGCTCAATGGCGCGAGGCGACGCCGGCGCGAGCAGCGACGTGGACATCCTGGTTGAGTTTGAGCCCAGCCGTAGCCTGTTGGACCGCGTTGCTCTCACCCAGGATCTTGAGGACCTGCTCGGAAGAAAAGTGCAGGTCGTGACGGAAAAAGCCCTGCACTGGTACATTCGCGACCGCATCCTGGATCAGGCGGTGCCCCTGTGAAGGACGACAAGCTCTATCTCATCCACATCACGGAGTGCATCGCCCGCATCGAATCGTATACCGCGCTTGGCCGCGACGCTTTTTTATGCTCGCGAATGGCACAGGACGCGGTGGTTCGCAATTTTGAAATCATGGGCGAGGCAGCCAAGCGCCTCAGTCCGTCGTTTCGCGGCGAGCACTCCGCTGTCCCCTGGCGAAGGATCGCTGGATTCAGAGATGTGCTTATTCACGACTATGTCGGAATTGATTTCGACGAACTATGGGGCATCGTGGAGAACCATCTGCCCGGCTTGAAGTCGCAAGTGGAAGAAATCCTCGCGAATCTTCGTAGCGCCCCTGAGAACTGACAGCTACTTCACCGCTTTTCTCACCGCATCCAGCGATTGGAGCAGGTCCGGGTCGTTTGGGCGCAGCAGCAGCGCCCGGCGATAGACCCGCTCGGCTTCAGCGAATCGTTTTGTCGAGTAGTAGCAGTATCCCAACCCCAGTGCGGCAACCTTGGAATCCGGCGTGACGCGGAGGGTGTGGCTCCAAAATGTCTCGCTGTCGCGCCAATGGAGCACGGCGGCGGCTGAAAGACCGCTCCACAGCAGCAGCAGGACCAGGCAGGCAACCAGGCCGGGCCGGCTGGCGGCGGCATAGCCTGCAAGCAGGCAGACGCCGAGCACCGCCAGGTAGGCGAAGCGATCCTGCGCCAAACGATGGGCGGCGAAGAATATGGCGCAGACCGATGCCGGCGCCAGGGAAACCACAACCAGCACCAGCGCCAGGCGAATCCGGCGCGAGCGCCAGGCCAGCCAGACCGCGGCCGCGCAGGCGGCGGCGAACAGCAGCCAGGCCGGCAGCGAGTGCTCCATGGAGTACTCGGGCGCCAGCGGCCACGGCCAGATCATCTTCTTCGCGTATTGCAGCGCGGCAATCCAAACCAGGTGTAGGTGCCGCCACAGCGGCCTGTGCGGGATCGCCGCCGAGGCCAACCCGATCACCTTCCAGCGCAGAGCCAGCGCGCCGGCAGTCAGCCCAAATAGCGGCCAAGCCCTTCTCCAGCCGACGAAGAACAGCGCCAGCAGGGGCAGGCCCAGCGAGGTTTCCTTGGTCAGGAAGGCCAGCGCGGCAGCAATGTAGGCAGCGGCCAGCCAGGCCATAGGCTGTAGGCTGTAGGCTGTGGGCTGTAGCCTGCCGTCTGTCACCTGTTTTTCCGCGCGCACCAGCCCGTACAGGCAAAGCAGCATGAGGCAGGCGGCCAGAACCTCCGAGAATGCCGCCATCCAGGCCACGGCTTCGACATGCAGCGGATGAGCGATGAACAGGGCAGCCGTGATCCAGGCGACGGGCAGGGAAGCGAATTCCAGCACCAGGAGGAACACCAGCACCCCGCCGGCGGCGTGAACCAGCAGCGAAGCCAGGTGAATGCCGAATGGGTCCAAATGCGTGAGCCGGGCCAGCCAGGTGTGCGCCAGCACTTGGATGGGCCGGTACACCGTGTAGGCCTGCGGGCTGGTCATATAGGCGAACGGGTTGCCGCCGGTAAAAGCCGACCAGACGGTTTCCTTCAGCAGGTTGGGGTTGTCCAGGTAGAGGTATTCGTCGTCCCAGATGAAACCGCCGCCCAGGGCGTTGCCATAGATGAGGATGGCCAGCACCACCAGCGCGGCTGCCGCCCGGCCCGTCGTTATCCGGATTCCCCTGAACTGCATATGTCAACTGAGCAGCAATGACGTTTTATCCGCGTTTATCCGTGTTCCTTTGTGTTCATCCGTGGTTAATTTTGCCGCAGCGCCTTCAGCACCGCCTGGTGCGAAGCGCGGATGTCGGGATCGTTCGGCCGATACGCCAGTCCCTGCCGGTATACGCGCTCGGCGTCTGCGAAGCGCCGCGTCGAGCAATACCACTCGCCCAAGCCCAGCACCGCATTTCGGGAAAGGGGCGTGACGCGCAGCGTCTGCGACCACAGGGCCTCCGGGTCGCGCCAGTAGCCGGTGGCGCGAATGGAAAGCGCGCTCCACAGGATGAGAATGCCAAGCACCGCCCCTGTGGCCGCCCGCCCGCGCGCCAGCAGCGCGATCAGAAACGCCAATCCCAGAACTGCCAAATAGGCGTAGCGGTCCTGCGCCTGGCGCATGCCCGGCAAAACCAGGCTGGCGGCGACGGCCGGGGCCAGGGCAACGAAAAACAGCAACATGCCCAAGCGCGCGGGCGGCCACCGCTGTGCCAGCCACAAAAGCAGCGCGAATGCCACAGCGCAAATCACCCAGACGGCCAGCGGCTGGCGCAGGTTGTATTCGGAAGCCAGCGGCCACGGCCATACCGTTTTTCGCGCGTAATGCACGAGCGCCGATGCCATCAGGTAAACCTGCGACCAGAAGGGCCGCGGCGGCAGATAAGCAGCGGCGGAGCCGAGGACAAAGTAGCGGAGCAAGAGGATCCCGGCCGCGGTCAGAAAACACGGCCAGGCGGCCCACCCCACCAGGATGGCGGCCAGCAGCGGCTGCACTGCGCCTGTTTCCTTGGTGAGGATGGCCAGCGCGGCCGCCGGGCAGGCCAGGGCCAGCCAGAGGAATTTCGGATTTCGTCCGCCGCGGCGGACGGATTGCGGATTTCGTACCTGCTCGCAATCCGCAATCCGCAATCCGCAATCCGAAATGCCGTGGGATCGAACCAGGCAATACAAGCTCAGCAAAACCAGCAGGCCGGCAAGCAATTCCGGCAGGGCGGCCATCCAGGCCACGGCTTCCACGTGCAGCGGATGGACCACAAACAGCGCGGCCGCCAGCCATGCCACCCGGAGTCCGGCCATCTCGGCCAGCAACAGAAAAACCAGGATGCCGGCGGCGGCGTGCAGCGCCACCGAGACCAGGTGCAGCGCGAAGGGCTCGGCGCCGAAGATCCGCAACAGCCAGGAGTGCGCCAGGATGGTGACCGGCCGGTAGTAGTAGAACCCTTTGTGATGGGGCAGGAACACCGGGGGCGTGCGGCTGAACGCCGAGCCGACGGTCTGCGCCCGCATCGCGGGGTCGTTTAGATAGATTTCTTCGTCGTCGAGCAAAAATCCGCCGCCAAGACAGTTGGCATAGACGAGGCCGGCGAGGAGCATGATGCCGGCGGCGCCCCGAGTTGTGGTCAGCCAGCCGCCGGCGGCGGTCATCGGCTTGTCCCCTTGTCGGTTGCGGATGCCGGCAGGCGGCCGACGTTCCTCAGCGAATCGAGGTAATCCCGGTCGCCGGGCCGGAATTGCAGGCCGTGGCGGTAGACGCGCGCGGCATCCTCAAACCGAAACGTCGTGTAGTAGCACTCACCCAGGGCCAGAACCGCGGTCTTGGAGCGCGGGGTGACGCGCAGCGCATGCGCCCACAGCCTTTCTGAATCACCCCAATCGCGGGCGGCGAGAGCCGACATGCCGCTCCACACCCCCAGCAGCGCCAGCGCCAACACCAGGCCCGCGGCGCGGCGGGCCGCCAGGGCAACCAGCAGCGCGACCCCCAGCACCGCCAGGTAGGCGAACCGGTCGCCCACAAAGCGAAGATCACTGAAGAACACTATGCTGGCGGCAAGCGCGGGCGCCAGGGAAGCCGGAATCATCAGCACCGCCAGCCGCGCATCCGCGCGGCGGCAGGCGAGCCAGGCGGCCAGCGCGCAGCCGGTCAGAACCAGCAGCCAGATCCAGGTTGCCTGGCCCAACTCGTACTCGGGCGCCACCGGCCAGGGCCACACCAGCTTCTTCGCATAATGAACCGCGGCAGCGGCGAGGATTCGCAGGTGCTGCGTCACCGGGCGCGGGGGCAGGGAAGCCGAGTGAGCGCCGAGCACCAGCATCCGCGCCAGCAGCGTCCCGGCGGCGATGGCGAACAGCGGCCAGGCGCGCCGGCCCGCGAACAGAACGGCGAGCAGTGGCAGAGCCAGCGCGGTCTCTTTGGCGAGGCAGGCCAGCGCGGCGGCCACGCAGGCCAGAACCAGCCAGAAGAATTGCGGATTTCGTCCGCCGCGGCGGACGCAATCCGAAATGCCAGGGGATCGAACCAGGCAGTAAAGGCTCAGCATGGCCAGCGCCCCGGCCAGCACTTCCGGAAATCCGGCCATCCAGGCCACCGCCTCGACATGCAGCGGATGGACCACAAACAGCGCGGCGGCCAGCCAGGCGACCCGCATCTCAAAGAAACCGGCCAGCAGCAGGAAGCTCAGCACACCGGCCGCGGCATGGAAGAGCACCGAGGCCAGGTGCAGCCCGAACGGTTGACGGCCGGTGATGCGGGCCAGCCAGGAGTGCGCCAGGAACGCCAGCGGCCGATAGTAGGGGTGCTTCTGCGGCAGGGCCTGGTAAGCGTCCAGGCGGAACGCGCCCGACACCGTTTCCGTCAAAATGCGCGGGTTGTTCCAGTACACGTTGTAGTCATCGCCGATGATGAACTCCCCGCCGAGCGAGTTGACGTACACCGACCCTGTGAGCAACAACAGCGCCAGGATACCGCGGCCGGGCGTGAGCTTGGGCAGAATCATCGTCAGGACGCCGCTACAGTATACCCAAACGCTGTAACCCAGGCTGCAGGCTGCAGGAAAGAACCGAAGCCTAATTACAGAATGGGCGCAGCAACAGAGCCGCGAGCGTCAGCGAGCGGGTGCTGGCGCAGCGCTGCGTTGGCCTTGCGGGGCACCCGCTCGCTGACGCTCGCGGCTCTGTTGTCTCAAATCTAATTTTGCAGGTACCTTACCTGTTCCTACCTGCGGCGGGGAGGGAAGGGGCTGTTCACCGTAGCCACCACCCGGATGGGGTCACCGGGAATAGCGGAGGCCGGCACCGTCAGCGACAGCGGATCCAGCGTGGTCTGCGGGGTGAACGGCACAGTGGCGACCAGGTTTGCGCCGGCGTAAACCTGGTAGGCATGGATGGGCTGGTCGCCGGCCAGCGCCGTGTTCCAACGGATGATGACGCGGTCGGCGTCGCGCGCCACCTGAACGCCGGTCGGCTGCTGCAAACCCTTGTAGGCCGGTTGGAATCCGCCGTTGGTGCTCGTACCGTGGATCTGCGCTACCTGGCTCTCGATGGCCAGCAGCTCGGCCGGGGAAGCGGAGGGAACAACCGCGCCCTGGATGTTGGCGACGAGCTGATCGTCGGAGAGATCGTTGCGGTTGATGTGCCCGATTCCCACGGCCGCCGCGTCAACGCCCGGCAATGATAGCGTGTAGCGAATCAAGTCGGCCGGCGCCACGCCGCCCGGCACGCCGACCGTCTGGATGACAGTTGGATTCGTGGGCCGGTTGTACATGGCCCCCTGTCCGAACAGTTTGATGGCGATCACCGCCATGCCTCGGGCCCGCGCCACGGGCACCGCGTTCAGGTGGTTGGAGAAATAACGGCGGTC
>Ga0315288_10003691_pt1 | contig 19557 bp, 18 predicted proteins | sample YL17G11_20_MG_FD_203454 | JGI IMG/M metagenome (GOLD analysis project Ga0315288, IMG submission 203454) | Sediment microbial communities from Yellowstone Lake, YNP, Wyoming, USA - YL17G11_20 | ecosystem: Environmental > Aquatic > Freshwater > Lake > Sediment | place: USA: Wyoming | collected... | reverse complement strand
GCATCGAGAAAGTTGATGCGGTTGTCATCGGGCCTGGTCTGGGGTTGCACCCTGAAACTTCGAAAGCTGTCAAGATGCTGATTTCGCTCGTCGAAAGTTCACGAAAGCCATTGCTCTTGGACGCGGACGGACTGAAGGCTTTTGCAGCTTACAAAAGAAAGCTCAAAGTACCTGTAGTGCTGACACCCCACGCTGGAGAGTATGCCATACTGACCGGAAAAACACTACCCGAAGGTCTAGACCAGAAGATTTCGGAAGTATACCAGAACGCGGCGGAACTCGGAGCCGTGATGCTGCTAAAGGGAGCTGTCGACATAGTCTCTGATGGTAAACGATTCAAGCTCAATTTTACCGGCAATCCTGGCATGACCGTTGGCGGAACAGGAGACGTGCTTTCAGGAGTAGTTGGAGCGCTTTTAGCCCAGAAAATTGAGCCGTTCGAGGCCGCTGTTGCCGGAGCCTTCGTTAACGGTGCGGCTGGCGACTTCGTCTTCAGAGAGAAAGGTTATCACATGGTTGCAGGCGACCTAATCGATTGGATTCCAAAGGCATTCGATGATCCCATGAGCCATTTGCAGGTGCGAGGGGCAAGTGGAGAAAAAAGTTAGGATCATTATTTATCAGGCAGGGCAGTGCGATCCAAGAAAATGCACGGCCTTGAAGCTTGGCCGTCATGGGCTTGCACGCATCGTCTCTCACATCCGATTCTTGCCTAAAAGAGCCATTGTGCTCAACCCGTTCTCTGAAATCGCGTTTTCTCCAGCAGATAGACCGAGGCTTGAAGAGTTTGGGCTTGTGGCTTTGGACTGCAGCTGGGAGCACGCGATGGAAGTGTTGCCTTCGCGTGTTAGAGGGACGTCTCGTTGTCTGCCTTTCTTAATAGCTGGGAATCCAGTCAACTTTGGCAAACCAACCAAGCTTTCCACAGTGGAGGCTTTGGATGCGGCGCTTTACATCGCAGGGTTCAAAGAAGAAGCAGAACAACTGCTGTCCATTTTCAAGTGGGGACACACTTTCATCGAGATAAATCGTGAAAGGCTCGAAAACTATGCAAATGTGAAGAACAGCACTGAAATCGTTGAACTGCAGAAGCGTTTCATGAAGGACTTAAGAATCGACTGAAACACCACGTTTCATTCTTTTTCAATTATCGAACTGATCCTCCATCATATGAACCTCCAATCCTAGCACTCATAACAGGAAAGGGTATATGATCCTCCTTTTCGCCCCCCCTTGCACGTTTACCTTTCTCTGCGTAGAAAATCGCCTATGTCTGAAATGCTCTTTACGATGGCAGCGTTTTCATCCTTCGCTTCGTCTAGATTAGCTATTATCTTGCCAAACCCTAAACACTCGCCACGTTCATTCAGAACCAGAGTGCATGTCCCTTTTCCTCTGGAACCCGCGATACTTATTATTCCTTGTTTGAGCAGGTCTCTTCCGCAGACGAAAAGCCACTCGGCCTTTCTATTGATTATCGTTTTGTTTGCCTTTTCTTTCTCTGCGATCATGTCTAGCAATGTGAAGCTTGGAAAGAAAATCCTGTTCTTGATTTTCCCAAGATAAATTCCAGCGTAGAAGAAATCTCTTGAAACTAGTCTTTTCAGCCCTGCATTCAAGAGAAAATACCGATTTCGCTTCTCCATCACCAAGTTCTCATCTATGCTCAGGCTCACGTTGAACCGATGCGCGAAGTCGCTAATCAATTTCATTTTCGAGCCACTCTTTTTCTAAGTTTGCACACAAAGAAACCTTGCGTTTTGCCGGGCCAGATTCTTCTGCAGTTCTCTATCGAACCATCAAGTTCTTTCCCGAAAACGTTGATCAACCCTTCATCTCCATAGCAGTCGATCCGGTCGGTCTCGAGACCAAGTGTTCTTATTGCCCAATCAACGTTTAGCTCATCCTCTTCTGGTTCAAGAGAACAAGTTGAATAGATCAATTCGCCCTCGTCTTTCAGCACTTTGGTGGCTTCTGCTAATATCTCCTTTTGAAGTTCAGCATTTCGTTTCACATCATCGATCGTTCGCCTTCTGAACCAGTCCTTGTCTGTTGCCGCGTTGCCTGAGCAAGGAACATCAAGGAGTACACCGTCAAATTTCACGTTCAGCTTGGAGACTTGCCTTGCATCCATCTCGTACACCACAGCGTTTTTGACGTGACAGCGCTCAAGATGATTTGCCAAAGCGGCTAGTCTTCGCTTTTCAACGTCTAAAGCCATTAACACGCCCGTGTTCAGCATCTGATCGGCCATCTGAACAGTTTTGCCGCCTGGAGCAGCGCAGGCATCAAGCATAATCCGATGCTTTGCTTCAGTGAACAGGGAGACTGGAATCTGAGCAGCTGCTTCTTGAATGGAGTACAAACCTAACAAATACTCTGGTGTGGCTCCGACACTTAGCTTTGAATTGCAAACCCAAAAACCGTTCTCAAGAAAAGGAATAGCTTCTACCTCTATCCCTCGAGATTCAAGCCGTTCTACGATGTCTCTAGGTTCAGAGTTCGCAACGTTTATTCTGATAGCTTGTCTCGGGTTAACATCCCTGTATTTCCAACCGAGCTTTTCGTAGCGCTTCTCGAAGAACTCTTTTCCCGACATCACTAAGAAGATAGCCAGTTTTTCATAAAAAGCTGGTGCTGATATTTGATGAATGAGACAGTTGCGGGTCATAGGATCTTTCTGCAAAACCACAGATTGGCAAAGCTGTTATGTTGTGAGAGAGACTGGCGGGCAATAGCTACTTGCCACATTCATTTGAGGCAACTGCGAGATTTGCAGTTTCTTTAGGTCAAGCGGTGTGACTCTTTCTGTTTCTTTCAAACCACTTTCTTGCTTCTTCGCTGGTCAACCCACCGCGAGAGGTTTCGAGTTCTTCAAGAACATTATCAATAGAACGGGCAGCAGCATCCTTCAAAATAAATCACCATTTCAAAAACGATCCCACGAAAAGCTGAATAGTTAGATTTCTGGAGCAGGAATCCTCTCAGTGATGCTTTCAGCTGGGTAAGCTATGGCGGCGTGCTTTCCGGTCTGTGCCAGTGTGCTTTTCTAGGTTTTGCATTTGAATCATCCGCACCAAAGCTATCAGACGCGCTTTGTGTGTTTTCGAATGTTATCGACGTTTCGGTCTACGATGACAACGACTTGGATTTAGGTCAATCGGAACGAAAAATCTTAAAGTCGTAAACCGAATTATTACTGGGATGGATGTTAACGTGCTTGGTCGATATGCCTATGTCATGATGATTCAAGGCAAGTGGTGGAAACGATTTCAGAACCGCCACCAGCAAGGAAAAATGATCCATTCTTACGTCAAGACTGGCCGAGCACACCCAAAGAATACGACGTTGATCCTGTTTTATGTTACCAAACCCATGGGCCAAGTTGCTGGTTATGCCGAATTCGTTGAGCTGAAAGCCGGAAATGCTCTAGAACTGTGGGCAGAACATGGTGACGAGTCAGCCCTGGACTCGAAAGGGCAATATAAAGCTTTCATCAAGGGCCGAGAGAAAGTTGCCTTCATCAGGTTCAAAAACCTGCATGAAGCGACAAAGCCGCTTTCATATACTGACCTTCTAATGGAATTAGACAAGAGAAGATTGGCAAGGGCAGGTTTCTACATCGACAAGGAAACTGCAGAGAAACTGATTGCACTCATGGAATGAATAAAAGAATCAAAGGGACTGTTGGTGAACGCCAGACTCTGCATATTGTTGATTCTTACAGACCGAAACAGGCTGAGCATTGTCGAATCGCAACTTGAAACCTCAAACCCTTAGCAGACAATATGGGAATGGTTGGCATAAAGTTAATAGGCTTCATTTTTCATTTCAATGTCGCTCGCTTTGAGCAGTGGAAATTTGGAATGCTTCAAATCACCATGAAAACTCGTGTTCAAAGAGCCAATCTTAGTCTTGGGAAGGTCTAGTTATGGGACGTTATAGGCAAGTTGAAGAAATTGTAAAGTTGATGCATGACCAGGAAATAGTCAGGAACACAAGCATCATAGCTCACGTGGATCATGGCAAAACAACTCTTTCAGACAGCCTTCTGGCAGCAGCAGGCATCATCAGCGAGAAAACCGCAGGCCAGAAACTCTTTCTCGACTCTTGGATACTTGAGCAAAAACGGCAAATGACCGTGTTCGCCTCAAACATCAGTCTAGTACACACTCTGAAAGAGAAAGAATACTTGATCAACCTGATTGACACGCCCGGACACATAGATTTCAGCGGCGCAGTCACGAGAAGCCTACGTGCCGTTGATGGTGCCCTTGTGGTTGTGGATGCTGTTGAGGGCCCTATGACGCAGACGGAGACCGTTCTGATGCAGGCCCTTCGCGAAAGAGTCAAACCGATACTATTCATAAACAAGGTTGACAGACTCATTAAAGAGATAAAACTGACCTCTGAGGAAATTCAGCGCAAGTTTGCGAAGGTCATCCTCAGAATAAACAATCTAATCGAGAAGCATGCGCCGCCAGAACACAAGAAGGACTGGCAAGTCACAGTTGAAGACGGGCGCGTAGCGTTTGGTTCCGCCCTTCACAAGTGGGGTCTGAACCTGCCACACATGAAAGCAAAAGGCATATCGTTCAAGGATATTATTGACGCGTATACGGGCGAATACGAAGATGTGGGAAGAAAAGTTGATGCTTTAAGCAAGAAGGCGCCTTTGCATGAACCCGTACTGGACATGTTCGTTGAGCAATTGCCAAACCCATTCCAAGCTCAGCCATACAGGCAGAGCCAGATTTGGCCTGGAGACCCGAACAGTGTGGTTGGCAAATCTATGGCGAAGGTTGACCCAGCCGGCCCACTTCTAATGTGCGTAACAACGATTGAGGTAGACACTCACAGCGGCATTATTGCCATAGGCCGCGTTTTCAGCGGAACAGTAGAAAAGGGGAAGGTGGTGGACCTCTTGAATAGCCACCAGAAAGGGACGATCCAACAGGTCTACATGAGTATGGCTGCGGACAGAGAAATCATCGACGAGGTTCCAGCAGGAAATATCGCTGCAATTTCAGGTTTGCCGTCAATCCATGTTGGGGAGACTGTTGCAGAACTGGATGTGGAGACCCGTGCTTTTGAAGGGTTGAAATACGTTTCAGACCCAGTGGTTACTGTGGCAATTGAGCCTGCGGATGTCAAAGACCTGCCGCTTTTCGACAAGGTTATGCATAAACTGACTACCGAGGACCCTAACCTGCACTTCCTGATCAATAAGGAGAGCGGCGAGTACCTCCTGAGCGGCATGGGCGAACTGCACCTTGAAATTACAGCTTACAGAATGCAAGAAGCAGGTCTAAAAGTGAAAACTAGCAAACCTATCGTGATTTACCGTGAAACCATTAGTCACGATTACCGGGGACCAGCTGTAATGGGTAAAAGCCCCAACAAGCACAACAAGCTTTGGATTACGATGGAGAAATTGCCTGAAGACGTGCTTGATGCGATCAGGTCTGGAAAAATAAGTGAAATGCAGACCCGAGATGAGAGACAAAAGGCCCTCAAAGGATTCGGCTGGTCTACTGAGGATGCGCGCAACTTCGTGTCCATCGAAGGCAACAACATACTTGTGAATAGAATTAAAGGAAGGCAGTATGTTGACGAAATCATCGATCACATTAGGTCTGGGTTCAGCGAAGCCGTGAACACGTCAGTGCTAGCTAAGGATCCTGCATACGGCCTGAAAGTCAACTTGGAAGATGTGACTGTTCATGAAGACCCTGTCCATAGAGGCCCAGCACAGGTGCTCCCGATGACTTGGCGGCCGATATGGTGCGCTTTCCTACTGAGCGACCCAAAATTGTTGGAGCCTCTCATATCGTTTGAATGCAAGGTCCCAAACGAGTTCGTGAGCAATGTCATAGCGATAGTGCAGAAGAGACGTGGCAAGATCTTGACCATGATAAACGAGGAAGAAATGATCGTTGTCAAGGCTGAAATGCCCGTTGCAGAATCATTTGGGCTTGCAGAAGAACTGCGGTCATCAACGCAGGGCAGAGCATTCTGGGCTACTCAGTTTAGCAGATGGGCTTTTGTTCCGGAGCAGTTGCAGGGTGAAATCATAAAGCAGATACGTGAGCGCAGAGGTTTGCCGCCGACTCCGCCGAAAGCAGAAGAGTTCTTCGAAGAAGCCTAGCTTGAGGTTCAGGATCGAAAAGGTTTCTCCGTCCATCCTCATCTTCTCTCGGGAAGAATTAAATTTATTCTGAACAGAATGTCAAGTTAACATGCTCGTTGGTGTTGAACAATGTTTGACCTGATGATTGTCAGTTTTGTGATTGCACTAGTCTTCGGGATTGGCTTAGGCTATTTGTGGCGAGAAAGGAAGCACGTTAACCTAGGCAGGGTCACTTTTGTAGCCGTTATTGCGCTGATTTTTCTCATGGGTTTCAACATTGGCTCAGACAATGCTCTATTGACTTCCATGCCAACAGTTGGTGTGAACGCTCTCATCATTGTTTCTCTAACCGTTTTCTTCAGTCTTGTTTTCGTAAAGGTAGTTAGGAAAGTGGTGAGGTTGGAATGATAAAGTACATTTTGGCTGCGCTTGCCTGTGGAACAATCGTAGGCTATTCAAACAGCAAACTTGGTGACGTTTTTCCTAATCGTTTCGTGTCGTATTACTTGTTCAATGCCTGCCTTGTTTTTCTGCTGTTTGTCATGGGTTTCGCTCTTGGCGCAGACAAAGGAGCTGCAGTCAAGATGAGAAAAGCTGGCTTGAAGATCTTGGTTCTTCCGATGACCATTGCCTTGGGAAGCATCGTAGGCGGAATCGTCGGCGGATTGTTACTGCGCATTGACTTGTATGCTTCAGCCGCCGTGTCTGCTGGTTACGGATGGTACACTTTGGCTGGTCCATTGATGGGGCAGATGTTCGGACCAGAATGGAGCGCGTTAGGCTTCATGGTCAATTTCTTGAGAGAATTGCTGACGATAGTCACCGTATCCGTGATTGTCAGAGTTGACAAGTACGCGCCCATAGCGTTAGGCGGCGCCACCACCATGGACACGACGCTTCCCGTAATAGTACGCTATTGCGGGTCAGACGCTCTGATGACAGCTTTCACAAGTGGTTTCACACTAAGTCTCATGGCGCCCCTCACGATAGTCACAATAGCATCACTCAGATAAGGGCCTACACCGTGACACTCTTTGAACTGTCTAATTGTGACCAAGATGTGAAACCAATTGCTTTGGCGCGTAATTTAAACGTAAAGGGAAATATCTGTGGGGACATAGTTCATCTAGGTGCTTGCCTTGGCAGTGAGAGATGCTGAACGTGTTCAGAGACCAAAGCCTCCAAAGAAGAAAATGCTGAGAAAACGTAAGATGTGAAGAGCCTATGAGTGATGTGCACTTGAAAGAGGCCAAGTTTTGTCCAAAGTGTGGGTCAACAGATGTTTTCTGGGCTTCCTCAGTTTTGGTCTTTATGGAATGCAGAAAGTGTGGTTTTCGTGGAGCGCTGATTCTTGAGGATGGCAGGCTTGCCGCAAAGCTGCGGAGTGAGTGGCGCGCATGCGTGTTCCTAAAATGGTCAAGAATGGTTTTAATTCTTCTGGATCTGCCTGGTTTGTGAGTGTTGATTGCGGCTTGGGCTGTGAATAGCATGATGAGCAGGCAGAGTTGAGTGTGGAACGTTATTTTGGCCAGTCCTCTCAGGTTGTGCTGGGTTAAGCCTGCGAGGTTCTTGAGTCGACTGAAGGCAACAGTGAAAAATGTTCTGGTGCGGTCGCCGGGATTTGAACCCGGGATCACAAGCTTGGAGGGCTTGTGTCCTAAACCAGACTAGACCACGACCGCTCAGACTTTGGGAACTACATTACTAGTGTCAGCTAGATAAAATTTCTTTTCGGGGCGCTTGTCTTCACTGTGGCTTCTCATTAGGTTTGAACAGTTTCTTCTCGTATTTTGTTTTGGGCCTGAAGCTGCCATGGTACGTGGGCATTGACGTTCTCTGCCGTTCTAGGTTCTTGATTCGCGCATAAAGCTTTGATACTTTGGTCTTAGACGGAATCTTGGGCTTCAGAGGCCGGACGTGGACGGGTGTAAACGCTTTGTCAAGTTGAGTAACTCTCGCCTTTCTGCCTGTGCTTGCTGTTTTGACGTCTCTGACTTTCTTGAAGACTACGTAGCCTTCTTTCAAATGCGTTTCCTGGACTTCCCAGCCTGCTTCCAACCAGGCTTTGGCATGCAACCGCGTAGGCGCATTGTCCCACCATTTCTCGCTCTTGTATGCTTCCATAGGCAGATTGTCTCCAATGATCCCGTCGATCCTGGCGAAACCGAGTTTAACCGTGTCAGTGAAGCTTCCTCTGAACTTCAGATAACGTGTTAGTCCCTCATACTTGGAAACGCTTCTCGGTGAAACTGTCCTTCTGGCACAGTTGAGACATAGCATTCTGGTCGGATCCCCTGTCGCCACGTCCGGTACCATGCAGTCTCGGCAATAGAGCTTGCCGCAGCGTTGACACTTTCTGAGATAATTATACCGTAGGACTCTGTTGCAGATGCCGCACTTGTCTTTCAAGTGTTCAAACCACGAAGTCAGGTGCCGTGTCTGTCCTTATTATGTTTGCGAAGCGCCCATCTTGCGGCTGAGACTGATTTGTAATAATCCGTCATCTCATCGTCGGGGCTTAATCAACCCTTAACCACGGCCAACGGAACAAACCTAGCAACCTTAGTGGCAATGCCAATCCTGTCACTCACTTCAGTCACCACATCCACGTTCTTGTAAGCTGGATCAGCTTCCTCAGCCAAAACCACTGAACTCGCAGCTCTGACATAGATCCCGCGTTGCTCCAAGGCTCTCTTGATGTCCTCGCCCCGATAGTTACGTTTAGCAGCAGTCCTGCTCATCATCCTGCCTGCGCCGTGAGCTGTTGACCCAAAACTGATTTGCATGGCTTTCTCGGTACCCACCAGAAGCCATGAACTCGTTCCCATGCTTCCAGGAATAAGTACCGGCTGCCCCGCAGAACTGTAATCGCGTGGAATCTCAGGGTTTCCAGGCGGAAATGCTCTAGTTGCTCCCTTTCTGTGGACCCAAACCTTCTTCTGTTGACCGTCGATTTCATGAGTCTCTATCTTGGCAATATTATGAGCCACATCGTAAACCAGCTTAAGCCCGAACCGTTCAGGATCTTCCTTGAAAACCTGCTTGAAACTCTGTCTTACCCAGTGCATTATGGCTTGGCGGTTCGCGAAAGCATAGTTGACCGCGCACGCCATTGCCTGATAATAGTCTTCGGCTTCCTTGCTCTTTCCAGGTGCGCACGCAAGCTCGCGGTCTGGTAGGTCTATTTTGTATTTTCCGACAGCTCTTTCCATGACCCGCAAGTAGTCGGAGCATATTTGGTGGCCGAAGCCTCGGGAGCCGCAGTGAATCATTGCGGTGACTTGCCCCTCATGGTCAATCCCAAAGGTTTTGGCGGTTTTAGTGTCGAGGATTTTGTCTACTTTTTGGATTTCCAAGAAATGGTTGCCTGAACCCAACGTGCCAACCTGCTGCAAACCCCTGCTTTTCGCCGTTGCTGAAACCTTGTTTGGGTTCGCGTTCTTCATGCAGCCGAGTTCCTCACAATGCTCTGCGTCATCGCGCCACCCGAGTCCCTGATCGATCACCCAACTGACTCCTTCCGTAGCTATTCTTTCCAAGTCTCCAAGCGTGACTTTGAGGTCATTTCTTCGGCTTCCTAACCCGCATGGAACATTCTCGAAAATGGTGTTTGCCAACTGAACAAGCTTCGGTCTAACGTCCTGTTCTGAGAAGTTGGTCGTGAGCAAGCGGACGCCGCAGTTTATGTCATAACCAACCCCGCCTGGGCTGATCACACCTTCATCATAATCGGTGGCGGCTACGCCTCCGATTGGAAAACCGTAGCCTTCGTGGCCATCAGGCAAAGTTATCGCGTACTTGTAGATGCCTGGCAAATGAGTAACGTTGGAACATTGTTCAAGAGTTCTGTCTGTCCGCATCTTACTCAGCAGGTTCTTGTCCGCAAGAACCAAACCGGTAACGCGCATACCCGACCTGTACTTCGGAATACGCCAAGAATAGTCGTCCAGTTTCTCAAGTGGAACTCTTTCGGTCGGGGTACGATCTTCACCTTCACCCATCTGGTTCACCTACAGACAAGATGCATGACAAAAATATAAACGATTTTGGCGTCCGCACCAAGACTCAAAAATTACGGAACGACGCCGAACTCCTCGACAAAGTCGACAATGCCATGTACACTGTTGCCCAGCACAGTCTCGCCCAAAACAGGATGAGCCTTAACGTAGTCCAAGGCACGCTGAAGAGCGATATCACTTTCGACTATTCGCTTGCTTATTGTTTCCAGATCTTCTTTGTTGTCTATTCCCTTTTTCGCAATCGTTGCCCACAGCCTAAGTTGCCGCATGTAAACCTGCAGTTTTTCCGTTGCGCCAGACGCCTTTCCAAAATGGCTGTAGAGCAAGCCCGCAGCCTTCAATTCGACAAGCTTGCTTATGGATTCTAGGGCAAGATCCAGCCGAAGTGGCGGTGGTGTAGTCGGAACGATCACGCCGATCTTGTTCAGGTAGATGCCAGCGGCGTCACCTGGAAAGACGCTCTTGCTGAGTGTTTCATAGTAGCTTTGGTGGTGTGAAGAATGCCCAAGAGTCTCTACGACTCTTAATATCACATCATTTCCAAGGTCAAGGGTCATTCCGTCATTTGCTGCTATGATTCTGTCCTCGGGCACAGGTTCAGGCGCACCATAGAGTTCAGTTATCTTTCCGAGAACAAGCTTCGACTGTTCCCACAGTTTTTCGGGATGAGCCAGGTGAGGCGCGCCCCGTGGATGGACTACAACTTTCGCGTTCGGCAAATACTTGAGCAAGGTCCCAACGCCTCCAGCATGGTCCAAGTGTATGTGCGAAACAGCAACGTAAGCCACATCGTCTGGTTTGATTTTCAGATATGTTAGACCAGAAAGCAGGTTTGGTACCGAGGAAGCTGGGCCAGTCTCAACCATTGCTACGCGTTCGCCCTTCAAAACGTAGCTGGCAATAAAGTTCTTCATTCCTGCGGTTTCAGCATCAATCAGGTGGATGTTGTCTTCGACCTTTGTCACACTCATTAGCGCTTCACATCAGAGTCTTCAAGCCAATGCTAGAATCGCTAGCAGCTGGTTTAAGGGTTTCTTGGCGAATGTTTCAAACCTAATAATTCCATTCTTTGGGTGCGAGGGCTTCATACTCTTGCAGATTCTCACTGAACAGCTTCATTGAACAATCGATTCAGACACGAAAACCACTCGAAGAGTCGATGTTCTCAAGCCACACCTTAAATCATTTTGCATGAGAAGGCTCAGCGCGCGTTAAGCGGGGTTGAGTTCTTCGATAAGCAGGGTCCATTCGGTTTCGTTTGAAGTGATCACTCGCATGACGAAGGTGCCTGTGTGTAGAACACGCAGGATTCCCTGTGTGGTGTTTGTGACTGTTTCGCTGGTGTCTGCAACCCAGGAGTACCCCCCAGTGTCGTTTCTCATGTAGACGGAGAGGATGAACAGGGGGTCACTTTGCATGTTGATTGCCCATCCCACGCGCCACATGTTGTCCATAGTGAATGGTGCGATGTCTTGGGTTCCGCTGCCTGAAAGTGGTGGGGCAACTACGTGCCATGTGCTGGGCTTTGCAGAGATGAATTCGTAGGCTACCGCGGCTGCGACGACGATAATTATCGCCAGCGCAAGGGCAACCTGCCGCTGCTTCTTCATTGATCTTCCTCACACTGTTACACGTACTCATTTGAATGAGAGTTATTGGGTAACACACGTTTAGACACGCGCGCTAAATAACGTTTCTAATTCGCTAGAGTGAGGATCCCGCTCAGATGTCAAGAATAAACTTCAAAGTAACATGCTCTAGTTTTCTGGCTATTTCCATTCGATGATAGGTTACAGCCTTCACGCCTACCTTTTGCACGTGCCTTGTAGGATCAAATCTCTCTCCCCAAATCCGTGCTCTCAGACTGAAACCCCTTGCAGTTTTTTCAACGGTAACCTTAAACTTGGAAAACATCATTCCATCAACGTCAAACTTCACAAGCAAAGCTTCCAACCAATTGTAGAGAAGAGCATACTCGTCCGAAGCTTCAGCTTCAACATGGTCCTCAATCGATGGAGCCACCTTTCTGGCTTCAGTCATGACCTCAAACATTGCATATGCGGCATTCTCAAAAGCCTCTGCTAGGTCTCTGCCATAAGCGGCAACGTACGCATCAGCAGTGTGTTCAAGAAACTCAAAACCCTTTTTGTCGTCCATGAACCATGCCAGCTTTCTAGAAAATGCCCACGTTTCTAAACCACTCTGTTGATACATAAAGGTTTAATGCAGATCGTTGCGCCGTGTAAACATGTCTTGAAGGCTGATGCGGCGTGGTTGAGAAGGCATCTGTGACGATTGTGATCTACTGCCTGTTGGCGCTGGCGATAATGACAAGCGGATACTTTTCTCCGGCAGGAACCGAGCTCATAGTCTATTTCCCGATTGCGTTATCAATTCTGCTTCTGATCCCAGTCTATGTGTGGCAAAAAAGCTACCGCCGAAAAACTGAACTGTCAAAAGGCCTCTTGGGAAGAGACAAAGACACCGTGATCTCCCAAGTTTTTGTGCTCTTCACGTTAGCCATGTCGGTTCGGATTCCATCAGTGCTGCTGTTTGGGGAACCGTACGAAAAAACACCATTGATCTATCTTCTTGTCCTAACAATTCTTCTCTTGGAGAAAACCGATCTTACGGCCTTCGGCTTCAAAACCAAGAACCTGAGAAAATCGTTGTTCCTAGGCTTCGCGTTTTTTGCTCTGTTGAATGGTTTGGCTTCAACAATCCGCTACGTCTTAGTCTACGCCTTTACCAATCAAATGCCTATTCAGTCCTTTGACCTAGTTCTTTCGGTGTCATTGATGCCTTTCATGACTTTCTGCGTGGGCATCAGCGAGGAGGGACTTTTCAGAGGTTACATACAGACGCATCTCCAGAGGTTCTTTTCGTCTAAGCGAGCGATCTTCATCCAAGCGGCACTTTTTGGAGTCTGGCATTTCGTGTGGAATCTTTATCCATTCAGCCCCCTCGACATGGCCATGTACGTGGCCACGACGTTTTTCATCGGTTTGCTTTTCGGCTACTTCTACAGCAAAACCAAGAATCTGATCCCATTGATCTTTGCCCATGGACTCTGGAACAGCTTACCACAGTCAATAATACAGAGTGAAGCTGCGCAGAGCTTCGTCTCAGCATTGGGCTTGTCTAGTCAAGTGTTGATGTCGTTTTTGCCATTTGTGCTGTCTGCGTTGGTTACAGTCATCTTCATAAAGTACTATGTGAAAGAAAACTGACGGCAAACCTTGCTGTCTCAGCTCGGATCAGTAGTGAGATCTATCAGGCTTTCCATTACAGTTCTTATGAAAGTCGGGCACTTCTCTTCAAACACTTTTGCTGATCGAGCCATTTCCAAGCCGTTAGGGTTTGAAAGCTCGTAGCCAATGAGATCTCTGCAGAAAGCGCTCCCATGCTTGTTTTCAAATTCCATGTAAAGCTTTCTGGAAAGCTCGTAGGCCTTCAACCGGTTTTCAACCGAGGGTTCGTCTGTACCGCACTTTATTCCGATTGCCATCACTCCACCGGCCAGAGCTCCGCAGACAGAGCCACATCGTCCTATTCCTCCGCCGAAGCCTGTTGCAATTCTCGGAATTAGCTTGTTTTTGCCGTTCCAATGCTTGAAAATCGTTAGCAAGACGCTTTGAGCACAATTGTAGCCTTGACGAAAAGTCTCCACAGCTTTTTCGCATAGTATTTCCTTCTGGCTCATACCTGAAGCCCCGTGGAAAGAAAAAGAGGTTTAGAACTGTTTCGGGATTTTCTGAATGATGGCGACCAAGAGTTTCACGGCGTTCTCTACATCTTCGAGGTTGAGCAGTGAAGTGGGGCTGTGAATATAGCGTGTTGGAATGGAGATGACCCCGCTTGGCACTCCATCTCTCGTCAGCAGTATGCGTGCTGCATCTGTTGAGCCTGGGAGACCAGTTTCAAGTTGGTAAGGAATCTTGTTTTCCTCAGCCGCGTCGATCATCAGTCGGAGAACCTTTGGCGGAACAATCATTCCACCGTCTGCGACTGTTATGGATGGGCCTTTCCGCATTTTTATGGGGGCGTCAGTTTCTTTCACTTCAGGCGTGTCCCCAGATATCGTGACGTCGAGTGCGATGCCGAAGTCTGGGTATATGCCGAAGGCTGCCGTGGCTGCTCCTCGCAAGCCAACTTCCTCCTGCACTGTGCCCACTGCATATATTGTGCATTCGGTCTTTTTCAGGCGTTTTAAGGCTTCAATCATTATCACGCAGCCTATTCTATCGTCGAAGGCCTTTCCGATTACAATGTTCTCTTTGATTTTCGCGAACTTCACGTCAAAGCAGATGGCGTCTCCGACTTTTACGCCCATTTTATTGGCTTCTTCTTGGCTGGTTGCTCCGATGTCTATGAATAGTTCGTCATACGGGATGACTCTTTTTCGTTCTTCTTCTTTCTGGATGTGCGGTGGCTTTGATCCTACTATTCCGTGCAAGGGCCCTTTTTCTGTGAAGACTAGGACTTTTTGGGCTAGGAGTATGCGGTCGTCTATGCCGCCGATTTTCGCGAAGTGTAGGAAGCCTTCTTTTGTTATCGTTTTCACGAGTAAACCGATCTCGTCCATGTGAGCGGCGAGCATCACTTTAGGCGCGTTCTTCTCTCCCTTTTTTGTCCCGATGACGTTTCCAAGTTTGTCTTCTTTGACTTCGTCAACGTATGGTTTGAGAAGTTTCTTCATCAGGCTTGCGACTTTGTCTTCTCTTCCAGTCACGCCGTAAACGTTTGAAAGTTTTTCTAGGGTTTCGGTGATTGTCATGTCAAGTTCCTCTCAAAGACTATTTGGAATCATTGGATTCTGTATTAAACGATTTTGGTTTAAAATGGGGCTTAGGTGCGTGCTCTGTAAAGTAAAGCGGGTTTGCTGAAGTCTTTTATCAAGTTTGCTGTATTGATGATTGTGGTTCGATGCGGAGAAGTCTTCAACTGAGTTTAGCTGCTGTTTTTGCGGCGTTGCATGCTACGCTGTACCTTTTCTCTTTCGAATTATGGAGGAACTGGGGAATCTATCTGGAGGCTCTGGAGGGAATCATTTTGGGTCCAAAGATCGGTTTTCTGGCAGCGCTTTTGGGCGGCTCCATAGCCAGAGCCATTAAGCCTGATCCTCTCTTTTGGATGTTCGGGATAGTAGCTGAGCCCGTCAGTGTTCTAGTTGCAGGACTGTTATCCAAAGCCAAATGGAAGCCAGCGCTGTTGGTGTATGGTGCAATGCTACTGGCTTACTTTGCCCACCCATATGGAAGAGCCCTTCCATTCTGGACAATAATGGATGTTCTGTTTGCTCTGGCAGTCATCTACCCTGCCGCGAGACTGAGCAAATACCTGTTCAAGACTGAAGCAAAACGCCTACTACCGATTGCATTGGCATTGGTTTCATTCGTTTGCATAGCCACGGACTCGCTGGTGAGAGTTTTCCTCTTAATTCCATGCGGCTTGTATGCCACGTTCTTCAGCAGTTTTGAGGTTCTCTCCGCAGTGTTTGTTGGGGCAGCTTTCGATTCTTATATCGAAGACGTCATCGTCGTGGTCGTATCATTAGTTGTTGGTGTACCTTTGCTCATCGGTATACTGAAACTGAAGGTTCTGAACAAGTAATAAGGCAAGAGCGCTCTTTTATGCATATGTTCTTTGGAATCTGAGGGTTATGAGAGTTATGACAATTCTTAAACGTTCTTAAGCCCTAGTACTTGAAGAGGAGCAGCTTTGCCAAAGAATCAGTTTGAGAAAGTCTTCATTTTCTTGGACACTGACAAGCATGCGAGTGCCTTCGACATACTCACAACCATAGACCTTCTTCCAAAGATCTCGGTCCTGAAGTACGAAAACGTCACCGCGGAAGATGCTGAGAAGATCGTCCGCGACGCCATGTTCCCAAGAGGGCCTGAAGGGGCTAAACACACGAAGATATTCATCAACGGACAAGACTTTGAGCAGGCCAAGAAAATCTTGGCCAGAGTGCAGAAATCGATGTTTCGGCCCTTTGAGCTCGCCGTGATAATTGATCCTAGAGGAGCCTATACGACGGCTTCGGCTGCTGTGGCGAAAACCTTCGAGCTTCTGTCAAGGAGAAACTTGGGAAGCCTAGACGGTAAAACAGTCAGCGTTTTGGCTGGAACTGGACCAGTTGGGCAAACTGCTGCGTTACTCTATGCGTCGGAGAAAGCTAATGTGACCGTTACGTCTCGATCGCTCCAAAAGGCCTCTGTACTAGCTGCAATGGTAAATGAAGAGGTGAAAGCAAACAGGGTAAGGGGTGTTGAGGCCAAGACGCCTGAGGAAGTTGGCAAGGCCATAGAAGGGTCAGAGGTCATTCTTTCCGCCGGGGCAGTAGGCACGCAGTTGCTTCCCCTAACCGTGCTGAAAGAGTTTGGGAGGAAATGCAGAGTAGTGGTTGACATCAACGCTATTCCACCCTTGGGTGTCGAAGGGTTAGGCGCAGATGCAGACGGGGAACAGGTCGCTTCCAGCATTTCTGGTGTGGGTGCGTTGGTTGTGGGGAAGCTAAAGAATAAAGTCGAAGCTGAATTAATACTCAGGGCCGCTGAGGAATCGAAAGGAATATTCGATTACAGAACAGCTTACGAGATAGCCAAGAAGCTTGTACTTGAGAAGAAAAAAGAGCAAAATACCAGCAAGACTGAAACGCCAAAACATTGGCTCCCCTAATTAGTCCGCGTTCTGACAGTTTTTGCGATTTCTTGAGCAACAGCTTTCAATTCCCTCTAAGGGATTGTTAGCTTGAATCATCTAGCAGAGCAAAGGCCCGCTACGCTGGGACGCCAAGGGCGCATCACGATCCCTAAACTAATAATGAATCTGCTGAAAGAGGAAGAGAAAAACTTGGAAGGCCATGTTTTCAAATTCATGCTCACGCCGCCCTAAACGCTTCAGTAAAGACTATCAACATGAAGCAATGTTTCATAATCCTTTTCTATACCTTCATGCACAGATGAATTACGGGTGCAAGCGAGAACAATCACAATGTCTCTCCCTTCTCTCCTCCTAACCCACAAGATGCGAAACCTTGCACCCCCTACTAACCAATCATTTCAGGAAACTCACGCTGTCGGCTTCTTTTTGGCGTGTCAGCGCCGACGTAACCCAGCTTCTCTCGTCTCTTCTTTCATGGCAGACAATGGTCTAGAGCATTTTTGAGAAATCATCGTAAACTCTTTTCTATGACCGATGAACAACACTATGACTCGTTTCTTGGTTCCATCTATCTCGTAGATAGCTCGATAGTCACCTACTCTCAAGCTCCAAAAACCAGCAATGCCCCTTGAAGAAGTTATGGCCTTGCTTGAAGTAGGCTTCGAATGGGTTGGCCAAAAAGATAGCTTAATATCCATGAGAAAGCGGAAATAATCGAGTGCGCCTACGAGGAAGGCTCAGAGCATCCGAGGTCAGTCGAAAAAGTGCCGAGGTAGCTCAGCCTGGGAGAGCGCTCGGCTGAAGACCGAGTCGTCGCCGGTTCAAACCCGGCCCTCGGCACTACGCGCGCCATGGCGCAGATCTATTTCGTTCTGCTGTAGCATTTTTTGCATATACCATAAATGTCTAAGCGTTGTCCTGTCCGCGCAAATTCTGCTTTGGCTGTCACTCTAGCAATCATTTCTTGAGCAGCGTTGTCGTCGAAATCCTGGATGTTGCCGCATAGCGCGCATGCGTGTTCCTAAATTGGTCTAAAATGGTTTTTATTCTTCTTTTGCCTGTTCGCGTCCGATGCGGGCTTGTTTTGTAGTTAAGTCTTGGCCGTGCTGAGGATGGAAAATCATGGATTCGGGCATCAAGCCTGCCTGACGATCGCGGAGCCCTACACCGCGACCTTCAGCTTAACCCTCCACAGTTCGAAAAAGGCGGACACTGCAAGAAGACCGAAAGCCGACACGAGGCCCAGAATTGCCCCAAAATCACAAAAGACGAATTAAGACCATTTTTAACCATTTTCGGAACAGGCATGCGCGCGATTTCGGGAGCGCTTTCTAGGCACGCTTGCTACGAGAAGCTACTGCCTTTCTGTCTGCGAGCACTCGCAGTCCACGCTGTCTTTTCCTCTCAGCCATCTTGCTGATCTTTTCGATAATTCCTTTTGCCTCAGTCTCTTCAATGTAACCTTGGCTGATGGCTTGATTTATCAGTTTTTGAGCAGCACTGTTCCGCACGATAACCGTTGTATAGCCCTCAGGAGAGCCTATTCCCCCAACTGAAATATCAGCAACGTTGTTGGAGAAATCTGTGCATGCTAGACACTCCGAGCGAACAATCGGACCCAAATCATCCAGATCAATGTGGCTGACTCTACCGTCCTTCAGCTTGACTGTGAAATCATCTTTCAGGTTGATTCTTTCAATCTGATCCAAGTCCGCTCCGATTTTACCTGCAAGGTATTTCCTTCCGTTGTCATGCATCAGGAAATTCTCGAAACAAAAGAGACCTATCACAAACTGTACAATGTGGCTCGGTACGATGTGTAACATCTGCATCTTCCGAATCGTTAGCGTTTGGCAGGGAGTGCCAACCACAGCCAGTTTCGATTGATCAAGCAGATTCCGCTCTTTGAGAGCGCTCAAGATCGGAGCATAGGTCGTCAAGTCGCCGAGATCGCGAATACTCTTGGATTGCGCCAGGCTGGATCCGGCACATTTGAGTAGGTCCTCCATCGTCGTCGCAATCATAGGTTCATTGTTCCACAATGTCGCCTTTCTGGAGAGCACTGCACCGTCGATCTTTTTCGTATCCAACATGAACTTTAGAAGACTAGTGACGAAACCGCCATCGCAAGCGACTTTTGCGATTCCCTTGTTGGTTGTACGAAGGCTTCGAACGGAGACAAAGGAACCGACAGGCCCCCTAGATCCGAATCTGGTTTCGATTGTTTTATCCAAGTCCGCAGTTCGCGGACAGATCAAGTAGCATATTCCGTCTTCGAGGCATTTATCTTCATCGCGATAAACGGGTTTGTCCTTCTCGATAGTCAAAACGTTCAGTTCGTTGGCAGAGCAGAAACTTACACATCCGTAGCATGCTGCGCAGATCCCGGGGTCGATGACCTCTTTGTTCAAGCTGCGAAATGACAGTCTTTCCTTCACCATTCAGACCACACTTCTCACGGTTAAGCGCGTGCTCTCTTTATGCTGGGCACGTGGTACTTTCCGACTGAACACTCCAGACCAGATCAGATCAGGGTTTCAGTCTTGACAACAAATGGAGACTTCCTTATCTCGATGATCCTGCGGTCTATTTCCTTCATTGCTCCACAGAGTATTATGACGAAGTCGAAAGCTCCATGAACAAAATCCATCCTCTCCTCTTTGGAGTCCACAAGCAGACCCCTAGACAGGATGTCGTCTTTGAACTCTTTCTCTTTTCCAGGCTGAATCTCCACCAGAA
>Ga0315288_10003690_pt1 | contig 19557 bp, 22 predicted proteins | sample YL17G11_20_MG_FD_203454 | JGI IMG/M metagenome (GOLD analysis project Ga0315288, IMG submission 203454) | Sediment microbial communities from Yellowstone Lake, YNP, Wyoming, USA - YL17G11_20 | ecosystem: Environmental > Aquatic > Freshwater > Lake > Sediment | place: USA: Wyoming | collected... | reverse complement strand
AACCCCACTTCTGTTCTTTAGCCAAAACAGTCTTCACGGTTTCTGGATCTGCGAGGTCGGCTCCTCTTACACTTAGTGCTTTCAGACAGCTGTTGTTGCCTCTGATTGTTTCGGGTGCGTAGCCTTGCTGCTGCATTTTCCAGAGGTATTGTAGTAGACTTCCTTTGTTGTCTGTCTCGCTTCTTGGCGGAATCTCCTTTTCTTGGATTTCCGCAGCCAAGTTTTTCGTCTCCTTGACGCATATTTGGCTAGTAGATACTATATCGGCTGTGGCTTTTTTGGGTTTGGTCACAACTCTCTCAACACGTTCAAACGTGCTCCAAGCCTCCTGAACATCAGCAGGATCTGAGAACCTGAGTCCGCAGTTGCGACAGAGCCACCGTTGGATCTTATCACCGAACAATGAATATCGCAGGCCGTCGCGCCAAAGCTTGTTGGATCCGCATTGTGGGCATAGAGGGCTGATGCCGGCGGAGCCATGCACATGCTCCGACTCACTGTTTTTGGAACCGGCTTCTTTGCCAAATATGCGATTAGTCGCTGATGTCTGTTGTGTGAGTTCAGCCATTCTCTCTCCACCGGATCCTTAAGTAGCGTTCTTTGCTGATTCTGGCTCGTGCAGAAACAGGATCTTCTTGCTTTTGACTCGTTGAAAGTAGAGCCTTGGGTGTCTCTGTTGGAAGAGCAGTAGAGCTGCTTTGTTCTCAAACACGGGATTTGAATAATTGATGTTGTTGTCCAGATGCTGTTTGCAGAATGGAGCCCCTACCTTTGTGCGACCGTTCGCAAAATAGATGTAGCCTGTTATGCCGGCAGCAGCTGCACCGCACACGACGCAAACCGCACAGTCCATTTGCAGTAGCTTCCTTGTGCTATTTGAAGAAGAGTTCGTCTCTGACGGTTTCGCCTACTCTCAGGAAGCTCCTTTCTTTTTCGCAGAATTCCAAGATTTTTGTGAGTAGCGGGTCTATGGCGTTTTCGAATTCTTTGATGAAGCCTGCTTTTCCAGCGGCGACTCTGACTTCAATGTTTTTGTCGGCACCGAGTATTTGGTAGAAACCTACCTTGTCATGTGCGTATTTTGCGAAATTCTCCCATTCGTCAATAATGTTCACCAAACTGGTTTCACCTTAAACTATGTTGCTTCTGGAGTTTAAGGGAATTCTGGCACCGCCAAAGTATAGTAGACTTTGGAGAGCCCAGCAAAGTCTAGTAGACTTTGCGGGTACCTGCAAAGTCATCTATCCGAAAACGGACATATCCGTGATCGATCGAATCGGTCGCTTGTCTTGGCGATTTGTTTATGTCGGATGAAATTGTCCGATCACTTCAAAGCGCACGCTTTCAGAAGCGCTTTACAGACTCGGTGTCTGACTCTGAATCATGTATCGTTGTCGCAGTTGTTCTACTTGTCGAAGCAAGAGTTATAACGCGCGAATGTTATAAAAGAAACAACCAAGAAGCGAACCGCTGCCAAGAGCGCTGAGAAAATGAAGATTCTCAAGATTCCTGATGAGACTTTTCAATTCCTTGCATGGCTTGTAAGACAAGACATTACACTCCCAGGTGTCATGGTCTATTATCTCAAATGGAATCGTTATACTCGGGAGCAAATCAAAGCTCATCTTGACATTTTGAACGAAGCGTGTATCGAGTCCGCCGAAGAAAAGTAATAGCGCGCGCTGCTAAGTCATCTATCTGAAAACGGACATATCCTTCATCAAAGAATCGCAGTCTGTCAACTTGTCAGTCTTTCGTTTTATCTTTTTGTGTGGTCTTTTCAAAGAACAGTGTTAGGGTAGCCAACTCAGCAATCAATGTTTCTTCATTGGCTTCTTTTATGAATGTGTCAGGACTGATCTGGTTGAGGAAGAGAGCAACCTGGGCTCTTGTTGTGAGCTGATAGAGTGTTGCTTGGGCGCCCGCTTGGGTATTCCTAGTACCTGCTTTGTCCAAGTAGTCTGAATCTTCGAGGGCTTTTACTCGGCGGCTGACGTTGGTGTATTTTGTGTGTCGTAGGCCTCTTTGGGTTTTGATTTGCTTGTGGATTTCGTAGATTGTAAGAGGGCCATTTTGGGTCAGGGTTTGGAATATGGTGTGGTTGAGTCGGGCTTCTCTTCCTTTGAAAACTGAGAGCTTTGTGTTTTTGGGTTTGGGCACTTCATTCGCTTACCGGCACTGTCGGTAAAATCAGAACTATGTGGGGAAGTGCCTTTTCACGTTGATTTACACATTTTTGTGTCTACGGGTCTGGGGGAAAACGTTTCTGCAGGCAGAAATGCCCTAGCGCAAAATGCTTTTTCGGTTAGTATTTAAACAGAATCTGAGGTCTGATGTTCTTAGACCATGCTCTTAGCATTTTTGGATCGTGTTTTGTGGGGGGTGTTTTCGGCGTGCCGAAACGTTTTCACGGGTGTCAAAGTGAGGATGACAACGTCGTTTTCCAGTTTTACCTCGATGTCGAAGTCTTGCTTGAGTAACGGCTCGATGACTTTATGGAATTTTCTAGGTATGTATATGGATAGGCGTTCGTACTCGTAGGTGCGTTTCGTCTTCAAGTAGTGTTTCTTTGAGACTCGACGCTGGATCCTAACCAAATCAGTCACAATGACTCCTCAGGCCACCTGGTGTGCCGTCATGTGGTCAGAATCCTCTTTTCTTGCCCCGGTATAACTCTATGTAACCGCATTTTTCACAGTAAAAGACTTTGAGCTTATCACCTAGGAAGGCGTCTTTTGAAACCAATTCGACTTCAGATCCTAAAGCTTGAAAATGTCTGTCTTCCCGCATTTGAAAACCACACTTGGCACATTGCACAGCCTGTCAACCCTACACAATCACGAAATTTCACGAGAATAATAAACTGGACCATGAAACAACATCTTTTGCTAATGGAGAGTAAGGTTAAAGTGAAGCTCTCGTATGGTCTTGGATCGATCGAACAGTTTTCCGCCGCCTAGATATTCGCCTGTTAGGTATTCGAGGCCTAGTTCTATTAGCTGCATGGCTTCATAGGCGGTTTTTGCTAGGATGTTGGGCTTCCAGAAGATGTAGAACTGAACATCATCGTCGAAGATTGAAAAACTCGCGATCTATTAGAAGACACTTTTGACCTCAAAGATGCTTTCGGCTATTTCCTTTGTTCTAGCGACATATTTCTTCGGGCAGAACACATAAAGCTTTCTTTTTGGAGTCAAGGACGCTGAAATCGGTGATTCTTCATCGAACGAGAAAACGGGTCCGTTTTTTCTCTTTACGTAGATAGGCGTTTCCCTGCTTCCAATCGTCTGTTCAAAACGTTCATAGAGTTTAATCTTGATGCTTTGCAGATGCACAACAACAAGTGCTGAGTCGATTCCAAGTTCTTGAGCAATTCTGTTTTCAGCATTTTCGATTTCGGCTTTGTTCATATTCACAATTTTCTTTCGCTTAAGTGCATCTGGACAGCCTTCTCTTGTCAGAGGAGTCACAAGGGCTCTTTTTAGCAGTCTTCGGTTTCGGATATTCTCTATCAGATTTTTCGCATTGCTACTTGTGCCCTGTAGAACTTGATGCTGAATCGAAAAGTCATCGAGTTTCAGAAAGCTTTTGATGAATCTGTCCGCACCGTTAGAAATCTTCAGGTCTTCGCTAGCTATGCATCCATCTTTCAAGGCTAGTTTTATCGCCTTCAAGAACATGTCATCCGCAATGAGTCTTGCATGATGTTCATAAACTTGCATGTGCATTGCGTATCTCGCAAGACGATAGCTCTCTAGTGCATCCATTCCCTTTTCCTGAACCCCTAAATAATTTCTCCCTGTTTCCGGTACTGTGCATACTGTCCGGATTACCTGGTCAATATCAAAAAGGCCATAGGCAACACCCGTATGGTAAGAATCACGTCTCAAGTAGTCAAGTTTGTCAACATCTAAACTACTGGAGATTATGTCAGAGCCCAGTGACTCCCCATCAAACACATCCAAAACGTCCTGTTTAAGGTCACCCAATGCTTTTCCTATATTCGATTCTGTGCTTATCATCAGCTTCGTGACGTCCTCGTGAGAATAGTCTTCACCATTTATCCATCGCATTGGTTCTTCCCATATATGAGAAAAAGGACCTTGACCTACATCGTGCAATAATGCAGCAATCCTGATCACTCGTTTTTGCTTCTGGGGTAACTTCAACTGGTCGCATATACGACCTGCGAGACAAAGAGTTCCTAGAGAATGCTCCAGCCTTGTGTGGACAGCGCTTGGGTAGACGATATATGTATGAGCGAGCTGCTTTATCCTTGCGAGTCTTTGCATCGCAACGGTGTCCAAGAGACGATTTTCTCTATTGCTCAGGCTGGCAAAGCCGTACAGGGGGCATCTTATGGACTTGAAATCCAAATCCACGGACAATCTGATGCCCCTCTCGCCCTAGACTCACTCCTCTTTGATGAGACGCAATGCTGACAGCAATCTAATTGCTGGCTCTACTTCCTCCTCACTCAGTTTCCAGCCGAATGATTGGCTCGCGTCCATAGCCTCTCCACGAGTCATTGCCTTACCAGCGCGACTCACCACAAAATGCACCTTCGCTGCCCATGAAAGAACATTGTAATTGCAGTGCGCCGTTTCGCTGCATTTTCTTACGATCTTCCTGATGACTGCATATTCTTTCAGATGTTCTTCTTTGACCTTCTGCGCAAGCTTCAGGCCATCTTCAGTCAAGGAGTAATTGTACATGGTTCGATTGTGGAGAGTTTGCCGCCCTTTTTCAACCACAAAGTCGAGCTCTACCATATTCTGAAGATGTTCAGCGACCTTAGAACTGAAAGGTCCGTAAAAGTCAGGTCCATATCCAGCATCCATTTTCAGTTTCACAGAAGCAAAGTAACCCAGTTTCTGAACCACCGTTCTACCTTTGATCCCTTCGGGTATAGTGCTCAGCAATGCGATTGCGAGTTCGAAAATCTCCATATCTTCTCCTCGTTTGCTTTGCTATTCAGCGATTAGCTAATAACATTTTTTGTGACCAGTATGTTGCGAGAGAGGGAGAGACAACAGAAAGTGTTCTCGTGTCGATCGCTCGAGATTGGAGGTCTCCTGCGAAATGGTTTCTATGAGAAAGATTATTTGAAGAAGCCAGATTATGTGACATGAGGCGTGGCTGTTGAAGACGTTGAAGATTTCTGATGAGGCTCATGCAAAGTTGACTTCGCTCGTTGGAAGACTCATGGCAGAGACTGGAAAGATGAAAACGTATTCCGACGCGATTGAGGCTTTGTTGACCAAGTCTGTTATCTTGTCGCCAGAACTTCTCGATCAAGTTGAAAGCTTCATCAAGGATAATGTTCAGTTGGGATACACGACGAAAGAAGAGTTCATACAAGATGCAATACGTTCCAAGTTGAAGTCTAAAGACAAGCACACTACTCACGATCCCAAGGAAGGAAGAACCAAACCGTGATGCAACTAGATTCGCGTTATTTCTGTTTCTTGAAGTCGTCTGCAAACCTGTTGTAATAGTCTACGCGCGCGTTGCGTGTGAGTGTTTATGTGTGTGTTTTGTATTTTTGTTTCTGTAAAGAGTGAGTGTGTGTTTGGGTTTGGGGGTAAAGTTTTACCCCCCTTTTTTTAATTCCACGAGTGGGGTGGTACGCCCACGGACTTGTTACTACTGTAATTGGCGTGGGCTGTAGACTGCTATTGGAAGACATCAAAAAGAGGCTATGGTAGCTATGTTTTCCACTAGTAGAACAGCATCGCAGAGGGATGCAAGCACTAGCAGAGATGAGTACGTATTCTACCTAGGCTTTCACGTATTCTCCTTTCTGGAGCTTCAGCGTGAAGCTGTGCGTACCTTTCTGGGTATAGTCTCGGAACTGCGTTCCGCAGTTAGCACAGGAGAAAGCTTGAACTGTAAAATGGCCATATTTCCATGTCTTGTCAGGCCTTGTAGTCTCCTTTTTGCATTCAGGACATTTCCCCATAGTATCACGGTGGGTTCTTTGCTTCTAAAGACTTATAAGATTTCATGAAAAATTAATGTGAAATTGGGTTACTTGATCTAAGAGAAAGTCATTTCTTTCAAGGTTTGCGCAATCTTGTCTTCTAGCTCGAGCATTCTCTTTCTGATCACTTCAGGTTCTTCATAAGCAACTTCTTCATACTCAATTTGCTTGTATCGTGAACAGCTTAAGTCGCAGTTGTTGTCCTTTATTTCTTCAATCGAGACAAAGAAACAGTTGATTTTCCTGTCTTCAAATCGTTCAGTGTTTCTTTTGTTGAATTTGTCCAATATATCAGTAATGTCACCTTTTCCGTCCACAAAGGTTCTCTTGTCATCGAGACTGTATCCATCTGCTTTCATTTCATAGAACCACACCTTTTTGGTTGGTTCCCCTTTTGTAAAAACCAGTACTGCTGTAGATACGCCAGCATATGGTTTGAATACACCTGAAGGCATTGATATTACTGCATCCAAACGACATTCTTCAAGCAATTTCTTCTTTATCTTTTTGTGCGCAGTGGAATTGCCGAATAATACTCCATCTGGCACAATAACTGCACATCTACCGCCGCTTGACAGAATGTTGTACATTAGTTCAAGGAAAAGAATCTCTGTCTTCTTAGTTGTGATCGAAAACTCCCTACTAATCTCCGCTTCGTTTACACTCCCCTTGAACGGTGGATTCGCTAAGACAACGTCATAATGATTCTTCTCTTGGCTGTATCTGGTGGAAAGAGTGTTCTTTTGTTCGATCTTTGGTCTGATTATTCCATGCATCATCAAGTTCATAAGAGATATTCTTACCATCGTGGAATCAAAATCATATCCGTATAACATATGTTCTGAAAGCAGATTCCATTGTCGTTCGTCTAGTTTGTCTCCTTTAAAGCCGTATTCGCCACCTAACTCATCTGTTTTGATGAATTCTTTTGAGGTATTCTTCTTTAGGATATGTTCGTAGGCAGCAACCAGAAAACCTGCAGTCCCACATGCAGGGTCGCAGATTTTTTCCCCTACCTTCGGATCTACTAAAGACACCATCATCTTGATTATGTGTCTCGGTGTTCTGAATTGTCCATTCTTTCCAGCTGTTTTCAATTCTGAAAGGAGATATTCATACAACTCTCCTTTTGCATCCTTGTTTTGTTCCTTAATATGCATGCCATTGATTATGCTAACTGCTTCGATGAGAAGAGAAGACGTTGGAATTGTGAATACAGCATCTTTCATATATTGAGCATACAGAGAATCTTGTCCGCCGAGTGTTCTGAGGAATGGAAATACTTTGTCTCGCACCTGATCTAGAATCTGGTTAGCTGGGAGATTTGTCCATTCAGACCATTTGCAGTCTTCATGATCTTTGAAAAGAGAAGTGTATTGTTCTCCGCTCAGCTGTGCATTCTGTTCTCTTTCAATTTCCTCATCTTCTAACCTCTTCATGAAAATGAGATAAGACATCTGAGTGATGGCAACAAGAGGATCTGAGATGCCCCCACTCCAAAATCTATCCCAAAGCTGCCTTATCTTTGATCTTAGTTCTGCGTCTAACATTTCAACTTCCCTCCAAACGCTTTCTGCAGTAATACATCACACAATTCACTAATCTTCTGTTTTGATTGTTTCTGGTACTTCTTCAGTTCAAGAGAATCCTTACACAAAGAGCCAAACTTCCTCTGCAATTCTGACGGAGGGAAAATGAAGGGAAGTGATTCAAAAACACTCTTACTTATCATTCCTTTCATTGCCTTAGTTGAGTGATTCTGAATGTACTTCTTTGAATTCAGCATCAAGAAATATAGAAAGAATTCATCTACGCTTTCATTTGGGACTATTGCATTAATCTGCTGATTGAATGCTACATCTCGATCAGAAATTGCAACGTTACCGATGCAGGACAGACTTCCTGCGATGCACGTCACCAAGACCGATCTTTTGGGGACAGTTCTTCCAACTTCTGCACCTTCCTTTGAGAGCATTTCCTGGCTTCTTGTCAGAAAAATGTCAGGAGTGTTAATGTTGTCTGATTTTATCCACTCAATATGGTCACCGTAATAAAGTGGTCTCTTCCTCGAGGGAGTATTGCCCGTCACAATTTTCCCGAACTCCTTTAATCTCCGTTTTCCCCAGTTCTTGCTGTCGTTGATTGGATCTCCAAACATCTTGAGAAAAACACTGTTCAAATAATCGTCCGCCAACTCATATGATTCATTTCTCCATTGTTTCAGATGATCTGCCTTCTCAAGGGTGGCTGCGATTTTCCTTTGTTGCTCAATATGAGGGATAGGAATCCAGAACTTCTTTAGCTTGGATTCATTGATTGCCTTTTGCGTTGCTCCTGTACATTCCTTGTTTTTTCTGTCTTGAAAGTAGTGGGATCTGAGCCAAAAAAAAGCATATTTGGGCAATACTCTCTTGCAATTCTTAACTCTCAATACCGCAAATCCTGTTGAGTAGAGGTTTTCCGCATCTTCCTTTGAAATAAGAAATACTTTTTCCGTATCTTTCATTTTTGCAAACAAGATGTCGTTCTCCTTGACTTCCATGTTTGCTCTGCTTGGTCTGGACTGATAATCTACCTTGATACAATCAACTATTTTCTCCGTCTTTAGAGATCCTGTAGCTACGTATCTTTTCAACCCTGTGAATTTTTTCACTCCTGACCTGACCAATTCAACATGCTCCAAGAGTTTCACTTCTTCCCCACTGTTCTCCGATTGCATTATTCTCTCCTCTTCAAAATCCTATTTGGAATTGCTGCGGAATCTCTTCTCTTTTTCTGAATGAAAGTGCGCCTTTCTCCTAAACAGAGTTTGACTACGTCGTGTAAGTTTTCGACAAATGTTGGAGAAACGTTTCTCAATACTTCAACAATTTCTCCTGTATCAAGTTCAACGCACCACGTAAAGGAATCATGGCTTTTCACATAAGTAATCTTGTTCTTGCCTGCTACTGTGCTTGGGACTGTGATCTTCATTTCTTTCAGAATCAGGTCTCTGACCAAAAAAGCTGGAGCGACACCTTTCTTCTCGCAATGTGCTCTAAACAAGGTTAGTTCGTTGCTAGGAAGTTTTGTTGAGACGGTTCTGTATTCCATAAAACAACTGTAACGGACTCTAACTTAATAAGTATTTGTGTAGACTTAGGTTTACCTAGTTTATTTCATTTTGATTCTGTTGCATTTATCGATTATCAATTTCAACTCTGCGATAGGGAAATAATCCAGAGGGTGTTCGTTGGACAAAGGCGGATTTGCCAGATCTGGGAGTTCCATACGTTTTCTATTCGCAAAGACCTTTTTCAACACGGCTAGAAAGGCCAGTTGTTTAGAGTTGTATTCTGTTTTGGCAAGGATATATTGGTCAAATTCGTATTCAATCAATTCCTTCGGATCATATTTCTCGGTTAAACCCATTATCTTGTGCAGGAATGATAAGAAATCGATATTCTGATACTTTTGCACATTTTCAACCGTAAGTCCTGGCCTCAACGTAGATAGTTGTAGCTCCAACTCCTCCAATTCATGCGGAGTAATCCCCTCACCATCTCGAATCTTTTGAATAAGAGGATTTGTTTCTAGAAAACTTTGCAGTTCTTCATCTTCTTTAATTTCTTTTTCGAATTTCTCTTTCAGCAAGATAACGTCAGGGGCATCAATTTGAACTACCTTGTTTGGGTCTGGTTCATAATATCTCATTAATGGTGCTATTTGTACCACCAAGAACTCAACATCCTCAAACGTCAAGTCTTCCCAGAAATCCTCCTGGAGTACACGTATTATGTTATCTCTGTTTTCCCTTATTGCTGTCAGGTTATCTTTTCGGAGGATATTCTCACACATCTCTTGAACGTATTCTCCAACGGTTTCTATCAGATCTTTTTTTCGGTCTAAGACATACCCAAACAGTTTTTCTGTCTGAAGTATGAAAGAAGAGATATTCGCATTTTTGCCTTGTTCAAAAATCATGAGAGGAGCTATTTCTTTCATTAGCTCATTAACGTAATTCTGGAGGTTAAATGATTCCCCTTCTATTTTTTCGAGTGTCGGCAGTTTCTCACGTATAATGAATGATTCTTTATCCAACTCATCTATGGACGCTATGATCTTGTTTGAGATGATTTTCTTTTGATCCTCATCAAGGGATTTTTGCAGGAGTTTTACTCTGTTTTCAAATATTCGAGTAATTACATCCTTCGTAGCGGATTTTTCTTTGGTTTCTTTGAACTGGTGATAGTAGACGTTGGAATGCCCTCCTATCTTGAAATCAAGGATTAGAAAATCGTTTTTCTCTCTATTTGGTAGCCAATCAGGATGTTTGCAGGCTTCTCGGTTTCTTGTTCCTCTTCCTACCATTTGCCAGAACCTGATATGGGAAAAAACTGGTTTAACGAAAACTAGGTTGCATACTTCTGGAACATCTATGCCCGTATCTAACATACCAACAGACAAAGCAATTCTTGGCTCAGACGTCAAGCCAAACCGTTTTACTTCATCGTCTGCCCGATACTTCTGGGATGTGATAACCTGCACATCATTGCTGAGATTTGGAGCAATTACCCCAAAGATTCTCTTCACATGTTCGGCGTGTCTTTGGCTTGCACAGAAGAATATTGTTTTGCAGGGTTTGCCTTCATCAGATTTGTAGCAGCTATTCATAAATTCCCTGATTATCACTTCATTGGTCTTATCATCCATAAATACTCGGTCAAAATCGGAACCAGTATATTCGGCTTCCTCTGGATTGACTTCCTGCCGTCTGAGCTGATCCTTCAAAGCTTCCGTCAGTGTTGAGCCTTTGATGCCGAGAGACAATTTCTCAGTGTCTATAATTTCCGCCTTATATGGAACCAGAATCTTATCTAATATAGCCTCATCGTAGGAATACTCAACTGTTGGCTTACCTTGTTCGCATTCAAATAGGTCATAAGTGTTTTTTGTTTCGTGTTCTCTAGGTGTGGCAGTAAGTCCTATTTTGATGGCATCAAAATATCTGTCAATGAAGTTGTTCTTGTCGTAGTACGATCTATGGGCTTCATCGAAAACAATAATATCAAAAAAGCTAGGGCTAAACTGTTCAGCTAATCTTGGTTTGCCACTCATCAATGTTTGTACTGTAGAAACATACAATCTTCCAGTGGTGGAAAAACCCTCACGGAGATCTACAACTGGTTCTGTGAAAAACTGTTGGAATCCACTAGATTTTGCTTGGTTCACAAGAGCGGTTCGATCAGCAATGAACAGAGCATTTCGAACCATATTAGCATTTATTAGACGGTCAATAATCGCCATAGCAACTCTTGTCTTTCCTGTACCCGTAGCCATCTCGACAAGAGCCTTTCGATGTCCTTCCGAGAAGTGTTCACTCAACTTCTGAACCAAGTATCTATTCTTGGATCGATCAATTATCCGAGATTCAAATTTCACCTCCGATGGATTTCTCTTTTTGCTAAAAAGATCCCCTCTTCGCTTGAGATCCTCTTGACTAAATACACCGCTGACCTTGCGTTCTATTCCATCTTCATCGATGAAACGCCAGATTTTGCCATTGGTAAGAAAAATGGGCACTTTTTTGCCCGTCTGTTTCTCGATATCCTTTGCATATGTTCTTGCTTGAACTCGTCCCTTTTCTTCTCGTCCCTTTTCTTCGTCTTCGGAAAAACTCTTTGCTTCTACAATGGCCAAAACCGAATAATCCTCATCAAGCAACAAATAGTCTATGAAACGATCAACACCCTTCTCAGGGTGCCCATCATAGAATACAAATTTCTTGTTGACAAAATCAGATTTGACAGAATTGACTTCTTCCTTAACGTATTTAGAGATCCAATTTCTCTTCAATAGCTCAGGATCAATGTATTTTTTTCTAGTTCGCTCTTCATCCATTGAACCTAAGAACTCGTCGTTTACCATTAGTTAACCATAGACCAGCAATAACCTAATAAGATCTACTGAGCCTTCATCCACACGTTGTTTTCTGGGAGTCAGCGAATAGGTCTGTCATAGTTTAATCTAGAAAATCTCTTGCATAGCGGTTAGCATCTTTTTCCTCTTTTGTCTTAGAAACGTCCAAAGCCTTTAACATAAGCTAGGTGATGATACAACTCGTGCGCGCGCGTAGGATCCTTATTTTACGAAAGTTCCGCCAGAGGCTTGACGACATTTCACTTCATGACGTCCGAAAAGAAGGCTATGAGACACTAGCAGATTATAAGAAAGCCTAGGAAGAAATCAACGGAGAAGGCTCCTGGGACTCAGAGAAGATCGTTACTGTCTATGAATATCGGCTCGTCCCCAAAACAAGTAAACCTTCGACTGTAATAGGAAACCGCAGATCTTTATCAGTACTGCAAGCTTCTCCAAACTTGCCTCCTGAATCTGTCTCCTATACATTTCTACCGTACCATACGGCAAATGATAACTGAAAGACTTGCTGAACCTGGTATGACGGAATCTAGCAAACGTACTTTTCAATTCTGCAACTTGGCTTTGAGACAGACTTTGCAGGGTTCCCGCAACGTGCCTCGAACTCCCAAGTAATTTCCGATCAAACCCAAGTTTCTCCAAAACCTGAAGCACTTTCACGGCTTCTTTCGGCGGCTCCTGCATAACAACTTTCACCATGCCTGCCTTCTCTGCAAACGGATTATACTTTGCCATCACCGCACTCATTTCAACATATTCAGTGCCAGCGAGCCCCAGCGTATCCTTGATTAGTTTTGAGCCGAGCCCTATCGTTCGGTATTTGGGATGAACAACTATCCTGCTAATGTTACTCAGCTTGCCATTCAACTCTTTCATCCCCATTTTCGGAAGCATCAACCTTCGCCCAAAACACGTCACCGCAGGATAACTATACACGATCACCCCGCACAGCTCTTGCCCTCTCTTAAGAGCGAAGATTTTGCGTGGCGCAGGCACCCTGTGACTGCGATAATGAAAACCTGCTAGGGCTCGCCAATCAGCCATCGAACCTTCTTCAACACGCATTTCCTTGACAAGACTGCATTCAGCCGGAGCAATATTCGAGTGATAGTTGACTGTGATTTCCTTTCCAAACCGCTTATGAACATGCACACTAGGGCTCAAATCCTGAAACAGATCCGTATGAGTCGTCGCTGCCAACACCGCTTTGCCCTGCTGCCTGGCACACTTCTGCAAGTTGAAAGCCACAATCTTCGCAGTGTCACGATCAAGCGTTGCAGCAAACTCGTCCAAAATCCAAAAACGAGCCCTGTTCTCCAGCAACTTCGCAATCCTGTACCTGTACTTCTGGCCGTCACTAAGCTGATCGAAAGTCCGCAGAAACAGAAAGGCATCATTCAAGCCTACTCTACTCAGAAGCTCTAACCCTTCTTCAACCGTGCTGCCTACAGTCTCGATAAGCGGTTTCTCCCGGTCCACTTGAATATCGACAACATCAATAGCTTCATCACCTAGATCCTTCTTGATAGCCCTCAAAAGAACAGATTTACCGCTCCCAGAATCACCAGTAACATACACAATATCCGTGGACCCTATCTTCAATTCAACATCAAGAACAGGGAACGTGAGTTCCTCGTCGACACCGAGCCCGAAAGCCTCAGCCACAGCAATAGTTCTAGGAGTCAAAGCTACCGCTGTGCTGTATGAAATGTTAAAAGAAAACTTGCCCTGCTCTCGGTCATAGATCCTTCGGATCTTATGGATCCTGAAAGAATCCTGTCTACTTCTCATCGAATGCACTTCTTACGCGCCAACTTCTGCCGAATCTTTCTCAACCTACTCTTTCCAGCACTCAAGATTCTCAACTCAAAAAAGAGGAACAAAGAAAAAAGGAATTGATTGAGCCGCTATCCTTTCGGAGAATTCACTATTTTTCCCAAGACGCTTCCCAGAATATCGATGAAGAACACGATAGCAGTTCCAATCGCCCGCAGTTCAAGAGTCGGAGCAAGGTTGAAGATTATTGCCAAGTTGCCCGTGTAGTAAGCTGCCGTCTTGTAGAATTTGTTCATGTCATACTGCAGTTGTTGGTTACCGGTCGTTTTAGCTTGAGCGTAGGCTTCAATGTAGCCCCAACTGTTCCGCAGCCAAATGAGACCTACCGCGAAAAGCCCGCCTCCGAACACGTTACGCAGGAAAACAAAAATTCCCTGAAGAGCCCCTGGCACAGTATCGACGCCTATTCCCAATATTGCTGTTTGGACAGCAAGGAGAGCCCCACCGATTATGGCAAGGATTACTGTTATCACTGGAAAAGCTGTCTTCCAATTCTTCAAATCCATAGCAATCACCTCCTTATGACCTTGAAAAACAAAATCAGGAATGATGTCCGATCAAAACACCCGTAACTGTACCGATCAAACCAGTGATGGCAGCAAAGATCTCACTGTTCCAGGCACGCAGAACAACAAGATGCGCAGTCTCAAGTGCTACGAGGCAGCCTATGACAACAAAAGAGAATTTGACGAGCAAGACAAGCTTGGGGTTAGGCTCAAGAAGAACCGGAGTTCCGCGTCTAGGACCTTTCGGCGTCAGAGTCCGTGTCAACGCCTTCTTAACCCAGTCGGTCATGATGATTACTCACATGCTCCTGCTTAGTCCTGTTCTGCAGGGACCTTCTTCCACCCATGAGAAAACTGTTCATCAAGACTTGAGCTTCTCCGGGCTGAATGTGATTCTTCGCCAAAACAATGACCTTCGTGCTCCAAACAAGCGGTATAGCCGTATAGTCTAGGTCACATAGGCCGTCAGCGTACCTGAAATTGTTCTGAACTAATATGATGTGTTTGCTCTTCTGGCCAAGCAATCCCAAGTACAAGCCCCAACTCACAACGTGAACATCAACATTTACGCCTGCACTCAAGCTTTTTCCAATGCTTGCATCTGACCATTCAACCCGAACCAGATCGCCGAGGCTAAGTCGCCTTATTTCATCTTCAATTTTCTTCACTTTCTCACCTTCCTACCAGGATTATCTGCGCCGCGTTTTTTCATGGAGATCAGAATCATTTCCATGGTTGCAATGCGATTCTGAATGGCACAGTTAACGTCTTCGAGGACAATCGCCTGCATCCACTTTGGAAATTTCAAAATACGCGCTCCAAGACGTTCCCATTTTTTCATCCATTTCTTGCGCAACTCCGTCTCCTGACCCCAATTTCGCAAAACATCAACTTCCACCACAATCTACGCCTCCTGCAAAATCAACGTGAAATACCTGACGTTCTTACCTGCAAGGTTCATTGCATCAATATTGACAGCCAGAACATACACGTTCGTGCTGATGACTCGAACCTCATCAGTCACAGCAAACGCCAATTCTGTTCCAGCCCTGCCTGAATCCTCAAAACTCTTAGCCTGACTACTCGCCCAAGCAACACCATTCTCAACAACCCGCAACGTCCAGACCCGAACAACACCACGAGCCTTAACCTTGCGTTTTGCCTCCCCACCCTCCCAACGATCCCACTGAGTGTTAATCACTTCAAACGTTTCTGCAAGAGACAAAGCATCCAGAGTTTTCCCGTCTAACGTTACGGTCATGCTTCCAAATCAACTCCCACAGCAGCCTGAAGGCTCGCAAGAAAAGATTCAGGCAGCAACTTCTTTCCGACGCGAACCTCATTGACTATTGCGATCAAAGCTTCTTGCGCATCCTTCAACATCAAAGATCTTCCCAGAAGCTGACGAACAATCTTCAGTCGGTCCGCAAAATCGAGATAGTTTAGTCTGAGCGACTTTGTTGTTCCATCAGGAACATCATAACTGATCGTAAGGTTGATTTCCCCGTTTTCCACAGTGACTTGAGTTATTTTGATCATGCCAAATCACCTCAGATCCACTGCGATGTGGCTGATGCAGGCGCCAGTATTCAATGAACCTTTGACATAGAGAAGCGAAGTCTGTCCATCAACGATCTCGAAAGTGTAAGTTGGAGTCTGAATGCCTGTGCCGGAAAGAGAATAGTAATAGTCTGTTGCATCTCCATAGCTGAAGGCCCTGACTTTGCCGATGTAAGCGTATTTCGTTGGGTCTGTTAAACCGTCAAGAGGCTCAAGCATCAAGTAAAGAGTGCTTCCCTGAGGAATGTCCAAAGTCACTGGTTGATGAAGGTCATCGTACATGAGCCAAGGACAGGCGACGATGCTGATGTAAACCGTCGTGTTGGCATTGTCTTTAGTGATTGCGAACGTGTGAGCAGATCCGACTGATAATGCTGTGAAGTGTTCTGCATGCGCTCCGTTTCCACTCCCTGCATCTTGATTTCTAACGTCAAAACTGATTTGCGAGCCGTCGACAGCGAGGCTTACACCGTTTGTGAAAGAGTCTCCTACGTTTTCAAAGTTCGTTTGACCTGCAGCTGTGACCCCGTAAACTTGGACTCGAAAGACACCTTGCCTGAGAGCCCCTATACATGTTTCACGATTCGCCGGTGTTATGCTGATCTGTGAAGAATACGAAGCGAGAAAGGAACCATTCATATCTGAGAACGAAGCGAAGCCACAGACGAATTTGTCAACAGACATCTCAGAACTTGCTCCACCCTGTCTTCCCTCAACCAGGATACCATAGGTTCCAGCGTCCACATAGCAGAAGCATTCATGATGCCCGCTCACTCCGCCCGACGTTTCTTTGTGCGCCCACACATAGTTCGCACCGACTTTCAACCGGACATACCCGTCATAGCCAGTCGTCCCCCTGTGAGCGTCTATGCTGAAGCTTAAGAGCCCTGCTTTAGGCGTCGTCACGTTCCCATAATCGTGAAGTGTATCCCAACTAGTACTTGGTGCAGAATAATGAGTGGAATTATTGATGAGTGTCCCCTCAGACTCGATGTCTCTGACTTGTTCGACCAACAACCCCATTCTCAGAAACTCCCAGTTCCAATTCTGACCCGTTTATGCGTTGAAGAACCGCCGGATGACGAGGCTTCAAGAATAATGTTGTTCAAGATCTTCTCGACTTTCTTGACAGCAAGGTCCACGGTGCGTTCGTCAGCGGATCCTTCAATGTAGACGAGCGGCGAATTGATGTTGACTGTTGTTTCGAGCCCTCGAGGCATATGGGGACCGCTTAACGGGATTATCGCCTCGGGACCTGCCTCTCCGATTAAGGCGATTTCAGGTTTTGTGACGATCCCTCCCTTTGCATGTCCTCCAGACGTCATTTTAGCTCCGGCTGCTGCTCCTCCGACCGCTCCGTTGACAGCTCCGCTAATTGCAGCTCCGACGCCTCCGAAGAACGAGGCGACGCCTCCGAGCCAATCGGCGATCGGTTTGATAATATTGTTGTATGCCCAGGAGAGAGCTTCGAAAACGGGTTTAATCAGGTTCTTGTAGGCCCAAGAGATGCCGTTGGAAAGAGTGTTCCAAGCACTCAGCAAGTTTCCGATGAGGAACTGTGCGAGAGGCATCAGAACGTTGTTCCAAAACCATGAGAGCGCTGAACTGACAGGCTGAATTACGTTCGTGTTGAACCAGCTTACGGCTCCGCTGACTGCGTTCCATGCAGCAAGAAAAGCGCCTTGCAAATACGCGCCAATAGTGTTTATCAAGTCTCGAAACGGTTTGCAATTGTTGTACGCGTAGATTATTCCGGCGATGAGGAGAGCGATTCCTGCAATGACGAGAATTATCGGGTTTGCAGACAGAAAAGTCATGGCGCCAGAGAGTGCCTGCGTGACTGCCCCCCAATTCTGTATGATGCTTATGACCCCGGTGATTCCAGTGATCAACGTCGGAATGACACTGACAGCCATCGTCATCATTGTTTTACGTTGATTATCAGCTGCCATGTCTGCTCTTTCAGTAGCTACCTTGTAGCTTTCTTGCGCAAGCATCAAACGGTTCTGAGCATCTATTGCTTGTTCGCTACCTGCCCCAAACTTCTCAAGCACTTTGTTCAAGTTGTTCTGAGCATCACGAACGGACTCCGCGCTTTTCATCACTGTGAGATTTGCACGATCTAATGCTACCTGGCTATCTTTCACGCGGTCAACCATGTTGTAAAGGTTCAGCGCACTCGAAGCAAGGTTGTTGAAACCGAGAACCATGCTCTTGGCGCTGCTGCCCACTTTACTAATAGTACTGCTGGCATTATCGACTGCGCTGAGATCGATTTGAAGATGTGTACTCATTAAAAACCTCAAAGTCTTTTACGATTCACTTTCTCCATGAACCAGGCAGCCCACTTCAACAGAAAAGAAACCTGGAAAGGCGTCAGACTCAAAACATACTCAAGTGTGTACCCGTACTCATGTGCAATAAAACCAATGACTTGCGCGTCTTCGTTGTACTCTATGAACCTGCTGATGTCTTCTCCGGTGGCAAAAAACCGTCAGCTTCAGTTAGGAGCTGCAGTATCCTCGCACCCTTGCCCATTGGAAATTTCTTAACGTCCTCAAGAGTCAGTTCAGGATAAGCTTTCTCAAGCATTTTGAAAAGCATCAATGTTGAATATTCTTCGTTTGTCTTAGCCTTACTCAAATCAGCAGTGTCCTCGAGCACCAGAGGATAGTAATAGATTTCTTCGTCGCCATCAAGAATCATGTGTTTTTCACCAGTTTTTTTCGCAAGCATCTTCGGATCAAATTTCTTTGCAGCAGCACGGCCCTCTGCTTCTTCCTTCTCAAATAGGCGTTTTCCTGTCTCAGCAGGACTCTCAGTTTTTTCAGTCACAGACAAAACCTCAGACAAAATCCTAATACGTCCCAAGCGTCAATGATGCGCCTTCGCCAGAACCGTTCTCGATAACTATGCCGGCTTGTTCATCTCGCCAACCATGATGCAGAATAATCGCGTTCGACAACGTGTATTTTGGCTGTCCCGTGGGAGTGCTATTTGCAGGTCCAAGAATAATCGTCATTTTTGTTCCGGCAAGAACCTGAGCTGCATGCGTTGTATCGATGAACATTTTCTCGAAGCTGAATTTGAAACTCTTGTTTCCACTCTCCAAGACTGCAGGGAGATCGCTTGTGAATTTGTAGTCTTTGATAACGTCTGCGTCTATGTCGAATGTGACGCCTTTGATATAGCCTGCTTCAGCACCGTTGATTGTGATACTGCCGTTTCGTCCTATGACTGGTGTCGTATTTACCATGTTTTTTCTTCAACCTCCAACTTTTTTCTTGCTTTGCGGAGACTTGCTCGAGGCAAATCTCTTTCGCAACAAGTTAGACAGGTGACTTGTCAACATCATGTCCAAGAAATCGGACTTGTGAAGCTGAAAATGAGATTCAGGAATACAATGAAACGCGAGCTCCCACTGCTCCAGGTGACTCCGAAGAAACTCTTCTCTTGTGAGGTCTCTAAGGACTCGTTCATACTCTTCCTTTCCGGCAATGAATGCTAAGCCGATCCAAGCACGGTAGTATCGATCGTTTTCTCCAATGAATAACAGGATCTTCCGAGCGACCGAGAGGAAATGCTGAAAGTTACGGTCCTTCAGGCTCGCCAAAGACTGCCTGGAGACATCATCAAAACGCCCGGAATACATTTCCAGCAAGTACACGTTGAAGAATTGCTGAAACACGTGCTCGAGCATCACTGATTGTGGATATCTAGGGCGTCTTTCTGGTAGAAACTTGTCGATGAAAC
>Ga0315288_10003689_pt1 | contig 19562 bp, 28 predicted proteins | sample YL17G11_20_MG_FD_203454 | JGI IMG/M metagenome (GOLD analysis project Ga0315288, IMG submission 203454) | Sediment microbial communities from Yellowstone Lake, YNP, Wyoming, USA - YL17G11_20 | ecosystem: Environmental > Aquatic > Freshwater > Lake > Sediment | place: USA: Wyoming | collected... | reverse complement strand
GACTTCGAGCGCGACACGCTGGGAGGCGTTCCGAACGGCTGGAGTGCGTCTTCTGCCAATCTGACCAACGGCGCGTCTTTCACCGTCGTTGCCGGTACTTTTCCGGGAGCCTTCCCCCGGTTCCACTCAGGATTGCAGGGTCTACAGGTGAGCCCCCTCGCGGCGGCCGTCGATTCGATTACGACGATTCCGCTTCGCGTGGCTCCCGGCCGTGCGTACGTGGCCACAGCGTGGCTCCGAGGCTTGGTTGCCGTTCCTGTCACCGGAGGCACAGGCGTTCACGTTCAGGTCCAGTGGTTCGCGTTCTCCGGCTCGCTGTTGTCCACTACGGACATTGAAGCTCCGTACACGGTCAGCACCACGACTTGGGAGGTTCGGTCGCAAGAAGTGATTGCTCCGGCTGGGGCAGCCAACGCCAAGTTCAGAATTCTTTGGGACAACTGCACTGGTTGGATCTACGCGGACGACGTTTCGCTGACGGCGCGCGTTCTGGATTCGTTGGCTGGCGGAGCGGCGATCGACGAGCCGTTTGCCGTCTATGGAGCCCCCGCCGGGCTCGTCAATGCGAAGCGACTGGACTACGCCGCTTCGTCCGGAGCTGTGGGCGGCCAACCGTGGACGTTCCGCGCGGGTGACGTGAGTACCGTCGCAGCAGTGACGCAGGGTTTCACCGGAAGCACGCAAGACCTTCACCAGTTTCAGGATTCCGCAGGCACCACGTTGTTCAAGGTGAAGTCGGACGGCACGCTGGGATTTTCGACCGACTGGACGTTGTATCGACAGGCGTCGTCTCAAATTCGTCTCCGGAACGTTGACGCGTTCACGGCGGATCGCCACTTCAAGTTTTCGACTTTCACGTCCCCCGCAGGGACCGACGGAAAAACAAACTTCGAGTTGATCGGGTCTTCGGTGTTCGACTCGGGGCATGAACGTTTCAAGATTCAGCTCGGGAGCTTCGGTTTCGCCGGGGCTCGAATCGGTTCCGAAGACGATATTGGGATTCGGATTCGTCAAAACGCCACCGACGGCTGGTTGTTCAGCAACTCCTTCAACAGCTACGACCTTACCGCCGCCTCGGGGGCGACTCTCTCCGGAATTCGCGCCTCCACCGCTCGCTACCTCTCGAACGAGGCGGCGCGACTCGGAACTGTTCAGGCCGCGCGCCCCAACCTGCTCGTCAACGGGGACATGGCCATCAATCAGCGCCGAGTAATCAGCGGCACTCTCGGGCCGGGGATTCGGGCGTACGTTGCAGACCGTTGGTACGCTTTCGCAGGCGCGACGGGCGGCACTTCGGCTTCCTACGCGTGGTTTGCTACCGGTGGGCCATCCGGTTTTCCGTCGGGGATGACGGTTGGCCGAACCTCTGGAAATTCGGGAACCGCTTTTCGAGGTCTCATCCAAGAGATTGACCGAGACCTCTGGAAGGCCGCGTACGACAGTAGTGGCAATGTCCCTCTCGCGCTTTCGTTCTGGGCGAAGGCTGGTGCTACCTTCAGTTCAGCGGGCGGCGTGCTGGATGTCCGGATGTTGAGCGGGTTTCCAACAAACATCTACGAGAACGCCCGTACCGGTTACACCGGAGGCACGAGCAACAATTTCCCAAATCCTTTCGTTTCGACTGTGCTGACCACGTCGTGGCAGCAGTTTTTCCTTGGTTGGGGCAGCGTCGGTGGCTACGTCGCCGCCCTCGAATTCATTTACTTCCCCACGGGCGGTCCGGCGGCAGTCACCGACGCTTTCAGCATCACGGGTGTTCATCTCGTTCCATGCAACGGGTCGGGGGGTGCTGACCTGCGGGGCCTGCCGTTCTCGCTGTCGTCGGGGAGTCCCGGCGGAGAGATGCGGGCGTGCGAGAAGTATTACGAGAAGAGTTACGACAAGGACGTTGCCCTTCAATCTTTTCCCGATTTCAAGGGTGCGCATACCTCCATCATGAGCGCCGCCGGAGCTTGGGTTCCCGGCGTTCAGTTTCGGACTCGAAAGGTAGTTCCGTGGAACACTGGGTATAGCGGTGGCACCGTCGCTTTCTCACCCGACTCTGGTGGCGTAGGGCTGGCCTATACCGGTTTCTCAGCGGGAACCGGCGCGGACAAGGGTTGTGACACTACAACCCCCAATGGTGAGGCGACGCAGAACTTCGAGACTACAGCCCCTGCCGCCGCAACGGGGAACCTCGGTGTCTTTCAATGGAGTGCTGACTACGAGATTTGACGAAGTGGTTTTACGGACGCAGTTTTTCGAACAGGAGATTCACAATGGCCGATAACACCGTACTGGTAGATCCTCCGGAAGTCGCAGCACCGCCCCTTCCTCGGTTTTCTGACGAGGACCGTTTGCTGCTCGCGCTCACCACGGAGCGCGAGCGTCGGCTCGCAGCAGAGGCGGCCAACATCAAGATGGCGTCGGACAACCTGAAAGCACAGGATGCCGCTTTCAAGGTGGAGCAGAAAGCCACGATGGACACGTTCAAGGAGCGCTATCAGCTCGGGACCGAAGACACCGTGGACTTGAAGACCGGCTTGATTACCCGCGCGCCGTAAGGCTCGCGGCAAAGGAGAGTTCTCGTGTCCGTTCGACTTCGCTACAAGGTGACCGCCGCAGTTTCTTCGTCCAGCGCGGAGGAGAACGACCTCGGCAACTCGAAGTTCGAGATTGTCGATGACACTCCGAGCGAGGGTGGCTCGTGGAAGACGACGGTGGCTCCGGCGACCACGGATGTCATCGACCTCGACAACATCGCCTCGGCCAAGTTTCTGTCTCTGAGGTTTGCTCCGAAGGACCCGACGCTCACTCTGACGGCTGTTGGCGTCATTCTGAACGGTGGCCCGGCCCTCCAAGTCCAGCCTCTCGGCGCGGCTAAGGAAGCTCACTTCCTCATCTCGTCGGCGGGCATCACGTCGCTCTCGCTGGCGAACACCGCTGTGGGGGCGGTGGCGGTGGACGTGACCATCTGCGTGGCTGGCGACTGATGTCGTCTCGCGATTGTTCGCATCGGGGGACGAAGGCGCGGGCTCTCGAAGATCTTGTGCCACAACTGCAACATGGCGAAGGGCCGCTACGGGGCTTGTCCGCACGAACGCGAACAAGTTGCCGTCAAGGTTGAAGCCGCGTAGAGTTCTGATCGTCTCGTAGTTTTCACTCGCCGAACCAAAGGAGAATTCCCTTGCTCGTCACCGTCACGAATACCTCAGGTGTCATCATCAACACCCCGACGACGGGTGGCAGCGGCGTGTCCGCTGACGCCGTCGGTGGGACCATCTCCAACCCCCTGCCGTTCCCGTTCGCCCACATCGGGCCGCTGGGCATCGGCCTCGGCAAGCAGCTCCAGATGCACCCCGGCGACTGGCACCGCAAGTCGGTTCCGTGGGTGCCGCAGGACCCGGCGACCGAGTGGAACATGCTCGTGCAGGCTGGCAAGGTGACCCTTGCCACGGCCCTTCAGGCGGGCGTGCGCGACTCGGAAGAGAAGTTCCAGATCGTCGTCGGCTCGTAGCGAGGACTTCGGTCGCGCCCAGAGACTCCCCCTCTCTGAGCGCGGCTGACCTGAGCGGGCGGGGCTGATACCGGCCTCGCCCGTTCCCTTTTGGAGACCAATGGCCCGATTCATCCTCACCCCGTGTCATTTGCGCGAGGACCGTGTGGTCCCGTCGGGAGACCCTGTGGAGTTGGATTGGCCGAAGCTCGCCGCGCTGCTGGCCCCCTCGCGCACACAGAACGCGCTGATGACCCTTCGCCGCATGAAGGTGGACCAGTACGTCGGTCTGGTGAAGCAGGCGAACGGTGGAACGACCAACTTCCTGTTTCAGAGTCCGGACCACACCAACGACATCGCGTGGCTCTTGAAGAAAGACCCCGCTTTCCCTGCGCGGCTGGATGTGATCTACCGGTGCGAACTGGCGCAGCTCGACGCAAAAATCGAAGAGTTTTCCTCAGGAGTGCCTGCCTGAGCTACAGTGCGCGCCGCACGGCGACACTCCGCAGTGGAGGAACCACATGGATGACATCTCGAAGCTGACGACGGATCTGCGGGGCTTGCTCAGCGAGGACACTCTCGACGAGAAGAGTCCGCACAACCCCTTCAGCCATCAAGACACCATCGGGACCACGAACACCAAGAAGTACGGTCCGCCTCCGAAGGGCACTCGCTCGGTCAGCCAGACCGACGACTGGGTGTGCAAGAAGAAGGGACCGTACGTCCAGCTCTGCAAGGGTCCGAACGGTCGCCGCAAAATCGTTCGCATCAAGAAGGGCTACAAGAAGAAGTACAACAAGGCGTACCGGAAGTGGAAGTCGGCCGGGTAAGCCGAGCCTGAGCGCCATCCTCACGAGGTTTTCATGCCCGGTCTAGCCAGTCTCGCGTCCAAGCTCGGTGGGAAGCTGGACACGAAGACGCGCGGTGCGTACCTCATTCGGCTCAACCCGCCGGACGACAGCCCCGGCTCGTCCGTGCGCTTCCAGTATTTCCCCGAGACGTTCTCCGACTCGAAGGCCGTCAACTACCAGACGAAGGAAGTTCCCGGCGGTTCGCTCCCGATTTACCAGTGGATTTCGTCTGGCGAGCGCTCGATTTCGTTCACCGCCGTCTTCTCTTCTGACGTGGATCTTCTCGCCGGAGAGCCGCCCATCGTTACGGACGCGACAACGCCGACCGCCATCGTCGAGCGTTTGAAGAATCTGGGCGCAGCAGGCCGGAACGCCGACATCCGCAAGGCGATCGTCTGGCTTCGCGAGTACCTGCTCCCCAAGTACGTCGGGGACAAGACGCACGCTCCCAACAAAGTTCGGCTCTACATTCCCGGCTCGGGGATTGGGGCGGCGGGTGGAGATCCAGACGTGCTGGTGTCGCCCGACGGAGTCACCTGCGTGATGACTCAGTGCGAGGTGTCCTACGAATCTTTCTTTCCGTCCGGGCTACCTCGCTTGGTCACCGTGTCGATTGGTTTGGCGCAGACTGCTCAGGCCAACGGTATTGTCCGCTTCCCTCGCCGCTCCGACGAGCTGCGGTCGTACGGCGCGGGGTACACCAAGGACGTGGCCTTCAAAGGACTGAAGGAGTCGTAGCGCCACCGCGACTCTTTGTACGTGGTCGTGGTCGAAGCTGGTACGCTACGATCTCATGGCCAGCCCTGTGCCCGTTCAGATGCCCGAAGCCGAAGCCGCGCCGCAGGCCGCGCCTGTCTACTTCCTTGCGGTGCCTGAATTGGCGTACAAGGCGCTCTCGGATGCTGCTGCGAAACGAAACCTCTCGATTGCCCAGATGCTGTCTGCGGCCATCACTGACTTCCTGAAGAAGAACGAAGGAGTGTGACATGGCGTTCCCCCCGAGCTGGCCTCCGAGCTTTCCGACCAACACCCGGTCTCTGCGCTTCTATGTCACGGACACGGCGACGGCCGTTTTCAGCGACAAGGCGTACATGTTCGCCGAACAGACCGGCGCGAATCCGTACGCGCCTCTTCCGGTGATTCAGCCCGGCAGCAACACGACCGTCGCGGTACCGAGCGCGTCCGGTACGGGTCAGAACAGTCCTACCGACCCGCTCGCTCAGATTTGGTCTGGTACCATTCGGATCTGCGCCGGGACCGCTGCGCTGGAGTACAGCTTCGACGGGACGAACGTTCACGGCAAGGTGCTGGCGGGCGAGATGTTCGTCTACCGCTACCGCTACGAGTCGGGCATCTGCGTGCGTGGCGCAGGCTCGGTGTTCCGCATTGAAGCGTGGTGATCCTCGCTTCCAACTCTTCAAGGAGAACCTGAAATGAAAACCCTCTCGCTGCTCTTCGTGTTGCTGTTCGCTCCCGCCGCCGTCGCTGACGGGGGCGTGGACGTTTCCGACGCAGGTGCGGTCAAGGCGGACGCTGGTGTGGTCATCGCCATGCCCGTCGAGCACGTCATGGGCACCGTAGGTCTTGCGGACGGTGGGCTCGCGCCTGCGATGCTGCTCCCCGACGGCGGAGTCATCACAGCGACCAACGCGGACGACATCAACGTGGGCACGGTGGCGAAGGACATCATCGACGCTGGCCGGACCAAGAACTGGAAGTTGCTCATCGCAGGGCTGGTGATACTGCTCACTTGGGGCGTGCGCCTCTTCGGCGGCAAGTTCATTCCCTTCTTGAAGACGGACCGGGGCGGCGTTGCGACCGCGCTGGTGATTGCGACGGTGGGCGCGCTTTTCAACGCATGGAAGGCGGGGGTCGGGGTTTCCGTTCAGCTCTTCATCGACGCCGCTTCGATGGGCGTCTTCTCCATCGGCGGGTTCACTGCGGCGAAGAAGGTCTTCTTCCCCGCTGACAAGCCCGCCGCTCCGGGTCCGGCCCCAGCTCCTGCTGAGCCGCCCAAGGCGTAGTACCGTACCCTTCGAGGTGTTCCGTGCAGATGGCTGAAGTGCTCGACCAGCTCAAGTTTTTGATGCGGCTCGGGCGGGGCGGGGACATGCGCCCATCGTCGAAGCCGATGCCCAAAGCCGACCCGGTTCCTGCACCGAATCCGAACATCACGAAGCTGAACATCACGAAGGGCTACCAGTCGCTCTTCGGAAAGAGCGCAGGACTCGCGCCCGGTACGGAGAAGCCATACGTCAAGCCCGAGAAGTGGATCTCGGCGGGCGGGGTCGTCGTTGCCGGGAAGAACGACTTCTCCAAAATCTACATCCGCAAGCCGTCGAACAACTTCGGTCCGTGGTCGTTCGCGAAGGGCAAAATCGAGAAGGGCGAGAGCCCTCCGAAAGCCGCTCTTCGCGAGGTCGAAGAAGAGATGGGGATTCAGTGCGCGCTGGTGCCGGGCGGCTACCTCGGGACAGGCGAGGGTGGCTACAGCATCACGCACTACTACCTGATGTACGCCACTCGCGACACGGGCCGCACCGACAAGGAGACCGAGGAGGTCCGGCTGGTGACGTGGGACGAGGCGTTGCACACGCTCGCGCGCGCGGGCAACGCGCGTGACGTGAAAATCACCGCGCGAGCGCTGGACTTGGTGGAGCGGTTCAGAAAGCAGGGCAAGGTTCCCTGAATTTCGGAGGACGGACGATGGCAGAGACTCGGATGCCGGAGCAGGGTGCGATTTTCTTGCAGGTGGCAACCCCCCGCAGCGCTGACGCGGTGCGGCAATCTCTCGAACGGCACCTCCGGGTGCTGGCGGGCGGGGTTGGGACGGCGAACGACCCGGCGGCGGTCTGGTTCGAGGTAACCTGCCGGACGGTTGAGGAGCCTCTGCCAGCGGCGAAGGACGTTCTGGGGCTCCTACTCCCGGTCGAGCGGCTTCGGAGCTTCCAGAGGGTCACCAAGGGCGCTGGGAAGGACTTGGCGCGGCAGTTCGACATGTTCGGGGGTACCGCATGACTGCGTTGAAGGTTTGGTGGGCGAAGAGTCGCTGGGCGGTGTGGGCCATCATCGGCTTGATTGCGGTCATCATGCTGGCGGTTCTCCGGAGCCTGTTCTTCGGCGGCAAGCCGAAAGTGGGTGACGCGGACGCCGGGCTTCCGCCGGTTCCGAAGGCTCTTCAGGCCAAGGTGGACAAGGCGGAAGAGGACGGGCTGGTCGCACGCGCGCTGGCGAAGGCCAAGGCGGATGACGAGAAGAAGCGGCTCGAAGACATCATGAAGATCGCCGACGGAGTCGCTCGGCGGAAGGCGTTGGCGGACTCGCTGAAGGGGTGACTCGTGGCTCGTTTGACTGACGCGCAGGTGGTTCGGGCGTTCAACATGCTGGAGATTCGCCCCGAGGACTTTCGCGCGGTCGAGCAGGCTCCATCTTTCGAAGAGTGCCAGTTGAGGCTCGCCGCGCTGAAGGAACGGGTGAACAAGCGCTGGAAGCAGCTCGCGCTGACTCTCCACCCCGACAAGACGAACAACGACCCGGCCAAGACCGAGGACTTCAAGCTGGTGTCGGCGGCGGTGGATGAGTTCGACAAGATGCAGGTGGGTCGCGCTCCGCCTCCGCGTCCGATGCCGCAGCATGTGACGATTCGGGTTTCGTTCGTGCGCCACGGCTACTCGACGACGGCTTCGACGACTTCGACCACGTTCGGCGGCTTTGGATTCTGAAAGCGAAAGAAGACGGATGCTGCTGTAGTGCGGTAGAAGATCCTCAGCCCTTCAGACTTGGAGTGAAATCGTGGACCTCAACCGCATCCGAGAGCTGGCAGGCGTCATTTCCGATCGTCTCTGTCTGAGCGAAGGCGACGAAGTCGGCAAAACCATCGCGCAGCAGATGGGCGGGCCGGGGCGACTTCGCGCGATGCTCGGCGCGAAGCAGATTGTGCTTCTGCCGAATGGGTTGAAGATCAAGTGGCCGAACAAGGAACGCTCGAAGGGCAACGTCTGTGTCATCACGCTCCGGTCCGACGACACCTACGACATGGAGTTCCTCAACGGCGAGAAGTCGGTGAAGAAGTACGAGGGCGTCTACAACGACGCGCTGATTTCGACGTTCGAGACGCACACCGGCTGGTTTCTCAGCCTCGGCACCAGCAGGGCCGGAACGAGCACGAGTCCTGTTCTCAGACTGACTCCGGCGGCGAAAGAGTCCGTCGGCGAAGGGCGTTCGACTCCCACGATGACTTCGAGAGGGATGAGCTACGACGAGCCGTCGATGGACTCGCCTCCGGAGGATGAGCGGGGCGACGAGCCGGAGGAAGACGACATCGTGACCACCGACCACCGTCGTTGGTACCAGTCCGGGAAAATCTACGTCACTGGGGACGAGAAGGCGCTTCGCCGGAAGATGGACAAGGACAAGTTCTGGCCGAACGTCTGGTTCATCTCTGACCACGGCAACGCGCATCGGATGACGCTGGAGCAGACCGAGGCTGTTGTTCCCAGCCGAGCTGACATGGAAACGGCGCTCTGGAAGTGGTGGCCGCCTGACGCGCGGAGCATGACCGACGGGAAGAAGCAGGTGATGTTCACAGGCAACATGGCGAAGGCTGCTGAGGTCCTGAACTACACGACGATGTCTCTCTCCGAGCTGACCGACAAGACCCTCAAAGCGTGCTTCGGGCAGCTTCCGAAGAAAGAGGACGTGGAAGACCTCGATGAAGCGGGAGACGGACCGCCGACTGTCATCGCGCAGGTGCGCAAGGCTCTCGCCGACGGCAAGCCGCATCGCGCCTCTGAGTTGGCGAAGCAGACCCACGCGCCCTCGTGGGTGGGCAAGGCGCTTCGAAAGCTCATGCAGAACGGGGAAGTCGAGCGTCTCGAAAAGGGTGTCTACCAAGCCACCGATGACCTGAAGAAAGAGGCACTGGACTTTGACGACGCGCCCGCTTCCGGCCATCGGGACTCGACCGAGGCGAAGCTGCCGACGTACGCGCAGGCTCAGCAAGACATCCTCACCGGGCTCGCGAAGGAAGGCTGGACGGTCAAGGCGGGTCTGAAGATCCCACAGGCGATTTCGCCTGATTCCTCGTGGAAGCTGTTCTTCAAGGCGCAGGCCATCTACCTCGGGCAGGGCGCGCAGGCGGACTTGGGCAGCGCTCGTTCGCTCCACCTCAACGACATCCGGGGTGGGACCTACGAGAAGTTCAAGGCGGACTTGGCTCGCTGGACGAAGGCGGAATCGGTTGAAGTGGCCTCGGAGTTCCGCGAGCGCGCGGGCCTCTCGGGCGCGCACGCGAACTGGACGCTCTCAACCAAAGAGCGAAAGTCATGACGCTGGAGTCGCTGGCAGACGAGCTACGGGTGATGCTGACCGAGAGCTTCGGTGGTGCGATGACTCATCGCAGCTCGTCGAGCCGTTCGTCATTCAAGCACCGTACTACCCCCCACGTTCAGCATCTTTCTCCAGACGCCTTCAAGCAGAAGTGGGGCCGGTGTCCTGTCGGCTTCAACTCTCATCCCGAGACGGGGCGCTGTACGCCTATCGACCAAATCAAGCCCGTCGCTGGTGCTGTGGCAGTTCACCGCTTCGAGCCCGCCGCGACCGTCAAGCAGGTGCCCGTCGGTCCAGCCACCGAGCCTGCCGCGACTGTCAAGCAGGTGGACCTCCCCAAGGCCGCTGTCGCGCCGAAGGCAGAGCCGGAGGACACCCCGGAGGAAAAGAAGGAGCACGGGCTGCTGAAGAAGGCACTCCACGGCGTCTGGCACGCGATTTCTGATCCCTTCAAGAAGGCGTGGAAGCTCGCGACCGACAAGAAGTACCGCACCGAGGTGAAGGACTTCGTCGTCAAGGCGGTGAAGAAGGAGGGCTCGCAGACCAAGTCGATGGCTGGCACTTTCAAGCGCGTCTTGCAGGGCGAGAAGGTCAGTCGCGAGGAGAAGGTTGCCGCGATGAACCAGCTTGCCGACCTTGTGAAGGTCGCGGCGGTTGGCGGCTTGGCGGCCCACATGGCGGGCGGCGGGATCGCGAAGTTCCTCGCGACGATGGCGTCACCTGTCGATGAGGTGGTCGGTATCGCGGTTGACGGTCCGATGCGGAAAATCACGAAGAAGATTTTCGGTCACGCCCACGGGATTCTGCCGTCCTCGTTCTACGAGAGCATCATGTTGTCCGAGGCGTACAAAGAGGGCGACGAACACAAGCTCATCGAGAAGCTCGTGGACGCGATGCTTGACGAGATGGGCAAGACGGACCTCGCGGACGAAGACATCTTGCGAGCCTTGGTCAAGAAGGGTCTGACGACCAAGAAGAAGAGCCTCATCGCGAAAGTTCTCGCGGTCTTTTCAAAGAACGAAGTTCTCATCGCGGATCTTCGAGCCTCCGTGCTCGGGTAGGAGAGACTGTGGCGAAAAGGGCGTTGCCTACGGAGTTTCGCAAGTTGTCGGGTCTCACGAGCCTCACGGAACGTTCTGAGTGGAACCTCAAGGAACCGACTCCGGCGGAGCTGTCTGAGGCTGACAAGGTTCAGATGGTGACCACGAAGTTGAAAGCTTGCGCCGACATCCTGACCGCCCTCTCCAAGGAGCTGGGACAGCGCGCCGGGACTCCGATGGAGTTCTACAGTGTTGCTGGCAACCTGCTCGGTGCGTTCGCCGAGATGTTGGCCAAGGGCTCGGGCGACAAGGACTTGGCGAAGCCGCTCGCGGCGGTGGCTGGAAAACTCACCAGCTACAGCGAAGCGAACCGGCACACGAACAGTTGGCACGCCGTTCCAACGGATGAGGCGCTGACGGAGATCCCCGAAGCAACCACTTCGCATCGTGATGACGTGGTGGACGCGATGGCGCGCGCGCTCTTCGTCAGTGCGTGGGCGGACGCGGAGGAAGAGTCGGGGCGCAAGTTTGGTGGTGGAGTCGAGCTGATGGACATCGCTCCGAAGACTTCACCCGACGCGAAGCGCCACGCCGAGAAGCTGGCCAAGCAATTCGAGCAGAAGAACGGGATGTCACTCGACGAGCTGCTGGCCAAGGCTGCCGAGGCGGACAGCGGTGAGACCATCAACGCCGACTACGCGGGCGAGTTCGGGCACGACCTCGCGATGCAGGCGATGGGTCACGGCGTCTCGTGGTTCGACGACCACAACAAGTTCCCGCTCAAGGTGCCGCACACGGAGTTCTACCTGTAGTAGACCGCACGCGCGCACGTAGGCGCGCAGGAGTTTCAACCCAATGGACGTGAGCGTGAACATGGATGCAGCGATGAAGATGCCCCCCGTGATGCAGGCCGAGTACGAGCATGTGGAGCCTGTGGGGGAGACGCGCGAGGCGCAGGTGGAGCGAGCTTGGAAGGAGCTGGGCTACAGGGTCCGACCTGTCTTTGCCAAGGTTTTCGTGGTCACTGACGCGCCCGCCCAGAAGATCGGCCTTCTCTGGCTGCCTCCCCGCGCCGCCTCGTTCTACGGGGGCTTGGGTCACCAACGGCTGGTGACTGCTACGGTGTTGTCTTGCGGTCCGGGGGCGAAGTACGTGAAGCCTGCCGATCGCGTCTGTTTCGCCCGGTTGCAGTTCGGGCACATTGCCAAACTGCCCGGCGAGCGGTACGTCGGGTGGATTGAGCAAGAGCAGATTGCAGGCATTCCGGAAGACGGGGTGTTTGAGCCGTGGAACGGTTAAAGGTGACGTGAAGGATCTTGTCGCAGATAATACGAGCCCGCAGCAGCTTCTCCCGAAAAGGACCCCCATGAACGCCTCCACCAATGACGTGCTCAGCAACATCCGCAAGACTCTTCAGGCCGAGCTGGACGGTTCGAACGTTCAGGACGCGAATCTGACCGAAGCTCAGCAGCAGTTCATCAGCGAAGCCACCGCGCTCGCGACCAAGCTCGACTTGGAGCTGGAGGGCTTCGAAGGAGCCTCCGCTGATGACGTGCGAGACGCGCTGGTGGCGGTTCTCGACGAGCTGGACGAGGGCGAAGCCGCCCAGATGGAAGCGCTCCTCTCCAAGTATTTCGAGAGCTGAGTTTCACCTTTCTGTCGGTCAAGGAGTCACGAATGGGCGACGTGCGTGTCGAAGACCCGCTTCACGAGGCTGCCTCTGTTGGAGACGGCGAACTCGGCTACATCGCCTTCTACAACGGCAAGGAGCTGGAGGTCTGGGCGGACTCCGCGCTCGATGCGCAACTGCTCGCGGTGAAGACGTTCAAGCCGCCGAAGAGCAAGGCGCACATGGTTCACGTTCACCTCGCGCAGAAAGACGGAAAGCCGGTGCTGTTTGTGCCGACTGAGGAAATCGAGGCGGCGGAGCAGCTCATTCTGCGGGCCGACGCGGTTCTGGCCGAGGCCGGGTTCTTCATCGAAGCCGAGGGCTACGAGGACTACGCCAACGCGCTTCGCACGTTCCTTCGCGAAGGTCAGCTCACTGAGGCACAGACGGCGGAGCTGGAAGGGGTTGGAGACTTCGTTCGCAAGGTGGCGGGGGCCATCGGGGCGGCTCGGGGAGTGAAGTCGGGTCTGAAGACGCGCTGGCAGGACTTCAAGGCGTCGGTGAAGGCGGCTCACGACACGTCGCGACAGAAGGCTCACGACAAGGCCAGCGGGCGGCAGCCTGCGAAGGAGCCCGCGAAGGAGCCTACGCCGATTCCGGACTTCACAAAACTCCATGCCAAAGAACCGAAGCTGACCCTGAAAAAGGGTGGCAAGGGCTCGCGAGGTGCGATGTCCGACAAGGAGTACAAGGCCCGCTACAAGCGCTCTCGTAGCAGCAGCAAGCGTCTGAAGCTTGTGGCCTCGATGGAGGCGCTGACTGGCGCTGCGCGGGAGCTGCTTGCGTCTCCGAAGTTGGAAGGCGGTGAGAAGTTTGCCGCGTTGTCCAAAGAACTCGGCAAGAAGCCGGGTATCAAGGACCCTGACGCGCTGGCTGCGGCCATCGGCCGGAAGAAGTACGGCTCGGAGAAGTTCCAGAAGATGGCGGCTGCCGGGCGTTCCGAAGAACTCGCGTTCTGCGCGGAAGGCGTTTCGATCATCGAACGGGCGGGCTACGCGCTGGAGGGTGACGCGACCGACCCTGACGAGGTGGTCGAGGCACTGGAGTCTTTGGCGAAGCAGGAAGGTGGCGAGCGGGCCGAGCGCATTCAGCGCTTTCTCGCGCCCGCCATCGTTGAAGCGGCCGGGCCGGTGATCGCTTCTGTTCCCTCGTCATCGAATCCCGACAAGAAGTACGAGATTCGGTTGGGAAATGACGGCAACGTCTATTGCAGTTGCCCGGCGTGGAAACACATGAAGCTTCCTCCGGCCGAGAGGGTCTGCAAGCACATGAAGAGTCTCTCCAAGCAGCTCGGCACAGTTGCCTCGAAGATGCGCAAGGCGGCAGGGGAGGCGCGTGATGAACAGCCCAAGCCGTTCACGGAGTTCCGGAGGCTCTCCGGGTTGGTCTCTGCTACCAACGGTTGGAAGCTGGAGCCATAGCGTTCAGGCGGGTGCGAGATCCTTCCTCTATGATACGAGGGAGGAAGGTCACCGTGACTGAACATCTCGAACCGAAAACCGACCCCGGTCGGAAGAAAATCCTCGTCGTCGATGACGATGCGACCGTTCGCGCGATGCTGATGTTGATGCTCCGTGCGTGCAACGTGAAGGTCATCGACGCCCGGAACGGTCAAGAGGGTCTTGCGATTGCGGAGCTGATGAAGCCGCAGCTCATTCTGCTCGACCTCACCATGCCGATCATGGACGGCACCTCTGTCGTGAAGGCCATTCGCGCGCACGCGGATGCCTACGTGAAGACCATCCCCATCGTCATCTTCAGCGCCTCTCCGATGGCCATGCGCAAAGCTGCGCTGGAGGCGGGAGCCAATGCCGTGTTGGAAAAGCCCTGTCCCAAGGGCATTCTTCTTCAGTTCGTTGAGATGTACCTTGGGCCAGTTTGCGGAGGAAAATAGTGATGCTTCCATCTCAGACAGAGGTGTTGAGAGACCTTCAGAAGATTTTCTTCGAGAAGAAGTCCGCAACGTCTGTAGCGCCCGTCATCCCCTCGAAGACGGACAGGAAGGTCGCCAAGGCTGGTGAAGTTCATCACTGGAAGACCGGTGACTTCACCAAGAACAAGGAAGGGCAGTGGATTCCGGTTGCAGCCGGACAGAAGCCTGCGGCGAAGGACACGAAGCCTGCCGCCGGGCCTGCCAAGGCGGCTGGAGGCGAGATTGGGAAGATGGTGGCCAAGGCCCAGAAGGATGTGGCGGCCATGTTCCCGCCCGCCCCGAAGGAGCCCAAGGCGGCGGCTGGTGCTGCTCCCGCCGAGCCGCCCGCACCCCCGGCATCTCCTGCGGCTGCGGTTCCTGCTGAGAAGCCCCCCGAGAAGAAGGCCAAGGAGAAGTCCGAGTTCTTCAAGCCCGACCCGACTGTTGACGAGAACGGAGACGGAGTTGCCGACTCTGCCCGCGTAGGAGTGCCGGGCATGGAAGCCCCGCCGCCCGGTGGGGTTCCGCGTCTGCCGAATCTGAACGAGCGCGAGCGCGCCATCGAGTCGAAGTTTGCCGACGCCTACGAGCACAACGCTGACAGCATGGCAGAGGAGTTTCTCAAGATCGCTTCGAAGGACAACTACGTGTTCGAGACCGATGCGGCGAAGACGTTGATGCCGGAGTGGGAGCGACCCGACCTGCCGGAGGACGGCAAAGACCCCAAGACAGGCTTCACCGTTCTGCATCCTGAGCGCGCTGAAGCGCGTGCGGCGCTCAACACTGCGCTTCACGGGACCGCCAACGCCATCGCGAAGAAGGCGTTCCTGAAGCGGCTCGACGAAATCAAGGACATGCCGGAGGACAAGCGGAAGATTCTGGTCACCAGCGGTGGTGTCGCTGGGGGCAAGGGCTCCGCCTTGAAGGCGAAGCCTGAGTTGAAGGCGGGTGTCTCTGCGACTTGGGACGCGGCTGGAGAAGCGAACGCGACCGAGAATCCGTGGGTGCTCGAAGAGTGCGAGAAGCGCGGAATCAAGGCGACGTTCCTCTTTGTGGCCGCTGACCCGAAGCAGACGTGGCCGGGCGCGGTCAAGCGAGCGAAAGGCATCGGGCGCATGGTGGACGCGAAGGTGTTTGCGGACAGCTATGGGCACGGAGCGAAGAACTTCAAGGCGTTTCACGACAAGAACAAGGGCAAAGCCGCCTTCGTGTTCGCGTCTTCCGCTGACGGGAAGGCGACTATCACTCCGGACATGGACCCGGCGGCGCTCGAAGTTGACGCTGACGAGCTGTACAAGCACGCTTCGGACTACATGGAAGAGCAGAAGAAGGACTTGCCGCCTCACATCTACGCAGGCGGGACCGCAGGCCGCCGCATTTGGGGAGAAGCGTCATGATGAAGACCGAAGCGAAGGCCCCGAAAGTCCCGAAGATGGACCCGGCGGAGAAGAAGGAAATCGAGAAGCTCTTCAAGGCGGGTTTGGAAGCCGCCATGAAAGACCCGGAAAAGTTCTGGGACATGGAGAACCAGCGCTCAGGCGCGTCGCGTGTTTCGAAGCACCTCGCCACCTTGCCGATGGTCCGCGCAAAGGAGAAGGGCAAAAGCAAGGGGAAGCAAGAGTCGCTGGTGAGCGAGCTGAACGACTTGCTCGACTCCGTGAAGGACGACTGAACCTGTCGTTGACGACTCAGTTCCCTTCTGGTACTTCCGCTGTGTGTCCTCGACAAAACGCGGCGGGAAACGAAGCGAAGCGGACAACTATCCCACGCCGCCGTACTGCGTGTATCGGTTGTTGGAGGCCCTGAAGCTCCCCGGAGGCGAGTGGCTGGAGCCCGCCGTTGGAGATGGTGCGATCGTTCGTGCGGTTGCGAAGGTGCGCTCCGACGTGACGTGGGCTGGTCTCGACATCCGGAAGACCGCTTTCATCAAGAAGTCCGGTGGGAAGTTCGCTGTCGGGAACTTCCTCAAGCCTGCGACGTACCCGCGCGGCTTTCTCTACGACGGCGCGAAGCGCCCGGTGTGCATTACCAACCCGCCCTTCTCGCTTGCGATGCCTTTCATCGAGACCGCGTTCCAGCACGCCGAGACGGTGGCGATGTTGCTCCGGCTCAACTTCATCGGCTCCGAGAAGCGCGCCGACTTCATGCGAACCAACACCCCCGACATCTACACGCTGCCGAATCGGCCTCCCTTTCGAGGTGACGGCAAGACGGACAGCATCGAGTACGGGTGGTTCGTCTGGAACGAGCCTCGTGCGAGACCGCACGGTCTCATCCGGGTGCTGAATTCAACCTCGAAGGTGGAGCGCCTGTGAGCGAGCCGAAAGACAGATCTGCTGGGATGGTGGTGGACTTTGAAGAGCTGAAGACCCCTTTCGGCGACTACGTGGTGGCGATTGTCACCTTCGACGGGAAGCGCGAAGGTCGGGGGACGAGTCGCACGAAAGCGAACGCTGTCTCATACGCGCTCGAAGACTTGGCGAAGCAGGTGAAGGAGCAGGGCTACCCATGACGACGAAATCGCCCCCAATTGACGAGTTGAAGCGGCTGCGTCGTCTCGGTCGCAAGATGAAGACGCTGTACGTCGAGTTGGACGCTGAGTTCGTGAAGCAGACCGACGGGATGAAGCTCTCGTGCAAGCCCGGTTGCGCGAGCTGCTGCTACCTGCTGACGCTCATCACCCTGCCCGAAGGCGTCGCCATCGCGGAGCACTTCCTCGCGGACGTGCAGCTTCGGAACAAGATCCCCGACCTGATGCGGAGCTTCTTTCAGCAGATTCAGCACATCGAAGCTGGGGGTGTGAAAGCGATTCGGGACAGCTATTTTCGCAAGAAGGTGCCTTGCACGTTCCTCGACACAGCGACCAACCGCTGCACCGTCTACTCGGTGCGTCCCGGCGCGTGCCGGTACCACGCCGTCGTGAGCGACCCCGAGGGCTGTTCGCCGGAGGTGCGTGGGGTGGTCAGCAAGGTGAACGTGCTGGCGCTGGACGCCGCCCTTCTCTCCACCGCGAATCAGGCGGTCGGTCAGGTGAAGCTCCCGCTCTTCATCGCTCCGTTGCCGGTGGTGATGCTCTGGGCGTTCAAGCTGCTCATCGAGGGGCGCGCCGCGTTCGACGCCGGGCTGGTGGACCCCGAGATGGGCGTGCTCGACCTGATGGGCTGGATGGAGCGGCTGAGCGCGGACGAGGCCGCAGGTGAGGAAATCTTGCCTCCCCCGCCGGATGCTGGCACTACCGTGGTCGCGGAAGATCCGCCCACGTAGCTCCAACGGCAGAGCGGTCCGGGACTACACCGGCTACAGGCTATGGGTTCGAATCCCATCGTGGGCGCTTCGTTGACAATCGCGTGGTGACTGGCTACAACTGGAGAAATGCTTGGCCTTGTAGCTCAACTGGTAGAGCGCGCCGGACCTACACCGCGCGAGGTTGCGGGTTCAAATCCCGTCGAGGTCTTGACAACGCAGTTCAACGACGCAGGATAGAGACCATGAACAGCTCCTCAGTAGTGTGAAATCCCGCAGGTTGAGGTCGCCACTGAGGCACCTCCCTACCAGTACCTGATTGTTCGGGACGACATCCCGTTCGACCGGCTCTCTGCTCAAATCGCTCACGCCGCGCGCAGGTCTGCCGGGCCGACCGAGCACCCCAACACCCACGCTGTCGTGCTCACGGTGCCTTCCGAAGGCGCGCTGAAGCACATCCACAGTCGTCTCCTCGACGCGGGCATCGCTTGCGTTCTCATCCATGAGCCGGACGCGCCTTTTCTCGGGGCCGCGACCGCCATCGGGTGCTTTCCGATTCCCCGCCAGAAGATCCGCAGGCTGCTGTCGGGGCTCCCTCTCCTGCGAGCCACGGACAAGCCATGACCACGGACACGAAGTTCACCCTCATCAACTACCGACCCAACGGCTCCGAGTACCTCGGACACAGCGAGTACGAGAACTACAACTCGGAAATCGGCTTCGAGCACAACCTCGACTTCGAGCAGCTCCGCCGCCGCATCATCGACCACACGAAGCGGCACCGCTTCGAGGCGGACAGCGACTGCGAGTTCATCGTGCTGCTCGACGGCAAGCCCCTCGCGTGCCGGGGTGAGTCGCTCTGGAGCTTCGCGGAAGCCGTCGAGACCACCGAAGAGTCGGAGGCGCTCAACGAGCTGCTCTCCGAGGCGCTCGTGCTTTCGCAGAAGGAGAAGTTCGACAAGGCGCAGGCGAAGCGCGACGCGGAGGCCGAGAGCACGCGGAGGTACTTCGCGGAGCAGGAGCGTAAGCGCTACGCGGACGCGAAGTCGTTCGTCGCCGACTACGAAGCGAAGCAGAAGACCGGAGGTGCGCGATGACCACGTACTCGCTCATCGCCTACAAGCCGTCTTCGGACTGTTCGCACATGGGTTGTCACATGGCGACCTACTCGTCGGACTACATCCACGAGAACGGGCTCTCCCTCGAAGAGCTTCAGAATCGCATCGCCGAGCTGAAGGCGACGGAGCTGGACTGCTGCGAGTCGGACTACGAGAACATCTGGTGGTTCGAAGATCCGCCGGACCTCGACCTCGGTCAGGACTTCGAGGACGGCATCGCGGAGAAGACCGCCGCCATCCTCGCCGAGCGCAAGGCGAAGACGGACGCGAAGGACGCTGCCGCGAAGGCGCAGGCGATTTCTGCTCAGGAGGCGAAGGAGCGGGCCGAGTTCGAGCGCCTCAAGACGAAGTTCACCCCGAAGGAGACCACATGAAGATCCGCATCGAGACGGTTCACGTTCCAGCCGAGACCTACGAGGTGAAGCACCTCGGCTGTGACTTCTGCGAGTTCGAAACGACCGAAGAGGAAGACCTCAAGAGCCACCACGCGAGGACCCACGCCGTGAAGAAGGAGCAGGAGGTCAACGGCGAGAAGTTCTACTGGTTCGACTCCGAGGAGGACGCGAAGTTGTGGCTTGACCCGCCCGACGGCCACAGCATCGCCGACTACACCAGCGTCGAGTGGACCGGACCGGGCTGGTACGGCTGCGAGTCCACGTCAGGCGTTGGCCGGTGCCGGTGCGGTGGCTGCTCGTGGTTCGGCTCCAGCCTCCTTCCCATCGCGACCTTCATTGACCGGTGGCGCAAGGCCATCACCGCCAACGAGAGCAGCACCGAAGCCCGGCTCCAAGCCATCGAAGCCGCCCTGAAGCTCGAATCCACCCCCAACCAACCCGCAACCCAAGGAGAAGCACCATGAACCGTCTCAACCTGTCGCAGGACACCCGTCTGAAGCTCCAAGAAGCCCGCAAGGCGCTCGAAACGTC
>Ga0315288_10003688_pt1 | contig 19565 bp, 20 predicted proteins | sample YL17G11_20_MG_FD_203454 | JGI IMG/M metagenome (GOLD analysis project Ga0315288, IMG submission 203454) | Sediment microbial communities from Yellowstone Lake, YNP, Wyoming, USA - YL17G11_20 | ecosystem: Environmental > Aquatic > Freshwater > Lake > Sediment | place: USA: Wyoming | collected... | reverse complement strand
ATGGTGCCTCTTAGGTATGGTAGGGATGTTTTTTATTCTATTTTTCATGTAGGGAACTATGATAGAGATAAATCTTATATTATTATTTATGATAGCCGCTGCCATAATCGCGGTTGAAGTAAAAGACCTCCTTTCAAGCGTAGTTGCCATAGGGGCCGTTGGGATAGGTCTTTGCATGGCGTTTTTGGTCCTTAAGGCGCCGGATCTTGCCATACTGCAATTGGTCGTTGAGATATTAAGTTTGATAATACTGATACGCGCCACCATAAGAAAAGACCTGCCATTTAGCACATCCGGCAGATGGTTATTCAATACCGTGTCTACTCTCGCATTTATAATAGTTTTCTTAACATTTGCCTATTTGGCGCTCAAAAATCTGCCGCAGTTCGGTAATGCCATTATGGCTGTGTCAAAGGCTTATATAGAAGAAGGCCCCGCGAAGACCGGCATGGAGAATGTCGTTGCGTCAATAACCTTGAACTACCGGGCCTATGATACGTTGGGAGAAGCGACCGTGATATTTGCAGCTGTGATAGGTGTTTTGGCGATAGCGCGCAAGATAGCGCATAATGAGGGAGTGAAAGATGGGCGCTAGAGAAGAAAGAGGGATGACCATCATAGTTAAAACGATAACGCGTTTTACGCTGGGCTTTATCCTTTTATATGGTATTTACATAGGGCTTGGTGGCCATACATCTCCGGGAGGCGGTTTTGCCGGAGGAGTTATAATCGCCTTATCATTTGTGCATGTCATGCTCGCATTCGGTAAAGAGACTGCATTAAAGAGGCTGCACTCTTCTGTCCTCAGGTTGCTCATCAGCATAAGCGCGCTCCTATTTTTGTATATCGTTATGGTAAGCTTCACCGGCAGATGCGCTCCGATGAATCTATTTTTCAGTAAATTTATTCCATGCGAAATATTTAATAATAAGTTTGTCATCCCTTTATGCGAAATGGTTATAGTCGGCGGCGGACTTTTTGCTATATTTATCGCGTTGGTCCTCCTGTCGAAAACGGATAGGGATTCAGAATAATATGACGCAATATCTATTGTGCCTGGTCTTATTCTCAATAGGGCTTTACTGCGTATTGAGAAAACGTAACCTGATAAAGATCATCATAGGAATCGGGATCATGGAGTATGCTATAAACCTGTTTTTCATTTTGGCAGGTTATCGCGCTCATTGCCACGCCCCGATATTTGCGCATAACCAGATTATCAAAGAAATGGCAGACCCTCTTCCGCAGGCAATCGTATTGACAGCCATAGTGATCGGCCTCTCTGTCACGCTTCTGTTGGTTGCGGTCGCGATAAGAATATATGAGAAATACGGGACATTTGATATAACTAAGATAGATAAACTTAAAGGGTAAAAGATGGTATCTTTAGTTCCATATCTTGTAATAGTGCCGCTGGCCTCAGGGTTCATCATACCTATTTTCGGCAAAAAGATGAAAGGCGCAACTAGCATAATAACGAGCCTTGCCACGTTCGGTCTGGTCTCTATGTCTTTTGCCATAGCTAGTTCTGTCATCAAGCATAAGATCCTAATATACAAGGTTGGGAACTGGGCACCGCCTGCGGGCATACCTATGATAGTGGACAGTCTGTCAGCATTTATGTTGGTGACGATGAACTTCGTGGCCTTTTTAGTGGCGGTATATTCCATCTCTTACATGAAAAAATACACGGATACATGGAAATTCTATTCGCTTTTTTCCTTTATGGTCGCCGGCATCAACGGCGTGTTGATAGCGGGCGACATATTCAATCTTTATATATTCCTGGAGATGGCTGCCATCTCAGGATATTTTCTGGTGGCCTTTGGCACAGGCGCAGAGGAGCTCGAGGCTTCTTTTAAGTATGCAGTGATGGGCACAGTAGCTTCCGCTTTTATACTGCTTGGCATAGCCTTTCTCTATAGTTATACCTCAACGTTAAATATGGCCGATATGTCGCGAGTGCTCGCAGCAGCGGGCCCCACAAGGTTATTACAGTTTGTAAGCGTATTGTTCCTGATGGGGTTCGGCTTAAAAGCCGCCCTTGCGCCTTTCCACGCGTGGCTTCCTTACGCGCACTCTTCGGCGCCTGCGCCGATATCAGCGATGCTGTCAGGGGTTTCAATAAAGGTCCTCGGGATATATGCCATAACAAGAATATTTTTTAATGTCTTCGGGATGAGCCCGGCAATTTCCTATAGTCTGATCATTTTTGCTGTCATATCAATGCTCGTGGGAGGCATTTTAGCCTTCGGCCAGTCCGATATAAAAAGGCTCTTTGCTTATTCCAGCATCAGCCAGATAGGCTACATAGCGCTGGGATTGGGGATAGCAACGCCGTTCTCTATATTAGGCGCTTTATTCCATCTGTTTAATCACAGCATATTTAAATCATTATTGTTTTTGAATTCTGGTTCGATTGAGCAGACGACCGGGACAAGAGATTTAAACAAGATGGCAGGCATATTGACAAAAATGCCTGTAACTGGCTATACGAATTTGATAGGGGCCCTCTCCATCTGCGGCATGCCGCCGTTGGGCGGATTCTGGAGCAAGCTGATAATAATATTGGCTTGTGTGCAGGCGCATCATCCGGTCCTGGCTTTTATCGCCGTCATCGTCAGCATCTTGACGCTTATATATTATTTTAATGCCCTGACGCCGGCCCTATTCGGCCAGTCGGCTACTAGATATACGACGAAAAAAATATCATGGGCGATGGCCGTTCCAATGATATGCTTAGCGTTCATAGCCGCAATAAGTTTTGTCATATTAATACCTAACGCCGGGAATAGCCTTCTCAAAGACGCGGTCGCGGTCATAGTCAGCGGCAAAGGTTACGCCGTCGTTATAGCAGGAGCGTTAAGATGATATCTCGTATCTTGTTATTTTTGCTATGGTTTATTGTATGGCTGTTCCTTTCATGGCGGCCCGGCGCTCAACATATAATCATAGGGATCCCGGTCGCCCTTTTCGTCTCATTTATGACCGCAGACTTTTTTGCTGAAAAACATCGTTCGTTATTCAGGAACCCGCTTCGCTATCTTTGGTTTATTTATTATATAGCAGTATTTATATGGGAGTGCCTTAAGGCCAATATCGATGTCGCGTACAGGGTGATCCATCCTGACCTGCCAATAAGACCGGGCACAATCAAGGTGAAGACGAACTTGAGGTCCGATGCGGGGCTGACCTTCCTGGCCAATTCCGTGACTCTTACTCCCGGCACAACCAGCGTGGACATAGATAAAGATAACGGTTTTATTTATATACATTGGCTTTACGTGAAGGAAGATTACGATAGATCCGCGATGAAGTTAGACGTGGTGGAGAAGTTTGAAAATATATTACGAAAGATATTTGAATAGCTTATGAAAAGAATACGCTGGTTCATAGGGCTGGTGATCATCCTGACGTTGGGCGGGCTCGTATTATTTTGCCCCATCGTCTCTATCTTGAGCTGGCAGTCAAAATTCTTGGCGCGCGCCTTCCTATGGCTTTTGGTTTCAGCTTTTCTCTGTTTGTGGCGGATCCTTAGAGGGCCGACGGCACCCGACAGGGCAGTAGCAATAGATATGCTCGGCATACTCATAGTCGGCTTTTGTGCCATCTTATGTATTCCGACAGGCAGGGATTGGTATATAGATATAGGGATAGCCTGGGCGCTTCAGAGCTTTATCGGCATAATGGCCCTGGCAAAATATTTAGAGGGGAAAGACTTTGATGAATGAGACTATAGGGATTGGCTTGATCGTTATAGGAGTGCTGTTCGATTTCTTAGGGTGTTTGGGGCTTATTCGATTTCCGGACGTCTATAATCGCCTTCAGGCTTCGGCAAAATGTATTACATTGGGTACGTGCGGCATACTCTTGGGGCTTGTTTTCTTCAAGGGGTTCACGGCAACGGGTATAAAGGCGATCCTCTGTCTCGTCTTCATAATATTGACTGCGCCTGTCTCGGCACACTCCTTGGCAAGAAGCGCGTATCGTTCAGGGGTCAAGCCTGTGGATGCGGTAATCGACGAGTATGCGAATGATTTTAAGAAAATAAGGTGAGGGAGCCATATGGACATAAAAGAGATTAGAGATAAAGCGACGTCGATGGCAGAGAAGGTCTATGAAATGATCGAATTGATAGAGAAGGGCTTCATAGAGAATAAGGCTAGTTTTTTGTCGGAGGCGATGAAGAGAGAAAACGAGATCAACGAGCTGGAGAAGACGCTGACCCAGCAGATCTTGGAGCTATCGAGGTCATCCCAAGAGAAGAAAGCTCTCTCCACCCTGGAACAGATGGTCGAAACGTTTGAGAGGATGGGGGATGAGGCAGCAAATCTTATAGAGCGGATAGAGATAAAAGTGCACGAAAAGCTGCTTTTTAGCGATACAGGCCTCGAGCAGTTCAATGAAACGTATGGGGCGATGAAAAAATCTGTTGAGATGATGAAAGAGTTTTTGGATGGCAGGGACTCCGGCCTGAAGGACAGGATAATCGATAATGGTTTTCACGTGAAGGAGCTCGTCGAGCGCTATAGAAAAGCCCATGCCGACAGGCTAGTGCAGGGTCTGTGCACGCCAATGGGGGCGAACATGTACTTCGATATGCTCGATTTTACCGGGAACCTGGCGAGGCACTCCTCCAACATCGTTAAGTTGTTTTAATAATTTATATGAGATATCCAAAACTAAGAGAGTTAAAAGAAGCGATAACGGCCCTGATCAAGGGGCCATACACGTCACGGTTTCCTTATGAGCCACACACGCCGGCAAAAAGGTTCCGGGGGAAACCGGAGTACTCTAATGATGGCTGCATTGCTTGCACCGCGTGCGCGCTCGTCTGTCCTGCCAGGGCAATAGAGTTCCGCGATGTGGTGATTAAAGAAAAGGCGACCAGGAAGATGATCCTTCATCTTGACGAATGCCATTATTGCGGTCAGTGCAGTGCGCTGTGCACGACCAGGGACGATACGCCTCCCGGTATCAGCCATACCACTAAATTCGATCTTGCGGGATCTGATAGGGCCGCTATGATATCGACGACAGATGAAAAAGATCTCGCATTATGCGAGGTCTGCGGCGATGTGATAACGGCGAAGGCGCATCTTAACTGGCTCGCTAAAAAGCTCGGCTCCCTGGCCTTCTCAAACCCGACGCTCTTTGTGGCGTCGCTTGAAGGTATGGGATTTGCCGAAGAAGTCGTTCAGGTAGCGAAAGAGTACGTCCTGAGGCCGGACAGGATCAAGATCCTTTGCTCAAAGTGCAGGAGAAAAGCCACCCTTGAAAAATTCTGAAACCTCCAGCCAAAAAGATCTGAAATCAGAAATCAAAAACAGGATAAAGGGAAAAGTTGCCATACTCGGAATCGGCAACATCTTAAGGGGCGACGACGGGCTGGGCCCGAAATTTATTGAGCTTCTTAGGGCAAAGAGAATAGGGGCAGCATTATTTGATTGCGGCACAGCCCCGGAAAACTATATATTCCCGATACTTTCCACATCTTGCGATACGATAGTTTTGATCGATGCAGCGGATCTGGGCATAACGCCGGGAACCGTAAGGGTCTTTGATCTAGAGAAGATAGCAAACGTTAGTTTCTCAACCCACAATCCTTCGCCGCGCCTGTTCATAGACCTCTTGAAGATAGGTAAGGAGAATTTGAATATCTTTGTAGTCTCTGTCCAGCCAAAGAGCGCAGCGTTCGGAGAGCCTGTTAGCGAAGAGGTCTTGCGTGGTCTCGATGTTTTAGCCGACGCATTTTTGGAAGCAATCGGTTGACTATAATGGGTTAACATTCTGATATGGCCGTACACAGACCTAAAATTATCCTCGAAGAGATCGAATATCGCCCAGGGCCTGCAAATCTATTAAGCGCGTTTAAAAACTCTCCAACCTCATTTCTTCTGGACAGCGCCTGCAATTATGCAAAATTAGGTAGATTCTCTTTTTTCGGATGCGATCCCTTTTTAGTATTCAAAAGCAAAAAGAATAACATTACGCTGGAATGGTCTGACGGAAAATCCGAGATTTTTAACTCCGATCCTTTCAAGGCCCTGAGCGACGTATTCAAGAGATATGACGTCGTAAACGAGAATAAGGACATACCTTTTGTTTCAGGCGGCGTAGGATATTTCGCGTATGATTTAAAAAATTTTATTGAAGATTTACCGGATAAGGCCGCAGATGACCTTGGTCTGCCGGATTGTATTTTCGGGTTCTACGACGTCGTCATAATATACGATAATCTTAATGAGAAGGCGTATGTCGCGAGTTCAGGGTTTCCGTATACCGACCCGGTTAAGAACCGGCAGAGGGCGATCAGCCGGTTGAATGAATTTAAAGATAAGACATATCTTGGATCAGCAAAGGGGAAGGTGTGTTTGGAGGACCGCGACAGCTATGACACAAATACGCCCCTAAGGCAGCCTGCGCTTGAGTCGAATTTTTCAAAAACCTCTTATATGAAGGCGGTAGAGAGGGCCAAATTTTATATAAAAAAAGGCGATATCTATCAAGTGAACCTGTCCCAGCGTTTTCAGGCAAAGCTCGATGTGGATCCCCTAGACCTTTATGAGAGGCTTAGGGTCCTTAGCCCGGCCCCGTTCTCATCCTATCTTAAGTTTAAAGACGTCACTATATTGAGTTCCTCGCCGGAAAGATTTCTATTAAAAAAGGGAGATTATATTGAGACCAGGCCGATAAAAGGGACCCGGCCTCGGGGAGAAGACATATCTTACGATCTGCTTATGGAAAGGGAACTGCTTGAAAGTCAGAAAGACAGGGCCGAGCACGTAATGATAGTGGATTTAGAAAGGAATGATTTAGGAAAGATCTGTAAATACGGCTCCATAGCCCCTAAAGAGTTTATTATTCTGGAAAAGTACTCGAACGTTTTTCATCTGGTTTCAACTGTCGCAGGGCGGCTTAAGAAAAACATCAGCCCCATAGACTGTCTTTTAGCAACATTCCCGGGCGGCTCGATAACGGGCGCCCCCAAGGTGCGGGCAATGGAGATAATAGAAACCCTTGAGCCTGTCAAGAGATCGATATATACGGGCGCCATCGGCTACATATCTTTCGACGGGAATATGGATACCTCGATCGTAATAAGGACGTTCGTCATAAAAGAGCAGAATGTCTATTTTCAGGTAGGCGGCGGAATAGTTGCGGATTCTGTCCCTGAGAAAGAATATGAAGAGACCCTGCATAAGGCCAAAGGCTTGATGCGGTCTCTCGGCGTAGGCATATCCAGTATCTCGGGATCGGTGTCTCGGGGCAATAAAAAGGAATCTGTGCCGATAAGCCTTCATTGAAGTAGGCGAGGACTCTATATGAGATTAAAAGTCTGGATCAATAAAAAGCTCGTCGATGTTAATAAAGCAAAGGTATCGGTCCTGGATAGAGGGTTCCTTTATGGAGATGGCCTGTTTGAGACAATGCGAAGCTATGCCGGCACGGTCTTCAAAATAGATGAACACCTTGATAGATTATTTGCGGCATCAAAGATCATAAAGATAAAGATACCATATGAAAGAAAATATTTAAAATATGCAATATATAGAAGCCTTGAAGCGAATAAGCTCAAAAGCGCATACGTGCGCCTTACGGTAACAAGGGGAGAAAGGGGATTGGGCGCAAATTCCGGTCATCCGATGGTCCCTAATATTGTAATATATGCATCTGAATTTAATGGCTATGAAGATTGGAAGTATAAACGAGGCATTCGTGTTAAGGTCGCGACGACCAGACAGAATGAATATTCCCCCCTTTCCAGAATAAAGTCGCTCAATTTTTTAAATTATATATTAGCGAGATCAAGCACGCAAAGAGAAGGGTATGACGACGCGATCCTTATGAACACAGAGGGCTATATCACAGAAGGGGCCACCAGCAATATATTTTTGGTAAAGAGAGGAGTCATTACTACGCCTTCTTTGTCCAGCGGCATAATCCCCGGCATTGCCAGGGGCGTTATTTTACAGATAGCTAAAAGATTGAGATTGAAGACAAGGGAGAGATTTGTCAGGCATCGCGATTTATTGAACGCCGAAGAGGTATTTCTTACGAATTCTATGGCTGAGGTCTTGCCTGTTACAAAGATAGGATTTGAGAAGGTGGGCGATGATAAGCCAGGCCCGGTCACAAAGCTCCTCCATATATCATATCAGAAAGAGGTCATTAAGGAAGTATTGGGTGGGATTCTATAAAAAGTGCTTCTTCGCTATCTTCTCTATGCTGTCGCGATATTTTAAAAACGCCTTAGCGATCTTGGGATCAAATTGAGTACCCGCGCCATTTTCTATAACGTCCATAGCAGCGGAAAAGCCTATCTTCGGCCTGTATGGCCTATCGGTTGTCATTGCGTCGAAAGCATCCGCGACCGATACTATCCTTGCCAAGAATGGTATCTCTTCTCCCTTTAAACCAGAAGGATATCCGGTCCCGTCATAGCGTTCCTGGTGGTGCAATATGACATCCTTTACACCGTGCAGGAAGGGAATGCCGTCTATGATCTTGGCGCCTTTTTCAGAGTGTTGTCTTATATCTTCCAGCTCTTCTTTTGATAAATTTGTTTTTTGAAGAAGGGAATCCTCGATATATATCTTTCCGATGTCGTGCAGATAACAACTGTATCTCAGTCTTTCTATATCTTTTTGGCCCAGGTGCAAAACCTTTGCTATTAAGAGGGCGTATTCGTTGACCCTGTAAAGATGCTGCCTGGTATAAGGGTCCCTCAGCTCTATCGCGTTTGTCAGGGCTATGATGGATTCAAGATGAGCCTTTTTCTCTTCAATGAGCGACAATCTCAATTCTTCGATCTTCTTTTTTATCGACGTGCGCAGCGCCTCAAAGGTCTTGGCCAAATGGCCTATCTCGTTTTCCGATTCTATCTCGATAGGGATATTATAATGTTCTTTCTCGAGCTCGCTGGCCACATCGTCCAGCTTTTTTATAGTAGATACGAGGTTATTTACCAGATGGTAGCCGAGTATGGCGGTGCCGAGTAGGCCCAAGAAACACAAGAGCACTATCATCACGAGTTCCCGGCGGAGCTTGTCTATATATTGATCAATTTTATAATTTATTTCAATAATGGCCCGAGCCTTTTGAGGCTCAGTAAATTGTATCGGCGCGAAAGCAGAAATCCACATCCCGTCCTTGTCCTTGTAGATCCTTGTGGCCTGCGCAACGTTAGTCGAGATCGCCTTCTCCGCTTCAGGCCTGGCACCGTATTCGGCCCCTATCAATAGCGCCTTATCGCTACTCACCAATAGCTTTAGCCGGTCTCGATCCTGTATATAAATGTTTATGGGGCTTTCAATTTTATTAGCATTTTTTACGTTAGATAAGATGTTCACGTATTTCCAATATTTTTCCGATGCCTTATTGAGTGTTCCGCTTTTGGCCGTCTCTTCGCCGCCCGTCTTTTCATAGACATTCGAAAATGCGGGATTTGTAACGGCCAAATACTTTTCCTTTATTCCTGCTATATTGTCTTGGATCATAAGGAGGTCGTCGCCTGTTATAAAATTTGCGGCAGTGATAGCTATCCCTTTGCTTGACTCCCCGAGCATGGCGACGAGACGGCTTTTGCTAAAATTTAAAGTGAAATAACCGAGCGCAGCGGTAATGAAGAATATCGACAGGAAAACTATATCTAATATCTCGGATTGGATACTTTTTGGCTTGAGAATTTCATTCATGATTTTATACTAACATAAATGAAAAAAAAGACAAGCAAAAATTTCCAGGCCCAGTTTACAATCGGAAGGGGTGGGGTAGATAATTGTAAACCAAATAAATATTTAAAGTTGACAAATAGCCATTCTTGAGCTATATTCTTACCATGCGGAAAGTGATCGTATTCACGCTTCTTCTGTCCTCTATCGCGTCTGCCGTATTCTCTGAAGAACCCCACAAGTTGGGCAAGATAGTCGTGACCCCATCTCGTCTCAATCCAGATTTAACAGAAAGTTCCCGGTTCGTTGAGGTATTAGACGCGGATGCCCTGGACTATTCCACTTATAGTACCATCCCTGACGCCATCGGCGATGTCAGTAACATCGATATTCGCCGGCGTGGCCCAAACGGTGTTCAGGCGGATGTCAGCATAAGGGGCACAACGTTCGAGCAGAATACCGTATTGATTGACGGGGTCAAAGTGAACGACCCGCAGACAGGCCATTTCAATATGGACCTGCCGATAACTATGGCAGACGTCGACAGGGTTGAGATCCTCAAAGGCCCGGCCTCCAGCCTTTATGGGCCCAACGCTTTCGGCGGCGTCATAAATATCATAACAAAGAAGCCCGATGACAAAAAAGTTGTATTATCCTCTACCGGAGGCTCTCACGATTATTTTCAAGGCGGCGTATCCGCGAGCTATCCCTTGGGAGAATTGATTAAAAACCGTTTCTCATTCGAAGAGAGCCGTTCGACGGGATATATGCCGGAAACAGAATTCAATAGCATATCATTAGCCGACTATCTGAGCATGGTGACCGGCGCCGGCACATATGACTTATTATTTGGCTACTTAAAGAAAGATTTCGGCGCAGACAGCTTCTATTCAAACCTTTTTTCCAACGAAGATGAGCATACTGATACGCGATTCTTCAAAATAAGCAGCGCCCTTGAGAGCGGTAACCTTAAGATAGAGCCGAAGCTGTTTTTGAGAAGGCATAAAGATAAGTTCGCTCTTGACAGGAACAGGCCCGGTTGGCAGACGAATTATCACACGACCTACAACTATGGCACTGAGATGAATTTTAGTTTGGAAAATCCGTTTTTAGATACCGCTTATGGTTTTGAAGTGTCAAGAGATACGATAGACTCCACCAGCCTGCAGACGCATACAAGGACCAAAGACGGCATATATTTTGAGCTGTCTCCACATATAGTAGATGACTTATATGTCAATATAGGCATGCGGACAGATTATTTTTCAGGTTTTGGCTGGGAAAATTCCCCGTCAATAAATGTCAGTTATCCCATGCCGCGAGGCTTCGTCTTAAGGGCCCTTGTCGGCAGGGCGTATAGGATACCGACCTTCACGGACCTTTTTTATAATGACAGCGGCAATATAGGGAACCCGGATCTGCGCCCTGAGAGCTCTTGGACATATGAGGCAGGCATGGATTATAAAAAAGAGCCGATGAGCCTTGCAGCCACTTTTTTCCACAGAGACTCCTATGATACGATAGATTGGACCCGTCTTACAGCCAAGGAACCATGGCGGGCATCTAATATAGGGTCTATCAGCACAAATGGATTTGAATCGTCTTTTCAGTTCTTTCCCAAAAAGATAGACAGAGCGTTTCCCATAGAAAAAGTCTTCGTATCTTATACGGTCCTGGATAATTACGCTAAGCATGACCGTCTTTCCAAATACGCCCTCGATTATTTGAAACAGCATATAACGGGCGGCATAGAGTATAACATCTTTGGTTTCAATAATGCATGGATCTTGAATTATAAAAAGAGGATAGGGGATTCGGGTTTTATGGTCGTTGATACCAAAATATCAAAATATATCTTTCAAAAAGACAAGGTATCCCTTGAAGCATTTTTTGATATCTCAAATCTCTTCGATATAGCCTATTCTGAACAGTCAGATATTCCCATGCCAGGCAGATGGGTGAAGGCGGGGGTCAAGTTTGAATTCTAAAACCTGTTTATGCGGGCTCATTCATTTACCAAATGCCGTCCTGGGCGTCGACTTCAGGCGCAAAATTGATTGACACGACGGGTCTTTTATAGTAATCTTATATAAAATTAATTAAGAAAGGCTTTGTGGGCATGAGTAGAGCGCACGCGTTGATCCATAACAGAGAGCTGATCGATAATAGGGCGATCAATGCCTCGATAGGCGTATTATTCTTTATCCTTGCTACTGTGTTGGGGGCTTACGTGAGGATACCCGTAAAAGGGAGTCCTGTGCCTATAACGCTTCAGACGTTTTTTGTGATATTGTCCGGCGCGGTTTTAGGTAAGAGGCTGGGGAGCTTAAGCCAGTTTGTCTATCTCATATTAGGAACCATCGGCCTGCCGGTATTCCAGGGCTATTCGTCCGGGGTCGCGTATATTTTAGGCCCTACAGGAGGCTATATCATAGGTTTCATAGTCTCCGCATATTTTGTAGGGCATATGCTAAGATACAAGAGCTCCAATATAAACTGGGTCATAGCGTCCTTTATCGCAGGGAGCCTCATAATATATGTTTTAGGATCTTTATGGCTTGTCTATTTATATAAGATAAACATTATCACCGCTATCTCGATCGGGATCCTGCCGTTTCTCCCCGGCGACATGATTAAGATATTCTTTGCAACTATAATATACTCCAAGATATCGCAGCGCTCAAAGACCATATTCTCCATTTAATTTACAAGATATCGCTTAGATATGAATAAAATCTTAGAAAGGCCCATTCTTTTTATACTCATCCTATCGGCGCTCGCCGCCTATCTATTTTTCTTTCGCTTAGGCGGGATGGCCTTGACGGATCCGGATGAAACCTTTTATGCCCAGACCTCCAAAGAGATGCTGGGCAGGCAAGAATGCCTTACGCCTTATCTATACGATAAACCTCAGTTCGAGAAACCGTTCCTTTTCTACGGTCTTGTCGAGTGGTCCTTTAAAATATTCGGCGTAAATGAATTTGCCGCAAGGCTTCCTTCCGCAAAATCCGCATTTTTAGGCTTAATAGCCATTTATGTTCTGGGCGCGCTACTTTTCAATAAAAGGGTCGGCGCCCTATCCGCGATCATATTGGCCACAAACGTTGAATACGTAGTGCTTTCGAGGGCGTGCGTGACAGATATGGTCCTCAGCACCTTTATGCTACTAGGGGTCTTATTTTTCTTTTGCGGTTATTTGAAAGAGAAGGGCTATTTTTATCTTCTCTCTTCCGCTATGTTCGCCCTCGCAACCCTGACAAAAGGGCCGGTCTTTATAATACTTCCTGCCACAGCGATATTTATCTATCTTATCTTGTCCGGAGACCTGAAGGCCGTAAAGAAGATGCCGATATTTCAGAGCGTTTTAGTATTTATTGTAATAGCGGCGCCATGGTATATCTTGATGTATAAGTTACACGGGAAGGCGTTTATAGATTCATTTTTCGGATTTCATAACGTCACTAGATTTTTGGAATCCGAGCACAGGATAGGCTCCCAGGCCTATTACAATATTCCCATAGTATTCGGCGGGTTTTTCCCCTGGAGCGTCTTTTTGCCGTTCGGGTTCTGGCATGCATTCAAAAGGGCCTTCTTAAATAAAGGGCAAGAAGATAAGCGCCTGATATTCATATTGTCATGGTTTTTTGTAATATTCATATTTTTTACGATATCCAGCACGAAGCTGCCGACTTACATATTCCCCTCATTCATATCGTTGGCTATTATCACGGCGGTATTTTGGGATGATTTTTTACGGAAGGCCGCGCCAAAGGGCGTGATCTCGGGGATGAATATATCATATTATTTGTTATTAGCCGCCATTGTATTCGGCGCGATAGGTGTGCTAACGTATATAAATTTTAAATATCCCTTCATCGTGTCGAGCGCATTTATGTGTGCCGTATTTTTGATCTTTGGGTTCAGCCTTTCGCTGGCAGCATTTATCAGCAAAAAATTTATTTGGACATTTTTTTTAATAGCGTATTCGCTGGCGATCTTCGCATATCCCTTGCTCACCCTGGTATTGCCGCAGCTGGAGCCTTACGAGACGAGCAAGGCCATATCGCAAAAATTGTTATCGCTTATGAAACCGGAAGAGAGGCTTGGGTCGGAGAGTAACTATCTTGCGGGCTTGGCCTTCTATACCGGGAAGATACCCACAGACATCGATAAACATCATCTATTGGTCCAGTTCTTGAGCTCAAAAGAACGGGTATGGTGCGTGATGAAGGAGAAGAATCACCGCGAGTTATACGAACTTGACACAAAACCATATTACACCAGGCCGTCTTACATGCTTTACAAAATAGGGAAGAGGGCCATAGTGACGAACATCGTGCCGAGCGGCGCTGCATATATATTAAAGAGAGAGAGAAGATGAAAAAATATAATATATCTTTTGTATTTCCCATGTTCAATGAGGCTGAAAATATAACCAGCACCATACAAAGGGCATCGCATCTGGCCGGAGAGATTTGCGACGATTACGAAATAGTGATATCAGACGATGCCTCCGCAGACGGCAGCGGAGAGATCGTCGCGAACTTGGCCGTGAAGGATAAGCATATAAAATATGTTCGCCTCGAAAGCAATACGAAATTCGGAGGCGCCCTAAAGGCCGGTTTGAAGAACGCCACGAAGGATATAATAGTATATACCGACTCTGATTTTCCGGCTAAGGAAGAGGATATAAGGAAGGCGTTAGAATTATTGTCAGAGGCAGACATTGTCACCGCCTACAGTTTAGTTGTAAAGGACGCCAGCTTCAAGAGGATCGTTATGTCCCGGGTCTATAATTTTCTTGTGCGGATTTTGTTTGGCTTAAAAATAAGAGATATAAATGCCGGGCTTAAGATATACAAAAAGAAAGCATTGGAAGGTCTGGAGTTGAGATCGAAGAGTCCTTTTATTGACGTGGAGATATTCGCTGAGGCGGCAAAGCGGGATTTCAAGATAGAACAATACGGTCTCATATTCGAACTTCGCACGAAAGGGCGGTCTACTATATCCAGGATTGACGTGGTGGCCAGGACTTTTTGGGACATGCTTATTTATAAATTTTCAAAATGAAATATCTGATCGTAACAGCTGACGATTTTGGATTGACGCGAAGCGTAAACGAAGGCATTCTGAGGGCCTGCCGTGAAGGCATTGTAACTTCTGTGAGCGTTCTGCCGACAGGCGAGGCATTTGAGGATGCGATAAGATCGGCGAAGGCGGCAGGAATAAAAAGCGTAGGGGCGCACCTGGCGCTTACAGAGACAACCCCTGTAACAGATCCCCGTAAAATCCCCACCCTGGTGGCAAAAGATAATAGATTTTATAAAGATTATCTTCGCTTCTTTTTTAAGTTATTTTCAAAAAAAATAGATCATGGTCAGGTTTATATTGAGTTAAAAGGACAGCTCGACAGGTTAATAACTGCAGGCATACCGGTGACAAATCTGAATAGCCATGAACATATCCATATGATGCCGGATATCCTGAAGATATTCGTCAGGTTGGCGAAAGAATATAACATACCTTCTGTAAGATATCTTCACGGTGATATATTGCTGAGCCCTTTCAAGATCAAAAAAATCTATAAAGCCATAGTGCTTTCCTATTTTGGCGGCAGGATGAATAGCGTGCTTGAGGGTTCAGGGACCGCGCGGCCGGATAATTTTATTGGATTCCTGGATTCAGGTGATCTCAATGAAAGCATCCTTATTAATATGTTAAACGCCTTAGGCGAAGGAACCGCCGAACTTGTCACTCATCCGGGGTTTTTAGGCCCGGAGCTTCTGGAGAGGTATAGATTCCATCTGAATTGTGAAAGCGAGCTGTTTGCGCTCACGAGCCCCAGGGTCAAAAAGACCATAAAAGATAAAAATATAAAACTTATAACCTACGAAGAGCTGGCCGCCAAGAGATGAAATATACAAGTATATTTTTTTTGATCGTGTCTTTTTGCCTCCTGATCTACGCGAACTCACTGGGCGGAAACTTTGTCTGGGACGATTGGGGGTTTGTTGCTAAAAATTCCTATATTAGGACGCTTGGTAATTTTGTCCAATTTTTTACGAACCCTGGAGCTGTCGGAGTAGGTAAATTCTCAAATGACATGTATCGCCCCGTTACGATCATATCCTATTCGCTGGACTATTTATGCTGGAGGCTCAATTCATTCGGATATCATCTTACTAACGTTCTCTTGCATTCCTTTAACAGCGTCCTCGTATTTTTATTTTTATATCTTATAAGACGGAATTTTTTTCTCGCTCTATTCGGATGCCTTGTTTTTGCCTCTCATCCTGTCCAGGCCGAGTCGGTTGCCTGGATATCATCCCGCTCGAGCGTTCTTTTTTTATTTTTCTATCTTTTGTCCCTCATTTGTTATATTGAATTTTTAAATAAAACAAAAAGAATATTCTATGTAGTATCGATCCTTTCCTTCGCCCTTTCATTATTTTCCAAGGAGATGTCCATAAGCCTGCCCCTGATTTTGATAGCGTACGATCTTTATTTTTCCAAGAAAGAAATGCCGCAAAAAAGGTTTTTAAGGTACGCCCCTTATTTTTTATTGGTGATTTTATACGTGGTATTGCGGACAGCGCTTGTGGGACATATAGGCATGAGAGAGCGATGGGGGAGCACGTACGACGTCTTTCTTACGACGTCGATGATTGTGACAGATTATGTAAAAATTTTATTTTTACCGATAAAATTATGCCCCATAGCTTATTTTGTTCAAGTATCAACATCTATCATTGTGCCACGCATCTTTTTCTCGGTAGCCACGATACTTGTGCTGCTGGCTTGTATCCCGATCCTTTTTAAACGGTTTAGGGTCATCTCTTTTTCTCTGCTATGGTTTTTTATAACTTTATTGCCGGTATTAAATATATTCCCGATAAAAGTACTTAAGTCTGACAGGTACCTATACTTGCCCTCTATCGGTTTCTGTCTATTTCTGGGTTTCATAGCGGCGAATATATATAAACGGTTTAAGGCCAGCTCTGACAAAAAGGCCATGGTAGTTACGATGATAGCCGCCGCGCTTATCATGGCATATTCCATAACGACGGTCATGAGGAACAATATGTGGAAGGATGAAATAAAAATAGACAAAAGTCTTGTCGGGATGTATCCGCTATGGCCATATGCGCTTAACGCATTGGGCAAGACTTACATAAAAGACGGTGATTATGAGGGTGCGCTCAAGCCTTTAGAGAAGGCCGTGCGATTATCCGACGGTTCTAATGATTATGGATCCAGATATGATTTAGGGTTATGTTATTTTAGGCTTGGGCGCTATGATAAAGCTATTGACGAATTTGTCGCGGCGCTTAAGAAGGGCGAGGATTCCGTTGAAACGCGCAATATGTTAGGTGTGGCGTATATGGCTATTAAACGGCTCGATGAGGCCAAAAGGCAGTTTATGATCGCCTTACAGAAAGACCCGCAATCTTTCGATACATTACTGAACATGGGAAGATTATATGAGGAAAAAGGCGATTATCCCAAGGCGCTCGAACAATATAATATAATACTTTCAAGCTTAAAGGATAAGCAGAACACGGCGGTTGCGCACATACGTATCGGCGATATCTATATTAAGATGCGCCTTCCCGATAAGGCGAAGGCTCATTATGCAAATGCTGTTGAAGCAACCGATGGAAGCGACGTTTCGGGAACGATTCAAAAAATAGTGGCAGATAAGTTGCGAGGTCTTTAACCCCAAAAGATTTCTGTAAACACAAAATCCCTTTCGAGCGAAAGGGATTTTTTTATTTATCGTCAGGATATCGCGAAGCGATACATATGTAAAGGGGATAAAATAATATAAGAGAAGGGGAAAAATTCCCCTTCTCTTTATTTTGACTTGATTCTCCTAAGGAAAGGGGATACAGCGAGCGAAACTATTTACTGCGAGGCGGGTTAGCGAGCGTCATAAGGGGAAAACAACGTTTTCCCCTTTGAAAATTTTGCCATGGTATTCACAAGTGAATTATTGCCCCGCCTGGAGGTAAGCGAGGGGCGGGGCAAATTTTGTCTTGACTAAGACTGACGGCAAAATTTGGTGGAGGTGGCGGGAATTGAACCCGCGTCCCCAGATATCAAAACAAAAGCCTCTACATGTTTATCCTAATCTTTAATTTTCCCTCATGAACTTCAATAGGAGGAATTTCAAAAGGGTAGCCTTTATAAGCTTCATCCGAGCTACTAAAGGCTAAGTAGATCAGACTATTCTGCTATCGACGCCAATCCACCTCCGCAGAATGAGATGGTTGACGGGTTACCTTATAAAGGTAACGCTACCGGTAGAACTGGCCCTGGTACCACTTGCATGATACTCAGAAGCTCATTCACCGTTGCTGGCACTTTTGTATTGTCAGCATTTGATTTTTTGCCAGGTTTTTTAAGAGGCCTCCTAGCAACCTCTACATGCCACCTTTGCTTAGCTTACCTGGGTCGAAACCCTTCACCCCCTTAAATGAGACCACGGCTTATGGAGCAATAGCGACATAAGCCGTTTCTGCCGCTTTTGCGCCGGGCCGAATTTAATTCCGAAAAATACCTTTAAAAAAGAGCCTTTTGAGATGAAAATATTTTTCGGAACAATTTCTGTTATTTTAGTCTAATCGGTGATTTGATTCGATCTATTTCGTCCTCAGGGCCCGTCTTAATTCGCGGTCTGACTCTCTTTTTTTGATAGCCTCGCGCTTGTCATACAACTTCTTGCCCTTTGCGAGCGCAAGCTCTACCTTGACTATCCCTTCTTTAAAATATGCCTTTAACGGTATCAGGCCGAGTTTTTTAGATGCGATCTCGCCTATGAGTCGCCTGATCTGGTTTTTATGTAGAAGAAGCTTCCGCGGCCTTAGAGGGTCAGGGTTTTCCCGATTACCAAATTCATAAGGCGGTATATGCATATTATACAAGAAGATCTCATTGCCTTCAGGTCTTGCGAAACTATCGTTAATGCTTGCCTTGCCAGCTCTTAAGGATTTGACCTCTGTGCCTTTTAATTCGATGCCAGCCTCAAAGCTCTCAAGTATCGCATAATTGTACCTAGCCTGCCTATTGGTCGCAATGGTCTTATCTGCCATTTCAAGTTCAATATAACATAATTTATAGGCAAAATCAAGATGTTTGCCGGCAGCCTTTTTAACGCTTCCGACGAAGCACTAGGGAGGCCGGATTGACAGTTAGGTTATTTTGCGGTATACTTATCATTTCAAAGCGGAAGTGCCCTACTTCGCATTCAGCAGTTAAATGGTTCAATGCTTCGTAGGGCATCCACCGAAGCATGCGGTCTATGACGCAGTGAATGCGGAGGTGGATGGCAGGGATAATCTAATATAATAGGCGGAAGTGGCGGAACTGGCCCCGCCACAATAGGTGATAGACGCGAGGCGGGACAAAACCAATAATCGTTACAATAGTCGGGCGGAAGTGGCGGAACTGGCAGACGCGTACGGCTCAGGACCGTATGGGTAAAACCTTGAGGGTTCAACTCCCTCCTTCCGCACCATAGCTAATGACGTCGGCGACCGGCTAAGGGAGTTGAAGCGAGCAAGCGCCGAGCGAAGCGAGGAAAAGGCCTTTGGCCGACAGCGAGCGAGGGGAGGTTACGCAGCGAGCGCTGCGAGCGAAGTAACCAACTCCCTCCTTCCGCACCATTCTGCTTCGCTCAAAGCTTTTTAGCTTTGAGCTTCGCAGGAATAGGTGCTACGAAGCTCCACCATAGTTTACGGTTCAAGAGCGAAGTAGGCCATAGCTAATATCGTCGGCATAAAATTATTTATAACTTCTTATCAGCTAATGAAATTATATTCTTATAAATATTACATAGTAATTAGCGTTATAATCGTTTTGATAGGCGGTCTAACTGGCTGCGCTACACAA
>Ga0315288_10003686_pt1 | contig 19570 bp, 20 predicted proteins | sample YL17G11_20_MG_FD_203454 | JGI IMG/M metagenome (GOLD analysis project Ga0315288, IMG submission 203454) | Sediment microbial communities from Yellowstone Lake, YNP, Wyoming, USA - YL17G11_20 | ecosystem: Environmental > Aquatic > Freshwater > Lake > Sediment | place: USA: Wyoming | collected... | reverse complement strand
ATGCATGACTTGGTTGACAGCCCACCCTACCATGCAACACTATTGTACGGCGCGCGTCACCACCACCTGCTGGTTTACCGCCCGCTTGTTGACCGATGCGTACAGGACCTGACCAAATTTCAGGCTTTCTATTTTGTGGAGCACCTGGAACAAAAGGCGTCAGATGAACTGCCGGGGATCATTACAGTTGCATCCGTCTGGCAGCATATTCCAGAGCCCACGAATTCTAACTTTTACCTTTCCGGGCCGCCGGCAATGTTGAAAGCTCTGTCAAAACAGCTTCGGGATGTGGGTGTGATGGGACGCAGTATCCACATTGATGCGTGGGAGTAGTCAGCCGTGTTGAAAGGTGTTAGTGCAGAAGATCTGAGCCATATCCTCAAACACACTTCGCATCTTTGGAAAGAGGTGCAGGGCCAGAACATATTCATAACGGGAGGGACGGGCTTCTTCGGGTGTTGGTTGTTGGAGAGCTTTATCTACGCCAATGACCGTTTGAATCTCGGAGCAAAAGTCTTTGTTCTCAGCCGGCACCCTGAGGCCTTTGCCACCAGAGCACCCCACATGGCAAACCATCCGTCGGTCAGCCTGCTTAAAGGCGACGTGCGGACTTTTAAGTTTCCAGAAGGCGATTTCCGTTTCGTAGTCCATGCCGCTACGGAGGCAAGCACAAAGCTCAATCAGGAGAAGCCGCTCTTGATGTTTGACACAATTGTTGAGGGCACCCGCCGAACCCTTGAATTCGCTCGAACTCATGGGACGCTCAAGTTCCTTCTGACAAGTTCAGGGGCAGTTTATGGTGAACAGCCATCCGAAATGACACATATCCCTGAAGATTACCTCGGTGCGCCGGATCCCATGGACCCCAACTCAGCTTATGGGGAAGGGAAGAGGGCTGCAGAGATGCTTTGCCACCTTTATGCACAACAATACCGGTTGGAAACCAAGATTGCCCGCTGTTTCGCTTTCGTCGGCCCGTATCTGCCGCTGGATGCCCACTTTGCTATTGGCAATTTCATCCGCGATGCCTGTCGAGGTGGCCCTGTCTGCGTCAATGGAGATGGTACTCCATACCGTTCCTATCTCTACGCCGCCGACCTTGCCATCTGGCTCTGGACAATCTTGTTCAAAGGAGGGTCCTGTCGGCCTTACAATACAGGCTCGGATAGAAGCATCAACATCGCAGATCTTGCCGGTCTAGTGTGCCAATTGGTGAAGCCCTGTGTTGAAGTAACCATTGCCCAACGTGCGGATCCTGCGTGCCCGCCGCAACGTTACGTGCCATCTGTTGAGCGTGCCCGAATTGAGTTAGGGCTTGAAAGTTGGGTTTCTCTTGAACAGGCCATAGAGAGAACCGTTAGCTGGCTGAGAGGCCAGGATCATGAATTGCGAAGCAGAGGTATTGGCACAGCGGGTTGATGTCTGAAAACAGAAGCATCGATTACCCTGCGGTTTACCTGTCATTTCGTCACGGACCAGATTTTTGTTACATGGACATGGTATGGTACGATAGTGAGTGCCTGAAATATGAGACTGGCTGATTATGTGATAAGGACACTGGCGGATAATGGCGTGCGGCATGTGTTCATGGTTACCGGTGGTGGTGCCATGCACCTCGATGATGCTATTGGCCGGGAAGGACGTATTAAGTACATCTGCAATCAGCACGAGCAGGCCTGCGCCATGGCGGCTGAGGGGTATGCGCGCCTGAAAGGGAGAATAGCAGTGGTGTGTGTTACCAGCGGCCCAGGCGGCACCAACACCTTGACCGGCGTGCTGGGGCAGTGGCTGGATTCAACACCTGTATTGTATCTTTCTGGCCAGGTACGCTATGAAACAACAGTTGCCAGTACAGGCCTTCCTCTTCGCCAGTTGGGTGACCAAGAAGCCAATATAGTTGACATCGTCCGGCCCATCACAAAATATGCGGTCATGATTACCGATCCGCGCCTCATCCGCTATCATTTGGAGAAGGCAATGCACGTGGCTGTCTCTGGTAGACCCGGGCCTGTCTGGTTGGATATACCACTCAATGTGCAGTCAGCATTGATCGAAGAATCTAGTCTGAAGCTATACGATCCGGCAGAGGATTCTGAAGCATCAGCACCGAGTTTGCTTGAAGAGCAGGTTGACAAAGTGCTACAAAAACTGGCTAACTCTGAACGGCCTGTAATCCTTGCCGGGGCAGGAATAAGGCTGGCAGGCGCTTCGGACACATTTTATGAGCTAGCGGAGAAGCTAGGCCTTCCTGTCCAGGTAGGTTGGGATGCCATCGATCTTTTTCCGTCTGATCATCCCCTTTATGGAGGACGGCCAAGCGCACTTGGACAAAGGGGTGCCAATTTCATCTTTCAAAATGCCGACTTACTGCTCAGCCTGGGCTGCCGCCTGAATATCCGGCAAATCGGGTATAATTTTCCGGCAGTAGCCAGGGCGGCTTACAAAATCGTAGTCGATGTTGATTCCGCTGAATTGAAAAAACCAACTATCAAGATAGATTTGCCCATCTGTGCCGATGTAGGTGAATTCATCCGTGTGATAAATGGCAGGCTTGTGAATAACAAGTTGTCCCCGAAAACAGACTGGTTGGCATGGTGCAGGGAGCGCATCCGGCGCTACCCGGTGGTATTACCCGAGTATTACCGGCGCCGGAAACTCGTAAACCCTTACGTGTTTTGTGAAGCGCTTTCGGGACGACTTGAGGAGCACGACGTAGTGGTAAGCTCGAATGGCGCATCTTGTGTCATTCCCATCCAAGTTGTGCAGATCAAGCGCGGCCAACGGCACATTGTCAATTCGGGATGCGCTGCCATGGGCTACGGGCTGCCAGCAGCGATAGGGGCATGCTTCGCCAATGAGGGGAGGAGAGTCATTTGCCTTGAAGGCGATGGCAGCATCCAGTTGAATATCCAGGAGCTTGAGACAATTACTTATCATCGTTTACCGGTTAAGATATTTCTCTTCAACAATGATGGCTACCTCTCTATCCGCACCACGCAGAACAGCTTTTTTGATGGTCACCTGGTCGGGGAAAGCGCAAGAAGCGGGGTGGGGTTCCCCGATTTTGTCCGGGTGGCGAAAGCCTATGGTATCCACGCTTGTCGTATCCAGAATCATAAAGAGCTGGGGGAAAGAATCGATCACTTGCTGCAGACAGATGGCCCGGTTTTGTGTGATGTACACATGGACCCGGACCAGTTGTTTGAGCCTCGCACAGCCTCCAAGCGTTTGCCCGATGGCACGATGGTATCGAGCCCGCTGGAAGACATGTTCCCTTTCCTTGATGAAGAGGAATTTCCATCTAATATGATCATTCCGCGTTGGCAACCAGAATGATGCACAATGTAAACTACATTAGGGAGGTGTGATAATGAACTCAGTTGAACACAAAATGGTTGACGTCCTCAAAGACCTGCGAGATAACCATGCAGTTAATGGGGTCAAGGCAGAGTTTGAGGCAGAAGGCACACGACTAGAAGAAGCACTTCGCTTGAAGGAAGTGGTAATTAAAGCTGGGCTGGGCCTAACCATTAAAATCGGTGGCTGTGAGGCGCTGCGGGATATGTACGAGTGCCGTACAATCGGCGTTGAACGGCTTGTGGCGCCGATGATTGAATCAGCCTTTGCATTGAAGAAATTCATCTTGGCCACCCGCGTGGCATTCCCCGAAGATGAGCGAAAGGATATGATGTTTGCTGTCAACATTGAAACAATCACAGGTTGTCAAAACTTCGATGGTATGTTGGACCTGCCTGAGTCGCGTGACCTGAACGGTGTAGTAATGGGCAGGGTGGATTTGACAGGCTCACTGGGGATGACCCGCGAAGATATTAACAGTGATCGCGTCTTTGAGATTACCCGCGAGTTGTTCACAAAATCCAAGGCCAGGGGACTTGAAAATGCTGTAGGCGGCGGTGTTTCAGCATATTCTTTGCCTTTCTTCCGCAAACTGCCCCCCGGCACGATTGACCGTTACGAGACCCGCAAGATAATCTTTAAGTGCCCTGAAGCTCTAGGTAAGAATGCTGATAAGGGTATTTTGAAAGCGGTCGGTTTTGAACTGCTTTGGTTGAGAAATAAACGGGATTATTATAAAGCCATCTCCATGGAAGATGAGCAGAGGCTGCAGATGATGGAGAATCGCTACAAGACATTAATCGAGCAAGCAGGTGGCAAGGCTGAATGAGTGAAAAAACAGCGCTGGTTACAGGTGCCTCGCGGGGAATAGGCAAGGCTATCGCTGAACAACTGGAAAGAGACGGGGTCAAACTGCTCGTACCCACCCGTAAAGAACTGGACTTGCTCTCAAACGATTCGATTGACCTTTATCTCGAGTCTTTGAGGCAGCAGGTTGATATACTGGTAAACAATGCCGGGATCAACCGCCTTGGCGATTTTAGTGCCATCGAGGATTCCGACCTCCTGGACACTATTCAGATAAACCTGGTTGCGCCGGTACGGTTAACCCACGGTGTAGTACCCGGTATGATAAAGCGTAAGTATGGCAGAATCGTGAATATAAGCTCTATTTGGAGCGTTATATCCAGGCCGGGCCGGCTTACTTATTCAATAAGCAAAAGCGGGTTAAATGCGTTTACCCGCTCCTTGGCTGTCGAGGTTGCTCCTTATAATATACTGGTCAATGCTGTGGCCCCCGGTTACGTGAACACCGAACTGACGCGGCAAAACAATACTGAGCGGGATTTACAAAACACCCGTGAAATGATCCCGATGCAGCGTCTGGCAGAACCAGAAGAAATCGCATGTTTAGTAGCTTTCTTATGCTCTGAAAAAAACACGTATCTGACAGGGCAGTGCCTGGTTATAGACGGTGGTTACACATGCCAGTGATCAACATTAAATCCAGCTTAAGGGATTACGAAGCTCATATTGACCCGATCCATGACTTCGTGGAACATCTGGTTGAACTAGAGCATAAGGCTTTTGTGGTTGATGAAAACGTCTGGCGCTATTATGCGGATGATGTTCTAAGTTCGTTGCCACGCTCCGAAACGATTACTTTCCCTGCTGAGGAAGAGCGAAAGACAATGGAAGGTGTCCAGCAAGTTTATGAGTATCTTTTGGAACGTGCAGCCAAGCGTAACCTGACGTTAATTACGATAGGCGGCGGCATCTTGCAGGATGTCACCGGTTTTGCAGCTTCTACCATCTACCGCGGGATTAACTGGGTCTTTGTACCTACAACTTTGCTGGCCCAGGCCGATAGCTGCATCGGCAGTAAAACCTCCCTTAACTACAAGAGGTACAAGAACCTGTTGGGATCTTTTTATCCGCCTTCTATGGTGTGGATTGACCCCTCTTTTTTAAGAACGCTGCAAACGCAGGATTTCTACAGCGGCATGGGTGAGGTGGTGAAATTGCATATCATGGGCGGAGAAGAAAAAATCCAGCAGCTATTGGTAGCCTATGATTCGATCTGCGCAATGGATATGACCGCGCTTCAGCATGCAATTCAAACGTCCCTGGAGATCAAGATAGATTATATCACCGACGATGAGTTTGATCTCGGACGGCGGAATATGTTGAACTATGGTCACTGCATCGGCCATGCGCTTGAATCCGTGTCGGATTTCCGTATCTCGCATGGGCAGGCGGTGATTGTAGGCATGATACTGGCAAACTATATTGCTCAATACAGGGGAATTCTTTCAGAAGAGAAGCGACGCTTCATTGAAAAAACATTGTTGATACCTTCGTTGAAAACTGAACTTCAGCAGGCTGACTTAAGGGTCGATGCCATCATCGAAGCTATGGGCAAAGACAAGAAGCGCACCGGTAGCGGGTTGGCGCTGATAATGCTAACAGATGCGAATGAAATGGTCCGAGTGAATGACCTTGAAGCTCAGGAGGTGAGATCTGCTGTGCAAGAAATGGAGTGCTTGTTGTGATGCGTTTCATCGCCAATGAAACTGATTGGCATAGTAACCTCCTGATATGACGAAGAGGAAAAGGTTGAGGAGCTGCACGCTCAGACGGTTCAGGTTATGTCCGAAATGCCTAGACTTGACTTCAAGCATATAGATGTAGATAGTCGCCGAAAATGGCACACATTGAAGACATAACGTGATGGATACCTGGGGGTTTGCTCCCGCTCTTCTACGTGAGCAGAGTGTTATTTGTTCGAGAGGAAGTCGCGGTACCAGGAGATCGTACGATTCAACCCCTCATCCAGCGTAACCAGCGGCTTCCATTTCAGCAGCTTGCGCGCCTTCGCAGAACTCAGATACTGCTCCCTGATTTCATTGCTGGCTTCATTGAGAATTACGGGTTTGAGGTCGGAGCGCATGATCTTGGTGATACGCTTTACAATTTCCAGCACCGATACAGGAGTCTCATTGGAAAAATTGAAGGCCTCTCCATGAAGGGCGGAATTACCCGCCACCTTTTCCGCCAGCATGACATAGGCGGCTGTGGCGTCCTCTATATAAAAATAATCACGCACGAATTGGCCATCCGAGCGTATCACAGGCCGCTGTCCACGGATGATAGAACGGATAGTACCAGGCACTATGCGGTTCCAGTTCAGGTCGCCGCCACCATAGAAATTGCCGCAGCGCGTGACGGCAACCGGCAGCTTATAGGTGGAATAATAGCTCTGGCCAATCAAATCAGCGCAGGATTTGCTTACATCATAAGGGTGCTTACCCTGCAAAGGCGTGCTTTCATCATACGGCAGTTTAGCCTGCTGCCCGTATGCCTTATCAGAGGAAGCAACAATAATGCTCTTAACCTTCGGGCTGCGGCGGCAGGCCTCAAGCAGCATCCATGTGCCGCCGATGTTGGTATTGAAAGTCGATACCGGGTTGCGGTTGGCAATGCCGACGATGGTCTGGGCTGCCAGGTGAAAAACCGTCTCGATTTCATACTCGCCGAGAATCCTTTCCAGCAGCGGGGTATCACAGATGTCGCCCCTTACCACCTTCACATGTTCGATGAGATTGGCGCGTGTCAACTCGCTTTTGGGAACCCAGTCACGCACCAGGCAGACGATATCTGCGCTTAACGAGAGCAGATGGCGCACCAGCCACCCACCCAGCAGGCCTGTAGCGCCCGTGACAAGGGTCGGCCTATCCTGCCAGAATGACATGTTCCGTACTACGTCTTTTTTATCCAAGGCGTCTGTCCTTTGTCCCATAAGTCATTAAGGTATTTATAGTCACGGTATGTGTCCATCGAGAAGAAGAAGCCTTCATGCTCGTATGCCATCAGTTCGCCTTCACGGGCCAGTTGCTGCAGTGTTTCGAACTCAATGTAGCAATCCTTGCCAGCCAGGTAATCAAAAAACCTGCGGTTTAAGACGAAGAAACCGGTACTCATCCAATCTCTCATCTCGGGTTTCTCGGCAAAATTCAATACCCTTCCCCCCTCACCTATTTCGAGTACGCCGTAGCGGGATACCGGGTGGACAGTGGTTACCGTGGCAATACGACCGTGGCCATGATGATATTTCAACAGAGCTTTTATGTCTATATCAGCAACACCGTCCCCGTACGTTAACATAAAGGTATCACCATCAACGTATTTCTCCACCCTTTTTATGCGTCCGCCGGTCATTGTTTCCAGGCCGGTGTCAGCAAGCGTGACTATAAAATCCTGTTCGCTATGCTGGCTATCATATGATATATTCCCCTGCCGACCGAGGCGTACGGTGAAGTCATTGCTCATGGCCTCGTAATTGAGGAAATAATCCTTGATCATATCACCTTTGTAGCCCAGGCAGAGTATGAACTCACGAAAGCCGGCGCTGGCATATATCTGCATGATATGCCACAGGATAGGCCGCCCACCTATGGGGACGAGGGGCTTGGGGCGGTATTCGGTCTCCTCCTGCAACCGCATGCCCCTTCCGCCGCAAAGAATAACGGTTTTAATGGTTGATCACCTCAAAACGATCTGTTTGGCCGATTGCCTCTCCTGCAAGCAGGAACAAAAGCAGTATAACATAGCTTTACGATGCCGTAAATGATCTGAACTCGTTCACATGATTAGTGACGCTGTTTTTCGTCATTGCGAGGAACGGGAGTGACGAAGCAATCTTGTGGGGCTGACAAGGAGAGAGATTGCCACGCCCCGACAAGTCGGGGCTCGCAATGACACGGACGCCACCACTCAATTCCATGAACGCACGAAGTGTCGTTAGTCTGTCTGAACTATATCCTGATAGTTGTTCCATCAAAAGCTACCATCGTGTTTCTGAATATTCTCCTGGCCTCTGCTTCGGCTTGTTTCCGATCTTCAATTGACTTGTAGATTGAGGCATCGAAATGACATAACAACAGCTGCTTCACCTCGGCTCTCACAGCTAATTCCGCGGCTTCTTGCGGCGTTGTATGAGGCCACTTCTGGGTGAGCTGTCCTGACTTTGAGGCGCACTCATGAATCATAAGATCAGCATTCATGCATAACTCCAGGCTGTTATCGCAAACGGCAGTATCGGTTAGATAAGCAATAGTTTTTGCATCCAGGGTCACTCTATAACCATAGCAGGGATCAGCGTGTAATAGAAATCTACAGGTTACCGTAAAAGGAACCTCATGCGCACCTTCAGAAAGTTCGTGAACCCTGACGTCGAATGGTAGGTCACGGAAAGGAATAGTGAAGGGATGCTGAACGAGACGGTTCAGAGTTCTCCGCGTACCCTTTTGACCATAGATATCTATCCCCTGATCCAATCTGAGCTTGCTTATAATATGGAATCCGAAAACATGGTCCAAATGGAAGTGGCTCAGGAAGAGATGGACCGGTTTATTCTGAGTGAGGTAATTATCCAGTTTATACGTACCTTCACCCGCATCAAAGACTATGTAATACCTGTCAGAATCGATAAGCACACAGGAAGTGCTACCGGTTTCGGTGCTGTACCACCCATTAGTTCCTAAAAAGACGATCTCCATTGTTTTCTTTACTAGCCTCGATCGTTGTTTGTGTAGTATCAGCCTATCATGATGCAAATGTCAAGATTGTTGCTATGGGTGGAGAGCCTGCCTATGGTGCCCAAGGAATGACACACCACGCTGCTGAAGACTTAGGAATCATGCGCGTATTGCCCAACATGACAGTGGTCGCGCCGGGAGATCCGGTAGAGACTGCGCCAGTGACACGAGCCAATATTGAATGGCCAGCCTTTGCTACTTGAGATTGGGCAGAGCAATCACAGTGCGGGATGGGAGCAATGTGACCTTGGTTGCCGCTGGTGGTATATTATATAATACTATGCAGGCGGCAGAGCACGTAGCACAGCAGGGAATTTGACCAAGAGTGTTAGGTATGGAGCACCCTCAAGCCACTGGACAGTGGGGCGGTGGCGGTGCAGCAAACCAAAGCAATCATAACTGTGGAGGAGCACATCAGAATTGGCGGGTTGGGAAGCGCTGTAGCTGAAGTGCCTGCAGAGCTAGGTGATTCATCTGTTGCCTTCAGGCGAAGAGGAATAAACGAGGAATTTTGCCAGCAAGTCGGTAGCCAGGAATACTTGCGGGGGATCTACGGCTTATCTGTTGACGGCATTGTTGATGCTATTGAGTTGCCCATGGGAAGGGGAATAGCGCCCTAAATAAGCTTTAGGGGTTTCAAACCAACACGTCCGGACTGTGAGAGATTGAAAGCAAACGAAATTGTCAGTTTGTGGGCAGGCAAAGAGCGCCGGGATCTCATCACCATTATGCTTGGCCAGGGCTTGCAGGCCGTTACCGCATTTGTGGCAGTTCGTCTATTAACCTCTCTCCTGTCTCCCGAAGAAGCAGGCCGATATTATATCCTGCTCAGCTTGTCAGGCTTCTTCGCCCTTCTCCTTATAAACCCTGTGGGGAACTACATGGCCCGGAAGGTACATGAGTGGCACCGATGTGAGACAATACAAAAAAATCTATATCTTTTCTGGTTATACCTCCTTGGCGCTGCCTTGTTTGCCTTTTTTGTCCTTCTCTTGCTAGAAAGCACTGTTGGCCTTGGTATAGATGTTACTTGGTTATGGCTGTTGGCCTTGGTAGCCGGAAGCCTATTTTTTAATACAGCTAATGTTACCGTAACAACAACCTTAAATATGCTGGGCAACCGCATCTGGTTTGTTATTTTTACCCTTTTAACCCTCTGGGTGGGTTTGGGGCTATCATTCTTTTTTACAAGCAAGATAAACACCCAGGCTGAGTATTGGTTAGCGGGCGTGATTCTTGCGCAGTCTTTGATCTTCTTCCTATCTTACCGCTATCTAACAACGAGCTTAAACCGTTCAAGGAACGAACCCAGGCCTGGGTTGCCAAGCATACCTAAATTTAGCAGGATGTTGCCACCGCTGCACTTCGCCTGGCCACTGGGAATCGTTGCCGGTTTAAGTTGGGTACAGTCACAGTCGTATCGATTTGTCCTCAGTCATTTTGGGGGACTTGAAGCACTTGGACTTTTTGCCGTCGGCTATGGCATTGCTGTTGCAATTACACAAAGTTTTGAATCCGTCTTTGTCCAGTACTACTTCCCCATTTTCTATAAGGAGGTTTCAACGGCAGACTTAGAAGGCAGGAAGACTTCCTGGAATAGGTTTGCTGCTTATCTGTTTCCTGGTGCTCTTGTAATGACTGCGTTCATTATTGCGTGTGCTCCTTATCTGATCAAGCTAATGGTAGCGCCACAATTTCATGAAGCTGGCCGGTTCATTCTCTGGGGTGGGCTCGCTGAGCTTGCCTGCCTGCTGGCGCGCGGTTTCTCGATGATGGCTCATGCCGAGTTGAAAACAACCTGGCTTATCCCCGCCAGTATAACCGGTGCCATTGTTGCTTTGGGAGGAGGTCTTGCCTTAGCACAATGGGGCCCCCAGGTAGGGACAGGAATAGCCCTTACGATAGCGGGGTTTGCAATGTTACTTCACCTTGCCGTCAGGTTGCATAAGGAAGTTGCCTTTAGCCTTCCCTGGCGGCGTATACTTATTTCGATCGCCCTTTCTGCCCCTTTATTGGTTGTCCTTCTTATAGGTATTAATCCACTTATTGGGCAGCCCACTTATGTTCAAGCAATCGTGGTACTAGTGATTGCAGGCAGCTATGTGGCGGCAGTACAATATTTCATGGCGACTCGCTGGCTTGATAGTGTTAAAATTAAGGGGGGTGTCTCGTGAGAATCATCTTGGTTGCTATGCTCTATGGCTATGGCATTGAGGAAAGAGGCTATTTTTGAAAAGGAAGGGATAATCCAATGAAAGTATGGGGGACTATCTATGGCAACAATTAGTGCAGTGTTAGTCGTTTACAACGAAGAAGCGCGTATCGAGACAACACTCCGTTGTGCGTTATGGTGTGATGAAATTGTCGTGCTGGACAAGCAAAGCACTGACCACACCCGCGAAATTGCCCGACGGTACACCGATAAAGTCTATGAGATGCCTTATTCGGATTTTGAGCCCGATGAACTTCAGAAAATCCTTAAACATACCAACAGTGAATGGATTTTACGGCTCACTACCAGCGATGTCATGCACCCTGCACTTGCTGCGCAAATCCGTGAATTGATTGAGCGTGATGATTTTCCGTATGATGTTATCCATGTACCCTTTCGCCGCTATGTCCTGGGACTGGAAACGAAGCGATCGCCCTGGTACAGCAAGGTAGTCCCCGTTGTCTTTCGCCAACGGGTGGTGAAGAGTCGTCACGACAGTGTACATGAGGCTGTTGGCTTTGACACGAAACGGCACTACAAAATGGCCAATTCCACTAAGCATTGTATGTACCACCTTACCCATGAGACGGCAGATATTATGATGGAACATCATTTACGCTACTGGCGTACCGAAGGGCGATTGTTTCCACCAGATTCGTCTATGGGCAAGGCGGGTCTGGCTATCCCTATAGCGATTTATCGCGTATTTGTGCAGCGAAAAACATTCTTGATGGGTTGGAATGGAATTGCGCTGGGAGCTGCCTATCTTTCTTACGTTTTACTCCGTTTTGTTTATATCTGGGAGCACCGCCACTCTGAAGCGACGGAGGCGTATCAGCAGATTAGAAGCAGTATCCTCCAGGCCTGGGATAGTCCCGCTAGAGGTGCAGCCCATGACCGCCAATCGTTTGGCTCGCACCAAAATTAGCGTTAAGTAAAGCAATGAAGGTATAAAGGAGCCGGTATGATTGAGGGTGTGATGACATATCCGCTTCGTCAGATCTCGGATGAGCGAGGCAAGATTATGCATATGCTTCGGTCCACTGATCCGCATTTTGAGCGATTCGGAGAGATTTACTTTTCTATGGTTTATCCTGGTGTTATCAAGGGATGGCACCTGCATACGAAGATGGCACTGAACTATGCTGTCATTGTTGGGATGATAAAATTGGTATTGTACGACGATAGAGAAAGTTCTGCCACGCGCGGGGAGATTCAGGAAATGTTCTTGGGAGAGGCAAACTACATGCTTGTTAGAATACCGCCCATGGTCTGGAACGGTTTCAAAGGAATCGGAGTAACGCCCGCCATTGTTGCCAACTGTGCCACATTGCCTCACGATCCCCATGAAATTGTTCGCAAAGATCCCCTTAGCCCAGATATTCCCTATGATTGGAGGTTAAAACACGAGTGAAGGCACTGGTGATTGGCGCTGCTGGGCAGGTAGGTGGAGCATTGATACAAGCACTACATGACCGAGGTCACCAAGCAATCGGTGTTGATAGAGTAGCACTTTGTTGTAGCATTCTTCAGCTTGATGCGAGCAATGCATTAAGAATGCACGCTTTGTTGAAAGAGACAATGCCTGACTGGGTATTTTACCCGGCTGGATTCTCCTGGGTAGACGGATGTGAGCGCGACCCATTATCATCATTTAACTCAAATGTTAAATGGCCCCTGGGTATCGCTACCGTTGTAGGCCAACTAGGTGCAGGGTTTACCTATTACTCGTCAGAATACATATTTGACGGCCGACATGGGCCATATGCCGAAGAAGCAGAACCTAATCCCCTGAACATTTATGGCCGTCATAAGCTGGAAGCAGAGCAAAAATTACCTCGCGTGGGCCGTACGTTGCTCGTGCGAACCACTGTCGTGTATGGGCAGGAAATCCAGCGCAAAAACTTTGTTTATCAAGTTTTAGATCGGCTGAGCCGCAATGAAACAATGCTTGTGCCAAACGACCAGATTTCATCACCGACTTACAATGTTGACCTGGCTCAAGCATGTGTTGAATGTGCAGAGCGAGGTATACTCGGTACTTTGAATCTAGCAGGCCCGGATCGCATCGACCGCTACGCTTTTGCTTTGAGGATTTGTGAGACTTTTGATCTTGAGCCTGCTCTTCTGCTTCCAACATCTACCTCGGTCCTCGGTCAAACGGCTATGCGGCCATTGAATGCTGGGCTGGATTCCAGTAAAGCATGCCAGTTGCTCCAAACACGCTTGCGTGGTGTGTGGAAAGGGCTGGAGGACATGAAGGACACCCTAGCGCACAGGAGCTTGGATAATGCAGCATAGCACAAAGACTATCCCTGAGGTTTCAGTTTGCATTCCAACATATTGCCGATATCCTCTTTTGGTGCGAGCACTGAACAGTGTCTTGAGACAGGACTTCAAATCAATGGAAATCTTGATCTCAGACAATGCCTCGCCAGATGCAAGTTGGCTTAAAACTGAACAACTTCATAATTTGGATGATCGCATCGTTATACGCCGCAATGAATCAAACCTGGGATGGATTGGTAACATAAATCACTGTATTAAGATTGCGCGTGGTGAGTTCATTGTATTTCTTTGTGATGATGATGAGCTCCTTCCTGGAATGATAGAGCTAACATCTAAGTTCTTGAAGGTGTATTCGACAGTCGGTTTCGTTCACACAGCAGCCGACGTTGTTAGCGCAACAGGCAGGCGTGGCTGCACCAGCTCATCAACTAGGGCGACAATTCTTTCTGCAGGGCTAGAGGCTCTTACCGAAACAGCACTGTCTTTCCAGATCGCCTTTTCTTCAGTTATGGTGAGAAAAAGCTGCTTTGAGCGCCTTGGCTACTTTATGAATAATATCTCGTCTGACTACGAAATGTGGTCAAGGATCTCAGTTCATTATGATGTCGGATATATAAACAGACCTCTTGTCAGGGTTTACCAACATGTGATATCTCCAGCGATGACGGTTGAGCGATACCAATCAGAATCTGAGCGCCTGGGGGAGTATATTCTGAGTTATTTCCCAGATGAATTTCGAGATTTGCCTTCGCTAAAGCGGAAATTGCAGTATCAACTGGCTAATGGAATGCTGTCACTCGGCGCTCAGGCTTGCATTGTTGGAGATTGGAAGCGCGGACGAGCTTTCTTTTCTGCTGCCCATAGATCTTCGAAGACGCATTGGTGGCGACGCTACGTTAAAGCTCTACTGTATGCTCTTTACGGAAGAGCCGAATCTTTAATTCGAAATAAGGATGCTTATGAAACTCATGTTTGAACTGGAGAGGTACATCTCATGAAAGATCTTCCAGTGGTCTCAATCGTGACCCCTTCTTATAATCAAGCACAATTCCTGGAGGAGGCCATCCGCTCAGTTCTGGAGCAGGACTATCCACACATCGAGTATATCATTTACGATGGTGGCTCGACTGATGGTAGCGTGGAGATAATAAAGAACTATGAGAGGCATCTTGCTTACTGGGTGAGCGAGAAGGATAAAGGGCAATCAGCTGCAATTAATAAAGGTTGGAAACGCGCAGCGGGACAGATTTATACCTGGCTGAATTCAGACGACAAGCTGGAACCTGGCGCGGTGCGGACAGTTGTGAAGGCTTTTCAAGACAACCCACATGCGGGCGTTGTACATGGCGACTTGTGCTTTTTGGATAGGGAAGGGCATGAGCTTGGTCTTGCTCACGGTGCACTGTCTGATTTTGATCGGCTATTGCGCGATGGACAAGACCATGTTTTTCAGCCAGGCTCATTCTTTCGTGCTGTCTTAGTGAACCAGGTTGGCTTGCTTGACGAGACTTTGCATATGTCAATGGACTACGACCTATTGCTGCGATTGGCGCAAGTATCTGAGATGGTTTATGTGCCACGTGTGCTGGCGTGTTACAGAATACATGCTGCTACGAAGTCATCATTACTTACAGAACACCACCAGCAAGAGACCTCTCTAGTGCGCGCGCGATACGGAGGGCGCTACTTGCTCAAACCGCGATTGAGGTATCTAGCCTATCGTTGTTTTCACATTACGCCGAAATTTGTGAAAACCTGGTTTCGGCGTTGGCGCAATTCGCCAACCGATAGGGTATACTTGCAAAGTGAAAAAAATACTACCAATAAAGAGCGTTCTTAAACGGCGGAGTGGCGGGACGTATTGTGGCGGTAGAAGACAGTTCGGTTAAGCTAGTAGGGGGGTAAATAACTATGAGACGGGCATTTATTACAGGCATAACAGGGCAAGATGGCTCATACCTAGCTGAGTTTTTGTTGAATAAAGGTTATGAAGTCCATGGCATTATTAGAAGGGCGTCCACTTTCAATACCAACAGAATAGACCACCTCTTTGTTGACCTTCACGAGCCGAAAGCAAGGTTTTTCCTTTATCATGGGGACCTGTCGGACGGAAGTCAGCTAACCAATGTCATCTATAGCATTCACCCGGACGAGATCTATCATCTAGGAGCCCAGAGCCATGTGCGTGTCAGCTTTGATATGCCGGAATACACCGCGGACATTACTGCTCTTGGCACTACTAGAATTCTGGAAGCCATTAGAAAGAGCGGAAGCAAGTGCAGGTTCTACCAGGCTTCCAGTAGCGAGATGTTTGGCAGTGCATCGCCACCTCAGAATGAGAACACGTCTTTCCGTCCCAGAAGTCCATATGCGGCAGCTAAAGTCTATGCCTACTGGATGACGGCGAACTATCGTGAGGGATACGGCCTTTTCGCTTGCAACGGCATTCTTTTCAACCATGAATCTCCCCGGCGGGGCGAGACTTTTGTCACCCGGAAGGTGACTCGTGCCATTGCTCATATCCTCGCCGGGAAGCAAGAATACCTTTATCTTGGTAATTTGAAGGCAAAAAGGGATTGGGGCTATGCTCCTGAATACGTCGAAGCGATGTGGCTGATGCTTCAGCAAGAAAAGCCCGATGACTTTGTTATCGGAACAGGTGAGGCTTACAGTGTGCAGGAATTCGTTCAGGAAACTTTCGCCTATGCGGGGCTTGATTGGCAGCGGTATGTCAAGATAGACCCTCGCTACTTCAGACCGACGGAGACGGAAGTGCTCATAGCAGATGCATCGAAAGCGAGGCAGAAGCTTAGATGGGAGCCAAAGATCGCCTTTAGAGAACTCGCCAGAATAATGGTAGATGCTGACATGGAAGCTCTGGGGCTGACAAGTCCAGGGGAGGGGAAGGCTGCACTGGCAAGGCACGGGCTAAATGTGCTTGATAGAGCTTTGATCAATCCCACAGGAGGAGCGGAGAATTGAGCTGGCTCGCTACGAAAAGACTACTCGTAACCGGCGGAGCGGGGTTCCTTGGGAAACACGTGGTAAAACAGCTGGAGAAGAAGGCATGCAGGGAAATTTTCGTTCCCCGAAGCAAAGACTATGATCTCGTCGATATGCAAGCCGTCAAAAGGCTGTATCAGGACTCCAAGCCTGACATTGTTATCCATCTTGCTGCAGTAGTAGGTGGCATTGGCGCTAATCGGGAAAACCCCGGGAAATTCTTCTATGATAACCTGATGATGGGTGTGCAGATGATGGAACAGGGGAGGCTTTTCGAGATTGAGAAGTTTGTCGCTATCGGCACCGTTTGTGCGTACCCCAAGTTCACTCCTGTTCCTTTCAAAGAAGATGACCTCTGGAATGGTTACCCTGAGGAAACCAATGCTCCATATGGACTGGCCAAGAAGATGCTTCTGGTGCAGGCTCAAGCTTACAGACAGCAATATGGCTTCAAGGCAATTTATCTTTTGCCTGTAAATCTTTATGGCCCTGAGGATAATTTTGACCCGCGATCTTCTCATGTTGTTCCTGCCCTGATTAGAAAATGTGTTGATGCTGTGGAGAGCGGAGAGGATAAAGTAGTGGTCTGGGGCACCGGACAAGCATCAAGGGAATTCTTGTATGTAGAAGATGCCGCTGAAGCAATAGTCCTTGCGACCGAGAAATATGATAAGCCGGAGCCGCTAAATATCGGGGCTGGTTTCGAGATAAAGATTAAGGACCTGGTAACCCTGGTAGTAGAGCTAACAGGTTTTCGTGGTGAGATAGTGTGGGACAGGACAAAGCCAGATGGGCAGCCGAGAAGACGTTTGGATGTCTCGAAAGCTAAACATGAGTTTGGTTTTGAGGCAAGGGTAGATTTTAGAGAAGGGCTTAAGAGGACAATCGAGTGGTATCTAGGTAATAAGAAGAAGGTCACCGCACTGTAAGTTCGTGGACTTCCTACCAACCCGCACCCGGGGGCGGAAAAGCATGGCAGGTTTAATCTCAAAGGCGTGGAATCACATCAGAGAACATGGGGTTCGGTCGACCGCTTGTGTCGGCCGTGATATGCTCCTTAAGAAGACATTTCGGTTCTGGGAAAGCATGGGAGTGCACGTAACTCCAAGTCATTATTACCAGCCGATTCCGGATGCAAAAGACCTCTCCGCACGAAGAGGATCTGTGTGGAAAGCCTCGGGGATGATAGGCATAGATATGAACAACGAGAATCAATTGAAGTTTGCTAGGGAGGTTTTCCCGCGGTATCGTGACGAATATATCAAGTTTGCCAACGACAAGGGGCAAAAAGGTTCGCAGTACGATTTTTATTTTGGGAATGGTGCGTTCGAGGCAGTTGATGCGGAAGTTCTGTATTGCATGGTTCGGCATTTCAAGCCCTCCAGGATAATAGAGATAGGCAGTGGATTCTCGACCCTTCTTTTCATTAAAGCAATTGAAGCTAATAGAGAGCAAGAAAGAAGGGAATCAAGCCTTACTGTTATAGATCCTTACCCCCCTAAGGTGATAAAAAGTGATATTCCATGTCTTACTAATCTCATTCCCCGAGAAGTGCAGGAATTGGATTTAGACTTTTTCGAACAGCTGGAATCGGGTGATATCTTATTTATAGACTCAAGTCACGTAGTAAAAATCGGAGGCGATGTTAACTATCTGTATTTAGACGTATTGCCGAGAATTAAAGAAGGCGTAATAATCCATGCCCATGATATTTTTCTCCCTTCGGAATACCCAGAAAGATGGGTATTGAGCGAACATAGATTTTGGACTGAACAATATCTGCTGCAAGCCTTTCTAACTTATAGTTCTGCTTTTGAGGTTCTGTGGGGAGGGAGTTATATGGCTACGAATTACCCCCAGGAATTGAAAGCGACCTTCCCTTCATATAATGAAGGCATTACTCAGCCAGGAAGTTTCTGGATGAGGAAGGGATTTGTGCAGGTGTGAGGATGAGTCCTGAAAACCCTATAGTCTCCATTGTAACTCCGTCCTACAATCAAGGGAAATTCATTGAGGAAACCATCCTCAGTGTGAAAAACCAAACCTATCCTCGAATAGAGCACATAGTTGTAGATGGTGGCTCGACAGATGGTACTCTGGATATCCTGAAAAAGTACGGCAATAGCATAATCTGGATATCAGAACCCGATAAAGGGCAATCTGACGCCATCAACAAGGGCTGGAGAATGGCAAAGGGTGAAATCTTGGCTTATCTGAATTCAGACGACACTTACATGCCCTGGACTGTAGAGACAGCAGTGAAACATCTTCTCGAAAATCCGGATGTTGGTATGGTCTATGGAGACTGCGATATAATTGATGAACACAGCCAAGCGACACGTCAACACTCGGCAACTGAGTTTAACCTGTCGGATTTGATATGCAGCAGAAACATGATTCCTCAGCCGACAGTTTTTTTGAGGAGACAAGTCCTCGAAACCGCAGGATACCTCGATGTAAACCTGAACATGGCAATGGATTACGACCTGTGGATTAGAATCGGCTTGAAGCATAGAGTTAAGTATATACCAGAGCGTCTCGCCAGCTTTCGAGCATGTCGGGGGACAAAAAGCGCGGAGCAACCATATGGATGGGTACCGGAGCATCTCCGCATACTCGACGGGCTATTTTCCAGCCCCACCCTCCCTGGAGAATTGAAAGCCCTAAGACGTCGAGCCTACAGCAATCTCTCCTTTGTCAACGGCATTCGGTCTTACTCCTTATGTCACATGAAGGAAGCTCGAGAGAACTTCATGAAGGCCATAATTATGTATCCTCAAAGTCTGGCGAAGAACCCCTTATTAATTGCATGCTTGATTACATCATTCATGGGGGCACGTGTGACCAGACTGCTGGTAGGTTGGAAGCGGCGGATTACGCCTAGAAGATGAGTGAGATAGGTGCGCCCAACGAATTTCAGATCTGAGAAAGACACAAGTTCTGAGCAGATTTCAAGTATAATCTTCAACATGAAGCCTGACGAGGTATACCAGTTCCGTCGTCTCACAAGGTGGCTGGCCGGAACGTGGATACGCCTAAGAACTTCACTACAGTACAAGCGGGTAATACCCGTCCTAAAGTCCCCATCATGATCCTCAACTGGAATGGGCTT
>Ga0315288_10003685_pt1 | contig 19573 bp, 40 predicted proteins | sample YL17G11_20_MG_FD_203454 | JGI IMG/M metagenome (GOLD analysis project Ga0315288, IMG submission 203454) | Sediment microbial communities from Yellowstone Lake, YNP, Wyoming, USA - YL17G11_20 | ecosystem: Environmental > Aquatic > Freshwater > Lake > Sediment | place: USA: Wyoming | collected... | reverse complement strand
GGGCGCGTAGTGCTGCGGCCGTCTCTTCGTCGGTAGCCCAATCGACCTTGGGCTCTTGACGCTGGGGACGGCGGCGAATCGCGTGGCGTGGGTTGTCCTCGTATTCCCGTGACCCGAGCGGATCGTGCGGGCCTGCGTGCTCGTCGTACTCGTGCGAGACCCAGAACGGGATCGGGCGGAGGTAGCGCTGGACGGCGTGGAAGGCGGTGTAGCCATCGTGGAACGCCTGCTCTTGCGTTCCCTGCGCGATGAGATCGGATGCGATCTCCTCCGGAACGTCGTGGGCGTGGAAGAGCGCGAAGGGCTCGCCGTCGCTCAGTAGTTGCTGCCAGAAGCGGGGGCTGTCCGCCCGCTCGTTGTCGGAGGCGCCGTAGACGGCGTGATCGCCGTAGATGGCGACGATGAGATCGCACTTGCCCTGATGACAGGAACCTGGATGGCGTTTCATGCCGTGAGCGTACCAGACATCTGACTCACCTGAGATGCCACGCGCTCGCGCTGGTTCTCAGACCAGCCCTCGAACGTGCGCCCCATCTCGCGAAGGCGCTTTCTCCCGGCGGAAAGCACCCTGCGCGGAGACGTGACAGCCGCATTCATCGCGAATCCGACGAGATAGCGACCACCGGCCGGAACCCAGGCCGGCAGGTCTGCCACGGCCTCGACGAGCGGGATGCGTCGCACCTCCGCTTCCGTGACGCCGATCAGATAGCGCCACATCTCCGCTACGACGGCGTACTTTTCGACGAGAACCACGCGGCGATCCGGGTAGCGCATCGCGTAGCCGGCTGCGCCAGCGAACGGCTCCACGATAGTCCCATGGAGGGGCGCCGGATAGCGCGGCGCGGCGCGCCATTTGCCGCCGTAGTATCTCCAAAATGGCTTGAGCTTGAGTTTGAGCATAGGCATTATCTACCACCGGTAGTGGGTGTGGGCGTCAACCGGATAAGCATGCTTCGGTCATCGTCCGTCCATCTGCAGCGCCCACCAGGGCGGGGCTGCGTCCGCGTTGGCGAACACCAGGCTCCGCTTCGCCCTGGTGATGGCCACGTAGTAGAGGTTTCGCTCTTCCTGCTTCGCCTTCGCGTGAGCCCCGAACGTGCTCTCCAGCACGAAGACCGTGTCCGCTTCCAGCCCCTTCACCTTGTGCGTCGTCGAGAGCGTGATGCACTTCCGAGGCACGTTCTTGGACGGATCGACGAAGATGCGGTCGAGCACCGACGACGCCTGGTCGAGCGTATCGGCATACTGCCAGAGCGCGCGAACGCACGCGGTCTTGTCCAAGACGCCGTCGTACTCTCGCTTCTCCGCGATGCAGACGTCGACCTCGGCCTCCTCCCATCCGACGAGCCACGTCATAAAATCCTTCTTGCTCGGGTTGCCGCCCATCTTGAACGAGGCCCCCTTGAGAAAGCTCTTCAGATCCCTGGCGACGTCCTTGCCCAGGATGTTGGCAGGCTTGCCGCACCGGATGGCATCGAGGCAGTACTCGATGAGCGGCGCGTTGGTGCGCGACACGACGAAGTCGCCAGGCAGCGCCTCGTTGATGAGCCGGCTGGTGCAAATGTCGCGAATCGATCCGTCCGGGGCCGAGTCGGCCGCGCTGAACATCGGCACGAGGTTGCGCGCCAGCCGCACGATGACCTTGCCGCAACGGAACGTGATCGTCAGCGGCAAACGGTCGCACCCGAACTCCATCGCGAGCCGCTCGAAAGCCGCCGCGTCCGCGCCTCGAAACCCGTAGATGGCCTGGTATGGATCCCCGATCACCGTCACGAGCGTGTCCCGTCTCGCCGCGCGGCGCACGAGCTGGATCTGGCCCTCGTTCAAGTCCTGCGCCTCGTCCACGAACATGTGGCTCCACGCCTGGTGGCGAGAGAGATCGAGGACATGCGGCAACCAGACCTGATCGGCAAAGTCGAAACCGCCGAGCTCCGTGCGCAAGAGCTCGAGCGCAGAAACGCAAATGCGCGCCATGTCCTCGTGCGCGTCACGGCGGATCGCGGCGCTCACGCACTCGATGCCGTCCACCCAGTTGATCGAGAACCGGCGAATGATCGAGAGCATCCCCTCGACCGTGATCGGAGTCAGAAGCTGGCGGGCCTTGTCGACGACGTCCTCCGCTGCCGCTCGAAACCGGTAGCGGCGCCCGTTCTCTTGCTCGCACACCCGCTCGACGACCCGCCTCGCTCGCCCACCGCTGGCGCCGACGAACGCCGCCTTCGGCAGATGATGCGTGATCATCTGGTGCCCCAGCGAGTTCAGCGTCTGCACGTGCACCCCAGGCTTCGCCTTCTTCAACAGGTCCGCCTTCGCAGACACGTTGTAAGCGAACATGCCGACCATGCTTCCAGGCGGGCGCATCGCCGCCGCCTCGACCGCCGTGGTGCTCTTGCCGCAGCCAGCCTTCGCGTCCACACAGAGCGGGCCTGGGTGGGCCATGATGGCCTCCTGCTGAGCCGTCCACCGCCTGGCCTCCGGTAGCGCCAGCGAAATCTGAGCTTGCCGGGTCACGGCGCCCCCCGGCGCGCCGCGAGGAAGCCGTCGATGATGTCGCGGATCTTTTCCCACGAGAGCTCGCTGCCGGCCAGCCTGGGCGAGCCCCCGATGATGTCGGAGCCGCCCCAGCCGTGGCCGGCCAGGTGCTGCCGCCGGTCGGGCTCGGCGCCGTTCAGCGCGCCGTAGAGCGCCGGCACCGGGAAGTCGATGTACCGCGAGCGCCGGCCGATGCTGTAGACGTGGTGGCCGTCTGGCCTGGTCGCCACACGGCTGACGAACGCGTCCATCCCCTGCGCGAAGAGCAGGTAGCGGGCCTCGTTGCCGCCCGTCTCGTTCACGATCTTGTAGCCGTGGCGCGATTCGTGGAGCACCACGGCGTCCGTGCGGAGCGGCTTCGTCTCTCCTTGCCCCATGAACACCGCGTCGAGCCGAGCATGCACCGCCTCGAGCGAGGCCCGCATCACCGATTCGTTCGCCGAGGCCAGCGCGCCCGAGACGCGCAGCTCCGTGTACGGATCGAACACCCAGGCGTGCGCCGTCAGCGTCCGGTCGTCGAGCGCCGTCGGGTACGCCCCGCCCGTGATGTCCCAGCGGTCGGTGAGCTCGAGGAGGCGGTTGATCGTCGGGTGGCTCTGCACCCCCTCGAACCGCGCGTGGTGGCGCAGGATCCACGTCGCGAGCGACGTGTCCTGATCGGGATCGTTCACCCAGAGCTCGGCCGCGCCACCGAGGCGCTTCATCAGGCCGCCCTTCACCGCGAACATCGCCTGGCGGCAGGTGCTCATCGTCGCCTCGCGCACGCAGCCGTCGTGGTGGTCGAGGTTGCAGTGGAGCGTCTTCTCGTCCCACCGGGGCCCGCCGCTCACCATGCCGTCGAGCGCGATGCTCCCGCGCGGCGCCTCGGCCACGAACGCCTCCCACGTCATCGTCTGACGCGGCCGGATGACCAGGGAGATCATCGCTCTGTCTCCTTCCTGGTGGTCGTGCTGCGCGCCTCGAGCCACGCGCGTGCCGCGTCCCGCGCGGCGTTGAGACTCTCGTACCCGTGCGCGTCGCAGGCGTGATCGTTCAGCAAGTGATCGGCGCCGTCCGCCAGGCGCTTCACGAAGTCCGCGAGCGGCCAGGGCGTGTGCTGGGCCTCGAACGTCGCGAGAGCGTGGCGCAGCCGCCGCACCTCGCACGTGTCGCACCAGCACGTCGGGCTGGCGTCGCACGCACTGGTCGCGTTCCGGCCGACGTTGACGTGCCGCGCGAGGTTCGCGCGAGCCTCGTCGCGTTCTTTCAGCGCCTCGTCGCGCTCGGTGCGCAAGTTCCCGTGCACGACGGCCATGTCTCCGATGATCGCCGCGCGCGCCAGGTGGATCTCATCCCGGTCTGCCACTGCCGTCGCCAGCGACGCGCGGAGGACGTCGCGTTCCGCCTTCAGCTCCTCGCGGTGGGCGATGTAGACGTCCAGCGATTCCCGCGCCGCCGCTCGCTGCTTTGCGATCTCGTCGGCCAGCAGGTGGCATTCGGAGCGGGCCGCGTCGCGCTCCTTCCTGAAGCCCAGGGATTCGATGCGAGCCAAGTCGCGCTCCCTCCTGGCAGCACGCTCGTCCGCGCACGCCTGGTCGTGCGTCGCGCGCCACGGCTCGAGCGCGGAGCGCGCTTCCTTCAAGAGCACGAGCCTCTCCGCGGACACGCGCTCGCTGATCACCACGGCCGCCTGCGCTCCGTCACGCTCGCTCCGCGCCTCGTCCCGCTCGCGGATCGCCTCGACGAGCTGATGCGCCACGCCGGCCGACTCCAGCGCGATCCGCTCATCAGCGAGCACGGCAGGCGCTGCTCCGCGCATGGCACGAAGCGCGGCGTCCGCGTCCGATGGCAGGCGCAGTTGCTTGAACGAGTCGAGCCATGCGCCAGCCGCGGCAGCGGCCTGCGTCGAGGATCCCGCGGCGAGGGCCATCATCCATGGGAACGCGCCGCGGACGACGGCGACGGCCGCGTCGCGCTCCTTCTGAGCGTCCATCGCCCTGTACCCGAACTTCACCACCTCGTTCTGGGCCACGAGCCGCTCTGTCTCGGCGACAGACGCCGCGCTCCTCGCCGCGTCTCGCTGTCGGATCAACTCCTCTGCCTCGGCAGCGGCCGCAGCGAGATCGTTCTCGGCGATCTCGAGCGCGACCTTCGCGGTGGCAAGGGAGAGCCGCATCGTGGCGACGCACGACTCGGGCGTATGCGTGACGTCATGGGGCACTACGGCGTCGCAGAGCGAGCACTCCGATGCCAGCTCAACCATCGCGCCCTCCTTCGCCGCCAGCGACGCGGTGGTGCTTGCCGAGCTCCACCAGGCGAGCCGCGCTCGCCAAGATCGTGGCGTTCGGCTCGAGGCTCGGCCTCGTGCGCAGCCACGTCACGACGGCGTCGCGCTCGGACTGCGCTGCCGCCAGCGCGCGCCGCTCGCACTCTACCGCCTGCGCCGCCACGGCAGCGTCGCGCTCGTACTCGATCACGGCGATGCGGCGGTTCAGGGCCTCGATGGCCTCGCCCCGCTGCATCGCGAGCGGATACCAATCAGCTTCGTGTTCGATCATGACGGTGCCTCCACGTAGTCCCCACTCCCATCCGTCCAGGCGTTGCCGCACGAGCGACAGACGCACCCCACCTGCGGCAACTCCACGTCCTTGCCCGTCCCGGTGTCGTGCGCCGGCGCGTACCCCGCGAACGACAGCGCCACGTTGCTCGAGCCGCACCGGAAGCAGAACACCTTACCCGTCTTCTCCCAGGACGCGATGGCGGCCCGTAGCGCCTGGTGGCGCGTCGCGTCGCTCGTCTTCAGGACGGCGCCCGCCGCCTTCTGGAGCTCCTCCTCGATGATCGCGTTCACGTCCTGACGGAGCGCGTAGACCTCGGCCGACTGCGAGCCGCCCTCGCGCATCGCCGCCTGCGCGCGGGCGTACGCCTCGAACGCCGCCCAGATGCGAGCCTGCGCGCTCACGCCCCGCCTCCCGTCTTCAGCGCGCGGATCGTAACCTTGATGTCCAACGCCGCTACAAATGCATCTGCACAGGCCCCCTCTCCACGGGATCCAGCGACCAAAGCAGCCCGCTCCCGCATCGCGAGCTCGCCGTCCTCTCGGGCCGCGCCAAGCTTCCTGTCGAAGTCCTCTCGCAGCGCTTCCATCTCCAGCCGTGAGAAGCGTGCCCCTTTCTCGCGCCCCGCTTCATACGCAGCGCGTTCGATCTCGGCTACGTGAGTCGCCCACTCCTCGCGCCCCGCGGCTCGCGCGGCTTCGAGGGCGGCGGTGATCGACTCGCGCGCGCCCTCATGCGTAGCGAAGAGGCGCGCAGCATCATCGCGCCCCGCGGCTCGCGCGGCTTCGAGGGCGGCGGCGAATATGCGCATCTCGACGCTCTGCGAGAGCCTCAGATCGTGATCGTCGCCGTGGATGAATCGCACCAGCTTCGCCGCCTCCGCCTTCGCGTCGTAGGGCGCGCTCACGACTTCACCTGCGTGATCCACCTACGAAGCTGGAAGTTGTAGAACCGATGCGCGTCCTCGTGTGCCTGGTTCTGCGCCTTGTCTCGCACTTGCGCTTGGCTGCTGCCGCCCTGCGAGCCCCACATTGGATCTCGGTCGATGGCCATGAGCAGATCCTCAAAGTCCTTTTCGGTCAGCATATAGACCTTCACAGCGACCACCCCTGGAGCGACTTGTACACCGCGATCATCGCGACCACGTCGCCCTCCGCGAATACGCGCGCGGCTCGGTCGAGATCGCGGCGCATCATCGTCGCTGCGAAGACGCCCTCGGGCATCGCCGCGTAGACGGGCAGCACCTCGTCGCGCACGCGCGCCATCTCCTCCGGCAGTGCGTCTCCCAGCGTCGCGCTCACGGCCGCACCGGCCTCGTGATGCGGACGACGCGGCCACCGTATCGATTGGCGATAATATCCACGCTGTCGCGTGTGTAGTGACCGGGCCGATACGAGATCGCATCGTTGCGTTCTGGTGACCAGTCCGCGTTGCCGTCGCATAGGTAGTCGCCATGCTCGCGGTGCGCACCGCTGCGAACGATCCACCCCACCACCTCCCGCGCCGGCTTCTCGGCGGGGGCACCCGCCCTCACCGTCGCGAAGCACGCGCTTCGCGGCAACGGCGTCGCGCAGCCGCGTCTCGTTCGTGGTCGCCGCCTTCGCCATCAGCGCATCGATGCGCGCCTCGTCCTCGGCGGGAGTCGGCACCGCCGCGGGCTGCGAGCCTCGGGCGCGGATGCGTCGCGCCGTATTCTCGGCCTCCTCCTCGTCGGCAATCATGGCGCAGTCCTCGCGCTCGTCGGCGCGGGCATTGGCTATGCGCGACGGATGGGTCGTGAGACGCAGGCGCTCGCTCACCTCGACCCGCAGCCGCTCCACCTCCGCCGCGAGCGCCTTGCACCGCTCCTCGCTCTCGCGGAGGGCGGTCCGCATCGCATCGTGGTCGGCCGCAAGCTCTGCCTCCGCCTTCGCATCGTAGACCGCGGTCACAGGGGCTTGGGCTCTTGCACGTGCGCGGTCGGGATCATTGATGATCTCACGGGTTGTCTGTGAAAACTGCCGCTCTTCATGTGTCATGTTAACACTGTACCTCATGGTGGGTTGGCTTTGCACTGTGAAATATCCCGCTCCCGCATGATTTGTGTGAGGAATGGGAAAATGGGAAGGGGCCAACAACAGTTGAATGATGATGATGATGATGCAAAACTGCACGTGATTTATGCGTAACAGTTGGCCACTGAAAACTTTTGAAAACTGCGCGTGATTTATGCGTAGCCTTAGCGCGCCGCCTCCTCCACGATGGCCCCACAAAGGTTGCCAAATGGGGTGGGGGGCCCTGGCCCCCTGTGAGCAGTCCTGATGGGGCCGCCCCGTACCCCCTGTGGGCCGCACAGAGGGGGCCGCCGAAGGGGGCCTTGCGGGCGCAGTTTAGCCCCGGGCCAGTGGGCCCCCTTTGCCGCGATTTTCTCTACTGCTACTGTCGGACTGTCTTACCTTCCGACTCTTGCCTGGCTCTCCCGGCCTGGATGTAGTGCAGCTTGTATGCGCCCTCGTCTTCTGCTATCGCGGTCCCTGCCGTGAAGAGCATGCCTTCTTCATCGACCTGGTAGGTTGATGCTGAAGATGAACTCTTTCATGTCAGTCGACCTCCGCACAGATATCTTTGTCCGCGTGCTTGTCGAGCCAGTCAGCCGCCTTGCGCAGCTTCTTTGCCATGGAGGCAGGGTTGTCGCTCCAGGAGAGCGTGTGGGCGGCCAGGTGTCGACCGGTGTCGTTGCTTTCACGGACGAAGAAGTCGATGCCGTTGTCAGATCCGAACTCCAGGGTGCCGGTCTGCTTGGTCTTTGCCATGGTCTTAATTTACCACACTCGCCAGGGTCTTTGCACTGTTCCTGCTGAGCTCACGGCGGTAGAGCTCGTCCGTGACGGTGCGGTAGCTAGCCTGCGATTGCCCGTGGACGAAGTCAGTCAAGACCAGCGCCCTCATCGGCTCCAACCCGTGCTGCGACTTCGACATCTCTTCATCGAATGCCCCGCGGCACAGGAGGTCGAAGTGCGACCGGAAGCGGCGTTGGATCGCCCGCAGCTCTTCATCGTTGAAGCAGCTGAGGTCGGCTGCCGCGGTCACCGGTGCCACCGCGCGTCGGTCTTGCTGTCGATGTGCTTGATGATCGCCTCGACATTTGCCAGGGCATCCACGTCGACCTTGGCACACAGTGCCGACAGCACAGGATCGTGGTCACGGAGCTCACTGAGGCGCTGCAACCACCGCTGCCAGGCTGGGTCCTCGAACTCAGCGAGCCTGCGCTCGGCCTCGAGGCTCGCTTCTTCTTTGATTCGGGCCACTGCCTTGAGGAACTCTTTCTTGGTCATGGTCTTCTCCTTAACTTGATCCAACCCAACTTCACTGCGGCCAGTTCCATCAACTGCGTTGCAGCATAGGTGTGGCACATGGCCCGAGCTCTGTCCAGGTGGTACCCAGTCAAATGTCGACCTCCTGCCAACCAGCGACCGTAGTAGACAATGCGGCGCCCATGGTTGTGGCGTACGCCGACCTGGTTATCGTGCCGCGTCATCTCTGTCTGTTTCTCGTCCACCGTCTGCCGGGCGTACAGGATGGTGATCGCCTTCTCCACGGCCTTGGTGGAAGAATCCAGTGCAATCCTGACCCGGTCCGTGAGCATGCGCTTCTGCTTTCCGGTCAAGGCACTGACGTTGATTCTCTTGGTGGGGAGGGAGGTCGTCTTGATCATGATACTATCTTACCATGTTCAGCCGCGACTATTCACTATCGCGTTCGGCGTAGTCTACTGCACACCTCAGCTCGGCGATCGCCGTGAAGATGTCATCGATGGCGCCATCGATCTCGGGGTAATCGAGCTCTTCAGCTGCAGGTCGGCGGCCGCAGCGTCGACCAGGACTTTGGTCGCAAAGTCGCGGAGCCGACGGATGTTTTCCTTCTGGATGTCGTCCATGGTTCTATTCTACCCGGTTTCGGGTCAACTATTCACGGTTGCTGTGCCGACTGCATGCACTGCCGCCAGAACTCACTGAACACCTGTAGATCGCGGTCGTTGAGCCCGCGGCCCAGTCGCACCTCCAGCCCAGCGATCGCCCTAGCAGTCGGCTCTTGGGGATCGTCTTCCTCGGTGCAACCCTGCCCGACCGTGAGATCCCAAGCGAATCGCTCGATGGCGAGCCACTCCTGCTTGTGATACTGATACCCCTTCATGGGAGAGCCCGGTGAATGGCCGCCCTCAGCATGTCCGGATCGGGGGCCCGCAGCTGGCTGTGTTCCCAGTCGCGGCAGTACTCCTCGACGAACTCGTCCCAACAGTGGTCGTTCCCGTAGCAGGCCACGAACTCTTCCGCCTCGCTCTTGTAGTCCTGGTCGGTCCAGCTGGTCTTCTTTGCCATGGTCTAATACTACCACTTTAGACAGCGACTTTGCACAGCCTTTCAGTAGTGCCCGATGTAGCCCAGGTCAGCCAGACCCCGCTCGTACTTCCAGACGTCATCCTCAATCTCACTCGTCGTGTGTTCAGCGAGCTCATCCCAGAGCTTCTCTGCGTATAGGCGCTGGACCTCCTCGGGTGAGACATCGTAACCCGGGACATCGGCCCAGGCTCGCTTCCACAGTGTCCCGTCTTCCGCCACGCCGAGGTAGAACTCGTGGCTGGAATTGTGGCCCACGCGGTAGAAGTCGACCCCAGGAGCATCCGGGTGCTGATCAGGCGAGTCAGCTTTGTTCCCCTCACCCATGTAGGCCATGTGAAGCCGCATCACTTCTTGATAGATATCATCACGGGTCATTGTTATTCCTCCACGCAATCTTCCTCACTGTGTCACCTAGGCGAAGCCTTATTGCAATTCTTGTAGGGCTGGTCGTCATCGTCCATGTTATCTTCCACGAGGAACCGGAGCATCTGCTCGAGCTCATCGGCCTTCGATATCTCGTGATCGGAGAAGAAGCTCTCTTGGACGGCAAGTCGCAGGATCCGTGCCAGGGTGCAGGCATCGGAGACAGAGAGCTCGAGGGTGATATTCTTTCCGTGGGGCATGATCTAATAGTAACCCTTTCAGGGGCGACTTTTCACTTCTCGCGGACCAAAGCACGGCACTCTTCCCTGAGGTCTTCTCTCTTGATGAACTCGCACCAGCTCTTCTTGCCCGAGCTCAAGGCCCGACAGTAGTTGCGGCGATCTGGGTCTTTGATTCGCTCGCAGCTGGACGATTGGGCCTGAGCCTTCCGCGTGGCTCCCACCAGCAGGCGACAGGATTCGATCAACAGGAAGACCGCCACAATCAGGAAGAGTGGCACCAGGATGGACCGTGAGTTACCCGTGAGTTTCATTTGCAGTACCCTACCTTTGATTATTGGGAAGGCACGTGAGGGTACCTCGAGAACCTTGTCGATCGAGCTTAGCATTAGCTAGATCGCAGAGACGAGACTGGACGATGTCCAGAGCCTGTTCGAGGTCGATCGCTAGCCCAGCGAGCTCGTCTTCACGGGCCGCGTCGCGGAGGCAGTCGAGCGAGTCTTGCAGCAGCTGAATCAACGTGTCTTTTTCGGACATGGTTTATTTTATCCCGCTCAGAGTTGACTGTTCACAGTAGCACCACGTACCCGTCATGGACGCAGGCTCGCAGCCCCTTGGCTTTGAGGAACTTGCGGTAGGCCACGTCCTCATCGTCCGGCTCCATGCCCGCGATCCTGGACATCATACCCAGGACGGGATGACCCATTTCCAGGTCGGAGAAAGTCAGTTCGAACTTCTTGTGGTTGGCGAGCATGATACTACTATACCATTTTCATCGTGGGTTTTTCACACCTTCTGGTAGTCCTGTTCGATCTCCACTGAATCGTCCGCGAAGACGATGCGCAGGTTCTTGGTCTTTCTCCAGTTGCAGACATTTCTACCCCCGACGAACACGGTCCCGGACGGTTCACCCAGGGTCTCGAGGATGACCTCGGTCAGGTCACCTGTCCCCTTGATTTCGTTGAGGTAGACGTTCCAGGACTGACGTTCCCCGTCGTCACCGACGATGATGTCACGGTCCTCGATGGTGAGGTAGTCGAAGTGGTCCTCACAGTTGTCTTCACTGACGAACGAGAATCCCTTCGCGTTCAGGGCCTTGACGATCTTGGTCACCGCAGAGATGAGTTTCTTCATGGTCTAATACTACCACTTTCGTTGGGGACTTTGCACTGTCTTCACGGTTGCACCTAGCGCTGGTCGTCATCGTCCATGTCGACGTCATCAGTCCACGTGCCGCCGGTCAGGGTGTATTTGACGCCGTTGGCCTCTGCTTTGTCACGGGCCTTGGGATCGAAGGTGATGCACTCGGCCGCGGCAAGGTCACGCATCCACGGGATGGTGATCACCTCGTCGGCGTAGTTATCGTTTACATTCGCGATCATGCTGAGGAGATCGTAGGCGGGTCCAACGCCGAAGAAGTTCTCCAGGTCCTGCAACTTGGACAGGGCCGACAGCGCGGCCTTCCGCGTTTCCTGCAGGGGGTTGCCGTCCTCCAACACCTGGAGCGTCTTGATCACATCAGCCTCTGGTTGCGGCATGTTGTCCATGGTCTAACTCTATCAGGTTTACCGCGGGTTTTTCACTGCGGGGGAGTACTTTCGTGCGATGGCGTCCATCTCGCGGAGAGCCGCGGCCTCGTCAGAGTTGACTTCTTCACTGCAAAGCTCGTACCTGACCGTGTCGGTGATGCTGCATCCTTGCCGGTGGCGCTGGGCGACTGAAAACCGGACGCGTTCTCGGTCATCATCGTCTACAATCGCAGGCAGCCGCGACATCACTGCAGCAACAAACCACGCTGAGTTCATCATGCTGTCACCGGCGGTGAGATGCGGTTAACGTGGTTGTAGAAACTGGGACGACCGTTCCGTCGCCCCTTGGCTGCCGTGTGATTGCGGATCCAGGCCCAGGCAATCCTGGTGCAAGGTCCGCAGACGATCCACGTGGCCGTGTACTGGCACCCTGAGGCGGGATGAGCCACGCCCCCGCAATCGCGGCAGGTGTAGGTGGTGAAGGTTTCCATTGGTCTACTCTACCACTTTCCTCTGTGACTTTACACCGTTGTGCGACCGGAGGAATCGGACCTCCGTTTGCCCCCGAGCTCGGGGCTGTCCTGCCATTAGACGAGGTCGCGGCCTAAAGAGCTCTCCCAGGTAATCACTCCGGGATGTTTCCCCTTCAGGCTTGCTCGAGGGCCAGTGATTAGCTCGCCTTCTCGCAGTCCCTCGGGATGTTTCCCCTTCAGGCTTGCTCGAGGGCCAGTGATTAGCTCGCCTTCTCGCAGTCCCACCCCTGACAGTTGCAGTCAGACGGTTCCCTGGTTACCTTGGCAGGCGCACTCTCGTGCCTTTTCACAGGGGGTGAGTTGAGGGGAAAGTTTTTACCGCGGGTTGCATCCCAATTCCGCGTAGGCTAAGTTGGCGACCATGATACTACTATACCACGGTCATGGAGGGCTTTACACTGTCCGGGAGAGACTTATAGAGTTCTCCCAACCGGAGCATTCCGGCTCCCGTGAGTGCATTGTTGTACCGCGACTTCCCGCGAACACTGGCAATTGCACGGTACCAGAGGGGCATACCGCGGGTGTGGGCACGGGAACACAGGCCCTGGGCATACTGTGTACTGCCGGTGAATGCCGCGCCGGTGTAACCGTAGGTGGGACCGAAGTAGGTCTGCATGGAGATGCTCCCGCGCCAGGCCATGGAGATTTCCCGGAGTTCCTTGAGACCGAAGTGGCCCAGGGCGCACAGGAGCAGGACAATGGCGTCCTTGTTGGTGATGCGTCCGTGGAGGAGGTTCGTCCGGTTCCCGGGGCCCGCAAGTTTGAGACTGAAAACGTACTGCACCAGGGGGTGGTTGAGGTCCATGGTCTAATACTACCACTTTCTACCGCGACTTTGCACAATCAGTCGCCGATGTTGTAGGAACTGGTCTTCAGCCACACGCCCTCACTGTTCACAGTCACGTCGCCGAGGCAATAGTACGAGTTCCAATCGTTACACCTCCGCGGTTGCCCGGGTCCTGCACTCTTCTCGTACTGCCTGTCGCACCAGCGCCGCAGCCAGGCCGCCAGACGCTCTGGCTCGTCAGAGGTGAAGACCAGACCTCCCACGTCGGCCCAAGAGTCATGGCGGAACCAACCCTGGACGGTGATGGTCTCCGGATCGAGGCCGGCTCGTAGGATGGCCCGGCGAAGCGCCGGGAGGAGCACTGTCTCGACCTGCCCGGTGCCGCGCTCATGGTGACGCGTCAACGTCTGTGAGGCGCCGACCTTGTGGTTGTAGTAGGTGGAGGTCATGGTCTAACTCTATCAGGTTCAGAGGTGACTTTTCACTTCTGGGGCGAAGTAACCGAGGGAGTGTACCTCGAAAATCATCCCCTCGACACCGTCGGACCAGTCAGGGTCGGTGAAGTCGATGTCCTCACCGTCGAACTCTTTCTGATTCCGTGTCATTGCACAGTGGTCAGCGTCGACTTTGTCCTGGAAGACACCGACGAGGTCGAAGTCCTCCGGGAAGGTCAGGGACCCTGAGCCTGAATTCTCGTACCCGAAGACGAGGAACACCTGGGGGATGATGGGTTTGTTCATTGGAATAGACTAATCATACCACTTTCAATCGGGACTTTTCACTCTGAGACGGAATGGTCATCTCTCGACCAGTGGTTTCGCGCGTCTTTAGAACGCCGGTCATTACGGTGGCGCATCACTCGCGTGGTGTTACCGTACCTGACCCGCATGGCAACCGCGATGGGATTACCGAGGACAGGCTGGTGCTTTTTCTTCCGTGAGGCCATGATAGCTTAACTATAACCCATTCAACCACGACTTTACACTTCAGTCGAAGAATCCCCCATGGCGCCAGAAGAGCTCGGTCGCAGGATCGTAGTGCACGACGTACGAGTTGGTATCGAGCGTCCGGACCGCCTTACAATCCTCGAACGTCTTGGCGATACAGAGCGATGAACTGATGAACTCGCCGTTGCTGTAGCTGAAGCGGAATCCCCCGGGACACTCCACGAGGCGCGCCTTGATCTTCGCCAGCGTGGCAGAGCGCTTCTCCGGGATGGGCGCTTCCGGACCGAGGGTGACTGTTGGAATGAGGAGTTGCCGGTGTCGTGCCATGATTTAATACTACCACTTTTGTCAGTGAAATTACACTCGCGAGCGCTCTCGCGTGCAACTGGTTGCACTAGCGTTAACGGCAAGCGGCCCACAGTGGTCTCGCCACCGCAGGCCATCTTGGTTGTTTGCCTTCGCCCGCCTAAGTCGGCGGTGCCAGTCGCCGCGGTGGGAGTCGCAGCCACATCGACGTCCGAGGTGAAGAGGTACACTGCCTTCGCCTGACCCGGGACAGTCACGTAACACCGGATGCGCTGTGCCTTGTCGACCGTGCCGGTCATGCCGATGAACCGCGGGTCGCCGCCGACGATCGTGACCGCCATGCCAGCCTCGAGCTTCGAGGTGAGCGCCCGCTCGGTCGCCTTGACGCGGTTGAAGTGGTTGATGTGCAGCGCCAGTGCCGCCAGCTGTCCGCGGCTGAGGTTGCTGGTGGCATCCGAGAAGACGACCTGTGCCGTCTCCGCCAGTGCCGGGAGCTTCTCCGCAGCTCGAGCGACCTTGGCCAGGTGCGCCGGCTTCTTTGCCGCAGCCTTCTCCGCGAGCTTGGCCTCGCGGGCAGTGGCCTTCTCGGCCTTGCGTGTCTCACGGTCTGCGGTGAGCTTGGCCTTGGCCACCTCACGGTCGGCATCGGTGGCCTTCGCCTTGGCAGGCGCCTTGGCGGGCTTCTCCGCCTTGGGAGAGGCGTTGCCCTTGGCCTCCTTGTCGGCCTTGCGCGCCTTGGCTGCCGCAATTGCCGCGTCGATCTTGGACACCTTGGTGTCCTCCTTGGTTACCGTGTTCGTCTCGTTCGTGTTTGCCATTTTCTTGCCTTTGTGTGTTGTTGGGGTTTAGGATCTTTGCAGTATTTGCTACCGCGTAAATCCATTCTATGTTCTGGGAGGGGACTTTTACACCGTACTAGAGCGTAAAAGTCTCCCAGTTGATTCTGAGGATAACCCGAGCGGGTACCAGGTCTCGCAGAGGACCTTGGCATGGGGCTTGCGCTGCTTGACGACCAGGCCTCCGTCGGCGCGCTCGGCTTCAACCGTGACAGGGACGCCCTTCCGGAAGGTGCTCTCGGCACCGCCGTCGGGGGCGTAGAGGGACCCTGCGAAGCAGAAGGCGAGGGTCGAGCGGGTGGAGTAGATGCGACGCGGGGCAGACGTAGATTTCATCGACATGGTGGGTTTTCTTTCGGTGTGGTGGTGGGGGTTTCGGTGGGAGGCTTCTTCCTTCCACCTGAGTCTATTCTAACACGTTCAACTAGGACTATTCACTGTCGTGAATCTTTTTCAGGTGATGGGCGTGAGGCAGGTCGAGGGGCAGTACCAGCGCTCGCCTTCGGCGAGGACCCAGCAGTTGGTCCGCATCACCTTCTGGATTTCTCCAGCTACACCGTAGCCGCCCTTGGTACGGTAGGTGACCTTCTGGCCCACGCGGAGACCCGCGATCGCGGCCACTTTCTTCATGGACCGGACCTGCTTCATCCGAGCATTCAAGACGCGGACCAGGAGGTTCTGTTGGTTGACCGTGAGCGTGGCGTTGCCGAGGAACTTCAGGACGTCTTCGTAGGTGGTGGTCATGGTCTATAATACTACCTCGTTCACTTGGGACTTTGCACAGCATACCGTGAGCCTCGCGGTTTAGCCTGCGGCACGGCCTCACGGTCCCAGACAATGGGCGTACAACCGTTGATTCCGAGTTGACTTACGATCTCTGGGTGATCGCTGCGGACCATCTCGAAGAACGAGACCAGGTCACCGACATCGTAAGATCGGATCACTTCCGACTCCGACAAGCCATCGGGAGTGACACCGTCGCAGAGGCGCTCGTTTCCCTCGTTGGAGACCACCATGACGCAGGTCATCTCCATGCCGGTGTAGGTCTCGCCGTCTTCCAGGACAGTGATATAGTGACCCTCGGGAGGGCCTGATTGCGGGTTGGTAGGGTTGGTATCCATGGTCTAACTCTATCAGGTTCAGGTCTGACTTTTCACTCCTCGACTTCACCGAAAGCCGAGAAACGCTTGCCTGCCCGCGCCAACATCTGCTCGCGGGCCTCCTCGATGAGGTCGAGCAGGGCCGCCACATTCTCACCAGGGAGGTAGCGACGGCCGAGGAAGATGTTGCCGACAGGCATTGTCTGATTCTAACACTTTCAACAGGGAGTTTTCACTGCCCGCATGACAGAATCGAGGAGCGCCGCGCGGCCGAGCTCGGTGATGACGTAGAGGCGGGCTCCGTTCTTGGCGAAACCCACCACCCTGATGAGGTCACGGAGAACCAGGGACGCGCGACTGTTTTGTTCACCGCGAGGAATCGCACGGATCCTGAAGAGTGAGCACATCCACCGATTGGTCATTCCGCGCGGGCGAATGGGGTCCAAGAGTTGTTTCTCGGTCTGGATCCCGTCGACGGTGAGGCTGGCGAGGATGTTCTGGACGTTGGTTCGGATCCTGGGGAGCTTGGTCATGGTCTAATAATACCCTGTTCGCTGGTGACTTTACACAGCCACGTGACGAAGGGCGGCGAACTGCTCTTCCAGAGCCTGGCGGATGTCCGCAACGGCGGCAGTGGAATTTCGCGATTCCTCGAGCAGACACTCGAGAGTGGTGAGAAAACCGATGGCATTGTACAGTGCCTGCTCGGCCTCCTCGCGGGCAGCGTTGCGGGATTCACGGTTGGTCTTCTGTGGTCGGGGCATGGTCTAACTCTATCATGTTCAGAGGTGACTTTTCACTCTGCCGCGAACAGGCTAAGCCGGTTCCGGGCGCCCTGGGTCAGGTACACTGCATAAACGCGTTGGCCGACCTGGACCCAAACGTACTCCAGGTCCCGGGCGATTCGCATGGAGGGGTTGTCCTCCGCGGCCTGGACCAACCGCAAGACGCGGGTCACCTGCCTCTGTGAAACGTCTTCATCACTGTGGGGGTACCCGCGGAAAGCATCGGCCTCCTCACGGGACTCTTCCGTCAGGAAGTACTTGCCTTTGCACCCGCACATGCAGCCCGGACGCCCAGAGTACACACTGAGTACGTCTACGACAGTCAGCAGCTGGACTGCGGGGGACTGCGGGAGCTCTTCGTGGTTGGTGACCATGATACCAATTTACCACAGTCACCCGGGCTTTTTCACAGTCGTGATTGAAAAACGCAGGTTCATTGGTCACCGGCCTCTCAGCCCACCAGGGTTCACCCCACAGGCGGTGATTCGGGCCCTCACGGGCCTCACGGGGGATTCGCGGGGAACAAAACAGGGTATCCTACCACTGCCTTTTTCAGTGATCACGTGAGTGATTACACCCTGGGTATAATCATTGTTGAAAGCACTTTTCAACAGTCACAAGTGAATAATCCAGGGTCACCGTGGTATTATTAGTCTATGCCCACCAACAAGGTTGTCGGATTCCGAGTCAAGTCTGATCAGCAGTTCGTTCACACGGACTTCACCACCACGTGGAGGTCGTACGCAGAACCCACCCCCATCTCGCAGGCCGATGCCTTCCGACGGGCGGCGGCTTTCATCGAAAACCATCCAGGCCTCCACCCGTCCGCCGCACCCACCGTCGTTCCGGTCTACCACACGCCCACGCCTCTCGAGAACACTGCAGCCGAGCTCGGGGCTCTCCTGACCTCCCTGTGTGCTCGGCACGGGATGAGCCTGGGGCTGACACAGGACCAGATCGAGGCCCAGATCGCCCAGGAACTCACGGTTTTCGGGGCGGTCCAAAAGTTAGAAAGAATCACAGTGTTCCCCTGGGACTGTGAAAGGTCTCAGGGGCCTGTGGTAGGATTAGACCATGACCTTCAAGCGCAATGATGCAACCTCAATCGACGGGACCTCGTTCCATGACACTTGCGTCAGCTGTTCCCTGGAGACGATGGTACGTCTCTTCGGCGAGCCTGGCCCGGGCGATGGCGGGTACAAGACACGCCACGAGTGGATCTTCGAAGGCCCTGACGGGGGCGTGGCAGTCTACGATTACCGCTACGATGGTTCAGTATCGGGATACTGGCACGTAGGTGCAGCTGACCTCCGCGAAAGCCTGGCTTTCGCCCGTTGGTTCAAGGCCCAAGTCGCAGCCGCCTAGTGCAACGAGTTGCAGGTACAGGAGAAGACATGTTCGGTCTCGTCAAAGTTCATGATTGTCAGTGTTGCCTCTCTCCTTCGGCCATCGAGGGCACTCCGTTGGGACACATCTGCCGTGAGTGTGGTTGGGAGTGCGACTCTCTTGAACACGACGGTTGGTCGTCTGCGAACCACACCACGATCCACATTTGGCAGAAACTCTACAAGGCCGGTACCGTCGGTCGCAGTGCAAAGTCACTGACGAAAGAGGTATTATTAGACCATGGACACCAACCTGACCGCGGCAATCCTCTTCCTGGCCTCAAAGTTCAAACACTCCAACGTCACCGACCTCAAGAAGGGACGCCTGTCGAACCACGATGCCTGTGCGTACATCTTTTGGTCCTGTGGGACTCTCAAGGTCCGTGAGATCATTGCTGCGCTCAACGCCTGGCGCCGTTACACGGACGAGGATGCCGGTCAGACCCTGAGCTTCTCCTACCTCTTCAATACCTCTGGTTATGGGGGATATGGATTCACGGGTTCACATGTGATGTCCTCAGGCGAAATGCGGACTGTCACCAACTTCGCCCGTGAAAACACAGACTGTGAGGTCTGGCGACGCCACTATTGGTTCCGCGCCTCTCGGGGGACCTACGCACCGACCTTGGTCTGTGCCCAGCGCATGAACGAACTGGGATTCACCTGTGAACAGTCGCCTGAAGCTATGGTAGGATTAGACCATGACCACTGCAAGACACATTTATCGCCAGACCCGCCCGCAGCTCACTATCGAGCTCACTGGAGGGCGCAGCCTCGGACGGTGCTACAGTGAGACCACCTACCGCGTCACCAGTACGCGGAAGATTCCTCGCGATCGGCTGCTCGTCCTCAATGGCGAGGGCTTCTTGGGATTCGGTCAGGAGTTCGGCATCAATTCGCCTTGTGATGGCGAAGAAAAACCCGCTGGTCACGATACATTGCCCTGTGTCAACGAGGACACCGGCGAACCCGGAGTCAACCCGTACTCGGGAATGTCCTATCCCGATATCCAGTCACCGTACTACGTTTACGAGTGTTACTCGCGGTGCGACAGCGGCGATTGATCGCCAGTGAATACTTGTCTCATGGTGGAGTACAATTGAACCATGAAGAAGCGCGGACCCATCTCCTGGAAGAAAGACCCTGAAATCGGGGCGCCAGCGGCCCGAGCACCCATCCCCCGGAGACACGCCCGGGAAGAAGACGTCCCGGAGAAAGACAAGCACCTCTATGAGGAGTCTTTCGTCCCCGGGCACCTGTTCTCGGTGATGATCGACCTGGATCCTCAGCCTACGGCACCCAATGTGATGCCGCC
>Ga0315288_10003684_pt1 | contig 19573 bp, 18 predicted proteins | sample YL17G11_20_MG_FD_203454 | JGI IMG/M metagenome (GOLD analysis project Ga0315288, IMG submission 203454) | Sediment microbial communities from Yellowstone Lake, YNP, Wyoming, USA - YL17G11_20 | ecosystem: Environmental > Aquatic > Freshwater > Lake > Sediment | place: USA: Wyoming | collected... | reverse complement strand
CCCACATCCTGTTCCGCGAGATCCTGCCCAATACACTCTCTCCGATCCTGACCAAGATGAGTATCGATATTGCCTGGGTGATCATCATCGGTTCGATGCTCAGCTTCGTCGGCCTGGGTGTCCAGCCGCCCGAGCCCAGCCTTGGGACGATGATTGCCGATGGCTCCCGCTATCTGCCCGATCAGTGGTGGATCGCAGTCTTCCCCGCACTGGCCATCGTGCTGATTGTGCTCGGCTTCAACCTGATGGGCGATGGGGTGCGCGACATGTTCGGCGCCGAGGGGAGTTGAGATGAACGAAGCCAGGCCGCTGCTCGAAATCAAAGATTTAACTGTGCAGTTCTCGGTCTTTGCGGGGAAGCTACAGGTACTGGATGGCGTCGATTTCACCATGTACCCGGGCGAAAAAGTTGGGCTGGTCGGTGAAACCGGCTGCGGCAAAACCACCACAATGAAGGCCATCCTGCGCGTCCTGCCCAGCCCGCCAGCGATCATCTCCCGCGGCGCTATTTTCTTCGGTGGTCAAGACGTCATGCGGATGAACGAAGAAGACCTGAGCCGGGTGCGCGGCCGGGGAATCTCGATGATTTTCCAGGATCCCACCGCAGCCCTCAACCCGGTGTTCTCCATCGGCGAACAGTTCGGATACGTGATCAAGTATTCCGCCCCGCCTGGAAAATCCCTCACCAAGCAGGAAATTCACCTGCGGGCGGTGAACGCCCTGCAAGAAGTCGCTCTTGCCGATCCGGAACGTCTGCTTCGCAGTTACCCGATCCAACTCAGCGGTGGCATGCGCCAGCGTGTATGCATCGGCATGGCGTTGGCGACCAATCCAAAGCTGCTGATTGCCGACGAACCCGGCACCTCGCTGGACGTGACGATCCAGGACCAGGTTCTACGTCTGCTGAGAACTTTGGTGGAGGAAAAGAACACGTCCGTCATTCTCATCACGCACACCTTGGGTATCGTCCGCGAGATGACCGACCGGGTATATGTGATGTACGCGGGTGACATCGTGGAGATGGCGGTCACAAAGAATCTCTTCGCTAACCCATTGCACCCTTACACTCAGGGACTCATCAGCACCGTCCCACGACTGACGGGTGGCGGCATCGCCAGCGGCATCCCAGGGCGTATCCCTAACTACCTAACTCCCCCGCCAGGCTGTCGCTTTCACCCGCGTTGCCCTCACATCATGGACATCTGCCGCACGGAGAAACCGCCGACCTATCGTGTGAATAACGATCACGATGTGGCCTGTTTCCTGTATCAGACCGAGAACAGGGCATGACCCAGACAGAGTGAGAGCCAAGACATCATGACAGATATTCTAACCGTTACCGATCTGAAGAAGTACTTCGTCGTCGGCCGATCCGGCTGGCCGAAACGAGAATCCATCACAGTGAAGGCCGTGGACGGCATCTCCTTCACCATGGGTGAAGGTGAGACCCTTGGGCTGGTGGGCGAATCGGGCTCTGGCAAGAGTACGGTTGCCTATATTACCGTCGGTATGTATTCACCAACCTCCGGCAGTTTGAAATTCCGGGATCAGGACCTATTCCAGGCTGACGGGAAGCGCCCTATTCGTCTCAAGAAGGACATCCAGATTGTCTATCAGGATCCGGGATCATCTCTAAATCCACGGCGGACCATTAAGGATATCCTGAAGATGCCCCTGCAGCTTCACCAACCCGGGAAGAACAGGCTGGAGCAGATCGTCTACCTGCTGGATATCGTGGACATGCCGCCCGAGTATATGTACAAATATCCCTACATGCTCAGCGGCGGCGAAAAGCAAATTGTGGCGGTTGCCAGGGCGCTCGCCACGGATCCGTCTCTGGTCATCCTCGACGAGCCAACCTCCGCGCTGGATGTTTCCGTTCAGGCCAAGACCATCAACTTGCTCCTGCGGTTGCAGCAGGAGTTTCAACTGACCTACCTGTTCATCACCCACGACTTGAGTTTGATGCGGAATGTCGCCTCGCGTGTGGCGATCATGTACCTGGGGAAGATCTGCGAGATCGCGGAGACCGCAGACTTCTTTCAGAAGCCGTTACACCCCTATACACAGATGCTCCTGTCCTCTATCCCTGTGATTTCGGAGGAAGAGGAAGCATTCAAGCCCAAGAAGGTCATATCCACTGGCGAAATCCCCAGCCCTGTCAACATCCCGAGCGGTTGCAGCTTCACCACGCGCTGTCCGTTCGTCATGACCGTCTGCCGAGAGATCGATCCGGTGATGGTCGAGGCGGGACCGGGGCACAAAGTCCGCTGCCATTTATTCACTCAGCCTAAGCTGGCAACCGTTGAGGGGCTGGGTTGAGTTCTTCAGTCACATACGAATCTCATGATATGAGGAGGTAATATGTTAAGAGTCGCTACCGATATCGGGGGGACGTTCACGGACATCGTGTATGTTACCCCAGGGGGAGAGGTCGGCACGGCTAAAAGCCATACGACCCCAGGGCAATTCGAAAAAGGTGTGATGGATGTAATCGAGGCCAGTCACATCACGCCTAAAGAATTCGCTTCTTTTATTCATGGCACCACGATTGTCATCAACGCGATCACAGAGAGGAAGGGGGCGAAGGTGGGGCTGCTTACGACGGAGGGCTTCCGCGACATTCTTGAGATAGGTCGCGGTAATCGCCCGGACTTCTTCAATTTGGAATATCCCAAGCCGAAGCCGTTTGTGCCCCGCTATCTGCGCCGTGAAGTCCCGGAACGCATCTCGTACAAAGGGATAGAGAGCAAGCCGCTCGATCTTTCTGGGCTGCCGGCCATCCTGGATGATTTCCGTGCGGAAGGGGTGGAGGCTATTGCCATCAGCTTTATCAACTCCTATGCTAATCCGGCCCACGAAGAGGCTGCGCTTGCCAAAGTAAAGGAACTCTGGCCTGAGGTTTCCGCGGTGAATTCTTGCCAAATTACGCGAGAGTGGCGCGAGTACGAGCGCACGAACACAGCCGTGTTGTCTGCCTATGTCCAGCCCATTGCCCATCGCTACCTGGACCGCCTGACCGGTTGTCTAACAGAGGCCGGCATGCAATGTACACCGTATATCATGCAATCAAACTGCGGCGTGGACACCGTCAAGAGCGCGCGCCAGATTCCGATTACGATGATTGAATCCGGCCCCGCCAGCGGGGTTTGGGGTGCCGCGGCGCTGGGCCGGTTGATTGGTGAACAGAACTCCATCGCGATCGATATCGGTGGCACGACAGCCAAGTGCGGACTGATCACCAAAGGTGATGTCAAGCTCAACACAAACTACCTGGTTGAGCGCACCGAAACTTCAGCCGGGTATCCGGTCATGGTGCCAGTGGTAGATCTGGTGGAAATCGGCAACGGCGGTGGGTCCATCGCCTGGGTGGATGAATTCCAGAGACTGCATGTGGGACCCCAAAGTGCCGGGGCTGTGCCAGGCCCGGTTTCCTATGGCGCCGGCGGGACGGAAGCTACGACTACGGATGCAAACCTGGCGTTGGGGCGTATCAATCCGAATTACTTCTGCGGTGGCACCCTGGTTGCAGATATGGAAGCTGTGGACAAAGCGCTGGATAAACTCGCCGCAACCCTATCTACTGGCCGGCGGGAGGCCGCACGTGGCATCATCCGCATCGCCAACAACAACATGGTCAATGCCATCAAGCTGATTTCCGTCAATCGGGGACATGATCCGCGTGATTTCACGCTGTTTGCCTTTGGCGGCGGCGGCGGCATGCATGCTTGCGCCCTGGCCAAAGAGTTGGGGATAAAGAAAGCTGTGATCCCCAGTCTTTCCGGCGTGTTCTCGGCCTGGGGTATGTTGCTGAGCGATCTGCGACGCGACTATCTACAAACTCAGATCGTCGAGCTGTCAGGCCCACAAGCGTCTGCTCAGATCAACCAGGCGCTGACGATGCTCGAAGAACAGGCCATCCAGGAATTCGCAGCTGAAAACATTGAACGCTCGCGCATGCACTTCCTGCGCTATGGCCGGTGCCGCTACCAGAACCAGGAACACTTTGTGGAAATCGCTCTGCCGGATGGTGCGATAACATCCGCCCAGATTGATACTATCGTCGAGAATTTCCGAACAAACTATGAAAGAGAATACACCTATCGCTTGGACGCGCCTGCGGAACTGGTCTGTTATCACCTGGTGGCTATTGCCGAAGTGGACAAGTTGAAACCGGAGGTACATCCAAGGACAGGGCGCAAGGTTGAGGCTGCCGTCAAGGGAAAGCGGGAAGTAGATTTTGTTGAGGCTGGCATCCACCAGGCGACGATCTATAACAGCGATGCCCTGGAACCGGGCATGAGTTTTGTAGGCCCGGCGATCATCGAAGAGTCGGGTACCACGGTCGTGCTCCCGCCAGGCCTGCCATGCCACATAGATGACTACGGCAATTATTGTATCCAGACCGCTTAATAAGGAGGATTACCATGACAAAGCAGTATGATCCGATTACGATGGAAATCATCCAAAGCTCATTACAGGCGGCGGCCGACGAGATGTTCGCTGCCTTACGCCATACGGCTATGAGCGCGATCATCTATGAAGTGCTCGATATGGGCACTGGAATCACTGACAAGGGCGGGGAACTGGCAGGTTCCGGGGCCGGCATCCCGGCTTTCGTGGGCGTGTTGGACAAAACCGTCAAACGGGCTCTTGAAAAGTTCAACAAACCGGACGACATTGAACCGGGCGACATCTTTATCACAAATGATCCGTACAACGGCGGCGTGACGCATCTGAATGATGCTGTCCTGGTTATGCCCGTCTTTGCGGAGGGTGAGATCGTGGCCTGGACGGCCAATATCGCCCACTGGAACGATGTGGGCGGCATGGTGCCCGGCAGCATGTCGACCATTGCGACCGAGATTTTTCAGGAAGGGATGATTTTGGCGGGCATCAAGCTTTTTTCCCAGGGCAAGCCAATCCGGTCTGTTTTCGACATTCTCACTGCGAACTGCCGCATGCCCGATTTTCTAATAGGAGATCTCTGGGCCGGGGTCGCTTCCGTCCGGGTCGGCGAGCACCGCATCCTGGAAATCGTCAACAAGTACGGGAAAGACGAGTTCCTCCATGCTGTAGAGGAATATTTGAACTATGGCGAACAGGTGAGCCTGAACGCGTTGAAGCGCCTGCCCAAGGGCAAGTACTCGCTGGTCGAAGAGCAAGATAGTGGGCCAGCCTACCAGGTCGCTGTTGAGATCCGTGACGATGAGTTTATCGTTGATCTGAGAGGCAGTCCCGACCAGGATAAAGGTCCCTTCAATATGAGTCGGGACGAAGCGGTTACAGCCTGCCAGATGGCTTTCAAGGGCGTCACCTTACCGGACAAAGTGGCCAACGGCGGCACCTTCCGTCCCTTGAAGGTCTTAACACGACCCGGGAGCGTCTTCGACCCGATATACCCGGCAGCTCAAGGCATCTATTATGAGATTACCATCCGGCTCCATGATCTCATCGTGCGCTGCCTGGCCCAACACATGCCTGATCGATTGCCTGCTGGAAGCTTTGCCTCGGTCTGTGGGACGCTTTTCGGCGGCACCCATCCCGATACTGGCCGCCCATATGCCGTAATCGAGCCCGAGTTGGGCGGCTGGGGCGGATCTCCGCGCGCGGATGGCAACTCGGGGCAGTTTTGTGCGCTGCACGGTGAAACATACAACTGTCCGGCCGAGGTCGCCGAAGCGCGCTACGGCGTGACGGTTGACTACCTCAGTTTTCATGACGAAGAAGGCGGCGCCGGCCTGCATCGGGGTGGCAAGGGTGTACGGATTGATTATCGCATCAAATCCGACAATGCCTGGTTGACTGTTGCCTACACCCGGTCGAGGATTCCCCCCTGGCCTCTGGAAGGTGGTTGCCAAGGTTCACCCAACCACGTGCTGATTGTCCGGGCGGATGGCGCCACAGAACGTTACTCGGTGGTCAGCGGCTTGACGTTGAACACGGATGATATCATCCGGGTTATGACGGGCACGGGTGCAGGGTGGGGGAATCCCATGCAGCGCAGTCTGGAATTGGTCAAGGAAGATCTAAAAAACGGTTTCATCACCGAAGAACAAGCAAATCGATACTATGGGCTGGACAAACGTGCATCACACGCATAAACGTTCTCGAACTTTTCGCCAAAGGGATCCACGCGTGTAGCAACCGATGTCGGTGGCACGCGACCTGGCCAGGCAGCACGTCATGCAGGATCACATGGTTTTCCAGCGTTTTGCCGCCACGCGATACATGGGTCAGGAGCACACCGTCAAGGTGTCGTTGCCTGGCAGCGCGATCACGTCTCAAAAGATGCCGGAGATCAACGAACGATTCCACCAATTGCACGAGCAAACTTATCCCTTTCGATTGGAGTCACCGGTAGAGGTTGTGAATTATCACCTCACTTCCTTTGGCCGGGTCAAGAAGCCGGCGCTCCGGAAGCTGGACGGGGTGGGTGGCATCCTGGACGATGCCCGCAAGGGCGAGCGCCGCATCAACTTGGGGGAGCTGATTGCCCCTGAAAAAGGACTGTAGATAATGCGTATCATGTGGATCAACCCAGTGGGGACGGATGTATTCGACGCGGACGTGTTGAAAATCCTGAACGTGGCGAAGCTGGATGGCACGCAGGTGGATGTGGTCTCCCTGTCTGCCGACCGGCCTAAGCACCTGGAGTACCACGCCTACGAAGGATTGGTTGTAGGCGACATCGTACGGTTGACTCGCGAGGCCGCGGACAGATACGACGCGATCGTCATCGGCTGCTTCTACGATGTCGGTTTGCGCGAGGCGCGCGAGGTGTCTGGACGGTCGATTGTGACCGCGCCATGCCAGTCGGCCACCGCCATTGCAAGCAATTTGGGCAACACCTTCTCGGTGCTGGTAGGGCGACGCAAGTGGATACCGAAGATGCGCGAGAACGTGCATCTGTATGGACACGGTCATCGCATGGTTTCGATGCGCCCGCTGGATTTGGGCGTGCATGACTTCCAGACCGACCACGATCGTACCTGCGACCGCCTGCTGACGGAGGGCCGCAAGGCCGTTCAGGAAGATGGCGCCGAGGTCATCCTCCTCGGCTGCACGGCTGAATATGGATTCCACGAAACGATGCAGGATGCACTCGGTGTGCCCGTGATAGACGCTATCCTGGCCCCATTCAAGTACGCCGAATTCCTGGTCGACCTGGCCAGCAGGTTCGGCTGGCGCCCTAGCCGCATGTGGGGCAGTGAAGCGCCGCCGGAGGCGGAATTGACGACCTGGAACCTTATGAATTCTTGACCATCGCCAATGGGCGTCGGCTTTAAGGTGTTATCATCATCCCCGAATCGCTGGAGGTGGATCAAGCGGTAATGATGGCATTGCGGCAAGAGTTGGCCGCACAGCGAAGAAGCCAGAATCAAGGCGGATAAGAGAGGATGTGAGAATGCGGTCCGAAGAACGCCTTGCAAATATGCAGGCACGCATGGAAGAAACTGGTATAGATTTGGCTGCTATCGGCCCTACGGCCAACATGCGCTATTTACTGGGGTTTGTTCCCCACGTTGACGAGCGGCCATGTATGCTTCTGGTGGATAGGCAATCAATTCGCATGGTGGTACCTGGTCTCAATCGTGAAGAAGTAGCCGCCTACACCGGTATAGATCTTATCGCCTGGGCCGATGCCGACGGCCCTCAAGAAGCGTTGCGGCAGGCTCTGGCAGCCCTTCATAAGCCAAGCACACTGGCTGTGGATGGAGCCATGCGAGCCGATAATCTGCTTCAACTGCAAGCATTAGTGACTCCTAACCGAACAATGGCAGTTGATGTGTTGTTGACTCCATTGCGCATGTGCAAGTCGGCAGAAGAAATCGATGCACTGGCTCGCGCCGCAGCCCAGGCCGACCGGGCCATGCAGGTCGCTGTGAATGCCTGCCGGCCGGGAGCAACCGAGGCCGAGGTGGCATGGGCAACTGAGGCTGCTTTTCGTCAGGATGGTGCCGAGGAAGTATGCTTTACTCTGATCGCCTCGGGCCCTAACGGTGCATTTCCGCACCATCACAGTGGTGCGCGGAGGCTGCAGAAGGGTGATGCCATTATCATTGACATTGGCGCTTCGCTCAATGGATACAAGTCCGACATTACACGCATGGTCTACTTGGGGGAGCCTCCCGTGGAATTTCTAAGAGCCCACGCTGCTGTGTATGAAGCGAATCAACGCGCAATGGCTGCTGTGCGACCGGGTTTGCTAGCCAGCGAGATAGATCACATCGCGCGGAACACGTTGGAAGCAGCCGGCTATGGTCCCCTCTTTATCCATCGCACTGGCCATGGTATGGGGCTGGAAGGGCACGAGCCACCTTGGATCATGGCCGGTGATACGACAGTTTTACGAGAAGGCATGGTCTTTAGCATCGAGCCCGGGGTTTATCTCGTAGGGCAGTTCGGCGTTCGCATTGAGGATATTGTCCTCACGACCCAGTCAGGTGTGCGCAGCCTTACGGGGTTTGATCACTCTTTAGTCATCAAAGACTAGAACACTGGAGGAAATAATGGTCAAGCTTACTGTGATTTACAATCTGCCACCGGGGGCCGATCATGAAGAATTCCTCAAGTGGCGCACTACGGAACACCAAGAAGACAATATGTCCATACCCGGCATTATCAAAAGTGATTTCTACATCATCAAAAGCTCCTGGCAAAGAAAAGAAGCTCCCTATCACTACATGACAGAGGCCTATTTTCCAGATATGGAAACGTTTGAAAAGTCCTTCCTTGACCCCGACTACCAGGCTAAGCTGGCTAAATCGCTGGAGCGCATTGCTGATCCGCTGTTTTTGATCTCCGAAGAGGTTGTCAGCCAAGCCATCGGGTGAATGGGCCTGTCCCAGCTACCTATCTCATCAAGAACTTGGAAGCCTTGAAGTTGTATACCTCGGGAGATCCTCGAAGCTGCCTTACAAGACCGCCATCTTGATTTTCACGTGACTTGCAGTATCGTCTTTACGTGAGATACAGTGTATAAGTGCGGGACTTTGTAACATGATTTCCTCTGTAGGAATTTATCAGACTGAACCTTAATCACGGCGATTCCCAATTGGACTTTTGACAAGTTGAAAGGTGCTCGGTTTAGGCCGAGTTTTGTCAGGTTTGACCTTTTCTGCGCACTGGCAGACGCGTCTCGGCGGGAGGCGGGGCCAAATGCCCGGTGCTCGTTCTGCCGGATGCGGACATAGATACGACCACCGACATCACGATGGATAACGCCTTCGGGTGTTCCGGTCAGCGCTGTCTGGCGACTGCCACTGCCATCATGATCGGCGAGGCGGATAAGACCTTCATCCCTGCTTTCTCTGAAGCAGCCTCGAAGAGAGTCATAGGGTACAGGCTCAAGCCCGAGGTCCAGATGGGACCGGTGATAACTCCACAGGATAAAGTCCGCATCGAGGGCTTGATCCAGCAGGGTCTGGACGAAGGCGCTGAGATGCTGGTGGATGGACGGAATGTTGTCATCCCTGGCTACGAGAAGGGTAATTTTATCCGCCCGACTATTTTGACCGACATTTCGGTCAATGGCATCATCGCCACCACTGAGATCTTTGGACCGGTACTAGGTATTATGCACTGCAAGACGGTCGAGGAGGCGATTAAGATTGTTAATAACAGCACATATGGCAATGCGAGTTCCATTTTCACCAGGGACGGCTCGGCGGCGCGCAAGTTCCGCTATGAGGCAAATGCCGGAAACATTGGCATCAATATTGGCATAGCTGCCCTGATGGCGTTCTTCCCGTTCAGCGGCTGGAAGGATAGTTTCTTCGGCGACCTGCATGGCCAGGGGAAACACGCCATTGAGTTCTTTACGCAGACCAAGGTCGTGATCGATCGCTGGCCCAAAGAGTGGTCGCGTAAATTCTAATGTCTATTAGTTGACTAGCCACCTGACAGTTTGCTGTCAAAGGTAGGTACAAAGTGGAATGTGAGCAGGAAGGGCATTTGTCAATCTCCTTGGATAAAGCGTAAGCCGATTTGAAATATGCTCAAATCACGACGGTCTGTCCGATCCACCAAATGACGTAAACCTTCATGGTTAGTACGTCCAGCGACAGAGACCAACCAAACATATGGACATGCGACAGCGAGTGTCAGGCGAGACAGCCGGTTGGTTGATCGGCATTGGGCATCTCCGAGAAATGAGTTTTGTCACAAAAACAAATTTACTCGATTTTGCCTGCTGAGCAACCCCTAAATTGTTAAAGTGTCAAGTGGCTAGAAGAAAGCATAAAAATATATTATGAGTTTCGTTGCATCCGTCTTTAATTCTTCCCCTGGTTTTGTGATAAAATTCTTTTATTATTTATCCTAGCCAGAGAATGGTCAGGAGTGAGTTCTTTTTCCGGCTTTGTGCATCTGTACGAAATCACCCTCACCAAAGGAGGTGATGCCAGACAACAGAGAGCATTGTCAGTCCGTAAAGCCAACCCGCTATAAGGGTATCTACAAACAATACGTTCAGAGGAGGAAGAAGTATGTCTAAGCGTTTGTTCGTTACGTTTTCAGTGCTGGTAATCGCCAGCATGCTGCTCGTGGCCTGCGGTGGTGGAGGCGGAACTGTTAAAACCCTCAAGATCGTCTCCAGCCTGCCCATGACCGGCGCTAACCTGGTCATAAGCCAGGCGATCGTCAATGCCGAGATACTCCGCCTGGAGCAAGCCGGTGGCAAGGCCTGCGGTGGCAAGTACACCGTCACTTATGAAGCCTGGGACGATGCCTCAGCCGCCCTCGGCAAGTGGGATCCGGCCGTCGAGGGCGAGAACGCCAACAAGGCTGCTGCCGATCCGACCATCGTTGTCTACCTCGGCACATATAACTCGGGCGCTGCCAAGATCTCGATCCCGATCCTGAATCAGGCTGGGCCGCTGGTGATGATCTCGCCAGCCAATACCTATCCTGGCCTGACCCATGCTGCCGCCGGCCTGACTGATCCGGATGAGCCGGATAAGTACTATCCGTCCGGCGAGCGCAACTACGCCCGCGTGGCCGCCACCGACGACTACCAGGGTTCTGTAATTGCCAACCTGATGGTTTCCCTGGGCATTAAGACTCTGTACATCGTGGATGACAATGAATTGTACGGTAAAGGTGTTGCCGACTCGGTCCATCAGAAGGCTGCCGCTCTTGGTATCAACGTGATCGCGCAGGAAGGTTACGACACCAAGGCTGCCAACTACAAAGCCCTGATGACCAAGATCTCCATCAGCAACGCCGGCGGCCCGCCGGATGCGATCTTCATTGGTGCGGTTGTTGACAACAATGCCGCGCAGGTGCTGAAAGACAAGGTCGCCATCATGGGCGATAACGAGACCGTCAAGTTCATTGGCCCCGATGCCATTTACACCGGCGCCCTGATCGAAGGCGCTGGCGCTGATGTGGCTGAGGGCGTGTACGCTTCCGCCCCCGGCCTGGCGTTCAAGGACCTGGGCGAGGTGGGTAAGAAGTTCCTGGAAGACTACACTGCTAAATTCGGGTCGACCAAGGAACCTTACGCCGTCCTGGGTTTCGATGCCATGGGCGCGGCCCTGAAGGCGATCGAGGACGTTTGCGCCGCCGGTGGCGATCCCACCAACCGCAAGGCGGTTCGCGATGCCGTCTTCGCCATCAAGGACTACGATGGCGCGCTGGGCAAATGGTCGTTCGACAAGAACGGCGACATCACCCTGCTGTGGTTCGTGGTTGGTAAGGTGACAGGCGGCCAGTTCGCAGAATTCGGCAGCTTCCTGCCGTAAGTTCTGTCCGCTCCCACTGGGGGGCAGTTTTACGCTGTCCCCCTTTTCTCTATATCCGCAAGGTCGAACCGCGCATTCATAATAACTTTTCACGCAGGTTTATTCTTTGATTTGATATGGAGGCACCTTCCCAATGAAATCCTTTTTTCGCCGGTTCATCCGTCCAATTATCGCCATCCTGGTGATCTACCTGGTCTTACTGCTCGGTCCGGTCGCCAGCCTGGATTTCCCGATCATCGCGGGCAGAATCCAGGAAAACCCTAAAATGCTGGTGCAATTCCTGATCATAGGCCTGGCCAACGGAGCGATCCTCGCCATTATCGCGCTGGGGTACACCATGGTGTACGGCATCATCGAATTAATAAACTTTGCCCACGGTGATGTTTACATGATCGGGGTTTTCACAGCGCTCACAACACTCTCGGTGACCGGTACCCTTACGACCAATAATCCCGTCCATCTCGTCCTGGGTATCGTTGTCGCCCTGGTCGCAGCTGTAATTGTCTGCGCCTCGCTGAATATGGCCATCGAACGCCTCGCCTATCGTCGTCTGCGCAATGCTCCCCGCCTGGCGGCCCTGATCTCAGCGATCGGTATGTCGTTTATTGTTGAGAATATCGGTCTGATCTGGGCTGCACAGTCCTGGCTCGTCCCCTCCTTTGGTACGACCGGGGGCGGCGCTCAAAAATCGTTTCCCGATTTATTGAGCAGGATGTTCATCAGCCTTAATTTGGATCCGAATTTGCTGGCCAGCACGGGAATTGGTTTGAGCTTCACGATTAAAGACCTGATCGTCATTGTACTGGCTAGTATATTAATGATCGGTCTGCGATTCTTCGTCAAAAATACCCGCCTGGGCAAGGCAATGCGCGCCACCGCCCAGAACCGCGATGCCGCCAAGATGATGGGGATTAATATTGACCGCGTGATCACCGTCACCTTCCTGATCGGCGGAGGCCTGGCCGGAGCGGCCGGTTTGATGGCCGGCCTGTACAACAACACCGCCTGGTGGTTCATGGGCTTCCGCGCTGGAATTATAGCGTTCACTGCGGCTGTGCTGGGCGGCATTGGCAACATCACTGGCGCCATGCTGGGAGGCTTCCTGATCGGCCTGCTGGCAGCCTTCAGCGACGGTTACATGGACGCCCGCTGGACAAATCTCTGGGTATTTGCCATCTTGGTTCTGATCCTGATTTTCCGCCCAACGGGTTTGCTGGGTGAGCAGGTAGGCGAGAAAGCCTGAGGTAGATATGAAGTCGGAAATCAAATCTGCTCTCATTACGGGCCTCCTGGGAGGCGTGGTCGTCTTCTTGTTCGGTGGCTGGTCTGTCTCCGTCCTGGGCATCCTGATGGGCGTCTTCATGGGGCTTTCCATCGGCGGCCGGGTGAACAAAGAAGACGGGCCGAGAAAGTTGGCCTTGCAATCCCTCTCGACTGCCGGGATTGCTGCCGTCGTTTTCATCGCCGTAAGCCTTTTCCAAAATTATGTGGTTGCGCCGGTTGCAGGTCAAATTCCCAGCGAACTGTATATCGTCATTCCTGCGAACCTGATTGGTGGATTAGGCATAATCCTCTTTACAGCCCTGACCGCCGCTCTGCATGGTCTTCCTGACCGTCAGGAACGGCTTGGCAAGTTGATCCTCATGGCCGTGCTGGTCATCGCGTTCCCCTTCATCGACCGCATAACGGGTTTGCGCTGGTCGGGACAAATCATCTTTGCGCTGATCTTCGTGATCCTCGGCTTGGGATTGAATATTGTGGTCGGTTTCGCCGGCCTGTTAGACCTGGGGTACGCGGCTTTCTTCGCCATCGGCGCGTACACCACTGGCATCCTCTCCTCGCCCCAGCACCATATCTTCATGAACTTCTGGCTGGTGATCTGGATCGCGCTGGGCATGGCAGCCCTCTGGGGTCTCATCCTGGGTACCCCTACCCTTCGCCTGCGCGGCGACTACCTGGCGATCGTCACCCTAGGCTTCGGCGAAATGATGCCGGTCATTTTCCGCAATCTGACCAGTGTTACCATCAAAGAGCCGCTCACCTGCTGGATCATACCAGGCATCATGCGCCTGTTCAACTCCAGCGCCTCGACGCAGTGCATCACAATTATTGAAAAACTGGACCTGACCGCAGGCGAGAAAGGCATCAACCCGATCGGCCGCCCGTTTCTGCCGTTCATCGGCGAGTTCCAGTCCAGCAACACGATCCCCTGGTACTTTCTGATCATCGTCCTCATCCTGCTCTCGGTCTTCCTTATCCGCCGCCTGCGCGATGGACGTCTGGGCCGGGCATGGATGGCGCTGCGCGAAGACGAAGGGGCCGCTTCGCAGATGGGCATTGACCCGGTGCACACCAAACTGACGGCCTTTGCCATGGGCGCCGCATTCTCCGGATTCGCCGGCGCGTTCTACGCTGCCTACGTTACCGGCATCTTCCCCAGCGTGTTCGAATTCAGCACCTCGATCATCATCGTGTGCATCGTGGTCCTCGGCGGCATGGGCAACATCAATGGCGTGATCCTGGGTGGTATCATTATTATGGGGGCTGACCGGTTGTTCCTGCCAGCCCTTAAAGACCTGCTCAAAGGCCTGATGGATCACACGATACTGCCTGCGCTGGCCTCCAACCACACTTTGCAGTCGGCCGTTGCGCAAAACGCCAACCCCATCCTCTATCGCTTCCTGCTCTTTGGGTTGACGCTGGTGATCATGATGGCGCTCCGCCCGGAGGGTATACTCCCCAGCGCCCAAGTTCGCGCCGAAATGCACGCCGAAGAAGAAACCAGCGCCGTCGAAAAAGCGGTCAAAATTTAAGGAGAGCCGCCATGGAATTCTTTGAAGCCAGACAAATCACAAAACGCTTTGGCGGGTTGACTGCCGTCGGCAATGTGGACTTCGTGGTCCAGAAAGGGATGATCGCCGGGTTGATCGGCCCCAACGGCGCAGGCAAAACCACTTTCTTCAACATGATCACCGGCATCTATCCACCCACCGAAGGTGAAATGTACTTCGACAACACTGACCTGACCGGCATGAAGGTCTTCAAGATCACCGCGATGGGGATTGCCCGTACCTTCCAAAACATTCGCCTTTTCGGAAACATGTCCGCGGTTGACAATGTACTGGTCGGCGAACACTGCCGGTTAAAATCCAACTTCGTCACCCAGATATTTCACACGCGCGGCATGCTGAAAGAAGAGGCCAACGCAAGGGCTAAAGCCCTGGATATGTTGGAATTCGTTGGTCTGAAGCGGACAGACGCGGAGGTCACTGCAAAAAACCTCCCCTATGGTTTGCAGCGCCGTCTGGAAATTGCCCGCGCCCTGGCCACCGAACCGAAATTCCTGCTGCTCGATGAACCCACTGCGGGCATGAACCCCAATGAAACCGCTGATCTGACAGCCTTCATTCACCGCCTGCGTTCCGAACTGGACTTGACCATCCTGCTCATTGAGCATCACATGCGTGTGGTCATGGGCATCTCGGACCGGGTAACCGTGTTGGACCATGGCGAGAAAATTGCCGAGGGCACACCCGCCGAAGTGCAGAAGAATCCACGGGTGATCGAAGCCTACCTCGGAAAAGGAAGCGCGGAAAAATAAAATGCTCGAACTAATTGAAGTCCACACTTATTACGGCAACATCCATGCGCTGAAAGGCGTTTCCATGACGGTCGCCGAGGGCGAGATCGTCACCGTGATTGGCTCCAACGGCGCGGGTAAAAGCACCATGCTGCGCACCATTCATGGAATTCTTCGCCCTAAAAAGGGTACCATTCTGCTCGAAGGTGAAGCGCTGGAGAAACTTCCTCCGCACAAGATTGTCGAACGAGGGATTTCACAAAGCCCCGAAGGCCGCCTGATCTTTCCGCGCATGACTGTCCAGGAAAACCTGGAGATGGGCGCCTACACCCGCAAGGACCAAGCCGGGATTGCGCAGGATTTTGAATGGGTCTTCAAGCTTTTCCCGCGCCTGAAGGAACGCATCAATCAAAAAGGCGGTACCCTCTCCGGCGGAGAACAACAGATGCTGGCGATTGGGCGCGCCATGATGGCCCACCCGCGCATCATGCTGCTGGATGAACCCTCCATGGGTCTGTCCCCGATCCTGGTGGAACAGATCTTCGAGACCATCGTCGAATTGAATAAACAGGGCACGACCATTCTGCTCGTGGAGCAAAATGCCCGTATGGCACTCTCGATCGCTCACCGCGGATACGTGCTCCAGACCGGCGAGATCATCCTTCACGATACATCAGCAAAGTTGAAAGAAGACCCCATGGTACAGAAATCATACCTGGGCGCAAATTAATCTCTGGTGCATATTCTTGAAAGATGAACATATCAAAAGCGCGGAGGCTCTGCTTGCCTCGGCGCTTTTGCCATACTGCGCAGGCGATTCCCGAGAACTCCCCCCTTTTTCAGCAATACTAGCCGGCCGATGTATGCTGTTAGATGAGCCTTCGATGGGGCTGGCGCCCGTGCTGGTGCGAGAGATCTTCCAGACTTTGCGCGAGATCAATGCCACCGGAACGACGATCCTGCTGGTCGAGCAGAATGCCCGCCAGGTCCTGAAACCGGCGCACCGCGGTTATGTGCTCGAAACCGGCCGCATCACCATTGCGGGAATGGCAAAGGATTTGATGGATAAACCGAGTGTCAAAGCTGCCTATCTGGGTGGGTGACCCAAGCTGTTTCGTGCAAATAAACGCGCGGCACCCTCGCGCTGATGGCGCAGGTTACTTCGTAGTTGATCGTCCCCCAAATCTTGGCCACGTCTTCGGCGGTCATGCGAGCCTCGCCCTGCTGCCCGATCAGCACCACTTCGTCCCCGGCCCTGGCTCCTGGAACCTCGTCCAGCTGTATCATAATCTGGTCCATGCTCACGCGTCCGACGACCGGTACCCGCTTCCCCGCGACAAGCACCTGGTTTCCCAGGGTACGGCGGAATCCATCCGCGTATCCAACCGGGACCGTGGCAATCTGTTCCTGGCTGCGGGTCGTGTAAATGTGCCCATAGCTGACCCCTCGGCCCGGAGGCAGCACTTTGACCTGGCTCAGCACGGCTTTCCAGGTCAACGCTGCACGGACTGCCCCCGGCAGCGAGCATTCATCGGAGGGGTGCAGGCCGTACATGGCAATCCCGACCCGCATCAGGTCGAAGTGCGCGCTGGGACGCGTCAGGCTTGCGGCCGAATTGGCCGCGTGGACGACTGGCGGGCGCAGGCCGTTTTTCTCCAATTGTTCGATTACATTTTGAAAATGCAACTCCTGGGCATCGGTTGGGGCAGGATCGGCTTCGTCGGCGCGGGCAAAGTGCGTAAACAGACCCTCGAAGGTCACGCCGGGTGTCTCCGCCAATTTTTGAGCTAATCTGTGCACCATTTCTGGCTGGATCCCCAGCCTGCTCATCCCGGTGTCAACTTTGAGATGTAACCGGGCTGAACTGCCGATCGCCTTCGCCGCAGAGGCGGCCAGGTCAATCTGGCCGGGATGCCAGACGGCCATTGAAATTCCCTGGGCGACAGCTTTCTCCATCCGATCCGGCGGCGTATAGCCCATCACCAGGATCGGGCTATTCAGACCAGCGGCGCGTAGTTCGATTGCTTCTTCGATCCTGGCTACCCCGCACCAACTAGCCCCGGCTTGTAGCGCTGCTCGCGCCACCGGGATCATGCCGTGACCATAGGCATTGGCCTTTACGACCGCCATCACATCCACACCGCTGAAGTTTTGGAACCACTGGACGTTATTCTGGATCGCCTCAAGATCGATTTCCACCCAGGTTGAATAGGATGTGGCATTATTCATAAGATGAGTATACTACATGCTATCAAATCAAGAGATGACCACTTGCCCACCCCATATCTTTTTTTACACTTGACCCACTTCTCAACTCGTTCTAAAATCAACCAGTCTGATAATTACGACAGTAAGACCAATTAGACCAAGTGACCATCCAATGTCGCTCTCTGAACGGCGGCTAACAACTCGCTGCAGCTGACCTGGCTGGCGTGCGGAAAGGGTAGGGTGCCTCGGCCACAAAAAAGCGCGAGAATGAAAAAATCCTGCCATCCCCCCTGCCGCTGCCCCTTCCGCTACGCTCCAGGGGTGCTTCCCCTCCGCCCCTTCGGGGTGCAGGCGGGGACTATGTCGCGAAGCCAATCCGTTAGGCAACCTCGTGGACGGTCATGGCTACCAGAAGAAGAGAGGAAACGACTATGGAGAATACCTATAAAAAGGCTGAGAAATGCAACGAAGAGCTCTGGGATGAAATCGCCCCTATTCATGTTAAGTCGTATAGGGAGGTGGATATTCTCAAAGAAGGAGGAATCGTTCTTGATGAGATCGAGCTGCGAGAAATCGGAGATGTCAATGGAAAGACGCTTCTGCATCTTCAATGCCATATTGGTACCGACACCCTGTCGTGGGCACGGCAAGGCGCTCTAGTCACCGGGGTAGATTTCTCAGCCCAATCGATTGCCTGTGCGAGGCAATTACAGCAGGAGTTGCAGCTGGAGGCGACCTTTCTTCTTGCCAATGTGTATAAGTTACGAACGATCCTCCATGAGCAATTTGATATTGTATATACGTCGAGAGGTGTGTTATGCTGGTTGAGGGATCTAGACGAATGGGCGCAGATTATTGCGCATTTTCTGAAATCGGAGGGCATCTTCTATATCATGGAGTCGCATCCCATTTGCAATATCTTTGATGACACGAAGCCGGGAGAGTTAACCATCACTCATCCTTATTTTCATACGTCGGAACCTACCTTGTGGGATGGCAGTGATCCGGATTATGCCGATGATACGTATGTTCCTCAGCATCCGTCATACGAATGGGACTGGTCCCTCAGTGATATTCTCAATGCGTTACTCAAGGCAGGGTTACACCTTGAATCTTTCAATGAATATGAGCGCCTGTTTTTCAAACGCTTCCCCAGCATGGCGAATTATTCGGAGCGATGGTTTCATTTTCCGCAGTATGCCAGGAAGTTACCGCTCTTGTTCACGCTCAAGGCCAGAAAACCTGGTATGCGATGACCACAGCTTAGCGTCATGCCTGAGAGAGCGGGGGAGGGTTGCCTAACCACTCGCTGAAGCCGACCGCCTAATCGAGTATCTTCATGTTGCCAGTTTTCGTTTTTATAGCGTTTCGTGTCATGGTTGGTGTCACTGCAAAAACCGGCAGCGGCTTAGCTCGGGGCCATTAGGTGGTCCTCTTTGAAAGAATGGAGTACATGACATGGACCAGATTAATAAAGCAGGACGTCCAATAGTACGCGTAGGCCTTATTCTCCTCTTCCTGGCAACCAGCTTTCTGGTCTTTTTTGTCTTTTTCAACGGAGCGTCCATCCTGGGCATGATGAGAGACCTCCGTCTGGGCTTCAGCCAAAAAGTGGCAGTCGTCCAGGGCATTCAGGTAGCAGTGACCCTGGGTTCGCTCACAAGGGCCTTCCCCTTCGCTTCGCTCCGCCCCCTTCGCACCCTGCCCCCTAACGGGGGCTTTCGGCGGGTAGGCTACGCACGGGATGCTACGCGAGGGACTCTTCGTAGTCGGCGAGCCACACTCCCCATTTCAAGAACAGAAATGGAGAGGGAGAGGAGCTTCGGCGATCTTCAGTGGCTTATGCCACTGAAACGGCTGATGGTGGCTTGAGGCCGCCTCAGCCAGTCACATCGCCGAAACAGCCGATGGCGGCTGGTGGCCTGTAACGCGCCCATGCAACCCGTAGGCCTAACCTTAGGGGGAGGACATGACATTTGTCACTTGAAATCGCTCATAGAAAACGCGAGAATATGATTGATTGTGATTGTTATTGACC
>Ga0315288_10003683_pt1 | contig 19574 bp, 15 predicted proteins | sample YL17G11_20_MG_FD_203454 | JGI IMG/M metagenome (GOLD analysis project Ga0315288, IMG submission 203454) | Sediment microbial communities from Yellowstone Lake, YNP, Wyoming, USA - YL17G11_20 | ecosystem: Environmental > Aquatic > Freshwater > Lake > Sediment | place: USA: Wyoming | collected... | reverse complement strand
TCTCAACCAATGAATACAGGCATTTCGAGATTTGTCATCCGCTTTCCCGAGAAAATCGCGCTTCTTGAGGGACTAGGTCTCCGGGTTTCGAGAACCGCTCGACCAGCTCGCCGGCGATGCTGCTCTTGATCTTGCCGATGTACGGCGACAACTGGTGAAGGGAACACTCGGTGTTGGCGCAAGGCTGCCTCCAGTGTGCCGGTGCTGGCGTTACTTCAACGCGGCCGAAATGCAGAGACGCTTTGTCCGTGGCCTTCACTTTGATCGTTGGCCGCAACGTATCAGAGTGTTTATCGTCTGCCAAGCTGCCTGATTTGCCGCTGCCTGATTCGCCGACTTCGCCGATCGTGTCGCTCGCGGGGATGGGCGCGACTACAATCACCAATGGTCTTCGCGTGGTTGGCGTGGCTCGCGGTTCAATCCAGCGTTTGCCGGTAGCGGCGGATGCCGAGGCTGAGCATCACCACCAGGAACAGCACGATGGGCCAGAGCTCCGGCCAGATCTGCGCCAGGCCGTTCCCCTTCAGCAGAATGCCGCGCACGATCCGGAGGAAGTGCGTGAGGGGTAGAACGTCGCCGATCCATTGCGCCCACACCGGCATCCCCCGAAATGGGAACATGAAGCCGGAGAGCAGGATGTTCGGCAGGAAGAAGAAGAACGCCATTTGCACTGCCTGGAGCTGGTTGCGCGCCAGGGTGGAGAACGTGATGCCCATGGCCAGGTTCGCGCCAATGAACGCGAGCATCACGGCCAGTAACAACGGCACACTACCCACCATCGGCACGTCGAAGAGGAACTCCGCCGCCAGAAGGATGAGAAGCACCTGAACGTAACCGACGACAATGTAGGGAATGATCTTCCCAATCATCACCTCGCCGGGGCGGGCGGGGGTGGACAACAGATTCTCCATCGTGCCCCGCTCGCGCTCGCGCGTGATGGCCAGCGCGGTGATGATGACCATGGTCATCGTCAACACCACGCCCAGGAGGCCGGGAACGACGTTGTATTGGGTGATGATGTCCGGGTTGTAGAGTCGGTGCGTGCGGAGCTCGACCGGGCCGGGGGCGGCGCGCAGTCTCCGGAGCGGCCCCTTCAGGTCGCGGTCGAAGGCCCGCGTGGCGAGCGTTTCCAGGGCGGACATTGCATAGCCGGTGGCGGCGGGATCGGTGGCGTCGGCTTCGAGCAACACGCTGGGTCGTTCGCCTCGCAGCAGCTTGCGCGAGAAATCCTCCGGGATGTGAAGAACGAACTGCACCTGGCCCAGCCGGAGCAGCGACTGGATTTCCGCCTCGCTCTCCGCTACTCGCACGATGGCGAAGTAGTCGCTGTTCCGCAGCGACCAGATCAGTGTGCGCGAAAACACGCTGTTGTCGGCCGAGAAGACCGCGGTGGGCAGGTGTTTCGGGTTCATGTTGATGGCGAACCCGAACAGGATGAGTTGGAGCAACGGGATGCCCACCATCATGCCGAACGTCAGACGGTCGCGGCGCATCTGGATGAACTCCTTGACTGCGATGGCCCAGAACCGACGGAAACTGAAGACGTGGCGGGTCATGCAGGGAGTGACGAACGACCAGCGAAGGAGCCAGGGGTGAAATCCGAAATCCGAAATCCGAAACCCGAAAGAAATCCGAAATCCGAAGCCCGAAACTGTTGCGAAGCGAGGCGTTCTTCGGACTTCGGTCCTCGGGCTTCATTCGGAACTCGGAGTTTGGAATTCGTCATTGGCTCCAGTTGTCTTTGGCGGTTTCCATCAAGCCGATGAACACGTCCTCGAGCCCGGATTCGACCTCTTGCCAGCGGTATTCGCCGGTCATCCAGGGCCTTAGGCTCGTGCGGAGCTCGACGGCGTTGCGGCTGCTCACGTGCAGCGTGTTGCCAAACGCAACCACCTGCTCGATCCCCGCCAGGCCGCGCAGCTTCTCGGCCAGATCCCACAGGTTCGGGCCGGTCACTTCCCAGGTCGTGAGTCCGGCGCTCCGGATCACCTCCTCGACCGTGCCGCGCGTGAGCAGGTTGCCGTACGCGATGTAGGCCAGGCGATGGCAACGCTCCGCCTCGTCCATGTAGTGCGTCGTGATGAGCACGGTCAACCCGGCGGCCGCGAGCCGATGGATTTCCTCCCAGAAATCCCGACGCGCCTTGGGGTCCACGCCGGCCGTCGGTTCGTCGAGCAACAGCAACTCCGGGCCGTGAATCATGCACGCGGCGAGCGCCAGACGTTGTTTCCAGCCGCCCGAGAGTTGCCCGGCCAGTTGGAGGCGGCGTGCAGTGAGGCCGAGGGTTTCGAGGCTCCTGGCCACGGCTTGTTTGCGCTGCGGAACGCCGTAAATGCGAGCCACGAAGTCCAGGTTCTCCTCGATGCTGAGGTCCTCGTAGAAACTGAACCGCTGCGTCATGTAGCCGACGTGCTTCTTGATGTCGGCGGATTGGGTGCGGATGTCGAAGCCGAGGCAGGTGCCATTGCCGGCGTCGGGTCGCAACAGACCGCAGAGCATGCGCAGGAAGGTGGTCTTGCCACTGCCGTTCGGGCCGAGGAAACCGTGGATCTCGCCGCGTCGTACCTGCATGGCGATGTCGTTCACGACGGCGCGTCCGCCGAACCGCTTGGTGATGCCCCGCACGTCAATGACCAGGTCATTGTTCATGCAGCCAGCCCGGAACAGCGGGGAGAGGCTTCCGAAGTCCGAACGTCGAAATCCGAAAGAAACCCGAAGCCCGAAGCCCGAAACCATTCTGCCTGCCGCCACCACGTGGGTGCTTGCCCTATGGACTCCGGCCGTCGTTCGGATTTCGGATTTCGGATTTCGGATTTCATCGCGACACATCGACCGGCTGGCCGGGCCGCAAGGTCCGGGCGTCGGCCGGGTCGAACACGGCTTCGACCATGAAAACGAGCTTGGCCCGGTTCTCCTTGCTGTAGATCACCGGGGGTGTGAACTCGGCCTGCGTGGAGAGGTAGTTCACCGTGGCACGCAAGGGGACGGGGGCGCCGTCGTAACGCACCGTCACCCCGGTGCCGGGTGGGAGCGAAGCCAGGTCGGTCTGTGGCACGAAGAAACGGACCTTGATGTTCCCCGGGGGCAGGAGGGAGACGATCGGGTTGCCCGCTGGGACCAACTCGCCCGCCCGGTAGAGCGTGTCATGCACCCAGGCATTCGTGGGTGCGAACTGGCTCTTCTGGGACAGCGCCCACTGCGCCTTCGTCAGTGTAGCCTCGAGCGCCTGGACATCGGACTCCGCTGCCTGGATCTCGTCCGCGCGCGCCCCCAGCCGGGCTGTCTCCAAGTCGGCTGCGAGGGAGGCGACTTGCGCGTGATCGGCGTCGCGTCGGGCCTTGGCGAGGTCGAGATCAGCGGAGGCAATCACCTTCTGTTCGAACAGGCGGTGGGCTCTTTCGAGCTCGAGATCCGAGAGGCGGAGGCTTGCCTGGGCCTTCGCCAACTGAGCCTCCAGCGCCGCGATCTCCGTCGGCCGCCGGCCCTTCATCAGGTTCTCGAGCCGCGATTTCGCCTGAGCCAGTCGCTGCTCCGCCTCGCGAACCGCTGCCGACTCGGGCTCAGGGTCCAACTCGAACAATAACTGTCCCGTTCGCACCTCGAGACCCCGGCTCACGGCCAGGTTCGCGACGGTACCGCCGAGTGGCGCGGCAACGTAAACGAACTCGCCTTCGATGTAGCCCTGCCAGGTGCCGGAGGATTTGGGGGCGCACCCGCCCAGGAGAAGAAGGCCTCCCAGGAGGCCAACCACGCGTAATGACGTCTTCATGCGATTCACCTGCTCGAGATCAGCACCACCATTGCCACGTCGGCGCACCACCGCCGGAATGGGTCACCGCGTCAGAAGCTCGGCGACATCGACCGTTGCGTCCGGGAAGCATGCAGGGCTGGCTTGATCACCGGCACGCAGGACCTTGCACGACCCGTAGCCGGTGAAGTGCGGTTCGCGATGCACCTCGATCGTCTCGTCAACGAGGTTCACGATCCACACCTCCGGGATTCCCGCCCGGCCGTAGGCGGAGAGTTTCTCACCGCGATCAAACGCCAGCGTTGTGTCCGAGACTTCGACGAGCAGGTAAACATCGCTTGGCCCGGGATGGCGGCGGGTATAGTCACCCGGGTCCCGCCTCAGCAGCATGAGGTCAGGCTCCGGCTCCGAATAATCATCCAACCGAATCGGGTTCTGCGCCGAGACCAGCCAGCGCCCGCCGGATAACGTGGTGAACAAGCGAATCAGTCGGTTGACCAATCCTCCGTGGAATGGGCCAATCGGTGACATATCGACGATCTGTCCGTTGAGAAGCTCAACCCGCGCGTCCGGTCGCAGCACGCCGGTCTCCGCCATGCGGTGATAGTCTTCCGCGCTGAAACGATGTTTCGTTTGGACTACCATGCGAGGAAAAATAGCCGGTCACTCCGGCATCTGCAATCCCACCTTCCCCGCCACCTGGGCCACGTCTTTGTCGCCGCGGCCGGACAGGTTGATAAGGATCAACTGGTCCTTGCCCAGTTTCGGCGCGCGTTTGATGACCTCGGCCACCGCGTGCGCTGACTCGAGCGCCGGGATGATCCCCTCCAACCGTGCGAGTTTCATGAAGGCCTCCAAGGCCTCCGAGTCGGTCGCATAAGTGTATTCGACGCGCCCCTGCTCGTGCAGCCAGGCGTGTTCCGGTCCCACGGCCGCGTAGTCGAGTCCTGCGCTGACGCTATGCGTAAGCTGGATTTGGCCGAACTCGTCCTGGAGCAGATACGACCGCGTTCCCTGGAGCACGCCGAGCGAACCGCCCTGGAACCGCGCGGCGTGTTTCCCCGCTTCAATCCCCTCGCCGCCGGCCTCGACGCCCACCATCTTGACACTGGCGTCACCCAGGAACGGATAGAACAGCCCGATCGAGTTCGAACCGCCACCGACGCAGGCCACCAGCAGGTCCGGCAGCCGTTCCTCCTTCTCGAGGACCTGCCGGCGCGCTTCGTCGCCGATGACCCGCTGAAAGTTCCGGACCATCATCGGATACGGATGCGCCCCGTAGGCGGTGCCGAGGATGTAATGCGTCGTGCGGACGTTGGTCACCCAGTCGCGCATCGCTTCGTTGATGGCCTCCTTGAGTGTTTGTTGTCCGGCCTTCACCGGCACGACCTCCGCGCCGAGCATTTTCATCCGGTACACGTTGAGCGCCTGCCGTTCGCAATCCACCGCCCCCATATAAACCACGCATTGCAGGCCGAACATCGCCGCCACGGTGGCGGTGGCGACGCCGTGCTGTCCGGCGCCGGTCTCGGCGATGATCCGCGTCTTGCCCATGCGGCGGGCGAGGAGGATCTGGCCGATGCAGTTGTTGATCTTGTGGGCGCCGGTGTGGAGGAGGTCTTCGCGCTTGAGGTAAATCTTTGCGCCGCCGAGTTCGCGGGTGAGGCGTTCGGCGAAGTAAAGTGGTGTGGGCCGGCCACAAAACTCGCGGAGGTAATAGTCGAACTCCGCCTGGAACTTGGGGTCCTGCTGAGCGCGGCGGTATTCGTCCTCCAACTCCTGGAGTGGATGCACGAGCGTCTCGGGCACAAACCGGCCGCCGTAAGGGCCGAAATGGCCGAGGCGATCGGGCAGGCTCGCGTTCGCAACTTCGCTCATGGGTGCAGGATAGCGGGTCGGGTAACCCGAGTCGAGGGTTGAGGCGACCTGTCCTACCTTGGCAGTCGGCGGGCCAGCACAATCGAAATCCCGAAGATCGGGATGACGATCAACCCCACCAGCGGCTTGCAGAGCAAGGTCAGCCCGATCGGGATTCCGGCCAGGACCAGGCGGGACCGGCGATCGCGCCGCAGGGCGGTGATTGCGAGGTACGCGGCGGCCATGAGGAAAAACAGCTGCCAGAAGTCCAAGGAGATCTCCCGGGTACGGCGGAAGAACTCGTAGGTCGAGGCCAGCACCAGGCCGCTGGCTAGCGCTTCACGGCGTGAACCAATCTCCCGCACGATGATGAGCATCGTGAGACCGACGACGCCCAGGGCCGCCAGGATGCTGGGGAACCGGGCCACGGCGAGATGCACGCCGAAGGTGCGGAGGAACGCCCCGTGAAGCATCAGCGCCAAGGGCGGCTTGTTGAAGCAGGGCGTCTCCGGGTTCAGCCAGGGCACCCACGGATGGCGCCCTTCCCACATGAAGTGCCCCACCGCAGCGTACCGACCCGTGTCCCGCCCGTAATCCCCCTGACCCAGGTGCGGCACGGTCACACACCACAACAACAGGAACGGCAGCAGCCAGGTTCTTCTGGTTCGCTTCATCAAGCCCCGAAAACCGGCGACGGTCAAACGGCCGGCGGGGCCGCCATGCCGAACGCGGGACTCCCTATTCCCGCGGCTCCTGTCGCATCTGGTAAAGGTACCGCACCACCGAACTGGTCAGTCCCGGCTGTCTGGCCTGCCGGATGACCTTGGCCTCCTTCATCTCCTGCCGGATCCGCTCCAGCTCGCCCGCGTCCAGCCAGTATCCCACGCAGCCCGGGCAGTCGTCCACTTCCACCTGCCGTTTCCGGCTGAAGAAGTGCCGCTCGAGCTTCACGCCTTCGCAGCGCGGACACTCGCGCTTCCGGCGTGCGTCCACCTGGATCGACTTGTCCCGCTGGATGTCGAGCAGCCACTCGCCCGCGGCCTCGTCCTGCTCATCCACGCGTTGGAGTTCCAACGCGTCGAACCAGATGCCCCCGCAGCCGCCTTGGCAGACGTCCACCGTCACCTGGCCCACCTGCAGCGGCTTCAGTTCGTTGAAACAGGCCGGACATTTCATCGGCAGCCTTTCATCAGAGGATCAACCGCGTCCAAGTTAGGCCCGGCCTCCCGACGAGGCCAACCCAAATCGGCGCCGGAACGATGCAATTGGGAAAGGGGAACACACGCGCCCTCGCGTGGATCGACCGGCGCCCTCGCCGGTCGGAGTCATTCAGCATTGCTGCTACTTGCCATCCGATCAGTATTGTGCAACCATCTGCTCCGTGCCATGGCATGGCATTCAGCTTATGAACTCTTTAAACCTCCAATCTCACCTCAGGTGTGTCTTTCTCGCGTTCTCCGCCGCAGCCGCCGTCTGGCTCGCGTCACCGGTCCACGCGCAAGGTAGCGGCCCTCGCTTGCTGTCCGCCAGCCCATCCCCAGGGGCCACGGACGTGTCGAGGACCGCCACCGTCGCATTCACGTTCAGCGAGGCCATGGATCCCGATCAGACCGACGCACAGTTCATGAACGCGACGACGTTCCAGCCTTACAACCCCACCCCCGCTTGGAATGTCGGCAACACGGTGCTGTCTTACACGCCCGAGGGCGGTTCCTGGCCAGCGAACACCAACATCCAGTGGTTTGTCTCAGGCGCCAACGCCGCTGGCGATCCCCTGGACTTCCTGGGCGGTTTGCTGCCCCTCGGCACCTTCACCACCGGATCGGGTGGTGGCACGACCGATACCACCCCGCCGGTATTGGTTTCCAGTTCGCCCACGAACAATGCCGCGGGCGTGCCGCTGAATCGCTCCATCAGGTTCAATTTCAATGAGGCGATGCAGGCGTCCCAGTTGATCCAGTGGAGCGCGAACCTCACCGAGACGAACTTCGCTTACTCCTGGAGCGGGGATGCGAGAACGCTGACCTGCGCTTACTCCAACGGCCTGCCGACGAATGCCTCGATCACCTGGAAGCTGAACCCGGGCGGTTCCCCCGCCCTGTTCAAAGACACGGCCGGCAACGCCCTCGCGGCCGACATCTACGCCGGCAGCTTCACCACCTCGAACACCAACGATCTGTGCAATACGGACCCGGGAGACACTTCGCTCGGGTCGTTCTCCCTTTCCCGGGAGGTGAGCTACGTGCAGACTGGAACCGGCGCCCCGATCGAGGACACCAACAACGCTGCCCTCTTCGCCGCCGCCCTGTCCTCTCCGACGAATAATAATCCCGTCACCAGCGCCCAACTCGCGGTCCCCAGCGGTTCACCACCGCTCACCTTCACCAGTTTCGGCCGCCTGTTCTTCTCCTTCGATGAATACGCCAGCCAAGCCCTGCTGGACGCTGGTCGGCCTCCCGGCAACTACACGCTCCAGGTCAGCCGCACGACCGGCGGCCAGCAGTCGGTCACGCTCACCACCCAAGCCGGCGACTGGCCGCCGATCCCGCAGATTCTGAATCTGACCGCCCTCCAGAGTGCCGACGCGACCAGCGATGTGGTCGTCCAATGGAACGGATTTACCGGCGCCGGAGAGGGCGACAGCATCCATTTCTTCATTCCTTTGGGGAACAATCTGTTCTTCGAAGCTCCTGATCCCTGCGTGCCCATCGCGCTGGACAAGACGGCCACTTCCATCACCGTGCCCAAGGGAACACTGATCGCCGGGCGGACGTACGACGCGACGTTGACATACAGCCACTTCGGGCCGTTCGATACCAACACCATCCCGGACATTCCCGCCTTTGCGTCCGCCTCCAAGTCTCTCAACTTCAAGATCGTCACCGGCGGCGGCGGGGTCCCACCGAAATCGCCGACGATCGGTAGCCCAAGCCTCGCGGGCAACCAACTGCAGTTCCAGGTCACAGGCGCTTCGCCCGGCCAGTCGATCCAACTTCAGGAATCCACCACGCCGCAGCCCGGCAGTAGTTGGCTCACGATCCAAACCGTCCCGGCGGACGCCTCGGGCACGGCCGATTTCACGATTCCGATCACCTCCATCGGATCCCGGTTCTACCGTCTCTTCACGCCTTGACGCGCTCCCCGCGTTACTTCAGCTCGAGCGTCGGCGGTGCCTGGGCAGGCTCGGGCACGTCCTCGTCCGCGAACACGACCTTGATGGTGTGGAAGCGGTCCGTCCGCCAGTGGTCCTCCTTGAGCAGCCAGGTCCGGACGAACTCGGCGACCGTTTGCCGGCACTGTTCCCGGGCGAGCGCGAGGTGCCGTCGATCCCGGGCGTATTGGGTGAGCGTGGGCGTGATGCCCTTCTCCAGGTTGTCCAACTGCTGCTGGGCGTTGAACCGCGCCCACCCGGCCTCGCTGCGTTTCTCCATCTGATCCGTGTGGATCGCGGGCGGTGTGCTGGGCCGGATCGGCGGCGCGATGACGAGGCACGTCTGGCCGGACACGTCCAGCTTCCACGGGTCCGAGAGCTCGAGATGGTAGCGGTAGGTCACCGGCACTCGGATCTCGGAGACGGTCGTCCCCAGGTAAAGCTTGTCCCAGAACACGCTCAACGAATCCTCTGCGCGGAAGGTTTCGACCTGCCGGGCCGTGGCGAGCTCGAGGCGACCGGCGCCCGCAGGGGTGATCTCCGGGATTGCCGCCACGAAGGTGCGGGTGATGGTGCCGCTGGCAAACTTCGCGGCAATGGCCTTGGCTTCCTCAGCAATGGCGCGGCCGGCCTGGCCGCCGGCTGTCAGCGTGGTCTCATAAGCGCGCCGGGCACTCCAGAGAAACGCGAGGAACGCAAACAACAAGATGAGCGCGATGGCGACAACGGCCAGAGGCCACCGGTACGGCGTCGAGGCGGAAGGGGTGTCGGAACTGGCTGAGGGTGCCTTCCTTATCGGCTTCAACTCACTATCATCGCCCATCGCACCGGGACTCTACGCCTGTCCCGGCGGATTTGCCTGTACAATTCTCGACCTCCCGAATTGGCTCGGGGACACCTGCGGGCGGAGGGGGAGAATGGAACGAGGGATCTGGCGCCGCGGAAGATGGGCTTGCGAAATCCATCGGCTACCTCCATGCTTTCGGCAACGTCAACACCGACCACGTGATTGAGTGGTCGTCGAGACCCTGGCCGGTGACGCACCTGAACCCGGTTCGGCGTCCGCCCGGAACTTGTATGTCCAACTCCACGCTCATCGCTGAGGCACGTCCCACTCGGGGAGTGCGGCCGGCGCGGCGGGGCGCCAAGGCGCGTCCAACCAGCCGGGCGGCGAAGAAGGCGGAGCGCCTGCATTTCCTCAAGGCGTTTCTGCGGAAACCGATGACGATGGGGGCGCTGTGCCCCAGTTCGCCGGCGCTGGCACGCGCGATGTTGCAGGGCTGCGATCTGAAGAGCGCGGGCGTGGTGGTGGAGCTTGGACCGGGCACCGGTCCGTTCACGCGCCTCATCCTGGATCGGATCGGTCCCCAAACGTTGTTCCTGGCGCTGGAGTTGGACCAGACCTGTGTGGCCCGTTTGCGTGACGAGCTGGACGGGGTGGCCGTGTATCACGATTCCGCCGAGCGCCTGGTTGAATGCCTGGCCCGCCATGAGCGCGAACAGGCAGACTACGTCATCAGCGGTCTGCCGTGGGCCAACATGCGGCCCCAGGTGCAGGACCGCATCCTGAACGCGGTCATCCAGTGTCTCGGGCCCAGAGGCGTGTTCACAACCTTCGCTTACGCGCACGCCTATTGGCTGCCCACCGCCGGGCGGTTCCGCAGGCGGCTCAAGCAGCATTTCGGCTCGGTCAAGACCAGCCGCCTCGTCTGGCGCAATCTGCCTCCCGCCTACGTTTATCGCTGCCGGCGGTGAAGCGGTCGCCAAGCTGGGAAGACGACCTGCGCCAGAGCACCGCACGGCCTGAACCGGAACAACGCAGTCGAACCACGAGATCCTCAGCTACCAGCAGGCGTGGCAAAGCTTCTCCAATGCGTCGGCGGCCAGGGGTGATTCCCCGCATCCTGGGACCTCGACGACGCTCCAGTGCGTGGTGGCGAACGTGCGGTTCCGCGCAAGCGACTCGCCCTCGCCAGACTCAACCGGGGTCACAGCGCCGTCTTTTGCCACACCAGGGATGTCCTGAACATCTCAAACATCGGGAACGAGGATTGCGTTCCCCCTTCCGACCATCGGGCGTGGCGCAGCCCCGGGGGATGGGCGCGACCCCAGCCGGCTGAAGCCGGGACTCCGAACCACAGCACTTGTCACGCGCCACTTGTCTGCTGATCACTCACTTCATCACCGCCCGATAGAAACGAGCGGTGTGTTGTGGCGCGTCGGGATCGGTGAATTCCAGCGGGCTCACGAGATTCGTCACGGTGGCCACGGGTTGCCAATCGAGCAGATCAGTGGACCGCTGGACTTCAAAAGCCATCCGCAGCCAGGAGCAGATGCGGAACTGGCCGATTCCCCTGACCTCAAGCTTCGCAGGCTCGGTCATGGTCAGGATCTGGCGCGGTGCGACTTGGTGCAACTCCTGCACGATGCCCGAAGGCCACTCGATCCGCAGCGTGTCCACGACAGCAGCATCGCCGAGACCGAAGTGGGCGACGAAGCTCTGGCCGCCCCAGGGACTGCCGCCGGCATCGATGAGCCGGGTCTGCCACTTAGGTTTTCCTCCGATCGTGGCCTGGACGCGCACCTTGGCGCCGGTGCCCCAACGGGGGGAACTGGTGCCGACGCACCTGACCTCGAGCCAGGCGTTCGAGTTGCCGTTGTTTCGGTAAAGGAGGTTGGGCACGAGTGTGCTCTCATCATGCACGGTGCAGAACAGGTCAAGCAGCCCGTCCTGGTCGTAGTCCACCCAGTTGACGGCGATGACGGCGCCGGCGTCGTTGGCCGGGCTGCCCGCGGTGACCCGGTTGAAGGTCCCGTCTCCGTTGTTCCGGTAGAAAAGGCACCGGGACCGGTCGCTCTGTTGCCAGCCGTTGGCCGCAATCAGGTCAATCGAGCCGTCGTTGTCATAGTCGCCCCAGGCACAGGCCCACGAGTTCACCCGTTCCGCGGCCAGGGATCCGACTTCGTTGGTCGTCATCTTGGTGAAGTGGAAGGCCCCGTCGTTGCGGTATAGGGCGACCAAGCCCGTACCCGAGGGGAAACCCAGCCAGGGCACGAACACGTCCAGGTCGCCGTCGTTGTCGTAGTCCGCCCAAGCGGCCCCGCCCCAATTGCCGCGGTCACTGACCAGAGGCTCTCCGGTGACCTTGAGGAACGCCCCATCGCCGGTGTTGCGATAGAGAGCGTTGGTGCCAGCCGCAGTGACGAACAGGTCCGACCAGCCGTCTTCGTCCACGTCCACCCACGTTGGGTAACCGAACTTCCCCAGGTCGCCGGTCAGGGCACAGGCCAGCTTGAGGAAGGATCCATCGCCCTGGTTCTGGTAGAACCAGTTGGTCTGGGTCTGGCTCGACACGTATTCGTTGGCCACGAACAAGTCGAGGTCGCCGTCCCGATCGTAGTCGCCCCAGGCGCCGGCCAAGGAGATGGTGCCATCCCTGACCACCGCGTTGGTGGTGATGCGGGTGAAGGTGCCGTCACCGTTGCTGCGCAGCAAACGGCTGTTCCCGCTCGATCCGTAGTAGGCGCTCCAGTTGGGCATGGACAGGTCCAGGTGTCCGTCGTTGTCGTAGTCCACCCACTGGAACCACCAACTGTCGTTGTTATGCTGTCCTTGCAGCGAGGGCACGAGGACCCGGGTGAAGGTGCCGTCGCCGTTGTTGCGGTAAATCGGGTTCCAGGAGCCCTCGAGCGTCTGGATGAACAGGTCGGGGTCGCCGTCGTTGTCGTAATCGCCCCACGCCTGGCCGTGCCAGTGGCGTTTGTCGGTGACGATCTCACCGGTGGTGATCTTGGTGAAGGTGGGATCGACATCCAGAACGGCCGCATCGCTGTTCGTGGTGCCGTCGGCATCCGTCACCGCCACCGTGTAGGAACCGGCATCCGCCAACTGGACGTTGGTCAGGGTCAGGCTCGCATTCGTGGCCCAGCCAATCTCGTCATCCTCGTGCCGCCACCGATAGGTGACCGGTGGGTTTGTGCTCGTGGCGGTGACGCGGAAGAGCGCGGTGGCGCCGAGGCTCACCGAGACGTTCGTCGGCTGGCGGGTGAGGGTGGGCTGGGCCCAGCCGGACGTGGCAACGACCAGGACGGCGCCGATGCGGCAAAGGTTCAATGGGGTGTTCATAGGCATCAGATTCGGCGTGTCCGTTTACCAAGCGGCCACGTGCTGGAACGCCTTCAGGAAGCAGACGGCCAGCATGGCCAACCCGCCGAGGCCGAGCACGGCATAGACGATGTCCTCCCAGATCAGCTCGCCCGGCGAGGTCGCCAACCGCAGTGTCCCCTGGTGATGAGCGGTTTCAGCCGCCGCCACGCGATCGATTGACGCCGGTGCCGGCTTCGGGTCGGCCTGCGGGCGTGGCCTCCGCTCAGCCCTCGAGGAAGCGGCCGGGATGAAGAGGATCGGATTGGCGCCGCTCGCTTTGGGAGAGGCGAAAGGGACCGCCGGAAGAATGAGAGTGGTGGCGCTCATAGTGTGGGCACGCTATTCACCGCGGAAGGAAACGGGTTGCCGAATGTGTTCATCACTCTCGTACCACAGGAATTGGCGCGGAAGGTAACAAGGGATCTCGCAGGACCGGTGACTTCTGGTTCACCGGTTGACCGACACCGCCCCCGCATCGATCTCCGCCAGGGGCGGTGCGCGCCAGAGGAACAGTTTCTCGAATCCACCTGGACCGGAAGTGATCCATGCCAGGGTGTTGCCGTCGGTCAGAAAAGCCAGATCATCTGCCCGGCCGCCTCTGAGCCGGCCCACTTCCTGGGGTTCGGAACCCGTCAGATCCCACAAGGTCACGGTGCCATCGACCCCGCCGGCAGCCAGCCGCCGACCATCCGGGGAGACGGAGAGGGCGCCGAAAGTTCTCAACTGCCCGCTCAGCGTGGCCCGGAGTTCGCCGGTGGCCGCGTCCCACAGCTTCAGTTTCCCGTCCGCACTGGTCGTGAATACCATGCGGCCGTCGGGGGCAAAGGTCAGGTTGCTGATGAGATACTTGTGTCCCCGTAACACCGCGGTTTTTCGCGGCTCCGGCAAGTACCAGAGCTCGGCGAGTGAGTTCCGATATCCGACCGCCAAATGGCGGGCATTTGGAGAAAAGGCCAGGGCGAACACATTCGGATAGTCGAGGTGAAGGGTGGTGACCCGGGTCGTCGCCACAACGTCCCATACTTCCACCGTCCGGTTGGTGCGGGCGAGGGCGAGCAGACGACCATCCGGCGAGAACTTCGAGCGGAGAACCGGCGGTCCGGGTCCCGCCAGCGGCCGGATGTCGAGGCTCGTGGGATCCCACAGCGAAACGGCCCAGGCCGTGGCCTCGACCGCCACAACTTTGGCAGCCGGAGCGATGGTCAGACACTGGAACTGACCGAAGAAGGGAAATGTCCCGCTCCGGGTTGATTCCAGGGAGGCCGTGTCGAAGAGGCTGAAGGTTCCGTTGGTGTAGATCGCCAGCATCCTCGATTCATCAGCGGACAGCCGGGCGAGGACGATTTCGTGGCCCGGATCGCGGAGCTCGTATTTCGGGCCTCGCGGGTGGGTGCCCCACACGCGGAGAGTTTCATCCTTGCTGCCGGTGACGAGATAGCGCCCATCGGGGGAGAAGGCGACCGACCAGATTTCATTCCGATGCCCTCGGAGCACGTCCGTTTCCTGCCAGGTGTCCGTCGCCCACACTCTCACGACCTGGTCGCCTCCGACCGAGGCCAGGGTGCGCCCGTCCGGCGAGAAGGCCAGCGAGGCGACGAACTCGGCATGATTGGTCAGCGAGACGAGAGGGCGCCCCTCAGGCATCTCCCAAATCCGGATCGTGCGATCCTCGGAGCCGGAGGCCAGCCTCCGGCCGTCCGGCGAAAACGCGAGGGCCAGCACTTTGTCGTTGTGGCCCCGCAGCTCAGACCTCTCCTGCCAGCCGTTCGATTCAGCCAGGGCGATGACGCCACCTCCTTTGTGGTAGGCGAGAGTCGTTCCGTCGGGAGAGAACACCAAGCCCACCGGCAGGTAGATCGGATGATCAATGGCCGGATGAATCACCTCCCGGCCCGTCTCCACCTCCCAGACCTTGACCGAGCTAAAGCTGGCCGCGGCCAAGCAGCGAGAGTCTGGAGACGCAGCCAGAGCGAGGATTGGCGGGACGCCGGGCAAGGTGCGAATCAGCCGCTGGCCGGGAAGGTCCCAAACGCTCACGACGCCCTCATAGCCGCCCTCGGCGAGCTGTTGGCCGGCACCCAAGAAGACCACCGCCCGCGCCCCTTCTTGATTGGTGAGCCGGGCGACGCATTGCCGCGAGTAAATGTCCCAGCACCGCAGGAACCCATCTTCGCAGGCCGACACCACCGTCTTGCCGTCCGGTGCGAAGGCGACGGAGGGAACCACATGGCCATGCGGACCCAACAGGAACAACTCGTCGCTGCGGGTGGCCTGCCAGAGGTAACGCCATTCCCAGCCGCGCAAGTCCACTAGGATTTGAGATTTGAAATCTGAGATTTGAGATTCTTGCCTGGGGCGATGGCGGGTGAGCAATTCCTCGGCGCGGCCCAGGTTGTTCTCCGCGAGCGCCTGAAAGGCCACGTTCATGTCGGCTACATAGGCGGCTCGCCGAGCCAGGAGTCCCTCCCCTTCGGCCCGGCGGGTTTGTTCCTCGGCGCGCCGGCGTTGCTGGGCTTCGGTGGCGGCCAGGCGCTCCGCGCGCTGCCATTGCCAGAGCACGCCCGCCAGCCCGACGCTGAAGACCAGCACGAGCGCCGCGATCAGCCCGGGGCGCACGGGTTGGCGTTCGCACCAACGCCATGTCTGGCCCGCGAGACCGATGGGCCGCGCCACTACTGGCTCGTGGCGCAGGAACCGGCCGAGGTCGTCGCCGAGGGCCTGCGCCGTGGCATAACGCCGCTCGGGCTCCTTCTCCAGACACTTGAGGCAGATCGTCTCCAGGTCCACCGGCACCGCCGGGTTGAGCCGGCGCAGGCTGACCGGTTCGACGTTCAGCACTTGGTGGATCGTGTCGGCCAGCGTCTCGCCGACGAACGGGGGACGGTCGGTGAGGAGATGGTAGAGCGTGGCGCCGAGGCCATAGACGTCACTCCGCCGGGAGATCTTGCCGCGCCCAGAGGCGGCCTGTTCCGGGGGCACGTAGCCGGGCGAGCCGACCACCTGGCCGCTGAGCGTCAGCTCGGATTGTCCCTCGAGCCGCTTGGCCAGCCCAAAGTCCGTCACGCGCGGCTGATCGGTGGCGCCAATCAGGACGTTCGACGACTTGAGATCGCGGTGGAGAATCCCGTGTTCATGCGCATAGTGGACCGCTCCGGCCAGGATCTGCAGATAACGGGACGCGACCTTGACCGGCAAGGCCTGATGCCGCACTCGATCGGCCAGGCTCTGCCCTTCCACGTAGTCCATCACCAGGTAGTGCTGGCCCTGGTGCACGCCCACCTCGTGGACCGCGACGATGTTCGGGTGCTGCAACGCGGCGGCGGCGGCGGCCTCGCCCCGGAAACGTTTCACGAACTCCGGGTTCGACAGCACGCCCGGCAACAACATCTTCACCGCCACCACGCGGCCCAGGCTGATTTGCCGGGCCCGGTGAACAACCCCCATGCCGCCGCGCCCGATCTCCTCGAGCAGTTCGAAGTCGCCGAAGGGCCGAGACAGGACGACGGGAGACTGCTGAAACGCGGAAGCGCTCCCGGAAGGACTCCCACCTCCGGCTGCGGGATCGCTTCGTGATGATCCCTCGCCGGGGCCGCCGGAAGGCGACGGCGGAGTCGAAAGGTTCAGCGTCGGGGACTCGACACGAGGCGGCTCCCGGCCCACGGCGCCCTGCAAGCCCAGTGCTAGGAGACACCGCGGGCACAGGGGGTCCGGAGCTCCAGGGGAGAGCTCCGCTCCACATTCGGTGCAGCGCGATGCGGTCGGCAGGGCGGCGGTCATTTTACGTTTACCACAGGAAAAAGCGCCCGAGGTAACCGGGCGTTTGCCGCTACCGGGCGGCGATGGCGATCAAGTGCCGGATTTCGTCCTCCACTTCGGCCGGGTCGGCGACGGTGTGGGCGATCTCGGCCCGCAGCAGTTCGCCATAGCGTCTGCGGAAGCGAAGCACGGCCATCTTCACCGCCGCTTCGGTCATCCCCGACTGCGCTCCCAGAGCGGCATACGGGATCGAACCCTCGGCGCCGGTCAGGCAGGGCTGAAGCCTTTGGAACAGCTCGCCTCTGCCCGTGGCCGCGGCCTCGGTGCGCAGTTGGTCCAGGACGCGTTCGAGAAGGGTGGCGGCCCACTGCCGATCATAGAGGAACTCCGGCGTTTCGAGGCTCGCGGGTTCCATGCGATAGCGCGCTTCCGGCTCCAGAGCGTCGAGCGAGAGACCGGTCTGGCCGCCTCCGCGTTTCCGGGCGGACTGGCGTTCCCATTCGTTAACGAGGAAATGGTTCAGAGCGGTCAGCAGAAAGGAGCGGAAGCGCCCGGCGCCCGGTTGGCGGCCGCGGAACGCGTGACGTTCCAGCAGCCGGGCGAAGAATCCCTGGGTCAGGTCTTGCGCGTCTTCAGGCGAGTCCCCGTCCGGCAGACAGGCGCCTTCAGGCGACGGGGCGTCCGCCAGGACAACCGCGTGGGAAGGTTCCGGCGTCGAACCGGCTAAAGCCGGGACTCCGAACGGAGCAGGTCCGATTGGATGCCTCCGGGTGGTGACCGAGGACCGGCCCACGGGACGCTCGGGATTCCGACACCCGAGCCGGCTAAAACCGGGACTCCGAAGCGCCACGGGTCATCGTCCGCTCCTCGGGACACGGGACCGATCGACTGCCTCGACAAATGGGTCGGGGTCCGCTATCAGCAGGGAAGGCAAACTCATGAACCTCCCCCGAGGCGAAGCCACGCGGGTCGTCGCCGTTCTCCTGAGCGGCTGTGCAGGAATGGGGTGGACGCACGCCGAGGCGGATTCACACCCCACGGTTGAGCTGGCCACGCCGGGCGCCCCGCCGGCCTGGGCATTCTGGCAACGCCAACTGCTGGACCAGCTTTACCCGGCCGCGCGGGAGTTCGTCCTCACTTACACGCGCCCGGACGGCACGCTGATCTGGCGCGATCACTGGCCGGGCATGGATGGCTCGGATGACGGCTACGAGAGTTTCTACAACTTCGCGCTGTATTACGCCCTGGGCGGTTCCGAGGAAATGCTGCCCCTGGCGCACAAGTTGTGGGACGCCGTCACCCGCCAATTCACGCGCTACGGCCAGGTGCACCGGGAATTCGATGGCTACTATGACTGGATGCATCACGGCGAGGGTTACGTCAGCTTCTACTTTTTTGGCCTGGCGGACCCGACCGATCGCACCTGGCGGCGACGGGCGGTTCGTTTCGCCGGGCTCTATTTGAACGAGGATCCGCGGGCGCCGAATTACGATCCCCAACTCAAGCTGATCCGTTCACCGATCACCGGCAGCCGCGGACCGCGATTCGTGAACACCGCCGAGGACTGGGTCACGCATCGCCCGGTGCTGGCCGGTTACCCGTTGCCGTATGACGACGTGCCCAACGTGCCGGATAGCGGGGCGTGGACGAACGACGCGCAGTTCCCGTTCCTGCTCGAGGCGATGAACCGGCGCATGATGCGCGGCGACGTGCCGTTGAACCTGACCGCCACGAGCCTGATCTTGAACGCCTACCTGGTCACGGGGGACGCCAAGTACCGGCGCTGGATTGAGGAATACACCGGGGCGTGGATCGACCGGGCTCGCCTGAACAACGGCATTCTCCCGGACAACGTGGGGCTCTCAGGCCGGATCGGCGAGTGTCTGGACGGGAAGTGGTGGGGCGGTTACTACGGTTGGCGCTGGCCGCATGGATTGTTCAACCAGGTGGAAGCAACGCTGATCGGCGCAGCCAATGCCTGCCTGGTTTCTCACGACCCCCGGTACCTCGAATTGCCCCGGTCGGTCATTCGGTTGGTGCAGGACCAGGGCCGGCGTGAAAACGGCCGATTTCTCGTGCCCCACCGGCATGGCGACAACGGTTGGTATGACTACCGGCCATTCAATCCCAGCTATCTGATCCATCTCTGGTACGTGTCGCAAGACCCCGCGGACTACGCGCGGATCGGCCAGATGGCGGACACCTCGCGGTGGGGTCGTTTGGCGTATCACAAAGGGAAGGGCGACTACGGACATGAAGGGCCGTGGCTGCGCTTCCTCGAAGGGCAATACCCGGATTACCCCGGGCACATTCTCGAGGCAACCTATGGTGAGGCGCTGCGGCGGCTCGGCTTGGCGAGAACGGATTCGAGCCGCCCCGCCGATCGCAACGTTCATCACTGGCAGGAACGGAATCCCGTCGTCCTGGAGGGCCTGGTGCAGACCCTGCTGGGCGGCCCGAACCACATTTACCACGGCGGCCTGCTCCACGTTCGCCTGCGCTACTATGACGCCTTGCGCCAGCGTCCCGGGGTGCCACCGCAGGTCGCGGCGCTGGTGGATCGGTTGTCTCACGAAAGCGTCAGCGTGCAGTTGGTGAACTTGCATCCGACCGAGGATCGCGAGTTGATCCTCCAGGCGGGTGCGTTCGGCGAGCACGAGTTCACGAGCGTGAAGGACCGTGGCGGCGTACGTCCGCTCGCAACCAAATGGCTACGCGTGATCCTCAAGCCCGGCGCGGTCGGACGACTCGAGCTCGGCATGAAACGCTACGTGAATCCCCCAAGCTACGCGAGCCCTTGGCCCGCACGATAGCTGAGCGACACGCGTTCTGGCCTCGATTCCTTCCCACGCCACGTTCCAGTGCAACGTGGCAGAGACAACGTTGCGGGTTTCACCGGCCAAACAGATCCAGTT
>Ga0315288_10003682_pt1 | contig 19575 bp, 29 predicted proteins | sample YL17G11_20_MG_FD_203454 | JGI IMG/M metagenome (GOLD analysis project Ga0315288, IMG submission 203454) | Sediment microbial communities from Yellowstone Lake, YNP, Wyoming, USA - YL17G11_20 | ecosystem: Environmental > Aquatic > Freshwater > Lake > Sediment | place: USA: Wyoming | collected... | reverse complement strand
TTTGGTCACTCACAACCCAGACAACAACACCACCCTGTTTTATTATTCTGAAAATAGACTGAGCAATTTTCTCAAAATTGAAATGCGCAATACCCGTATCAATATAGTCTCTGAGATTATCATACGGTGGACTTGTTACAATAAGGTCAACAAACCCTGTTGGCATTTTCTCCATCGTCAATAAACAATTCTCATTATAGATTTTATCAATTTCCATTTTGCTTCCTAACCTTTGCTATTTTTTGTTTTTTCGTTTCAGGTTCGGGTTCGGGTTCGATACCGAATAGTTTCTTTTCCCAATCCGTTTCTGTCAACCACTCCCCTTCAATACCTTTATAGCTGCTCATGACCGCACATACTCTTTGTTGCGTCAAATTGTTTTCAGACCTCAATATCACGTTATTATCGCTTGTAAACTCGATAAAAGCAACTGCATCTCTCTTTGAACTTCCACAGGTTTCTTGCACGGTTTCAAGCAATGTTAGCAGACGACGAATATTTAAGACAACCTTAGTTCCTTCTTTTCTTCTAAAGGCATTCTCGAAAACTGCTTTATAATTCACATACCTGCTTGGGCAAAGTTTACCCTGCATTGAAGAGCGCCTCTTGCCGTCTGTAAAGTTAAAGTTTGCATTTCCTCCATAATTATTAAAATCGCAGTGTTCTAATATTCCCTGAAATTGATTGTCTTTGATAACATGCTTCAAAACATCTTTTATCGTTTCAACCGGTATCGTACTTTCTCCTATCATTTTACTTTCTTCAAGTGGATACTTTTCTTTCCGTGTTTTGCAAACCGGTGAGACTGCAATTATGCTTTGACCATTTGTCGCAATAGTTGCACCATCTTCTGTAATATGAACATTTGCAAGCACGGGTATGTCTTTGTCAACCTTTGTAGTATTCGCAATAAGAAAATTGTGTCTTGATAATATCATAAATCTACCTCATTATCCTTTCATGAGCTCTCACAAACTCGGTGACAAACCCCTCAAATTTAATCAACTCCCTCATACCCTCTCTAAAATCAAAAAGGGAAACCGGCTTTGACTCGTACCTAATTTTATTTACTTGAGTCTGTTTTAACTTGCAATTCTCGATTGCTAACTTAAAATGGTTAACAAGAAAAAATTCCATTGTATCAATAAATTTTATATTTCCGCCAATTGTCAATTCTTTTCGCACTCCGTTGTATTTCACCGCAATACACGGGCCGTTGAAATCGGAGGAAATCACGGTGTATTTAAAATTCAAAATCTTCTCCTTAAAAAGTGAAAACTTACTCTCACCTTTTAAAATACACTAAAATCGTACAAAATACAAGATATTTTTTTATTTTTTTGCATTTTTCTGCACACTTCATATACGCCTTTTAACATTTCGCAGCAAGAACGCACTACTCGTAAACCCCTACGCACACCTTTTTCTCTTTTTCTTTTTTTCTCTTTTTTTTATATTTTTTATTCTTAGTTTACCTTCTTGTAAAGTAAACTATCTTAACTTATTATTATATATATATATATATTCTTATTATGTCAATTTATACTTATTCAATATAAAGAGGACCTACGTACCCCTTCGACTAATGCGTTTTTACTACGTTTTTATGTACATTATTATTATTATTTGTTCATTTTAACGCCATAAAAAAATAAGAACATACTTCTATCGATCAAAAATATTTTCTTGTCGAAGAGCAAAATCAATTTTTTGTTCAATATTTGTATCGTTTTTAATTTGTTTTTTTATCTTTCTTGAACAGTTTCTCTTCCTCATCTCGCATTCTACGGAGAACAAAGGCACGATTTTTTTCATTATAATGACTTAATTTGTGCTTCTTAAACGCCTTATTTGTAAAATTTCTAAAACAAATTATACAAAAACCCATATTAAATATCTCCATAAATATATTCATAAATAGAATCAACAACTTTATATAAACGATTCTCCTCCGACATTGTTGTGTAAAAATTGTCAAGATACCACAAAATAAAACCAACAATTCTTTTCATAATGAATTTCACAATATTGTCTCCTTCCGCGTCTTATTTACTTCCTCGAAGATAGGACACAAGTTCTACTTCCTCTAATTTCGCTAAATCCTTCAAATATTCAGGAATAACTATGGCATTAAATCTAAAAACCGTGCCTTTTAATGAATTTTCTTTGTACACTCTTGTAAGCTTTTTGCTAACACCCTCCTCAAATTGAAAATGACGCCTAAACCTCTCATTAGAAACCACTTTTACATAAACATAACATCTTTCGTCAATTTCAGAAAGCACCCTCACTCTTATCTTATTCAGATAATCGTAAGTACGGCTTCCCGAACAGTTTTTTAGATTATAGAGCTTAACTTTTGTCTTTCTAATCTTCATAATTTTTCCAATCTCCATAATTTTATATTTGCGAATACTGCTTACTACTCAATGTCTCTAAATCTCCAAAAACTTCCGGTAAACGATCCGCAAATTCCGACAAAAGTGGAACAGTAATTTCCAGCATTTGAGGGTGAGGTTTTCCAGTGAGCCCCAAAGCTCGCAATTTGAAAAAGTGCCGCCATTGTCTTAAATTCTGAGTAATCACGATTTCCGTTTTAAGAGAATTCGGCAGAACAGAACGCGCCTCTTGTGGTGTTGCTCCTCTTTCTATCAAATGAAAATAAGCACTCTCCGACTCAATACAGACATCAACCCAAATATCATAATCAACCGAATCTTTTTCAAAGAAAAACGGAGCGATATATTCAATCGAACCCTTCTTTGAATAGTCACAATACCTTGTTGACTCTTGCGAAAAAGAAGCGATTCGGTGTCTCACAAGTTCATGAGATACACCTCTATCGCAAACGATCTTTACGGAAATACTCTCATGTTCAAGCACGGACTCGTGTCCACTGGAAATGAGAGACTTAACAAAATGTTTTGCCGATGTCACATTAAGTGCGGATTTTGACTTGTAGCAAGTCCTACCCGCTCTTTCAATATTCACTAACATTTTCTCCGCGTTAATACGTGTTAGAACCTCAAACGAGGGCTTAATGACTATCATTTTCCACACTCCTTTTTAAAATTAGTTATAGATTTTCTTTTATTCTGCAATTCAATGGCGTACTCTGCTGCTCGCAGGATTCCCATCGACAAATTTATTGCATCATGAGGCGACAATGTACCGTCTACATATATACCAATTCCAACAGGCTCATCAACAGGCAGTTTATAAATCCTAACTATTGATCTCCTATTCACAACTGGGTATATTATCATAACCGCTTCGGTTTCTATACTATCCATACAATCTCCTTTGTAAGCTGTAATTATTGAACCAACAAAATTGGTAATTAATTGCTTAATACTCATCACCGAAATCCTCCTGAATTATTTTTCCAAATTTTAGAACGCTTTACAATTCGCTTAAAGCGAAATAACTCGACATACATAACCTCTATTTGTCAATTCGTTAAACAGGGTTTGTACCATCTCCTCATTTTCACAAGTAACAGCCAGCTCCATAATATGTTTCGCCTGCTGCTCTTTCTTTATTATTAACAGTTTATTTAAACACTTATCAGTCAATCCGGACGCGGAGGCGTTTTCTTTACTGTCGAGAGAGTAATTTTTTATCAATACTCTCAATATGTCGTCATCCCAGTCGGAATAGTCATTTGCCTTGTTATCAGATATTTCGTAAGTGATTGCTTCCGTTTCCTCGAAATCGCTTTCAGCGATAGGAATGAATTTCATTCCTAAAATTCGTGCTGACTTATATACAGTATTCCCGGCACGAATAATTCTATTTTGGTCAACGACAATCGGTTTTCTGAAGCCGTTTTTCTGAATGAGCTTTGCGACCTCTTTCGCCGCCTCATCATTTTTTCTGGGGTTGCTTGGGTCGAGTTTTATGCTAAACATCGGTACACAAAACTTTTTTAGCTTCTCTGGAATGAAAGCATAGTCTCCGGTTTTTGAGAAAGTTTTTACTTTCACATCAGTGTCTTGCTCTTTCTTAACTATTTTGATTTTCTTGATAGACATTACATCTACTCCTTATTTGTAAAGTTGATTGATAAAGTTGTTTATATTTTCTAAATCATTTTCAACATATCTTCTATTCTCTAATTGTAAAGTACATTCTTTTGGAAATATTCTTACTTTTCCTCTTATTGGACAAAGTATATCAATCCTCTTCTCCGTATTCTCTTTGTGATAAGTAAAAACTTTCGCAAACTCGATTTCTTTATCAATACCACCAAGATTGAACATAAGACAATCCGTTTTTGTAAAGACGGTAATCATAAAAATTTCCTTGCACTTTCGAAAGAGATATAACTTATCTCTTCATTCTTTCGGTTTTTCAACTGCTTTGTAAGTCTTTTCCCCTTATAAGACAAGTAAGGAATAGAACCATGTAACCGAGAAATATTTATTCCGTCAATTTGTATTATCAATGAACCGTCTCCGAAGGTAATAATCTCCCCGTCTATAAACTTTCTTCGACTGTGTGCGAATTCACGAATTAATTTTCTTTTTTCATTTTGTGCGGTTTCCTCAATAACTCTCTCTTTTTCGTAAAACTCTTCGTCTGTCATTGACATATTAATTATCTTTCTCTTGAAAATTATCTTCCAATTCGTTTTCGTCGTCCGTATTTTTATATATTGCTGATTTATTCAAAAGTTCTACGAATAGTGGACTTAGTTTCCATTCTACTTTCATTGGAGATATTTTAGTTTTTGTTAATATTGACAATAAGGACATATTTTCACATATTCTTTCGCACGACTGCCTGGGTAACTTAGCGAATGAACAAATCTGATCAACTGAGAATACCTTTTCATATCCCGATCCCGAATTATACATCCCGGAAACTATATTCTCTATTTTACTCGGAACCGTTCCTCGAGCAATCGTTTTGATCGTTAATAGTTCTCTCTCAGTAGCTTTTGTCAATCGCTTAAACATACAAATACCCTTTAATATCTTTATATACTGTTTGGACAAACGTGTTCCCATCTCTATAAAGGGTCTATGTGTGATCTCTTTTGTAAATTTATCCCTGAGTATTGTTCCTCGCATAAGTGAGGTACATATAGCAAGATGCAATATTCTATCATATATTGTTTTATCAATCTCAATATCCGGATTAAAATTGTAATCAAGACAAATATTTGCAACCAAGCGCAACTGGTTACGCATATCATTTTCTAATGTAATATTCTCCGTTGCTTTTCGTAGATATTCAAGGTGTTTCTCAAGAGTATCAGGTAATGTTAAAGAGTATCGCAAAAACCTTTCACCCAGCGCGCTCTCTCCGTCCAAATATGCCTCAATAGCTGGTGTTACCCCGGCAATAATACCAAATTTCGAAATATAATGACGACGAACACCATGGCCAAAAATTTTGGTTATTTCTCCATCATAAGCATCACGCAATATACCGAATATTTCCTCTTTTGCTTGTATGTTCATTGAAAAAATTGTCGTAAAGTCCTTGACACATAAGACTCGATTATTCAATCTCGGAATTAATGACGGGTCTGTTCCGCCTACATTTGCACCACTCACCAATGAATGAGGCGTCAATGTGCTTATCGCTTCAACTTCACCGAAAGAGGAAATACTTTGTAAAAGTTCGCTTTTTGTCATGCCTGACGGCGCAACAAGGAAAAGCCATATCGGATCCCCAGAAAGTCTATTGGCTATAATAGTTCCAAAAATTATGTCAAGCAGATCACTATCTGGCAAGTGTAAATGGTTTCTGTACGCTTTGTAAATCTCTTTACAATCAACGCCTGCTCCGGTATAATTTGTGCCGGCCTCTTTCCGCTTGCTGGAGGAAGATTTACTTCCTACATTTTCCCTTTCGTTTAATCCCTTGGGCTCGTCTCTTAATAGGTCAATGATTGACTGAATAAATTCGGAAGGATTTTTTATCTCATTCCATAAGTCCCTTATGTCAAATCCCTCTTTTCTACTTTCTTCCCAGTGAATAAATTTTATATCTTTACACTCTGAAAGGTTTTTGTATACCTTTATCGCTCCGTCAATTCCTGCCTTATCGTTATCGTAAAGAACACGAACAATCTTCCCGCGTAAAAGTTCGGACCACTCCGCTTTAAAAGTGTTCGCGCCAGGAACAGAGATCGGAATATCGTTATGCTCGATTGATAATTGAGAAAGAGCGTCAAACATTGCCATACCGTCCCACTCACCTTCACATAACCATATAGTGCCCTTACAGTTTGCGATTTCTTGCCAATTTAAAAGGCCAGTTTTGCAGGTTGGAGTTGACCATAATTTTTTCTGTCGATAATATCGAAGATCAAAAACTTCCCTTCCGTCAAGTTTAAAAATCGGCACAACATACTGAGCGGTTATCTCATTGTAGCCAACTTTAAAATGTTTTAACGTTGATAAAGATATTCCTCTACTTTTACTCAGATCAATGGCTATTTTTCCCCTGAATTGTACGGAACAATGTTCCGTCATTTGATTTAAAAACGATTGAAATCCACCGCTTCTTCCGCATACTTTACAGTCCCAAGCTTTACTTTCGATACTGACATACATTTTATTTTCTTTCGCGCAAAACGGGCAAAGTCCCCATATTTGAGTATCGTTTAAATCTTTGGGTATGAATCCGTGCTTCACATAGGCTTTACAGGACGAATGACTACTCAATGATTCTTTGCTCTCGGCTCGCATTTATCAATACCTTTCTTGAAAGTAAAATTTGAAGTTCCGCAAGTTCTCTTCGTGTAAAGTAAGAATTTTTGCGGTTAGTACTTAGACCTGCAAGTCTTTTAACTGAAAGAGCAATATCACCCCTTGAAGGTTTTTTTGTTCTTCTCTTTCTTCTTTGTTTTTCGGTCATTTTTTACTCCCAAGGTAATTTTTCATTTAGTTCATTTTTGTCAATAAAAGTCATTCGTGACATCAAATCTTCATATTCTCTTCGATAATATATATATGCTTCATTATCAAGCAAGAACATTTTTTTTTCTTCAGTTAACCAATTTACATAACGCGGATCTTGCTCTATTGCTTCACGAATCGTACGTCCTTTAAATTGCCCAAAAGTAATAATTGAATGAAGAGAGAGCACACTCTTTAGTTGTATTCTCACTTTCAACTTATTACGTATCAATGAAGAATTTTCGTTTTTAGTTTTATTCCCACCAATTTTATTGATCTTCATAGGTCATAAATCTTTCTAAAATAATCCCACGCAGCATTTATTTTTACAGTCATTTCCGTAGCTATTTGTTTTAGTAATTCCCCTCTATCAGCAACTTTATCAGGATGATACTCAAGCATTAATTTAAAATACTGCTTTTTTATTTTCTCCTTTGTAACCACTCCGTTTTCTATTACCTCGTGTAAACGAAGTATTTTACCATACTTTTGTTTTTCTGGGAGGTTATCCCATTGACAAGTAGGGGAAACTATTTTCTCCACAACTTCCGCTTTTTGTCGTCCATTGAACACTCCACTAAACGCATCGTTAAAATAACTATAAGAATATCGATGACGTCTTTCTCTTTCCCTTTCTCTTTCCGATCTTTTTCTTGACTCGTCTCTTTCCAATCTTTCTCTATCGCGGCGCTGTTTTTCTCTTTTGTCTCTTTCCTCGTTCTCTTTTCGTGCTCTGTCAAATTCCACTTGTGTTTCGTCTCGCAAAGTTTGTACGAAAAAATCGAATGACTCTTTGTCGAGTTTTAATATTTTATTTTCAAGTGCCCACTGAATGTAAGTACTGTCTTTCCTTATTACCTCTCTTATTGAACAATCTTGCGATTTATATTTTCCAAAGTTAATTCGTTCGTCAAGTGAATAAACTTTCTCAAAATTCATAGAATGTAGTCTATCTTTTATATTAGTTTTTCGCTCTTTCGTACTTTGTTTATTATCCTCTCGCTTTCGTTTGTTAATTTTGCGCTCCATTTTTTCTCCTCAAAAGTAAACGGTTTTGCTGAGTTCCAGTCGGTAGTTGTGCATTTATGTTCGACCCTCAAGGGTACTTTAATTTCAGGCATATCAGTCATAATCTTTGAAACTTCCGTCAATATTTCATCTTGATATTTGAGAAGTTTGCGGCTCATTGTGTGAATTATTTCATCATGTATTGACAAAATTATTCTCATTCTTCCGTTCAATTCTTTTTTGTAAAACTTTGCAAGTTGAACCTGTGCTCTTTTCAGAATACCGGCTGCCGTGCCTTGAATCTTATAATTTGATCCAATATATGCTTTATCCCTTGGTATATAAAGAATTCTTCCGAAGGCTGTTTCTATAAAACCATTTTTTAGAACTTCCGCGACTACCTCTTTCGTAAATTTGTTTATTTTGGGGAAACGTCTCCGGTAATTTGCATCTCCTATTCTTATTTCGTCAACCTGTTTTGCCAAGGTGAGTGCAACTTTTTCAACTCCTCCCCCGTAAGCTATGCAAAAACCAGTATTTTTATAGGCACTTCTGATAATCTTAAATTTTTTCGGATCTTTTTCTTTTAATTTTTTTGCATTTTCCACACCCTGAGCGTAGACTTTATCTTGACGTAAGAAAAATATTTCCGGCATCAAAAAACATTCTGCGGTTAGATGGTGTAAATCTGCGTCAGGGTTCGCAATTAGTAAATCAATCATTTCGTCCTCACCGGTTGCCTCAACAATCAAACGAAGTTCTATTCCGCTATAATCAGAAAGAAACATTATTTCCTTTAACGGAGCACGAAAACATTTTCTTAGTGGTACCGGAAAAGGATTCTTTTCGACCGCTTCTTTCGACACATTATGCAGGTTTGGATTATTAGAACTTTGCCGACCAGTTCGCGCAAAATTAGTATTGATATTTGTATGAATTATTCCGTTTACATCCGACAATTTAGTATACGATTTTATTGTTGACAACCCTTTTGTGTACGAGCGCTGTTTTAAAATTAAATCGAAAATTGGATGATTGAAGTGATTCTTTAAGGCTATTATTACATCTTTATCCGTGGAAGGCTCGTTCTTATCCGTCAACGATAGAACAGGAAAATTATACTTCTTGTAAAATAATCTCTTCACTACATCGTCCGAGTTTAGATTAACATATTCCCCCAGAAGATCAAATGTTTCATTGCTCACTTTCTCGATTTCATAATTCAGCCATTCGGAAATCTCTTCTGTATTTTGAACATCAACATTAATTCCAAATTTCTCCATTTGTTGTGTTACTTTTATCAATTCGATTTCATTCAAATAGTCAAGGTACATCTTTCCGTTTTCGAGTAAACGCGGCATCATTGAATGGAATAAAAGCAGTGGTCTTTCTGCGTCTGATAATTGATAAACAAACATCAAAAATTTAGGAATAAGATTGTATTTTTTTTCATTCGCTTTTGCTGATTTTTCAACTGCTCCGTCAATATCATAATAACTCATTTCCCCCTGTGCTTTACAGACAATACATTCTCCATTTGAAACTCTTCCCATTCTCGGAACAAAAACTTCAAAATTATCCGCGCACGAGTCGCAAACGGCCACTTTATATCCGTTGTAAATCTTGCATAAATAATCCAAAGCATGAGACGGACAAATATTGTTGATAATCTGCGATATTATCATTGTGTCATGAATGATGGAATTTTCAGGCACTTCTATCCCTCCTACGTCAAGAAACATCAATTCAAATTTTGCGTTATGAATGACTTTCTTTTTCGATGTATCTTTCCAAAAACTTTTTAACAGTTTTATGTTTTCTAATTTTTTTGCGTACTCTTCCATTTCATCAATTCGATAGACAGAAAGGTTTGAATCTACAATTTCCAAATTCTCTTTCACAGTCTCTCCGATGCAATACGCAAAAATTTCGTTCCCGTGATAGGCGGATAATCCCGTTGTCTCAACGTCAAAAGAGTAAATATTTTCGTATATATCGCTTAAATTTTTCATTAACAAAAATTTCTTATTTTTGGGTACAAACAATAGAGCAGTGAGATAGTGATAATCACTGCTCCATACAAATCGCTGACACAAGAAAAAACTATTTTTTCACTTTTTTGGACTTAGCTTTGCGCTTGATTGCCCCATCGACTCCGGCTTTCTCGAAAAGAGCGATTTCCTCGGCACTCATTTCCTCTTCCGGAAATTCATACTCCATAATCCGCTCTTTAAGGATTTCCAGAGTATCATCTTTTTCCGTGACTATATCCTGGCTTTTGCAAAACTGCCGAAGGGCTTCCTTTGTACTCTCTTCCTCTTTGTCAACCGCAGGACCTTCTTTCTTTGCCTCGGCTTTTGGAGCCGCTTTCGGCTCTTCCTGCTTTGTCTCCGCTTTCGGTTCGTTTTTCTTTGATTGCTCTTTTCCAGCGGAAGCGGATTCAATTATCTCCTGAACCGAAAGATTAATGAAATCGCCGGAATGTTTCACGATTGCTTTACAAGTGAAAGCCTCATTTGCAATCGCTTCAACAACATCTTCCAACTCCTCCGGATTTTCGTCGGGGAATTCATATCCGCACTGATCAATCCATTGACGGACGAAAGCCATTCCCATCGGAGATTCAAGATTCATGTAATCACGAACAACGTGACCTTGCCATGTTCCTTCCGTTACAATATGTTCCCGGAGAATCATAAGTTTTCCGGAAGATTTCGTCTCGACGATCTTCGCGCTCTGCAATCTTACGACATAAGTTCCGGCGTCGATCTTGACGCCTGCAAACATTGAATCGTAGGTATTTTTTGACTCGTTAATAGTCGTTCTCATGCTCGAAAGACGCTCTGCGAACTTGCTTTTACCTGTTGACATAAAAATGTCTCCTTTTGTAAATGTTAAAAAATACTATAAAAATTGTTATTAATAAATAAAAACTTACTTACTTACTTACTTACTCACTTTCCTTTTTAACTTTCTTTTTTTTTAGATGTTCGCCAACTTTTGGTTCAACGGCATCTTTATACGTCTCCCTTTGCTGATTGTTAAACGCTTGCATTAAATTTTCATAAGCCTCCTCCTTACTCTTACCCATTGGTACTTTAAAAACTGTTTCCCCTTCTGTTGTCAAGAAGTGACCTTCCATTCTGTGACCAGCAGTGATATATTCATCGCCTTGAATTTGTAAGAACCTTTCATCCCTAACATAATGATAATAAAAGACATTGTATAGTTCCCCCGTTATCAATCTTGACGCCTGATTTGTCAAATCTGGTGACATTTTCAAAAACTTTCGTCCACTCCGTGTTTCGATCTCTTTTTCCAATTCATGACAAGTCACCATCATAGCATATTTACTTGTAAGCAATTGACGGATAGGTGAACAAAACTCAAGATACACTTTATTCCAACTATCACCATGATCGTTTTGTCGTCCTGGGTGTTCAAAACCAAATTTCTTACAGGCATAGGCTAACGCCATGTCATAAGCATTTCTCGCATTGTCAATCCAACAAGCTTGAAAATTGTGTTTACCTGCGATAAAATCTGGAATTACGTCCAGAAAATCCTGCCATTCGGTTATCTCACTCATATAGAGCGAGTAACTTCGATTTTCCTCGAACATAAAAGCGTAAATATTGGAATCCTTTTTCTCGCTTCCATACATTGACACAAGAGAAGTTTTTCCGATTTTTCGCTCACCATAAATTACTTGCGGATATGCAAATAAATCTACGGAGGGTTTATGCTTAATAAAAGACAAAGACTTTTTTTCTTTTCCAGCGTTCACAGTCTTTGTATATGTTTTCTCGCTTGTCGGTTCACTGGAAGAGAAACCGCTTTCCTGATTGACTTTCAATTTTTTAACAACAGACATAAAATGATTCCTATTTCGTAAATTGTTAATAGTTTATTGATTTTAATTCGGTGAACACTTTGTTACCGATTGCGTAACCTTCAAAACTGTTACTCATGCAAGCGTCAAGATACTCACAAGCAAAAAGAGACTCACAATTCCCGGTATTCTCGAAAATTTGTTGCTCTCCTTTACAGCAATTCTCCATTTCTCCCAAGATAGCTGAAAATCTACTTACCGCACGTTCTTTGTCGTTTTCAGTATATGGTATTTCATATCGCATAAAGTAAAAGTCTTTTCTTTCCTTTATGTCAATTTTCAGTCTCTCACAAAAAGCTTTTAAAGTTTCCGTTTTTCCCAGTTTCAGCTGTGGGGAGCGTACTATGTTGTAAAGTACTCCATGTATTTTCTCTTTGTAAAACTGTTCGGAAGCCAAAGCATAGACAAGATTCTGCGTATCAAAGGATAGTTTTTTCATTAGATTATCCTCGGAAATTCTTCCCTTTGTTTTATGTTCCATATTCCAAACATATCCGACCGGATCTTTATATCGTCCATCAATCTTACAATGTAATTTGTATCCAAGTATTTCCGCGGTTATTTCCTGCTCAACACCACTAAATTTCTTATCAACAAAATCAGATTGATAGAACAGAAAATACTCTTCCGACATAACTTGACAAACTGCAATATCTTTTTCCAGCTTCTGCAAATCAAGACGTTGAAGAGTCTCTTTGTTTTCTTCAACGTATTCTTCGATAAAAACTTTAATCATCGCAGAATTAGGAATTTTTCCATTGCTGTATACTTTGTCAAGCACATAATGAAAAAGACTTCCGAAATTAGTTCTCTCTGTTGTTCCGTAGCTTCTCACTTTGTTGAGTGAATAAACCCATGCTTTGCGGCAAGACAAAAACTTCAGCATCAGAGATTGTGACGTACCGACACGAATTATCGAATAGCCGTCGGGAATCCCGATTGATTCTGGGAGAAAAACTTTATCAGATTTTTTTTTCTTTTGTATCGACATTTTTCCTCATTTGTTAATGTTTCGCACAACGTTTGCTATCGCGCCTTCACTGGTGCGCGGATTGAAAACATCACAATAGACTCCGATCCCCCTATGTCAACGTAAAAGCCACATCGAAATCCATGTAATAAACGCTACTGTTGCACAGGTCCATCCACATCCTGGTATAGCTCCAACTATTGCGCCGTGCCACCAAACCACAACAGCGTGTTTCCCGAAATAAACGAGCCATGAATTTACTGCATAGGGCAATGTCAACGTACCTACCACCGATCCTATGAAGACAAGACATATTAGTTTAACAATGTTACGCACAAAAAACCTCCTACTCAAAAATTGATTAAATAATTTTTTGTACTATTATCCATTAGGTGTTTTGAAGAAAACATCCTCCTTTGGTAAATGTCTAAGCACAACACTTCCTGAAAAATAGTCAATATTTATCACCTTGAATACGTGACCATCGACGGCAATTCGATTTCCTTTTTTCATTACTTTTCTTAAATCACCTTTTTTTACAGGAACAGCATTTTCCCCTTTTGTCATTTGACTTAAATCCATTTTTTACTCCTTAATTGTTGAGATTATATCGTTCAATCTCATGACGTTATCAAAAAAAACTGCCGAATTAACTCCACCATTTCTAAGAATATACGAAGGGTGTTGAATACTTTTTCCTGTTCTGAATTCCTTTTTGTAAGCACTCTCCGCAATCTTACCAATGAATATAATCTGACTTGGTTTCAACGATTTTATAACCGTCATGACATTTGCGGAACAGTTTAAAATCTCTTCTTTTGTCGGTTCTCTGTTGTCTCCATAATTTTCATTAGTCGGACGGCAAAATATGGTATTAGTTATAAAATATGTCGGTTCGATAAATTCAGGATTCTCTTCTCTTATTTTGTCAATTGTTCTTTTTATCAATAAGTTTAAAAGTTTTCCGGACGCTCCGACAAACGGATAACCTAATAAGTCCTCACTTCTCCCAGGCGCTTCACCAATAAAAACGATTTCTATGTACTTATCGAATTTGAAAGACATTTCTGCTTTCTCATTTATGAGATTAGAACGTCCGATAACCACCGATTTTCTATATCGACAAATAGAGCACTTTTTACAATTTCTTATTTTGTCAATAGATAAATCGGATATACCATAGAATCTTTTTATCTTAGAAATCATTTCACAATTCCTTCAATGTGAATTTTTCTAATCGGTTTAATGACTTCACAAAATGCTATATATTGCTGTACTCGTTGATACACTGCACGATTGAAAGTGAAAATTTTCAGTATCTTCTTACCGTGAATGGGGCAAGTTTGGAACTCTTTTGTTTCTTCGCATCCGCATTTGTAAAGTATCTTTCTTACTTGCATAATGCTTCCTTTAAAGAAGTTTTTTACTATTTTCACAATTGACATAAGAGCAGCTATATCCAGCTCCGCCACTTTTCTGTCTTAAATGATTCCCGCAAAGTTTACATCTATCTTCGATAATGTGCCATTGACCGGTTGATACGTTTTCACTTTCTTCTATAAGTTGTAAAGCTATGAAAGTCCAGAAATTGACAAAACGAAACTTATTAGCTTTCTTAATTCTAGCCTTACAATATGCTAAAATTTTTACTGAATTATCTCGGGTAGATAATACTTTAACTATTTTTACTTTATGAATCTTTTTAATTTTGTTAATCATTTTACACCTAAATACCATAGCTCGGTTTGTGAAAGACCTATAGCAACTGCATCAGTTACATGACTACTTGAGTAAGTCAGCCCGTTTATCAACCGCACTCTTTCGGCGGTTGCCTCTTTTGTCAAGTTTCCTTTCCATTCTTGTGCTATTAGGATTTTAATATCTTTCACCAAATTAGCACTTAAAATAGAATGATATATTCCGACAACATAAGAAAGTACCGAGAGATACCCTTGTGATGATGACATTTTAGATAGTAGAGAATTTTCTCTATAGTCAACGCCCTCAATTATCGCTTTTTCTATCTTATGACCTCTTATAATGTCAATAAAAGCTTCCTGTAAATAGGGAAGCATGCTCGTACTTGTATACTTTTTAGGCGTGCTTATCTCAAAAATTTCAGGGTATTTATTGCCGTACCATATTGCGATTCCTGTATTTCTCCCGGGGTCAATTGTTATAGTTCCTGATAACGCTAAAACGCTTCTTGCTATCTTAGTTTCTTTATTTATTCCCATGATTGTAACCATTCCTTCACTTGATCTATATTGTCGAAATATTCTTTTTTTTGAATACTTGCTGGAAAAGGAAAAAATACTTTCCACCTATCGCTCTTCGCAGCATATACTATTGACGCAGTAACTGCGTCTTTTTTATAAATTATTCTGGGCACTCCACTATTTGTCTCATTATAATCACCGTCTAATAAAATTGCGGCGCGCTCAACTTTATTTTTAATTTCCAAAGATTTCACTATGATCTTCCTTTCATTATTCTGTCGACAATTCTTTTTATAAGTTGTCTTTTTGTTTCCTTTGAATGTAAAGACGCAATAAAGTCTTCCTCGATTGTATCCTCACAAATTATATCTATCACATAACTTGAAGAGGAATGTATACTAATATTCCTATCTTGCGCTTGTAAACGTGTCTCTAAACCTAATGGAGTGGAATAGAATATCATAGTATCCGTTGACGATAGGTCAACTCCGTATTGTAAACAATGAGGATTTGCAATTAGAATTTGGAAATTCCCGTTATTAAAACTCCTGTAAATATTTGTTCTTTTCATGGGAGGAACATCCCCATTTATAAAATCATGTTGAATTTTTAACTCTGTTAAATTTTTCCTTAATAATAAAATTTCATTCGTAAACTCGCACCAAATAATTAATTTTTTATTTTTTAATTCGCCCAATACAAGGCTTCTTATCTCGTCAATCTTATGCTCAAACATAAAACCGCTCTGCACAAATCCTCCAAAAAGATTTCTTAACCACGAAATAGTTTCTATCTTAAAATCAGTAACGTCAAGAATTTCTTCGTCAACAACTAACAAAAAATCCTTAATAATTTTCTCATATATTTTACGTGCCTTTTGCGGTAACTTTACTTTTCTTGTTTGAAAAATTTGCTCTCCGCCTAAGTCAACATCTTTACGTGCAAGAAAGAAACAATACTTTGCCAAACGCTCAGTTAAAAAATCTTTTCCTTTACTTGTGATCGCGTATTCATGCGGCGGAATAAGCGCGAAATTATCGTGCTTGAAAGCCCAAATATTTGAGTACCCGAGTATTGACGGATCAAGAAATTTTAGAATCATATAATAATCAAGTTCGCTTTCCGTCATTGGTGTGCCTGTAAGAACATAGCGTCTCTTTACAAAACGAAAATTTTCTGTATAGAATTTTGAAATATTCGGTCTTTTACCGTATCTCTTGCTCCAGTTTACACAAGGTGTACATTTTAAAAATGTTGCCTCATCAACTATTACTACCTGCCAATAAAATTTGGCAATCTCTGGAAAAGAAATGAAAGCTTCCTTATTTATCAAGAAAAATATCCCGTCTTTAACGATAGATTTTTCTTTTTCTACTCTCTCGCCTGTCAAGTATACAATATCATTCTGGTTGAACCCCTCAAGTGATAACTCTCTTTCCCATCCGTAAAGTGCGGAATAGGGAGCTATTATAAGAACCGGACCAATATCGGTAAAGCGTTTTTTTATATCGCGAATAGTAATAAATGTTTTACCCAAACGCGGCTCAATAAAGTAAGCAGGATGATAAACATTTTCAGAATAGCGTAAAGCGTCAATCTGATAATCACGCGGTTTTCGAGTTATTATTTTGTTTATCATACTGCTTTAACTCATTGATTAATTTAAAAAAGAAAAATATTCTCTCTTTTACTTATTTTGTTACTTTTTCCTCATTATGTACATTTACAGACGCGATGTTGAAAAGCGGGTCCTTATTTGCATCAGTTATTTTTTTTGCTTTCGCCCTTCTCTCATTGATTATTGTTTCCCTTGGCACAATTGCACCATTAAGTAAAACACACTTTTTTATAGACTGACCTTTAAACGGAAACTGTAAAAGTTGGTTGTCCTTGAACATCCAACGAACCCGTTGCAGTTCTCTAATATCGAAACCCTTTCCCGGCATTTCCGGAAAAGCTTCGTTTGTCAACCTTATTATTTCCTCGTCGAGGTGTTTCTGCTCAATACATAATTTTATCGCATGAATGAAACGCGTCTGAGAGAGACGTTTATCCCGTGGAGCTCTTTTGGGTTTTTTCTCATTTACTTTTGCAGGTTTACTGGAAGAATTTTCATTTTTCTGTTCAACTTTCTGTTCAACTTTCTGTTCAACGTTCTGTTCAACGTTCTGTTCAACGTTCTGTTCAACGTTCTGTTCACTCTCAGGTTCTTTTTTGATCGCACACTTTTTCGTTTCGACCTTTTCACCGTGTTTCGATTTCAAAACGACATCTTTTTTTGACTTAGTCAATACATTGCCCGAACCTTGCACGACCGAAACCTTTTTAACTATTATAGACATACTTCCTCCGATACAGATTGTTTAAAAAATTAATTGAGACTTAATCAGTTTTGTTCTTTTATTTTCCGCCAACAACAACGAAGATTCTCCATAATTGATTAAAAGCCGCTTTCTAATTCTATCAAATAATTTATCGTTGATATCCTCGTCCGTCAATTCTCGAGCAAAAGCAATACTCCACCACTCCCCGAGTATTTCTCCTGCATCATATTTATCTGGCCACATAATAGAGGCGCTCATCATAGTGGCGAACGCCTCACAAAGTATTTTGCCTTTATTCACTTTTCGTGCCTGTCAAGTAATGTTCAGGGACTTCTATTGAATGATTTTTCTTAATAATGCGAATAATTTCATAAAACACTCTCATTTTTAGAGATTCTCCCGCACCAAACAATATGCCTCTGATTTTGGCCTGTTCGTCATTTTCACTCCCACCAATTCGAAATGACATATTATGATCTACAAAACGAGTGAATGAATTATAGAGCGCCCATGCCGTATTTTTTATTTCGGGAATTTTATTATCATCATTATTATCATAAATCGAAAGAACGTTTCGGGCTTGATTTTGCTTTTGCACACTTGTCACGAGATTATTTGACTCATCTTTGTAGTAAACCGACTGAATAATTTCTCCAACTTCTTCTTTCGGTAGAACGACCCTCGCGAGTTGATTACTAACATTTCCAAAGGTTTTGATTTCTTCGGAAACATTGCTCAAAAGTTGTCCCATCTCTATTAGTTTTTCATCCGCTGAAAGCGAATGACGAATACTTGACACAATAGTATTGACCGGTACTGTTGCGCCGTTCAGGCAGATCAGTCTCCGTGACATAACTCTGGGGATGAGAGATCCCGTACCATCGTGCTTTGTGCTGATCATTAGTTCAGTTCGTACTAAATCCCCTTTTTTGAGTATATCAATCTCGTGTGGGAGAGAAAACTTGACAAAAACCTGTTGACCTCCGTTAATCTCCCCGCTGGAAATAAGCTTAACAGATCTATCTTCTGCGGCAAGGGACTCGCCCAGCTTGAAGAGTTCTTCGTTTTGAATAATCGTGTACCGTCCGGTAACGGTACCGAGAAAATTATTATTGTCACTGCGAAACGTGCCAAAAACTGGTAGCTCATTTCCCCCTTTGTCAAAGAGGGGTCGTTTTTCGATTTTCCAATTTAATGCATTGATTGACATAAAAAATCCTTTCATTTTGAGGGTAGGTTTTTGAACAGTTTGTCTTTCTGCTCGTTGCAATCTCAGATAAATATAAATAAAAATTCCTAAATATGCAAGAAATTTTTAAAAATTATTTTCATCAGTTAGATAAATTGTTTAAATTCAACAATTTATGATTCTTATTTTTTTTATGATTAGAGTGGCCAAATCAGCTATTAACGTTTTTTTGTGAGGTCATCGAATTGCCTGAACAATGAGAGATACATTTTAAAACCTCGGTCATGTTTTCTTTTTTCCGCTTTATTTCTCATTCGAGCGCCCTCTACCATCAATGACGTTGCATACGACATTTTACGCGCGATGATCACAGCCATGTCAAATTTATCCATAATCTACCTACCTACCTATTTGCAATTTTGACGATATGCGTCGAGCCGTCCTCACTGTTAAACCAAAATATGATATTATCTCCCGTCATTGTGTACTCATCGTCAATAGATTTGCACGTAGCTGGTATATGGATTTTTTGACCAGGAAATCTTTTTGACGCCATATCCATCAATTTTTGCCTCTGCTCTGCTGTTACCTGTATATCTCCTCCTATATTTTGATATCTATCTATAATTAATTATAACACCGACTTAATAAAATGTCAAGAACAAAATGTACTTTAAACCTAAAAAATGCTATAAAAATGCTATAAAAATATGCTGAAATCGCATTACTCGTAATGGTATACATAGACACTGTATTGTGTTTCTGAACAAGGGTAAGTACATTCATTAATATTTAATAAAAAATAGTTATAAGTTATTGATATTATATATACTTATATTCTTATTATGTCAATTTATACTTATTCAATATAGGGTTAGGGTACCCCTTCAGCTAATGCGTTTTTACTGCGTTTTTATAATGATAATAAAGCATTTTTTTAATTATTTTTCGTATGTTTTTGTAACTCATTATATATCAATTACTTATAATAGTAAAAAAATATTGGAAAACTATTGACAATTATCATATTTTGGAGTATAATTATAGTAGGAGGATATA
>Ga0315288_10003680_pt1 | contig 19579 bp, 18 predicted proteins | sample YL17G11_20_MG_FD_203454 | JGI IMG/M metagenome (GOLD analysis project Ga0315288, IMG submission 203454) | Sediment microbial communities from Yellowstone Lake, YNP, Wyoming, USA - YL17G11_20 | ecosystem: Environmental > Aquatic > Freshwater > Lake > Sediment | place: USA: Wyoming | collected... | reverse complement strand
CCGTGGACGACCAGGACAATGACGGGGATGGCCTCATCGACGAGGACGCGCCCGAGGCCCAGGCCACCTTCCTCGTGGACACGCGCGAGCTGTTCATCATCCCGTTCCCGAACCCCGACGGGAGCACATACGACGCCGTGGTCTACGCGGCCAACGGGGGCGCCTGGCGCAAGAACATGCGCGACAACAACAACAACGGCGTGTTCGACTCCAACTACGACGGGGTGGACCTCAATAGGAACTATCCCTACATGTGGAACGCGAACAGGTACCTCAAGGTCGTGGACCAGAACGGGGTCACCATCACGCAGGACTACGGCAACCCCAGCAGTGGCCAGTACCGTGGCCCACCGGACAATTTCGACGATGATGGGGACGCTAAGCTGCCGGCCCCGGACTACTGGAGCCAGCATTACGGCAAGGACTGGAACGGGATCGACGAGGACCCCTATAACGCCGTGGACGACGATGGCGACGGGAAGGTCGACGAGGACAAGGACGGCGGGTTCTCGGAGCCCGAGACCCAGTCCATCGAGATGATGACGAACATGCTCGATTCCGACGGCGATCACACGAACGGCAAATCAGACATCGCCATGAGCATGACATACCACACCTACGCGGCCCTGGTCCTCTATCCATGGGGCTATACCCAGGACTCGGCACCAGACGACGCGCTATTGTCCGAGGTGGCCCACCGGATGGGGGCGATCAACGGCTACACGGCCGAGAGGGGCCCGGACCTCTATCCAACATCGGGCGACTCCGATGATTACTTCTATGGCACGATGGGAACACTGGCGTTCACCATTGAGGTGGCGAACATCGACGGTGGTGGTTTCCATCCCAAGCCCAAGTATATCATCAATCAGTCAAGGGAGAACATGGCCATAAACCTCTACATGCTCGAAGTGGCCGAGCTTGCCAAGGCCGCAAAGGCGCTCAAATCGGACACCATTGACATCGGCGTGCCCGGCATTGTCCACCTGCAGCCAAGGACGACCATAGCGGGCGGCAAGGACTACCAGATCACCGTCGACATCAACGACACGAGCAACCTGAAGGCCGAGTCCCTCATGCTCGTCTACAGGACGAGGCCCCAGGGAGGCAGCTGGGGCGATTGGCAGCGAGTGGAGCTCATGCCGAAGGACGTGGAGGGCCGCTTCGCCGGGTCCGTCCCAGGCCAGGACGGGGGGACCGTGGTCCAGTACTACTTCGTCGACAAGGACACCCGCGGTCCGTCATGCTACGACCCGCAGTACGGCTTTGCGGCCCCCTACAGCTACACCGTTACCGGCTATATGGGCCTGGGCAACTTCGACCCAGTGCCGTGGGTGCTCCTCATCGTGGTCCTCGTAGTCGTGGCCGTCCTCTATATAAGGTTTAGGAAGCGACGGGTCAGGACCGTCCTGAAATAGGCCCCGCCCCGTCCCATCGACAACCATTATATATTGTGGAATCTTCTAGATTTCCCAATTGTGCCCATTATACAATGGGAGTGGTGAGGAAGATGAAAGAGCTGAAGGCCCTTTTTGTGATATTCCTGATGATCGCCGTGCCGTTCCTGGCCCTGCCGTTCAATGCGCCGCGAGTGGGGGCCAGTGCCGTGACCACATTCGGCAGCGGGGCCTCCGAGGTCACAATCGAGTTCCGTTCGGACAGCGGCGGGACCGACTCCTCCACCGAGATCGTGCTGCCTGAGGAGGCGCTCGTCACGACCGCGACCATGGACATCGCTGGGCTCCCGCACACGGCCGGCGACAAGGACTACCCGGCCAATGTCTCCATAGATGTCGGTGCCGACGGGACAGTCGACTGGGCCTGGGACTCCTCCAAGAACGGCAAGCTTGGCCTGCAGGATAGCTTCGGCGACGGGACCGCGTCCGTCGGTTACAACTTCGCGGGCGCAGGGCAAGTCGGCAACAAAACCGTAAGGCTCCCGAGCGACGCCACCGTCACCAATGCATCCTTCACAGTGTCCGGAGGGAACGTGCAGTACTTCAACGAACAGAAGTACGTCGGCCACCAGTGGGACTTCCTGGGCATCTCCGCGGCAGCCGCCGGGGACCTCAACAACGACAGTTACGATGATTTCGTTGCGGGGGGCCCGCACAGGGGATGGGGCATGTGGGACTACGGCCACGTCTCCGTCGTCATGGGTGGAAAGACGCCGCCGGCAAAGGCAACCTTGGACATCACGGCCGAGACCGACGACGAAGCCTTCGGCTGGTCCGTGGCAGGGGCCGGGGACGTCAACGGTGACGGCTTCGACGATATCATTGTCGGCGCCCCCTCCTGGGACAGCCCCACGGATTCGTGGGTCGGCGCGGCCTACATCTACTACGGAGGTACCCCCATGGACGAGTCGTCGGACGTCGTAATGCGTGGCCATGGCTACTACGACGAGTTCGGCAAGTCCGTTGCGGGCATAGGCGACGTCAACAACGACGGCTACGATGATGTGCTGGTCGGGGCCGCCGGGAACGACACGGCTGGCGGGACTGATCGCGGGGCCGCCTACGTGTTCTACGGCGGGGTTTCCATGGACAGCACGCCGGATTACGTCTACTACGGATTCCTTGACTATTATTTGCTCGGGACCTTCGTGGCGAACATAAGCGACGTGAACGGCGACGGCCACGGGGACTTCATGATCGGGGTCCCGGGCGAGAACAGCGGGACCGCCTACATTTTCATGGGTGGCACGAGCCTCCACGCGACCCCGGACGTCGTGATCAACCCTTCCGATGCCTCCGACTTCGCGCTCATGGGGTCCGGCGTTGGGGACCTCAACGGTGACGGCTACATGGACATTGGCGTCCAGAACGACTGGGACGAGCTCTTCATCTACTACGGCGGCTCGACGATGGACGCCGCCAGGGATATCAAGCTCATCAGCGAGTCGCTCTTCGACCAGTTCGGCTACACTAGCGCGGGCCTGGGCGACATGAACGGTGACGGATGCGGCGAGCTCCTCGTGGGAGCTTACCAGTACAACGATTCCTACAACGAGATCGGCAAGGCCTACCTATACTACGGGGGCAAGCCCATGGACGACACGTTCGACTTCTCCTGGTCGGGTAAGAACCTCGGGGACGAGTTCGGTGGCTCGGTCGCAGGCATAGGGGATTTCAATGGGGACGGCCTGCCGGACTTCATCCTGGGCGATGATGGTAATGATACCGCTGCCGTGAACGCCGGTGCGGTCCACTTGCTGATGTGGGCCAACGGTATCCGTGACCCGTGGGTGGGCATGGGCACCGGGGCCACCAAGGTCTGGAACCTCACGAACTACTTGAAAGGAAGCGTTGCGACCGGCGATAACTCTGCCAAGGTCCAGGCAGCCCTGGACGCGACAGGGTCGTCCTACACGGACAAGTACGGCATGGCATTCACGAACTTGACGGTCTATGTGAACGTCAGCTCGAAGGGGGACCTGCAGGTCAAGAACCTGGCGATAGAGTACAACCTGACGGCGCCCTTCACGGACCTGGGGAGCCTGCTCAACGGCTACATGGTCGGCCACCAGCCCGGCAACGACGGTAAGTTCCACATACCCATCAAGGTCGCCGCCACATCAACAGGGGATGTCCGGCTCTCTGGCCTGGTGATCAACTATGCCAGTAGGCCGTTCGGGAAAGCGCCCACGGGGCTGAGGCTCGCCGAGGGGACGAGCAGCAGCAAGTTCCTTGACCTGACCACGGTGTTCACAGACCCTGACGACGCGACCGCCAACATAACATACGCGGTCACGGGATATACGAACTCGTCCTACTTCTTTGCCATTATATCGCAGGGCCACTGGCTGTCCGTGGACGCATTCAACAACAGCAAGAACGTCAACTGGACCGGTACCGTCCAAGTGAATGTCACGGCCAAGGACGACGAGAATCACGTGTCGGTGCCCGTGGGCCTCAAGATAGATGTCTACAACGTCGAGGACCCGCCATACTTCACGAGCAAGCCTGTTCTGACGGCCATGGAGGGGGGGCTCTACCAGTACAACGTCACCGTCGTGGACGGCGACAACGATGCCATCAGCTACTCTCTTGCCACCGCGCCGAAGAACATGGCCATCAACACCATGACGGGGGTTGTCACGTGGACCCCGGCCGCCGTGGATGCCGGCGACCATGCCGTCAGCGTGGTCGCTGACGACGTTTGGACCAAGGTCTACCAGTATTTCACGATTAAAGTGGGCTACAAGGTCTCGCCCGGCAACCACCTGCCGTACATCACATCCGTTCCACCGGTAAATGCCACGGTCGGGGTGCAATACTCGTACCAGGTCGTGGCCCTTGATGACGACCTGGACCCGCTCACATATACCCTCGAGAGCGGCCCCAAGAACATGGCCATCAACAGGACACGGGGCGCTGTGGCATGGCAGCCGGGCCTTGACGATGTCGGCATCGTCGTGGTCAGGATCAAGGTCTCGGACGGCAAGGACAGGATATTCCAGGAGTGGTCGATCAGCGTGTCGGCCACGGGACTGAACCACCTGCCGCTCATCAATGGGACGCCTCCCGCAAGGGCATTCGTGGGCATGGAGCATTACTTCGTATTCACTGGTTACGACCAGGATGGCGACAAGGTCGATTTCGGACTAGACTTTGGGCCCAAAGGCATGTCGGTGAGCAGCGCCGGCGTCCTGAGCTGGCACCCGGGCACGGGGGATGTGGGCGTCCAAACCTACTCGATCAGGGCCGGCGACGGGAAGGGGTTCGTGCACAAGAACTTCACGGTGGACGTGAGCATCAACCACCTGCCGTCGGTGACCAGTAACCCGGTCCTGGATGTCACGGTCGGCAAGAACTACAAATATTCAATGACCGTGCTGGACCTGGACGCTGGGGATGTTGTTACCTTGGAGCTGGTCCAGGGGCCGGCCGGCATGAAGGTCGACAATACGACGAGGACCGTCACATGGAAGCCGAAGGGCGACCAGAAAGGCGTTCAGGCGGTCTCGATCAAGATGTCGGACGGAAAGCAGGTCGCGTACCATAACTACACTATAAATGTCAAAGGCCCGACCAAGAGCCTCTGGGAGACGGCCGGGCTGTTCATAATCCTGGCCATCGTCATAGCCGTCGTCTGCACGGTCATAGGCGTCTTCGCCTTCATGCGGTTCAAGAAGCGGAAGGCCGAGGCGAAGACCGTCATCGAGGACGTCTTCCTCGTCTACAGGGACGGCAGGCTCTTATCGCACAACACACGCAGGCTGAAGCCCGAGCAGGACGAGCACACCATGACCGCCATGCTCACGGCAATCCAGCAGTTCGTGACGGACAGCATATCGACCGAGGGCGTGGCCCAGAAGCCCATCGAGCAGATATCCTTCGGCAAGGACAAGATACTGCTTTCACACGGCAACCTCGTCTTCATCGCGGCCGTCATCGAGGGCACCGAGAGCGAGGGCCTGAGGGGCAGGATGAGCGACTCGGTCCGCAGAATAGAGACGGAGTTCGCTGAGATCCTGAAGGAATGGGATGGGGACCTCAGGGACCTGGAGGGAGCGAAACGTGTCATGACGGAGCTGCTGCACGGGACCGGCGCAACCATCGAGGTGCCTCCCGCAGCCGCGGCGGGTCCAGTCCCGCCGCAGCAGGGACCGGCGGCCCCGTGAGAACGACCGCCACCTGCCTCAGTCCTGCTTCCAGGTGATTAGCAGGACCACCCGTTCGAATCGGAGAGCTGGCCATCACGAAGAGGATATGTCATATCTCTTCGAGCAGTTCCTCGGGTGTGAGCCCGGCAGCCCGTAGGATGGCCTTCATTGTCCCCCGGTCCAATTCATCATGCATCGGAACGGTCAAAGGAGGCCTGGTGGGATGCCGGAGGTGGACATAACTGCCTTTCTGGTCCCTGACAGAGTATCCTAACCTTTTAAGGACCTTCAATAGGTCCTTTCCGGAAATCACCGGCAGATGGGTCATATTTCCACGGTGACCACATCGTGGCGAACTTTCTTTGAGGGTGGGGAAACCTGGATGCCATCCTCGAAGAGGCATTTAAGATGGAGCTGTATGGCGTCCTTTATGTTCCTCTTCGCTTCTGCTATGGTCTTGCCCTGGGAGACGCATCCCGGGAGCGACGGAACGGTCACCACATAATAACCATCCTCGCCTTTCTCTATCTCGACCCGCATATTCTCGAACCTCTACGATATGATACAAGGTTTTAAAACTTACGAAAAAAAGTAACATCATATTCTAGTCCTGCTTCCAGGTCGTCCCCAGGACCCCTGCTATGAAGACGATGACCGCAAAGACCATCAGGACCACAGCCTTGGTCGCGGCCCCTAGCCAGTCGTTCAGTATCATGGCCGCCCGGAGGCTCTCGTTGGCGTAGTACAGTGGCATCGCCTTGGCCACGCCCTGCAGAAAGCCCGGCATCTGCTCGACCGGGATGAAGGTCCCGGACAGGAACATCATCGGGAAGGTTATAACATTGGACACGGCCGCGGCCGCCTGGGCGTCCTTGACTAGCCGTGTCACTAGCATCCCGAGGCCTACGAAGGCGAAGACCTCAAAGACTATGATGATTGGCAGCCAGATGTTTATGAACAGGGTGGCCCGGAAGACGAGGTAGCCCACAATGAGTATCAGGGCCGTCGACATGAATGCCAGGATGACCTGGTATAGCATGTTCGAGAGGATCCACTCGCTTCTAGTTATCGGGGTCGTCGAGAGCTTCCGTATAATGCCCTTTTGCCTGTATTCGTTGTCGTCCAGGATGGCCCCGAAGACAGCGCTGGTCATGGCGGTCATGGCTATGATGCCCGGTATGAAGAACTCGATATAGCTGAACTTGTGCGTGACAATGCTGGTTGGCTCTATGTATATCGTGTCTTTGGCGCCGACCAGACCTTTATTCACCTGCTGGAGAACGGAATTGAGTATGGACAGCTTGATGCCGGTGGAGGTTTCGCCGGGATCATACTTGACGGTGAGGTTTATCGTCGCGTTGGGATTGAAGGTTTTTTTAGCAATGATGGTATCCTGATATCCTTTAGGAATGATCACTAGGAAGTTGCCCTCCTGGGCCTTCATCTCCTTCTCGGCGTCCTTGGTCTTGTTGATGTTCTTGACCTCGATGTTCTTGATGTGGCCGAGGACGTCCGTCAGGTTGTGCGACAGGTTCGTGTCGTCCTGGTCCTGCACGTAGATGGTATATTTTGTGTCGCCCGAGTTCTGGAAGATGAGGCCGAATAGGACCATGAGCAGGATGGGGAAGAAGAAGGTGAAGAACAGGGACGACTTCTCCCTGTAGAAGGTGCGCAGCATCATCTTGAGGCAGGACCACAGCCGCCGTGCGTTCATGGCTCCTCACCTTCCTTGAGAGTCGTTCCCGTGAGCTTAAGGAATACCTCTTCGAGGTTCGCCCTGCGGACATTGATCTCCTTGAAGTTCGCCCCGGACTTTTCGATGTCCATCAGGGCCTTGATGAGCTCGTCTTTTCCCTTGACCGTCAGGCAGACATGCTCGTTTTTACACTCCTTGACCGAGTAGCCTAGGCCTTTGACGGTGCCTTCGAAGTCCTTGTCTACCCCTTGGAAGGTTATCATGAGGCCCGAGCCGTGCTTTTCGATGAGCTCGTCCACGGTGCCCTCGGCGATTATCTTGCCCTTGTGTATGATGGCCACATGGTCCGCCAGCACCTCGGCCTCCTCCATGTAGTGCGTCGTCAGGAAGATGGTCTTCCCGGCCTTCTTGAGGTCGGCGATGACCTTCCATACCTCGTGCCGGCCCAGGGGGTCGAGGCCGGTCGTGGGCTCGTCGAGGAATACGATCTCCGGGTCGTTCACCAGCGCCACGGCGATGCCGAGCCTCCGCTTGAGGCCCCCGGAAAGCGTTTTGTAGTACTGCTTGGCGTGGTCCTTGAGGCCCATGTCGGCGAGCAGCTTGTCCAGGTCGGCCTGCCGCTCGTAGAGGCCTGCGTAGAACTCCAGGGTCTCGCGGGCGCGTAGCAGGTCCAAGGAACTGAACTCCTGGGGGAGGACCCCGATTATCTTCTTGATGTCATGGATGCGCTTCGTGACGTCCATGCCCATGAGCCTGATGGTCCCCTTGGTCGGGGTCCTGATGGTCTCTATCATCTCGACGGTGGTGGTCTTGCCGGCGCCGTTGGGCCCAAGGAACGCGAAGACCTCGCCCCTCCGTATCTTGAGCGAGATGCCATCCACGGCGCGGATATCGCCGTAGACCTTGACGAGGTCCTTGACCTCGATGTAATAACCGTCGTGGCCCTCCTCATCGGACGAGCCCTCGGCGGCGGCCTTTTTGGACTGCTTCGGTGTTTTCTTGGAGGCCTTGCCGGTCATGGTTGACCACCTTTGGTCGGACGGTGTTTACGATATTGTTCCGGTATTTAAGACTTTATGAATGATTCTTCAGAGGAGATATTGTTCCGTATTGAGACGTTTAAAAAATATACGGTATCTTGACCAACATTGGCGATCAGACACCTTTGATCGGTATTTTCTTCCCGCACTTCTTGCATGACGGTCCCTTGAGGCCGACCACCTTGGTCGAGTAGCCGACCCTCTCGATGAGGAGGCTGTTGCACTTGGGGCAGTATGTGTTCTCGTGGTCAGAGTGGAACACATTGCCGACATAGATGTACTCGCAGCCGGCCTTCTTCGTTATGTTGTAGGCCATCTCCAGCGTCTCCATAGGGGTCGCGTCCTGGTCCGTGAGCTTGTAATCGGGATGGAACCTTGAGTAATGGACCGGAACCTCTGGGGACAGGCTGTGCACGACCCAATCCGCGAACTGCTTGATCTCCTCCTCTTTGTCGTTGAAGCCCGGAATGACGAGATAGGTGAGCTCGAGGTGGATGCCCAGCTTGTGGGCCAGCTCGCATGTGGCCAGGACATGCTTTCGCTCGCCCTTGCATACCTTCTTGTAGAATTCGTCCGTGCCGGCCTTGACGTCTATGTTCATGGCGTCGAGGTACGGGGCGATCCTCCTGAGGGGCTCCTCGTTGATGTATCCGTTCGTGACGTAGACCGTGTAGAGGCCCTGGTCCTTGACGGCCCTGCAGCCGTCCAGGGTGAACTCGAACCAGACGGTCGGCTCGTTGTAGGTCCAGGCGACACCGCCGCAGCCATGGCCGGTGGTGAGCCTGAGGACCTCCTTGATCGTGTAGTTCTCCAGGGGCATCTCCTCCGGCTTCCTCTGTGAGATATGATAGTTCTGGCAGTGGAGGCACCGGAAGTTGCAGCCTACGGTCCCGAACGACATAACCGTGGTCCCAGGATAGAAGTTGTAGAGGGGCTTCTTCTCGATCGGGTCGTCGTGGGACGAGGAGCCGAGGCCATAAATGAGGGTGTGGAGCTTTCCGCCGATGTTCTCGCGGACGCCACAGATGCCACGCTTGCCCTCGGTGAGCTTGCACCGGTGGGGGCAGAGCTCGCACTCGACCTTGCCTTCGCCGAGCTCGTGCCAGAACATGGCCACTCGGGTAGCAGACGATACGTCGGAGTTCCCTTCCTTTGCTCCCTCCTTGTCCTTACCCTTCTTGCCAAACAGCCCCATTATTAGCCTCCTATGATGGAGAACCGTCGGGTGGTATTAACCCTTCGTTTCTGTGGCAATATTTATCAGGCGTGACCCTTATTCTCGGTCAGAAGGACAGGATGCGAGGGTAGCCAAGCTAGGTCAAAGGCGAGAGACTCAAGATCTCTTCTCTTAGGAGTTCGGGCGTTCGAATCGCCCCCCTCGCATTTTTCATCTTGAATAGACACTCATCCCAACATTCAAATATTTCCGTAGGATTGACAGAGCCAGGACGACAGGCATCGGCGTTCAAGCGGCCTGGTTCTTAAAAAAAATGGGAAGATGTGATGGTCGATGAAGGGCATTACTGTGGCGGTGTTGGGAGACGCGGCCCTGGCGGCAACGCTGGGGAAAAAGGGCACCGTATCGGATGTCAGTTTCTTCAACCTCAAGCGTGCGGACATCGGCGTCACATTCATCTTTCCGTCCAAATATCCCGAGAAGCTCCAGTCCCTGCTGGCCGTCCTCGGCATGGCGGATGCGGTCCTGATCGCGGTCGATAAGCTAGACAAGGACCTTGGGGAGCAGATCGTTGGCATCGATTCCTTCGGCCTCCGCAAGGTCTTCGTCGTCCTGCGCAACTACGTCGAGGCCGACCATCTGAAGCCATTCGTGGCCCAAACGACCCTCGAGGGGTTCAAGGTCCTCGAGGACAGTGCCAGGACGCTCGACGACACCTTCGCGGCGCTCGAGCTCGAGCCTGTGGAGGGCCCGGTCCAGGTCCCCATCGATCATTTCTACAATGTCAAAGGCGTGGGCACCGTGGCCCTGGGCTGCGTCCGGAGGGGCGTGGTGAAATCGCACGACGAGCTCGAGGTCTTCCCGATAGGTAAGAAGGCCCTGGTCCGCTCGATCCAGGTACACGACGACGATGTGGCCGAGGCGCCCTTTGGCTGCCGCGTCGGCCTTGCGCTGAAGGGTATCGATGCCGATGAGCTCTTCCGGGGGGTGGTCCTCGCCCCGCCGGGCACGCTCAAGGCCCCAGCGACCATCGAGATGGAACTTCGTGTCAATAAATACTGGAAGGGCAACCTGAAGGAAGGCATGATACTTCATGGGGCCTCCGGGCTGCAGGACGTCCCCATGGTCGTCGAGAAGGCCCCGGCCGAGGGCATCAGGCCGGGCGGGAAGGGAATGGTGACATTCAGGCTCGAGAAGCCCCTAGCGTTCTGTGCCGGCGACAGACTGATCGCCATAGACCTCGACAGCCGCGGGCTGAGGTTCCTGGGCTGGGGGCTCTGTCCTTGACCATAGTCCAGAAAGCCGAGCGCTACTTCAAGGGCTTCAAGGTGTCCATGACGACCCAGGTCGGCTGCGCCACCACACATGATTATCCAAGTGAAGAGACCCAGAAGAGGACCAAGGAATACCACGACAGGGAGCTGGCAAAGGTCGAGGCCCTCATCGTCCCGGCATTCCAGCATTTCGTCTCTGGCCAGCATTCCTTCAAGCGCTTCCTCAAGTACCTCGACAGCGAGCGGAACGTCCAGCCTAACCCAGACTTTGGTTTCTTGACACAGGAGGACATCGGAGACCTGCAATGGACGGACCATATCTACCTCCAGAACCTCGAGATATACCTCTACATCAAGCCGAGCCTCTCCTGGCCCCTGAAGACGAAGCTATGCTACGATTTCCTACTTTCACAGACCACGCGGAAGGGCTCGGACATCTTCAAGCCCTACGTCGACGAGACCTCGAAGAACTTCTTCGATAGTGACTTTTCATCGACGGTGACTGGATACTTCTCGAACTTCCAATGGAGGCTCGAGTACATCCTAGGGCACATCATGAATCATCACGAGGCGCTCGCGGCCGCCGCATCGTCCAAACATGTGGACAAGCCGGACTACGGCTACGACTGGAACAACAGGGAACGGATCAAGTTCTTCAGGGCCAGGGCCATCCAGAAGCTCCTCAATGGCGAGCCCTACGGCAAGGAGCTCGTCGATGAGGCCAAGGCCCTAGGCAACAACGATTTCGAGATGTTCTTCCTGATAATCATGGCCTCCGAGGTTCAGGCACCGGAATTGAAGGGCATCCTTTCCCGGTTCAACCCCGAGCTCGCAATACATTACCAGGAGCTCGTCTAAGGCCGTTCTGCGAAGTTCTCACATCAAATATTGACGGCCCCGTCGTCGTACCAATTGTCGCTCAGCAACGGGCCCGGATGGCCCGCGTTAGCTATACTTACCCCGCAATGCTCGGCATATTCCCTGATGACCCGGAACCTCTCCGCCGACGCGTTCTTTAGCATAGCGTCGAGAAGGTCCCTGTTGAGGATCTCCTTGTCGTTGACGCATAGATAATAGAACTCCTCGAGGGCGTCCTTCGGGTACTTGCCGAAGAATTCGAGATAGATTGCTAGGAGCTCGGGTGCGCGGTCCGGGAATTTAGCCGCGATGTTCTGGAGGATGGAGTAGCAATCGTAGGGGGCTATGTCGAAGGATTTCACTATCGTTTTTATGATATCCTGATCGAACTGCTCGGGTATATTGTAGGAAGCCTGGCAGATCTTGTCGAGAGCGTCCTTGCCATGCCGGGAGACGGCATCCTCGATGGATCTGACGTCGAGATTGTATGAGTTGATATAGTCAAGGATCGGTTTCTCGGGCATGTTACCAGTCCAGCTTGCTGATAGTGGCCCATCCATATTAAGATTGATTATGGGCTATAGAGAAACACGGGAAACAAATTCGATTCCTTAACCAGAGAACATCACTCGCTCTTTTTTCCATTTCTCGGCCTCTTCCAGCCGATCCTGAGCCTTCAGAAGGATATACAATTTAGCATAACTTTCCAGATGAAATGGATATGCCTTGATTGCCTTTTTGTAGAACTCTTCGGCCCTGGCGATATCTTTCTTCAATTCGTGGACGAACCCGATGTTCGAATACGCCATAGCGCGTAAATTCTTGTGCTTAGGATCATCCTTCGGGTCCATCTCGATGACCTTCATGAAGGCAGCAATCGCTTCTTCGTATCGACCGAGGTTGCCAAGAAGTGAACCTTTTTCGATCCAGACATTGTCACGGGTCGGGTCCAATTTCAAGGACATATCAAGGCTGATGATTGCTGCCTCAATCTCCCTGTTGGCGGCATGGGCTTTCCCTTTCCAGTACCAAGCTTCCGCGGATCCCTGAATGATCTTGATGGCCTTATCGAAGCAGTTCAATGCAGCTATGAACTTGCCCTCATCCCCGTAGTTCCTTCCCCTCTCGAGCAATCGGTCGAACTTTTTCTTTTGCAGTTTCTGCCTGAAATTATTAATTCGACTAGCGTTACTACCCATCTTTATGGCTCCTTGAGGGTCACTTCCTGCATTGGGGAATATTATTATGTAATCGGATATTAATAATCTTTTTCTAAATGAGGGCAAAGTGGAATCATATTGGTTGTTCGATTGACAGCCCTTATTCATTAGAATTATTGATAGGGTCGGATCCCATCGACATAATGTATTGAGGAGATATTGCGATATTTAATCTACACACCATGGAGATAATAAAATTCATATGCCCTCTCGTCATAGCCCGGGTAACGGGGGATTTCCATGGAGTACAAGGAACTGATGGTCAAGCCGGGCAAGAAGGTCAGAATCAAGGATTTCGATCCTGAGTACACGGGCGACTACAAAGACAAGGATAAGGCCGAGAAGGACCTGCCAGTCTACCTGCAGAGGATGTTCGACCTGCAGTACAAGCTCTACGCCGACAACCGGTACGCCCTCCTGACCGTCCTGCAGGGAATAGACGCGGCCGGCAAGGACGGCGTGTTCAGACATGTGATGTCCGCCTTGAACCCCCAGGGCGTCAAGACCTGGAGCTTCAAGAAGCCATCGGACGAGGAGGCGGACCACGACTACATGTGGAGGGTCCACAAGGTCGTCCCGAACTACGGGGAGATCGGGGTGTTCAACAGGTCCCACTACGAGGACGTCCTCATAGTGAGGGTAAAGGGATTCGTGCCTAAGGATACCTGGATGAAAAGGTATGACCAGATAAACGATTTCGAGAAGTATCTCTACGACAACAACATCTGGACGGTCAAGTTCTTCCTCTACATCACCAAGGAGGAGCAGGAGAAGCGGTTCCTGGACAGGCTCATGGACCCGAAGAAGAACTGGAAGTTCAGCCCGTACGACTTGCAAGAGAGGCAGAACTGGGACGCATATATCGAGGCCTTCGAGGACATGCTGACCAGGACGAGCACAGAATACGCGCCTTGGTACGTCATCCCGGGCAACAAGAAGTGGTTCAGGAACATAGCGGTCGCCAGGATCATGGTGGACTTCCTCGAGAGGATGAACCTGAAGTGGCCCGAGCCCTCGGAGGACACCAAGAAACTGGTGGAGCTGGCCAAGAGGAACGGGAAGCTCCCGAAGCCAGAGGACCTCAAGAAGCCGAAGCTGTCCTAGGCCGATTGGCAGAACGACCTTTTTTTATATTTCTTTCACCTTAGAGTGATTCATGATAGTCTCTTTGCTCGACGGCTACATCGACGAGCCTTCGAGCCTCGGGGTCCCGCCATTCATCTCGCCGGTGGCCCGCTACATGGCCGGGGCCATAATGGATGCGGCTCATGAGGTCCTATACAGGACCGTCGACGCATATAGGGCCTCGGCGTCCGTCAGGGAAGAGTTGCATCGGGCGGACCTGCTGGTCGTCATAGCGGGCGTCACGGTCCCTGGGCGGTACATCCGTGGAGCCCCGCTGTCGCCGAGGGAGGCCCTCAAGATCGCGGCAGACTTCAAGGGCATGACAGCCATAGCCGGATTCATGGCCAGCCACCTGGCGAAAGGGAAGGACGACAGGGACGCTTTCGACATGTCCTTCAGAGGTCCGGACCCGGACGCGCAGCTCTACGATGCTCTGAAGAGCGGCCTTTGCGCCCCGCCTGACAATAGGAAGAGGACATCGGACGAATGGACACGATGGGCCGTCGAGGGAGCCTCCGTTGTGAGACAGCATCCGGACTTCCCGCAGCCGCTCATCGCCGAGGTCGATGTCTACAAGGGGTGCATCAGGTACCATTCTGGCGGGTGCTCATTCTGCAGCGAGATCCTGCTGGGGCCCCCGAGGTTCAGGGAGCCAGAGGATGTGGCCGCCGAGGTCGGGTCCCTGGCGAAGGCAGGCGTCACGAACTTCCGCCTTGCGTGTCCCTGCATGTTCTCTTACAAGGCCAAGGGTGTCGGGACCGAGGACGCGTTCCCATCGCCCGAAGAGGTCGTGGCCTTGCTTGAGGCCGTGGTCCGCGAGGCCAAGGGCATGCGCGTCCTTCACGTGGATAATGCCGACCCGGGGATTATCGCGAGGTTTCCCGAGGAGAGCGAGAGGATCCTTAGGTCCCTTGTCAAGCACTGCACCTCCGGTAACATCCTGTCGCTCGGGATGGAATCCGCAGACCCAGAGGTCATCGGGGCCAACAACCTGAACTCGACGCCGGAGCAGGTCCTCGAGGCCGTCCGTCTCATCAACAAGGTCGGCGGCGATCGTGGACCGACGGGGATGCCGAACCTCCTCCCGGGCCTGAACTTCATTGCCGGGCTGAAGGGGGAGACCTCCAACACATACCAGCTGAACCTAGAATTCCTGAAGAAGGTCCATTCTGAGAAATTGCTCATCAGGAGGATCAACATCAGACAGGTCATGGAGATCAGGGCCGAGTTCCCAGGCGTCAAGAAACGGAAGGACTTCATGAGGTTCAAGGAGGCCGTGAGGACAGGGATAGACCGGCCGATGCTCGAGATGCTGATGCCGCGCGGCACCGTGCTTCGCGACCTTTACCTCGAGACCAAAGAGGGGAAGATCTCTTTCGCAAGGCAGGTGGGGACATATCCGATACTTGTCGGGATACCTGGGAATGTCCCGGAGAGAGGATTTTTCGATGTGGCAATCGTCGACTGGGGCCAGAGAAGCGTGACAGGGCTGCCATATCCCTTGGATGTCAATACTGCAAGTATTTCTTTATTGTCGGCCTTGCCAGGAATCGGCGCTAAAAGAGCTGCTCGGCTCATCCGCGCCAGGCCTTTCAAGGATTGGGAAGGCCTGGCACAGGCGCTGGATGATGAGAAACCGATCAAGGAATTGAGAGCATTTATAAAATTTTAGGAGATAGGAATTCGACCAACATTTTAAATAAACAATATCATATTTAGATACTATTATGTTCAAGAAAGCCCTCGTAGGATTCGTTCTATCGATATTCATTCTCTCGATACTAATGGGCTGTACTAGTCATTCATCTAAATATGCAGTCAGCGTTGCAGTCGGAGATAATCAGTGTGGGATTGCTAATTTCACTATTACAGTTTGGATTGATGAGGAAACAGTACTTCTTTGGAACCACACAGCCATATGGCCCGGTCATAGTCCGACTTATATGATGGCAAATATTACATTATTGAAGCCTGGTGAGCATTCAATTCGAGTCTTTGAAAAGACGCATAATCTCACAAATAGCACGAAATTCAATCTGCAAAAGAGATTGTATATCGCCATTTATTACAACCATCCTGAGAAGACATCAGTTACATCGCCAGGGTTTAAATTGGAAATACATTTCTCGGATAAGCCCTTCATGTGGATGTGATAATCCATCATTTTGCCTTTTTTTTCGCCGTAGCATATAACCATAGATAAATTGTGTCAGGTCAAGATTCACCATCAATCCAAAGAATGCGAACATAATGGTTATTAATGGGTTCGTCGAAAATGGTTCAATTTTATAGTTGCTTATAATATTCTATAGCATCCTATAGTAAATTATAAATATGGAGGCCTCCGTAATAATATATCATGAACGCGACAACGATCCAGATAGATAAGAAGATAAAGGAGGTCCTTGAACGAAAGAGGATCCATCCCCGAGAGACATTCAATGACATCATAGAACGCCTGATCGAGGATTCCGAAGAACTTGATGAGAAGACCAAGAAGGAATTGGAAAAGGCCCGCAAGGAAATCAGGAATGGGAAGTTCAAGACCCATGAACAAGTCGGAAAGGAACTGGGATTCTCGTGACTTTCCAGATAATCTGGTCCGATTCGGCCATTAAGGAATTGAGGAAACTGGATCGTTCCGTTGCAAGGCGGATCTATGATACGGTCTCCCGTCTGAGTGGTGAACCCTATAGATGGGTTAAAAGGATCGTCAATTCTCCATACTATCGTCTACGGGTCGGGGACTACAGGGTCATCCTTGACATTGAGGAAGGAGCCCTGAGAATCCTCGTGATAAAAGTCGGGCATAGGAAGAACGTATATGATTGAGAATTTGAACAGACAATATGCATTTTAGGGGTTAAACGGAGTTAGGCCGCCATATTTAAATAACCCGACATAGCATAGTAATTCCCGATGATAACGCTCCTAGGCGTCGGCCACGTCTTCGATATCGGTGGCAGGGTCAAGGAGGTCATCCGGGACCGGATGCCCAGCGTAGTGTGCGTCGAGCTCGACGACTACAGGTATTTCGCCCTGACTCACAAAGAGGAGCAGCATGGCTGGGAGCCACCTATCCACATGCTACTGGCGGCCTTCCAGCGGCGCATAGCCAAGATGTACAAGGTCCAGGTCGGGAGCGAGATGCTCGCGGCCGTCGACGCCGCAAAAGAGGTCGGGGCCCGGGTCGCCTTCATTGATATGGAGAGCAACCTGGTCTTCAAGAGGATCATGGAGGAGATGACCTTCGAGGAGAAGGTCAAGTTCATGGTCAGCCTGTTTTTAGGGTTCTTCGTGCGGAAGAAGGACGTGGAACGCGAGATGGAGCGGTTCCAGGCGGACATGTCCACGGACGTGATGACGACTTTCGGCAAGGAGTTCCCTTCCATAAAGAGGGTCCTCATAGACGAGAGGAACCAGTACATGGCTGCTATAATCAGGGAGCTTGGCAAGACCCACGAGAGAATCGTCGTGGTCATAGGGGACGGTCATGTCAAGGGAATACAAGCGCTCATCAAGGACAACTTCAAGGACCGGGTCGAGGTCATCCGTTTGAAAGAGGTCAGGGAGGACACCTGGAAGAGACAGAACATCCAGGCCATGACTGGTACCAAAGGGGCCGACCACCTTCCCCCAGACAGCTCCGCAAGGGTCAGCTTCTCATTCGATGTCGATTAGCGCCCTGGTCCCATTATCCCGAGGACCAATGATTGAACATCCCGACCAATATCACGCCGTTGTACATCCCGTGCGCGACCATGGGAGATAGCAATCCCCCCGATTTCTGGGTGAGCAGTCCCAGGACAAGGCCCAACAATAGAATCACCAGGAAGCCGAAGACTTCATAGAAGTGGACAACGGCAAAAAGGACTGTCGAGAACACGAGGGGCGGTATGTAACCCGTCGTCGGATCGTTCGCCTTCAGCCATTTTCCGAAACCCTTGAACGCGATGCCCCTGAAGAAGAACTCCTCGCCTATCGGGCCCACAACGGACACCGCGATAAGTATCATGGCGAAGTCGGTCGCGGACTTGAGCTTGACGGCGAGCAGACCACCGGAGGATTCGTGGCCTATGGCCTTCTCGACGCCCATGACCAGGAACGCCAGGCCCAGGCCCGCCAAAGCCCCAAGGACGGCCCAGAGGAAGGCGTTCTTGGGTTTCGGTCTGAACAGCCCGATGTCAGACCATGTTATGACATCCTGCAGGATGTACTTGTAGAAGGGAAAGACGATTAGCATCACGCTCTGGATGATCACGAAGGCCAGGATGGAAGGAGGCGTCCAGAAGGCCGCCATCCGTTCCGCCAGTGTGCGATAGGACGCCGCTATCGTGATTAATACCGGCGTGAAGATGATGAGTGAGCTCACCATTATTATGATTAGATACCAGATGATATGGAAGAAGCTCAGGCGCTTCATGAGGGGGTTTATTTTCGGCCGCCTGCCCTTGTGCCTGTGCTTTGGGCCCATCGCCTATTCTCCTGCTCCAGGACTGACGGGAACCCCGACTATCTCCTTGGCGCCCTGCTTCACGAGCCGCGCCATCTCCGCCGCGCCCATGGCGGCGCTGAACCTCGAGAACATCTCGACCTTGCGACCGAGATATGAGGCCAGCCGCGCCCCGATGTTCACGGGTGTCCTGACCTCCCCGAGGCCACCGGTCAGGGCCACGGCGTCAACGCCTCCGGAAACCGTGATCAGGCTGCCGACCTCCATGGCGACGGCCATTATCAGCGACTCGAGCAGAAGCGTGGCCTTCTTGTCCTTGGCCCTGATGGCGTTAAAAAGCTTTTCCACGGTATCGTAGGGCGCTTTTAGAATCCCGGCCGTCGAGAAGGCCTCGTTCGCGGTAAGCTCCTTCCGGTCGATCCTCCGGATGGCCTCGACATCGAGCGGCCCGTGCCTGAGGCCAGGGGCACCCAGGGCCGCATCGACGGCGCCCACGATCCTCCCGTCCCTTATAAGCACGGTGACCGTGTTCGAGGAGGCGTTCGCCACGACGATGTTGCGGACCTTCCGCGTCTCGGAGAGCTTCGCAAAGCAATGGAAGCTTGCGGCCACCTTCTTGGGCGCCGCCAGGTGGGACTGCAGCACCGTGAACCTCGGGTCCAGCCATTTGCATCCCCTGTGCAGGCCAGGGATGGCCACCGCGGGCAACCCGCTGGCCCTGATTTCGTCGAATATCCTTGTTCCGACGCCGGTGTGATGGCCGATGCCCTCGAGGGACCTGACCCCCCGGTCCCTCAACTTCAGGATGGGTGTGATGGCCGATATCGAATCGCCCATCGAGTAGGCAATGGCGATCATCTCGATGTTCATCGGGGCGACCTTCTGGCCCAGGAAGGTCATGAAACTGGTCGGCGCATCGGATTTCGGGAACTCGAGCGTCTGGGCCCCTTTCCCTTTTCCTATGATGGCCACACGGATGGCCGTGGTGGAGTGGTCGATACCGACGAACGCCATCCTTATCCAAACCTCACATACTATAATGTCCCGGCATGATATTTAAATATCCTCAAAGCATTGCTTCGTGCAGAGAGGGTAAGCCCGTGGATTATTCTGTTCTTGCAGAGGCCT
>Ga0315288_10003679_pt1 | contig 19579 bp, 17 predicted proteins | sample YL17G11_20_MG_FD_203454 | JGI IMG/M metagenome (GOLD analysis project Ga0315288, IMG submission 203454) | Sediment microbial communities from Yellowstone Lake, YNP, Wyoming, USA - YL17G11_20 | ecosystem: Environmental > Aquatic > Freshwater > Lake > Sediment | place: USA: Wyoming | collected... | reverse complement strand
ACCGGCCGGTATTTGATATTTTGATCGCGAAATGCTATACCCCGTGGCTTGCCACGGGGGAACCTTTGGCTGGGTTTCCAAAGGGGCGCAGCATCCCTTTGGTCGAGGGCGGGGTTAATGCCCCGCCCGAGAATGCGAGCGTGCAAGGGGACCGAAGGGTCCCTTGCCGCGAGTTTACTAGAAAAGCGTCTTTTTAGGCGGACGGAATTCATCAAGTCACGGACTTCAAGTCCTCGCTCAGCCAGCCCGAGGCGCGCCTGACGTCCTGGACGTAGATGAAGCCTATGCCCGGCTCGCCGATGCGGCCGGCCTTGAACATGGCCTCGAAGATGTGGTCCGTGAGATGGGCGGGAACGATCGTGAAAATGATTTCCTTTTCGGGGTGGATGGCCACCCCCAGGAACTTGAGCTTTTCTCGCACGCCCATCCCCCTCCCGTGGGTGATGGTCACCGCCTGGGCGCCGGCCTCGACGGCCGCCTTGGCCGCGGCGTTCCCCATTCCATGTTGGACGATCGCGGTGATGACCTCCAATGGCTCCGATGGTCGCGTTTGTGACATCTCACTCTCCTTATCGACTCGCCGGACGAGGCGTCTTTCGCCCGATGATCACGCCCACGACCAGGAGGCTCAAGACCGGCCCGACCGAGGCCATGATGACCAGGCCGAGTCCGGCCATGCCCGCCCCGCCCCGCACGGACGAGGCGATGCCCAGCCCGAATCCGAACGCCACGCCTACCCCTAGGACGATGTACATGAACCTCCGCGGCACGGCGCCGGCCGTGGCCTTCTCGACCTGCTTGGAAAAAACCAGGACGGCCGGCTCGGCGAACGTGACCGCCAAGCCCAGGACGAGGCAGAGGCCGATGTCCATCCAGGCCGCCGGAACGGCCCGCGGCATGATCCGTCCGACCCCCTCGGTCAGCGGGAAAAAACCGGCCTCAAGACCTTTGAAGAAAAGGACCAGGCCGAACACCAGCACGCCCACTCCGGCGAAAACGGCGGCCAGGTCATGGATCGGCCGTTTCAGGAAAAAACGTTGAAACACGAACAGGAAAATATAAACCGGGACAATGATGCGGAGAACGTGCCCGGCCGTCCGGAGGAGATCCGCCGGCGAGAGAAAGGGCCGCTGGTCGGGGAACTGCGGGTCGCCCGCAGGAGCGGCTTGAACGGCCGGCGTGCCGCGAAATCCGGCGGGATTCGCCGCCGGCCGCCCGCCACCCAGGGCCAGGCCGAGGATGAGCACGGCGATCACCGGGCCGAGGGAAGCCAGGGAAACCAGGCCGAATCCGGCCGCGCCCGATCCCTCCCCGCCCATCACCGCCGCGAGCCCGAGGCCGAGGGCCAAGAAAAGCGGGACGGTCACCGACCCCGAGACGACCGGCGCGAAATCCCAGGAGATCAGGTTGAGCGGATGAGGGCAAAAAACGGTCAGGGCGCCGGCGACGAGGACCATGGGCAGAAGGACATAGACGAAGCGGAGACGAAGGGCGATGCGCAGGATGCCCAGCGCCAGTCCGGCCGCCGCGCCGGCCGCCACGGCCGCCATCAAGCCGGTCCTTCCCACCCGTCCGCCAAGCAAACCGATGGTCTTGTCCACATAGACCTTCAAGTCGGGTTCGGCGATAGTGGCCAGAGCTCCCAGAACCAGGACGAAGAGCATGATCGCCCACAGCCGGGCCGTCTGGGGCAGTGTTGATCCCACGGTCCGCCCCAGAGGGAGGAGACTGTGCTCCAAGCCCTGGAGGAAAAAGGACAAGCCGAAGACGATGAGCAGCACTCCGGCGGATAGCAGCAGGGTACCTCTCATACCGAGGAGGAAAGCGTCCGAGCTTGCGGCGGTCAGGCCGAGGAAAATAGCTTTTAATATGATGAGCAATAGACAGATGGGGAGAACGGCCCGGGCCGCCTCGGAGAAAATGGATCGAAGGTAGGGTCGCCAGGACATCGTGGCCACTATAGCGGATGACGGCCCGGCCTGGCAAGCGGACTCTGATCCCCGTTGCAGTATAATAGTTATCGGGAGAACATGAAGGGCCGATGAGAGACAATCGATTCAAGGCGATTCATCGTGGCGGCCAGCTCGACCTGAATAGGCATCGGCTGCTCGCGAATTGGGCCGCGGACTGCGCGGAACACGTATTGCCGCTTTTCGTCAAGCAATACCCACATGACGACCGGCCATGGAGGGCGATTGAGACGGCGCGGGCATGGTCTCGCGGGGAGATCACTGTCGGCGAGGCGCGCGCAGCCGCAATAGAGGCGCATGCTGCCGCGCGGGGTGCGGTTGAAGGCGCGGCGCGAGCCGCTGCGCGAGCCGCGGGCCACGCGGCGGCGACCGCTCATATGGCTGACCACTCACTCGGAGCAGCCGCATATGCTGTCAAGGCCGTGCGGGCAGCGGGCAAGGCAGATGAGGCCAGGGCCGCTGATCGTGAACGCGCCTGGCAGCGAAAGCGGCTCCCGGAAGAGATCCGCCCGCTCATTTGTTGACTTGGCAAATCCGGAGGGAAGTTTTTATTCATAGCAGCGGGGGGAAGCGCATGGCTCTTCAATCTCGAGGCCTGATCCCGCTTGACAATCTCCATATCAAAATATATAATTAAATATGTATTCAGATGATAAGTGAGTCCATCCATGAACAAGATCATCGGCGTCACGGACCTTCAAAGGCAATTCCGCAAGACATTCGACGAAGTCGCTGAAGAGCGCGTTCCGTATGTCCTCACTCGCGGCAGCCGGCCCGAAGCCGTCCTGATCCCCTATGAGCAATACCTCAGGTTCATCCGCGTGGATGAAGCGGGTATCCTCAAGCGATTCGACGATCTTCTGGCCCGAATGTCGGCCGTCAACGACCGCTTTTCTGAGGATGAGATCTCGAAAAACGTGGCCGATGCGGTTCGGGACGTCCGGAAGCGAAAAAAGTGAAGTTGCACGCGGTCGTCGATACGAACGTCATCGTTTCCGCCCTGATCCGGCCGGCCGGTGCGGCCGGGATCCTTATGCGGCGCCTTCGTGAGGGGGCTTTCACGGCCGTCTTTTCCCCGGAGCTCATCGACGAGATTGCCGCCGTCCTCTGCCATCCCAAAATCCGGACAAAATACCGAACGAACCCGAAGGATTTCGAAGACATCGCCGCCCTCTTCGCTCTCCGCGGCGATCTCGTGACATGCGAGGAGCGGATTCGTCTCTGCCGGGATCCCGACGATGATTTCCTGCTCGAAACCGCCGTTTCGGGGAATGCCGACTACCTCGTCACAGGAGATGAGGATCTTCTTTCCCTCAAAAAGCTCCGCCAAACAAAGATTTTGAAGCCGGCGCCATTCTTAGCCATCCTCGAAAAAGCCAGGCGCGGCAAATGAAGAATTCTAGATTGTTGCTTGGCTTTGGCATCTTATTGATTCCCTCATACGCCGTAGGGGGAGGTTTGATGAACTACTCGACATCCCAAGCCGTCATGAGGACTCGGCGGCCCAATCCTCGAGCTCGTAAAAGCCTGGCTGCTCTGGCCTCCCTTGGGTACGTCGCCCTTGCGTGTACAATCTTAACGATCCCCGCTTGCCGGAAGGATAGGACGTACACGTTCGAAGTCCGAGACGGAGCCCGCTACGTCCATAACCTCAGGCCGGCTTCCGAGAAGCCGGTGGCCGGGCTCGCCTTTGTCCGGCAGCTCGGCGAGCTCGAAGCGAAGGACCCTGATTATCAGTTCGTCCGCCCCATGAGCGTTGCCGAGGACGGGCGGGGAAACCTATTCGTCCTCGACGAGAAGGACGGGTGCATCAAAAAATATGGCCCTGACCGGAAATTTTTGCTCCAGTTCGGACGGAAAGGACAGGGGCCGGGCGAGATAGCATACCCGATGACCGTTTCCGTCTGCGCGAACGGTCAGGCGGTCGTCTCGACGATGTCTTCGGACTTCCACGTGTTCGACAACAACGGCGTATTTATCAATCGCTTCCGTTTGCCCCCATACAGAGGATTAAGTCCGGCCGTGCTGGGTTCGGACCGGATCGTCGGCTACTCGTTCCAAGTCAAGGGCGAAAACAGCCGGGATAACCATGTCCTCGCCGTCTTCGATTTCCAAGGAGGGCTCCAGCACGAGTTCGGGGATCCGAATCTCTTGGATACTGCCATGAAGACATGGAACGCCAATTTCCTCGGCCTCGCCGTCGACGGCGAGGAGAATATTTTCGTGGCCTTCTCCTCCCTCAATCGGATCGAGAAGTATTCGCCGACAGGTAAGCTGCTCTTGTCGATCGACCGGTCGCTGCCCTTTGAAATCGCTCATCGCTTTGAGAAGTCGTCGATGGATGTAGGAGGTAAAGTCGTCGCCATCGACCAGCCGGCATTCACTCCAGTCAATAAGGGGATAGGGATTGACAGCCGCGGCCGAATCTGGGTTTTGAGCTTTCAAAAAGCCATCAGCCGGTCCGAAGTGCCCAAGGATTACAAGATCGGGGATTACCTTGTCTTCGAGATTTACAGCCAAGAAGGCGTGCTTCTTTCCCGGATTCCATTCCCTCGGGAAGTCGGGAAATTCGACAATATGACTATGCGTGGCGACCACATCTTTTTCGTCGACCCATTCGACCAAGCTTGTGTTTATGAATACGCCGTTGTCGGACGAAACGATTAGGGCGCTGCGCGCTCCGGCCGGCCCGGAGAAGGCTTTATTTAAGGATGGACCAATGCCTTGACAAACGCTGATCTAGGAGTTAGAATATAGCCGGGAATATAGCTATGATATTTATTAACACAGTCACCCTGAAAAACGATACAAACAAGGTCATTCGCATGGTCGTCTCCTCTCGTGAGGCGGCCATTGTAACCCAGCATGGTAAACCTGCGGTCGCCATCGTTCCCATCGACGAAACCGATCTTATCCTCAAGCACGAGAAAGCCTACATCAAGGCTATCGGCCAAGGTTTAAAAGACATTACGAAGAAACATACAGTCTCGCTCAAGTCCTTTGCCAAAAAGAACCTTCGTTGAGATCCCGGACAACGTTGAGTTGTCCGCCCGGGCGGCCCGCGATCTCAAAGGCATTATCAAAAAGAACCGCCAAGAAGCCATTCGTGCCGTCGACGACCTTGTCCGATTTGCCACCTGAACAATCCCGTCCTGGTACATATCGAGAGAATTGGGGATTTGATACGACGTGCAATTGAAATAGTGCAGTGCAAGTGCAATATTGACTTGCAATATCAATTAATGTATATTAAGTTCACCATGAATGAATTAATGGGAAAAAACGATGATGGGAATACGAAGCCTGATTTCAATTCCCTAACCGCGGTGATCGAGATCAAACAGAATCTCTCTGCATTAAGAGGCCTGCGGGATAGCTTGATCCAAGTCATAAAACTATTAAGCCAGTACCCGGAGAAACAGGGATATCTGCTCCTTTTAAATCCAGGCATAGGCTCCGCCAATCTGGACGACGAGTTTGAAGACATCCGATCAGCGCTGCTTCCGAGTATAGCGGAAAGACTGCACCTAATTATTGCGAAAGAGCACGCGATTGGAGTAAAGCCAAAAGGCATGAACGAGGCGGATTGGGCGTTCGTGAAAAATTGGATTGCGACATTGAAGGAGCCTCAAGTCGCGCTTCCGAATCCCGACAAAAAGAGTGAGGTCTTGCTCTTCATTCTCCTCCAATGGATAACCGACAAGGCCCCCATTTCCTCTCGTTGGATTGAGCGCACGGTTGGTTGCAGCTATCGTACGGTTTCCGCTGCCATCAACGAGCTGGGGCCTGCGATAAAACGGGAGTCCGATCGTCGCGTTAGGCTCAAATATTTTCCGGAAGAAAGCTGGCGACGTATCGCCGCCATGGCGCAAAAGATTCGGACGAGTATGTACTACGTGGATGCTTCAGATCAATCGCGATCGCCTGAATCCCTTCTAAAACGGCTCAATCTCATCGGGCGACATGATATTGCGATCGGCGGCGTGCTCGGAGCGAAGCATCATTTTCCCAATTTAGATATTGTCGGAACACCCCGTTTAGACATTTGCCTTCATGTGCCGGGAAAGTCAGTCAATCTCAGCTTTATCCATCAACTCGATCCAGCGCTTGAGCGGACTCGCGATCGCCATCGGCCTGCACGCCTTGTCCTGCATTATATTCGACGAAAAGAAACGCTGTTCACTCGCGGCGAAAATGGTTTTCTTTGGGCTGATCCCGTCGAATGCTTACTAAACCTGTATGATGCTAGGTTAGATGTCCAGGCCGCTCACTTTGTAGAGTTTTTAACCGCCCAAAGCGAAAAATCAAATGAAAACGCTTGAAGATCTATTGCGTCCGGTTTCCCCCGCGAACGTTCTCCGTGCGATTGCGCTCGCTGTCCCGAGCGATTGTCGAAAAAACATCATCATCATCGGCAGCTTGGCCGTCGGATATCACTATTTCGGACAGCAAGAAGATATTGTAGTCCGAACGAAGGATGCGGACTGTCTGCTCTCGCCTGGCATAGCGGCGATTCCCGCTGGAATCGCAATTGCCGAGCGACTAATGGGCGCGGGGTGGACCTTCAAGAGATCCAAAAATCATTCCGATCCCGGCACGGCGAGTACCCCGGACTCGGAGCTTCCTGCAGTACGGCTTTGCCCTCCGGGACAATCGGAGTGGTTCATCGAGCTCCTAGCTGTTCCAGAAGCGTTTTCTGACCAGAGCCAGCGATGGTCTCGTTTGAAGACGCGCAACGGCCATTTCGGTCTTTGCAGTTTCGGTTTTCTCTCGCTCGCCAGCTATCGGCCTTCTCCAACCGATTTAGGAGTTTATATAGCTCGTCCGGAGATGATGGCGCTCGCTAACCTGCTGGAGCATCCCACTATACGGCCCGAGACGATGTCAGGGGGGTTCGCAGGCCGAGCCGATATCAAGCGAAGCAATAAGGACCTTGGCCGTGTCCTAGCTATCGCCCGACTCGCAACGGCTCGGGATGAAGATGCAATGCTCTCCTGGCCGGGACTATGGGATGAGGCATTGCGGGACCGCTTTCCGGCCGAATGGATGGTGTTAGCTCGCGGCGCTGGAAATGGGATGCGCTCTCTCCTGGCCAGCGAAGTTGATCTGGAGCAAGCGTGGTATACATGCGTGAATGGCCTGCTTGCTTCCACGCCACCGACGTTTGATGCATTTAAGCTCGTAGGCCGGCGTGTACTTCAAGATGCGATCCCGCCGCTAGAGTCGATCGGCCGGATTTAATCCAATAAGCAATCTATAAGGCGTTATTAGGAGCGCCGCGCGGGGCAATATTTTAATAAGGAATAGCTTATAGCCCGACTTCGCGGTTGAAGTCGGCGATCAGCCGCTCGAAAGCGACGATCTCTCCGGTGAACATCTCCTGCCAGTATTCCGGCCGCCACTGGGCGTTCAACTCCTCGCTGGTCTTGCCCTGCTGCTCGATCCAGGTGAAGTACTTGAGGTTGTGCACGGCTTTGCGGTCGTAGTAGCCTAACTCCTTGAACCAGTCGATCCCCTGGCCCGCGATCACCGCCGCGTGGTCGCGGGCGGCGTCGATCTCTCGGTAGGGGCCCCGGCTTTGGCGCATCTCCTCGAGGCGGGAGCGGTAGAGGTCGAGCGAATCCGTGAAGATGGTGCAGATCACATCTTCCCGGCCCAGCTCGAAATAGCGAGCCGCTTTGACCGCGGCCAGCAGGTTGCAGATTCCCGAGATGCCCAGGAGCGACAAGCTTTGGCACTCGGCCTCCGTCACCCCGAGGCCCTGCAGGTAGCGGTGTCCGGCCTCCTCGTTGAAGAGCCGCAGGAGGCGCAGGCAGTCCTCGTCGTCGATCGCGGCCACGGCGTCGGTGCTGCGCACGTTGTGCACCCAGGGCACATGCTTGTCGCCGATGCCCTCGATGCGGTGCCCGCCGAAGCCGTTCAGAAAGAGCGTCGGGCACTGCCGCGCCTCGACGGCGACGATGCGCACTTGCGGGTGCAGAGTCTTGAGAAAATCGCCGGCGGCGATGGTTCCGGCCGAGCCGGTCGCTGAAACGAAGGCGGCCAGGCGGCCCCGCTCCGGCCGGTGGGCCTCATAGGCCTCCACGGCCGCGGGACCGGTGACCTGGTAGTGGAAGATGGGATTGCCGAACTCGGCGAACTGATTGAAGATCATGTTCAAGGGATCAGCGGCGAGCTCGCGGCACTTGTCGTAGATTTCCTTGACGTTGGACTCGCAGCCCGGGGTGGCGATGACCTCGGCCCCGATGGCCCTCAGCCATTCGAAGCGCTCGCGGGACATCTCCTCCGGGAGAATGGCCACTGCGCGACAGCCGAGAAGGGCGCAATCGAAGGCGCCCCCGCGGCAGTAGTTGCCGGTCGACGGCCAGACCGCCTTGTGAACCTCCGGATCGAACTCGCCCGAGGCCAGTCTCGGCACCAGGCAGCCGAAGGCGGCGCCGACCTTGTGGGCTCCGGTGGGAAAATGCTTGCCGACCAGGCCGACGATCGGGGCCTCGACGCCGGTGACCGCGGGCGGAAGCTTGAGGGCGTTGACCGGTCCGTAAAGACCTGAGCGCACGTCGTTTTTCCAGTTGATGCGGAAGAGATTGAGCGGATGGACGTCATCCATGCCCAAGCCCGGGAGCTTGTTCCGAATACCGGCCGGAATTTTTTCGGGATCGCGGAGCTCCGCGAAAGTCGGGATGACGATGCCCCGCTCGCGGCAGCGGGCCGCCGTCTTGCGTATCACCGTCTCGTTCATGGACTTGATGATTTTCGACATTTCCTCACCTCATCGAATGCGCGGCGCCGCGGCCTCGACCAGCCGCCGCAGCGCCGCGGCCGGATTAGGCACGCGCGTCAGGACGATCAGGGCGGCGATGACGAAGGGTTTCCAGGAGGCTTCGCGGTAAGTCTCCAGCCGGTAGCGCTCGAAGATATCGCGGCTCACTTCCCCCTGCGGGCAGGAAACGCCGCTGATGTCCGCCGGCAGACAGTGCATGTAAAGAGCGGAACCGGCGGCCGTGCGCTTCATCAGGGCTTCGTCGCAATGCCACGATTTGTGGCGGGCGTTTTCGGCCAGACATTCTTTTTCGAGGTTTTTCAGCCCCGCCTGATCCGCTTTCCTCAGAAGTTCGGTCCGCCGCCGTGCGACTTGCATCGGCGCCCAGGATTTGGGATAGACGATCTCGGCGCCGTCGAAGGCTTCGGCCATGTCGTGGCTGACGCGGAAAGTACCGCCGGACTCGGCTGCCTGTTTTCCGGCCAGTTCGACCACGTCGGACAGAAGGTCATAACCTTCGGGATAGGCCAGGGTCACGTCCAGGCCGAAGCGGGTGAGGAGGCCGACGAGACCTTGCGGCACGGAGAGCGGCTTGCCGTAGCTCGGCGAATAGGCCCAGGAGATGACAAATTTCTTGCCGCGCAGCCCGGCCAGTCCGCCGAACCGGCGCTCGAGATGCATAAGATCGGCCAGCGTCTGGGTCGGGTGGTCGATGTCGCACTGCAGGTTGATCACCGCCGGCCGTTGGGCAAGCACGCCCCGCTCGTATCCCTCCTGCAGGGCCGCGGCGAACTCGCGCATGGATCGGTTGCCCTCACCGAGGTAGATGTCGTCGCGGATGCCGATGACATCGGCCAGGAAGGAGATCATGACGGCTGTTTCGCGGACCGTCTCGCCGTGGGCGATCTGCGATTTGGCCTCGTCGAGGTCGGACACGTTCAGGCCGAGCGCGGCCGCGGCCGAGGCGAAGCTGAATCGAGTGCGCGTCGACTGGTCGCGGAAGATCGAGACGGCGAGCCCCGTGTCGAACAGGCGCAGGGATCGTCCGGCGCTGTAGAGCGCTTGCAGGCACTCGGCCATGAGGAGGATCGAGCGGATCTCGGCCAGGGAATGTTCCCATGTCAACAGAAAATCGCGGTTGTGGAGATCGGCGCGCAAGCTTTCCAATTTCCGCAGCTTTTCTTCCAGAGGGATATCCTTCATGCGGTCACTCCTTCTTCCGGTAATGCGGGGCGGCGGCCAGGATGGAATCGATAATCTGCTGGTAGCCGGTGCAGCGGCATAAATTAGCGGAGATGGCCCGGCGCGCCTCAGCCCGACTCGGTTCGGGGTGTTTCAGCAGAAAGGCGTGGGCCGTCAGGACCATGCCCGGCGTGCAATAACCGCACTGGATGGCGCCGGCGTCGATGAAGGCCTGCTGCAGCGGATGCAGGCCGCCGTTCGGCGCGGCCAGTCCCTCGATGGTCGTCAGGCTGCGGCCGAGGACGGCGGCGACGAAGATGCGGCAGGTGCGCAGCGGCCGTTTGTCGGCCAGGACGGTGCAGGCTCCGCAGAGGCCGATGCCGCAGCCGCGCTTGGCGCCGGTCAGATCCAGGTCTTCGCGCAGGAACGTCAACAGGTTTTTGTGCCGGTTGCGGGCGGTGATGCGCAAGCGGCGGCCGTTGACAATGAGGGTCAAGGGACGAGCCTTCGCGGCGGAAGTTGACCCCCGAGCAAAGCCCGGGGCCCCGGCCGCCGTTGAAGGCGCTGTCGTCTTCATTTTTCACCGCCGATGGGCAGTTGGCAGCGCCGCCTCCCGGTGGCGTGGAAGTAAGCGTTGGCGATCGCCGGAGCCATGAGCTCGTTGGCCGGCTCGCCGATGCTCTTCGCGCCCGAGGGCGATAGGGGATCGCGGTTTTCCAGGACGATGGCGGTCATTTCGGGCATATCGGTCGAGCGCGGGATACGGTAGGTGTCGAAGTTGAGGGAGCGCAGCCGGCCGCCGGTCATGGCCACCTCTTCGAAGAGGCCGTATCCGGCGCCCATGGCCATGCCGCCGTAGAATTGGCCGAGGAGCGCCGCCCAATTGACGGCCCGGCCGACGTCGTGCGCGGCCCAGGCGTTCAGCAGACGGATGCGGCCGGTGCGCTTGTTAACGGACAGCTCCACCGCCTGGCAACCGTAAACCCAAGTAAAATAGGCCCGGCCCTGGCCGCAGGACTCGTCCCAATCCACCCGGGGCGCGGGGAAGACGCCGAGCGCATAGGGATACTTCTGGTCGCGATAGAGGCGCTGGGCCGCTTCGGCGAAGCCGACGTCCCGCCCGCCGGGCGCCGTCAGGCGGCTGCCGGCGAAACGGACCTCTTCCGGCCGGCAGCCGAGGTCGGCGACGACGGCGCCGGCCATCTGCAGGCGGACCGCCGCCGCGGCCCGGCTGACGGCTCCGCCGCCCATGATCGTCGCCCGGGAGGCGACCGTGGTGCCGCTGTCGGGCACGGCCGAAGTCGAGGGCCGGCGATAAACGATGTGGTCGCGGTCGACACCGAGCTCTTCGGCTAGGAGCAGTATCATGGCGCTCTCGGCCCCTTGACCGTTCTCATGGATGCCCGCCTCGAGAATGACCGAGCCGTCGAATTGGACGCTGACCACGGCCGCGCAGAAATCGGTGCCCTCGGCCCCGAGGCTGACGCCGCGGTAGCTCATGGCCAGGCCGATGCCGTAGTAATCATCCTCTCCCTGACCGTGGGACGAGCGCCGCAGCTTGTCCTCGTAGCCGCTCTCGGCCAACACCCGTTCGAAGACCTCGGACAGGCTGACGGCGTGGCCTTCGAGAACCTGACCGGTGACGGTGGTACTTCCCTGGCGGACCATATTGCGCCGGCGGAATTCGACGCCGGAGAGGCCCGCCGCCGCGGCCGCCATCTCGACGAGCTGCTCGACGGCGAAGTTCACCTGCGGCGATCCGAAGCCGCGCATGGCGCCGGTGAAGACGTGGTTGGTATAGACGCTCAGCACCTCCCCTTCGACGTGGGGCACGACGTAAGGGCCGCAGCACTGCACGGTCGAGCGCCAGGTCACCCAAGGCGAGGTCGAGCAGTAGGCGCCGCCGTCGGCGACGATGCGGCACTCGACGGCGCGGATCAGCCCGTCGGCGCCGACGCCCATGCGGTAGCGCATGCGGTAGGGATGCCGTTTATAGCTCTCGCGCATCGACCACTCGCGCTCGTAGGTCATCTTGACCGGCCGCCCCGTAAGCCACGCGGCCAGCGCCGTGCGGGCGCAGACCAGCGCCGCCGTGTCGTCTTTGCCGCCGAAGCCGCCGCCCATGGGCGTGCCCACGATCTCGACGCGGGCCAGAGGCAGGCCGAGAAACTCGGCCACGAAGCGGCGGGTGGAATACGGGTGCTGCATGCTGCCGCGCACCTCCAAGACGCCGTCGTCGCGTACGCGGCAAATCGCGGCCTCCGGTTCGAGGTAGGCGTGCTCGACGAAGGGCGTCCGGAATTCCTGCTCCACGATGTGCGCCGATTCGGCGAAGCCGCGGGTCGTGTCTCCTTTGCGGATTACGTGGCGGTGGATGAGATTCGCGCCGCGCTCTTCGTGGACGAGCGGCGCGCCCGGGGCCAAGGCCGCTTCGGGGTCGAGGAGCTCCGGCAGGGGTTCAGCGCGGACACGCACTCGCCGTCCGGCGGCGATGGCTTGGGCCCGGGTTTCGGCCACGACCACGGCCGCCACGTCGCCGTGATAGCGGATCTTGTCGTCGGCCAGGACATGGAGATCCTTCAGGATCTGTCCGCAACGGTTGCTGCCGGGAACGTCCCTCGCGGTGATGACGCGGACGACGCCCCGGGATTTCGTCGCGGCCGCCGTGTCGACCGCGACGATCCGGGCATGGACGTAGTCGCCATAGACCGGCACGGCGTGAAGCAGTCCCGGCAGTTTGATGTCGTCGGTGAAGCGGACGCGTCCCGTCACTTTGGCCGCGGCGTCGTTTCTCCAGGCCTTTTCCTTCAGTTCGTCCATAAGCACCTGCCCTGGGCCCCGTCGGCCCCGCTCCACGCGCCGTCGGTTATCAACTGCCGGCCGCGCAGAAAAAGATGGCGCAGCCTCAGCCGGCTGTTGAAGCCGGGGTATGTCTCCGGACTGCCGGTGCTTGCCGAAACAATGGGCTCTTCCTGGTCGGCCATTTCGAACACGGCCGCGTCGGCGTCCAGGCCCGGGGCCAGCGCGCCTTTTCGTCCCTCGATGCCGGCCAGGCGCGCGGGATTTTCCGCCAGGCGCAGGCTCATCTCGGCGAAGGCCCGCTCCGGCCGCCCCTTTTCCAAAGCGAAGATGAGCCGTGGCAGCGCCCCGATCCCGGCGATGCCCATGGGCGCGGAAAGCATGTCTTCCCGGCCGCGATCCTTGTCTTCGATGCTGAAGGCGCAGTGGTCGGAGGCGTAGGTGTCGAAGGCGCCCGCGCCCGCCGTCTCGCGCAGGCGGCGGACCCGGGCCGCGTCGCGAAGCGGCGGCGTGCAGAGCCAGCGGTGGCCGTCCTCGCGCCGGAGCCAAGTATCGTTGAGGAATAGATACTGGGGGGCAGTCTCGCAAGAGACGCGCGCTCCCGCCCGCATCCGATCTCCGGCGCGCAGGATGGCCTCCGCGGCCTCCGGCGTCGAGACGTGAACGATATGGAACCACGCCCCGGTCTTTGCCGCCACTTCGGCCACGCGCTCGACCGCCCGCAACTCGGCTTCCGGCGGCCGCTGCCGGCCGTGGTCTGAGGCGCGAACCGGCATGGGGCTCCTAGCCTGCGCCAGAGTCAGGACGCCCTCGTCCTCGGCGTGGACGAGCAAGCGCGCGCCGCCCGGCGTGAGGCGCTCAGCGATCTCGGTCAGGCGATTGTAGGACGAGAAAAGGCCGCTTTCGCAGTAGGTCGTATAGAATTTGAAAGTGCGCCAGCCCGACTCCTGGAGCCGCAGGATGTCCGCCCAGTCGTCTTCGGCGAAGCGGGTCGGCGTCAGGTGCCAGAGGTAGTCGCAGAAGGAGTACCCGGCGGCGCGGCCGGCGGCGCGCTCGATGGCCGCGTCCAAGGACTCCTCCGGCCTCTGGGTGATGAAGCCGCCGAGGGTCGTGATTCCCGCGGCGGCCGCGGCACGGCTGGCGCTCTCCCACGTGTCCGCGAGGCGGAAGCGGCCGATGGAGTCATCGATGTGCACGTGCAAGTCGATAAGCCCCGGCAGGACGTGGCAGCCGCCCCCTTCGACGACGCGGGCGCCTCCGGTTAATCCGCGACAGTCGCCGACGGCGGCGATGATGCCGTCCTCGATTAGTACTTCCCCGGGCACTACCCGACCCTGCGAATAGACCGTGCCGCCGCGCACCAGGGTCTTCATCTAATTCTCCGTTGTCTCCACGGGTATGCTCTCGAAATCGGCCGGCACCGCTTCGGGTATGCGCAAGCGCGAAAGCGGGGTCTCGATGTCCTTCAGTCCGTGGCCGGTGATCAGAAGCACGATTTGCCAGCCGGGGTCGAGCCGCTGGCGGGCTTCGTCGGAAAGAAGGGCGGCCGCGGCCGCCGCAGCGGCCGGCTCGGCAAAGATGCCCGCCTCGCGCGCCAGGAGCGCCTGAGCTTCCATTATGCGCTCGTCGCTGACTGCGAGCGAAAATCCGCCGCTCTCCCGCACGGCGCGGCGGGCCAGGTCCGGATTGCTCGGCACAGAGACGGAAATCGAATCGGCGACGGTCATGGGGGAGGGCGCCGGCCGGAAATTCCCGTTCACAATGAAGTCGTGAATCGCGGCCGAGGAATCGGCCTGCACGGCGACGAGCCGCGGCAGGCGCTCCGAGAGCCCGGCGGCGCGCAGGTCGTGGAAGGCCTTGTAGACGCCGCTGATTATGACGCCGTCTCCGACCGGCACCAGAATGGCATCGGGAACGCGCAACCCGTTCTGGGCGAAGATCTCCAAGCCCGCGGTCTTTTTGCCCTCGATCGTCAACGGGTGGTAGGCGGTGTTGCGGTTCAAGCCGCCGCGCCGCCGGGTGTACTCCAGGGAAAGCCGGAAGGCGTCGTCGTAGCTGCCGCGCACCGGGACGACGCGGGCGCCGCAGACGAGCATCTGGACCAGCTTGGCCCGGGGCGTCGATTGGGGGACGAAGATGACGGCCCTGCGGCCGGCGGCGGCGCAGACCGCTGCCAGAGAACTGGCGGCGTTTCCGGTCGAGGCGGCGACGATCGTCTCTTCGTTCAATCGCGCGGCTTCGGCGACGACCAGAAACGAGGCCCGGTCCTTGAGCGAGCCGCTGGGATTGAGCCCGTCGTTTTTGATCCAGAGCCGGGGCCAGCCCAGGCGCTCGCCCAGCCGCGGCGCCGGGGAGAATGGCGTGCCGCCGGCCGGATAGTCCGGGTAATGCTCCCGCTCGACCGGAGAGAAGAGGTCCCAATCGGGCCGGGAGCGTCGGAAACGCCTGGCGATGCCGCGGTAGTCGAACTCCGCTTCGAGCACGCCGCGAAGCGGCATCCCGGGCGAATAGCTGCGTCCGCAGTCGGGGCACAGGTAGCGGACTTCGTCCCGTCCATAGGTCTTGCCGCAGAGGCTGCAGCGGTATTGAAACTCAGTCATGAGCCGGATCAGCCTTCGTCCGACAGGGTCGCCGCCAGGGCCGCGTAAAAGGCCGCGGCGCGGGAGAGATCCTCGACCGGGCAGTACTCGTCGACGGCGTGGGCCTGCGGCTCGTGGCCGGGTCCGAATCCCAGGCAGGGAATGCCGTAAAAAGGCATGATGCCGACGCCGTTGGTGCTGAAGGTCCATTTGTCGACTTTCGGCTCCCGTCCGAAAAGGCCGGCATAGGCGGAGACCGCTTTCTTCAGCCAGGGGGAGCTTTCCTCGAGCGTCCAGGTGGGAAAATATTTTTCGCAGGGATAGACTTCGCCGGTGTGGGAGGGCTCGCGGTACTCTGGGACAAAAACCCTGGCCTCGGGGATGCCGGCTCGGCCGGCCGCCTCGCGCGCCTCGGCGACGGCGCGCTCCTTGGTTTCGCCGGCGGTCAGGCGCCGGTCGAGATGCAGGCGGGCCGTATCGGGCACGGCGCAGAGCGAGGGCGAGCCGGAGGCGATTTCGGTCACGGCGACTGTGCCCTTGCCGAGGAAAGCATCGAACGCCAGTCTTTCATTCAGCCTTTCGATCTCCAAGGCGAAGCGGGCGGCCTTGTAGGCGGCGTTGTCACCGCGCTCCGGCGCCGAACCGTGGCAGCTCCGGCCGCGGACCTCGATCTCGATCTCCATCCGGCCGCGGTGGCCGCGATAGATGTTGAGGCTGGTCGGCTCGGTGAGAACGACCAGCTCCGGCCGGATCTTCTCCTCCTCGATCAGATACTTCCAGGCCATCCCCTCGCAATCTTCTTCCTGCACGCTGCCGACGAAGAGCAGGGTGAAATCGCGGCCCAGGCCCAGCTCGCGGATAATGCGTCCGGCGTGGACCATGCCGGCCAGCCCGCCCTTCTGGTCGGCGGCGCCTCGTCCCCAGACCTTGCCCTCGGTGACGCGCGGCTGGAACGGATCGAACGACCACTGCGCCCGGTCGCCGGCATCGACAGTGTCGACGTGGGCGTCGAAGGCGATGAGTCGCGGGCCGCGGCCGATGCGGCCGATGACGTTGCCCAGTCCGTCGATGCGCGCTTCGTCGAAGCCGAGCCGGCCCATTTCGCCGGCGATGCGCGCGGTGACCCGCCCTTCCTTCCCGGATGGGGAGGGGATGGCCAACAGGTCGACCAGAAACGCGACCAGCTCCTGCTCCCCTTTTTTGGCCCGTTCTAGAATTGCCGTGTAATCGCTCATTGCCTAGCCTCGCCTTTCAAAAACGCTTCCAAAGCGCGGCCGCCAGCTCGCGGCTGCGCGCGGCGACGCGCTCCTCGTCGATATCCAGCGTCAACGCCTTGTTCTCCATCAACACGCGTCCGGCGACGATCGTGGTATCCACCGCCGATTGCGACACGCCGAAGACGAGGTGGCCCAACACGGAGCCGGAGTCGAGCGGTGTCGGCGGATCGTAATCGATCAGGATCACGTCGGCCGGGCCTCCCTCGCGGAGGCGGCCCAAGGGCAGCCCCCAGATGCGCTCGGCGATGACGGGATTCCCCGAGAACAGAGCGCCGGTCGCTTCCATAAAACCTTGAGCCGGATCGCGGCGGCCGTAATGCTGGGCCCAGAGCGCGACCCTCAGCTCCTCAAGCATATTCACAGTCATGGCGTCCGTGCCCAGCCCGACCAGGACGCCGGCCGCTTTCATGGCCACGATATCGGCGATGCCCACGGCGTTGTTTAGATTGGATTGAGGGTTGTGGACGATCATGGTGCCGGAGGCCGCCAGCGTCTCGATCTCGCTCTGGTCGACATGCACGGCGTGGGCGGCGATCGTCTTCGGACCGAGGATGCCGCGGCGCCGCAGGCGCTCGACGACGCGGATGCCATGCCGGGCCAGGCAGTCATCCTGGTCGCTGGCGGCCTCGGCGCAGTGGATGTGGCAGCCCACGCCCAGGTCGGCGGCCAAAGCCGCGGCTCGACCGAGCGTCTCGTCCGAGAGGGTGAAGGAAGCGTGCAGGCCGACCAGTCCCCGCAGGTGCTCGCCGCCCTGCTCACGGCAGAAGCGCACGGCATCGGCGTTCTCAGCCAGTCCCGCGGCGGCGGCCTGCGGGCCGTCCCGGTCCGAGATCTCGTAGGCCAGGCCGATGCGCAAGCCCGTTTCCGTCCCCGCCCGGGCGATGCGCTCCAGGGATCCCGCGATCGCTCCGGGGCCGGCGTGGTGGTCCACCAGGGTCGTGGTGCCGCGGCGCACGGCGGCCAGCATCATCACCAGGGCGCTGTAATAGGTGTCTTCGAGCGTCAGCTTGCGGTCGAGCCGCCACCAAAGGTTGCGAAGCACGCCGTTGAAATCGTGGGCCGGAGCGGCTTTGCCCAGGCCGCGGACGAGCGTGCTGTAGAAATGCATGTGGGCGTTGATCAGGCCGGGCATGACCAGCTTGCCCCGGGCGTCGATTCGGCGCACGTCCTCTGCGGGCAGCTCCGCGAGCGGAGCGATTTTCGCAATCCGTCCATCCTCGATAAGCAGCCCGTGCCCGTCGAGAAGGGCGAAATCTTCGCCTCCTGTAAAGATGGGACCGTTCGTGATCAGCAACGGTTCGGCGGCAGCATTTTTTCTCGCCATTCAATCCTCCCGCAACACCGCGCGTTCCGCTTCGCTTCTCTCCCGCATCGAGAGCGCGCCGGCGAAGCAGCGTTGCGCGCAGAGCGAGCAGCCGATGCAGCGCGCCGGATCGGTGTGAGGTATTTTGCGTCGGTCGAGCTCGATCGCCTGATAGGGGCAGCGGCAGCAGTTGCCGCAATGGACGCAGAGGCGGCGCTCCACGGTCGAAATCCGCTTCTTCGCGCTCAGGTCGGGGAAATCGCGGATCGGCCGCGGCAAGGCCCGGCCGATCAGATCAGAGACGGAGCGCAATCCGAGCGCGTCCAGGAGTCCGCTCAGTCCGGCGTGCAGCTCCTCGACGATCTCGACCCCGAAGTGAAGGGCGAGCGAACAGAACTGCACCGATTCGGCCCCGAGGGCCAGGAAATCGGCGGCTTGGCGGTAATTCATCGGGCCGCCGTTGCCCGAGATGCGGCAGCCGAGGCCGGCTGCCTTGGCCAGGGTCAGATAACTGATGGGCAGGATGCCTTCGCCGGAGAGGCCGATGACGATCCCCTCGTCCCAGCCCGCTTTTTCTCCCGGCCGGAAGGCGAGGCCGGGAAAAGAATTGGCCAGCGTCACTCCGGCGCGATGTCGCGGGTGCCGGGCAAAAACGGCGCGGACGGCCTGCAGGATGGGGGCGATGGCCGTCACCGCTCCGGTCAGCTTGAAGAGCTTCGGCACGTCCGGCCGCGACGCGCCGGACAACACCCAGTCGACGATCTCCGCGGTCAGCTCGGCGTCCTGGGAAACGATGTCGCCGCGGGAGCCGTCTCCGCCCTGGGGGCAGGACAGACTGTATTCGATGGCCATGGCTCCCGCCGCCTCGAGCTTCCGCGTATTGGCCTGCCAGACCGCGCGGTCGGACTCGGCGGCTCCGGTGACCGGACCGCCGGTCGAGGCCACGGTCAGCCGCTCGGGAAACTCGCGGCCGAGCTCCTCGATTTCGCGGCAGACGCGGTCCAGGGCGTGTCCCGAAACGTTGTCGCAGTTGCCGTAGGTGCCGCGGCCGAAGTCGAACATGTACTCGGCGGGGATGTGGATCGGCCCGCCGTCGAAGGCCGTCTTCAGGACGCCGCCGGCCCAGCCGGCCCGGTAGGCTAAACGAAGTTGTTCGGCGCCGTCGGTGGCCGGCGAGGCCGAAAGCAGAAAGGGCGAGAGGATCGCCCGGCCGAAAAAGTCGGCCTGCAGCGGCACAGGCCGCAGGTTGAGACCGGGCATGATGATGCGGCTCTTGCCCGCGGTCTGTTTTGGGGTGCGCTTGTGGGCAAGCCAGTCGAGCGCGCGCTGAGCGGCGTTCTTTCCGGAGGCCACGGCGGAGACGACCGTTCCCGGCCCCTCAGCCATGTCACCCGCGTAGAAAAGCCCGGGGCTTTCTTGAACGGCGAGCCGGGATCGCCCGCCTATGGCGACGATGATTCCGTCATAGCTTCTGGAGAATGCCGGTTGGCGCGGATCGACGATCATCCGGGACGGCTTGAAGGTCTGACCTTTTGGCAATCTCATCGGCTGGATGCGGGCGATTTTTTTGCCCGCAGCTGAGCGGATCGCGGTCACGGCGGAACGTCCGGTGATCAGTACTCCGGCCTTGAACAACCCGGCTCGTTCCTCGGCTGTCAGAGGCATCTCCCCTAGGGTTTCTAAACAGATCATTTCGACCGTGGCGC
>Ga0315288_10003678_pt1 | contig 19581 bp, 16 predicted proteins | sample YL17G11_20_MG_FD_203454 | JGI IMG/M metagenome (GOLD analysis project Ga0315288, IMG submission 203454) | Sediment microbial communities from Yellowstone Lake, YNP, Wyoming, USA - YL17G11_20 | ecosystem: Environmental > Aquatic > Freshwater > Lake > Sediment | place: USA: Wyoming | collected... | reverse complement strand
CGCACGTGGTAGACCTGCCCGATGATGCCAGACGCCAGGATCTTCCTCAGGTGCTGGAAGTACGCGGACGCGCGCAGGGGCTGGTAGACGGTGACGACCCGATCGTAGCGCTTGGCCGCTCGAACGACGGCGGCGGCATCCGCGCCGTTGGCCGCCATAGGCTTCTCCAGGAAGACGTGGCATCCACGGCGCAGCGCCTCCAGCGCCATAGGTTTGTGCAGATGCGTGGGCGTGGCGATCACGACGACATCCAGGCGCGTGTCGTCGAGCATTGCGGAGAAGTCCCGGAAGGCGCGGGTCCCGTAGACCTGCTCGGCTTCCCGGAGTCGCTCCGTCTTCACATCCTGCACGGCCGCGAGCTCGAACTGGGGGTGCCTGGCAATCTCGCGGCAGTGGAAAGCCCATCCGATGCGGCCCAGTCCGGCGACGCCAATGCGGATCCTCTCGCGAGGCATGTGTCAGACCTTCTCCTCAGCGTATTGCTGCCACAGACTCGAATCGTAGGGCGCGGCGCGACCGGGGCAGTCCTCGCGGGGACAGAGCTGGCAGCTCTCGAAGCTGGTCTCGGTCGGGAAGTAGATCCCTGAGACCGACTTGATCGGGAGCATCAAGAATCTGTCCGTGAGCTTCACACCGATCTGGCTCTCCGCATCCCCGAAGACCTGGAAGAGTTGGGCCTGCTCGGATATGGGCCAGTCCTGCAGTGAGCCCGGCGACATGTTCGACATCTTCCCCGCCCGGTGCTTGGTCTCGATGTGCTTCCGCAGGTAGGCGGTCGCGACGGAGAGAGCGGTGATCCGGACCTGGTCGAGCCAGTACTCCTGGAGCGGGTCGCCATCCACGCCGGGAACGCTCTCGAGCTCGATCCCGCAGGTGGCGATGTAGGGGAACACCCGGTGCGCCTTGCCGAGGTTCACCCGGAGCACCCGGCTGGTGAACACCACATCGCCGACACTGACCGTGTTCGCGCCGCGTTCGCCAACATAGCAGATGTCATAGACCGCCTTCGGGCTGGCGATCGGCCGGACACGGTCGAGCAGTCCCGCGACGGCCCTCGCGTCATCGCTGCCGGCCGCGACCCGCACCTTGCGCAGGAACTCGTCGAGGTCCAGCTCGACCGGTATGCTGCTCAGCACTTCCATGGACGCACATCCCCTGCGAGATTCGCCTCGCCCGAGGGATTCCTTCTCCTTCGACGCCCATGCCTCCTGGCGGGGCCGGGTGAAACGACCGGGGAGAGGTGATCCCTCTTGGGCCAGGTAACATATGGCGGACGACGAACGGGCAACTTCAGACGGAGGCAGAGCGATGGCCGGGAAGATCGGAGCGGGAATCGTCGGGATGGGGTGGGCGTCTTCGGAGCATTTCAAGGCCTACCAGCGCAACCCGCACAGCCGCGTGGTGGGCGTGTGCAGCCGAACCATGGAGGGCGCGCGGGCGAAGCTGGCGGAGATCGGCCGAGAGAGCGACACCACCGGTGTGAAGGTATACCGCTCGTATGACGAGATGCTGGCCGACCCCGAGGTCCACGTGATCTCAGTCTGTACCCCGCCGAGCCTGCACGTCGAGCAGGGCGTCCTGGCGGCACAGGCGGGGAAGCACCTCTGCATTGAAAAGGCCGTTGCCCTCGACCTCCCGTCGCTGCGGCGCATCCAGGCGGCGGTCAAGTCCGCTGGGGTGAAGACCGCGGTCTGCTTCGAGTGCCACTACAACCCCGAGGTCGTCACCATCAAGAACCTGCTCGACATGGGGGTGATCGGCGCGGTCTACGGGGTCGAGGCCGACTACTACCACGGCATCGGCCCCTGGTACAAGCAGTGGGCGTGGAACACCACGAAGAAGGAGGGCGCGAGCGCGCTGCTGAGCGCCGGCTGCCACGCGCTCGACCTCGTGCTATACTTCGCCGGGTCCGAGGTGACCGAGGTCGCGTCGTTCGGTGGCTTCAGCGCGGGCAATCCCCTGAAGTACGAGTACCCGCCTCACTCGACCACGATCATGAAGTTCGCCAACGGCATCATCGGGAAGTGCGCCTCCAGCGTCGACTACCGCGGCCCCTACTACTTCCCGTTCGAGATTCAGGGAGAGGCCGGCTGTATCCGCGATAACCAGTTCTTTTCCACGAAGCTCGGCGGCCAGAAGGGCATGGCGACGATCCCGACCATCATGCTCGACAGCGGCGACGTCACGCACCACCCGTATGACGACGAGATCAATGAGCTGATCGATTGCATTCGCGGGGACCGGTCGCATCCCGTGGATCTGGAGTACGCGGCGCGAACGCATGAGGTCATCTTCGCTGCCGATCTGGCGGTAGCCGAGGGGAGGGTGGTGAAGATGGCGGAGATCAGCTCGCGGTAGAGCAACGCGACCTGCCAGACTGCCCCGGCCCTCACGTGCGCGGGAGTATGCGGCCTGCTACAAGGCACGACGGGCAGGAGATGACTCCTGCCCGTCGTCTGCATACGTGTGGCGAACCGTGCTACTGCCTTCCGGCCGCCCCGGGCGTCGAGCCGTCTGCGGGGGCCCGAAGGCTCCTGGGCGTCTCGAGCATATTGCTCTTGATACTGTCTGTCAGGGTCGTGGCCTCGGCAGGGGTGCGGACGACGTGGGGCGTGAGGAACACGAGCAGCTCGGACTTCTCACGGCTGGAGGAGGTCGAGCGGAACAGCGAGCCGACGATGGGCAGGTCGCCCAGGAGAGGCACGCGCGATGCGGTGCGGGTGATGATGTCTCGCATCAGGCCGCCGAGGATGATGGTGTTTCCGTCCTTGATGTTGAGGCTGGCCCTCGTCGCGCGCCGGTTGACGCTCGGGTAGTCTTGCCCACCCACGCTGACAGCGGCCCCCGGCTCATCGGCCGAGACAGTGACGTCCATCTGTACCATGTTGCCTTGCGTCACCCGGGGCACGACCGTGAGCACGATACCGACGGACTGGTACTCAATGCTCGTCTGGATGGCGGCGCCGGTGCCGACGGTGGTCGTCAGGCTCCCCCGCGGGAAGGGCCGGCTGCTCGACACGTCGATCTGCGCCTCCCGGTTGTTGGAGGTGAAAATGCTCGGCGCGGAGAGGATGCGCGCATGGGAGTCCGTGATGAGCGCACTCAGGACGGCGTCGAACTCCGAGCCGGTGAGCTGCCCGGAGAACCCGGCCGGGAACAACGGGTTGCCCGCTGCGTCGGTCTTCCGCAGCCCGAAGCTGGATGACAGGCTGCCAGTGAACGTGTCGCCCCCGAACTTGCCGAACGTGCGGCCCAGGCTCTCCCACTGGAACCCGAGACTCGTGTTGCGAGTCAGCGCGACCTCGGCGATGATCGCCCGGATGTGAACCTGCGGGGGAGCGACATCGAGCTGGTCGAGCAACTGGCGCACGAGATCGAGCTGCTCCGGCGGGGCCGAGATCAGCAGCGTGTTGGTGTTATCGTCCGCGGTCATGATCGGCTGCCGGACCCCGGGCCCCGGAACCAAGGGGGCGAACTCGGGCGCTGCAATGCCGGCAGCCATGTCGCCGGGCGGCGCTGCCGGCTGCGGCTGAATCGGAACGGGAGCGAGACCCTCGGGGATCTGCGCGATGGCGATCGGATCCGGGGCGGCATGCCGGGTCGCGGAGCCGGCAAGCGGCTCGATCTCGACCGTCCCCGCCGCCCTGTCTGTCCGCTCCCCGCGGCCGGGCGCAACACTGCCAGTGCGCATCCGGCCGACGTTGGGGGCAGTGTACCCGATCGTGCCGGCGCCAGTCCTGGCTCTGCCGGCGAGCGCACCGCCTGCCGCGGTGACGCCCGCTCCGCCGGCGGCGCCGCCGGCAGGAGCTACCAGCACCTGGGCGTTGATGAGCGGCCCGATCTTCTGTGCCAGATCAGAGGCAACCAGGTTCTGCACGGGATAGACAAAGAACGAGTCGCGTAAGCTGATCGGTCGGTCGAGTTGCTCCACCAACTGCTGAGTCTGCTGGAGGTGTACCGGCGTCGCGAGGATGATGATGGAGTTGGTGCGAGTGTCCGGGTAGCAGTATTCGGGGCCCGTGGAGGTGGGTACCCCAGGCTGGACGCCGGGCCGGACCAGCTGAGCCGGCACGCCGCGCGCGCCGGCGGCCCGCCGTTCGAACGGGAGCCGCCGGCCGGCGGCTGCCATCGCGCCGCCACGGCCGATGATGAGCGTGTTCACCAAGTCGGACATGTCTTCCGCGTCATAGTAACGCAGCGAGAAGACCCGCAGCCCGCCCGAGAGCTGAGCTTCGGTATCCGAGATGATCGAGAGCGCCCGCTGGATGTTTCCCGCGGTGTCCGTGATGATCAGGGAGTTGGTCGAGGTCGGGATGATGTTCGCGTTCTGCGAGAGCAACCCCTGGACCTGAGCCCCGACGTCGCTCGCGTCCAGATTCGCCAGCGGGATGATCTGCGTGATGAAGGTATCGGTGGACGGGATGTCCTCCGGGCGCGCGCCGAACTCCACCGGGGGACCCGACGAGATCGCGTCTGCGATCGGCACCACCTTGTAGATCCCCGTGCCCGTCCGGAGCATGGTGAACCCGCGAACCTGGAGCACCGAGTTCAGTATCTGGAACGCGACGTCCAGCGGCACCGGCTCCGGCGCGATCACCGTTATTGGCCCCGTCACCTGCTCCGCCTTGATGATGGTCACTCCCGCCTCGCGGCTGAGCAGCTTGAGGAGGAAGTCTATGTCGAGGCCATAGAACTCCATGTTGATGGTCTTGGTCCCGCCGGCGCCCTGGAACACCTCGAGCGGTTTCGACTCGGGGGTCGCGGTCGGCGCGGTTCGGGAGGCGGTGGCCGCTGCCGCGGGATTGGCCGGTGCGGGGGCGGCCGTCACCCCGGCAGCCGACGTCGTGCCGGGAAGCGGCGGGTTGGCTCGCGCTCTTCGCCCCGGCATGCGAACTCCAGCCGCGTTGTCTGACGGCTGCTGGGCGAGGGCGGTGAACGCGGAGATGGCGACCGCCGCGACCAGCACCGCCACTCTCCAGCTTGCACGTCTAACCCGCATGTTCATATTGACCATCCCTTCTGGTAACACCAGCGACCGGAGAGCACCCAGGCAGAACTCACCCGAGTACTCGAGTGCTACTGACACTTGTGGAACACAAACGGCCCCCGTAGGCCTGGCATTATCCACCGCGGGAGGGTTGTCCTCCCGGCTGAGGTCTGACAGCACGGCCCTGCTGACCCGGCGTCGCGGCCTTGTCGAGGGGTGTGAGCTGCCAGGTCTCCGGCCGGTGCAGCAGTGTGGGCGGCGCCCCTGGCACGGTGAACTCGATGTCGGTCGAGTTCACCTTCGTCACAGCGGCGCCTCTGAAGCTCTCGCCCACGGCAAGGTACTCGACAGTGCGGTCGGTCAGGTTCTGGATGATGCCAAGGGTCTTGCCATTGATGCCGATGTACCCAACGTAGGTCCAGTCCGGGAAGCTTGGCGCCTGGGGGGGCGGCGGCTCCACCGGCGCGACCGGGCCTGTGCCGGCATTGGGCGGAGGGGCAACTACCAGAGGTGGCAGGCCCGAGTTTTTCGGCGGCGGGGGCGGGGGAGGAGGGCTGAAAACGTCGCGCGCGATGATCATCTCGTAGCGGCCGAACTCGGCATCGGAAGGCGCGGCGGGCGCCAACGGCTTCGCCGCCCGCGCTGTCGCCACCGTGCGCGCCCTGCGCGCGGTCCGGCGGGTATTGGTGGCCGACGGGCGGTTGCTGGACATGGTGTAGATCAGGAATGCCACCGCGGCTACGAGGGCGACTGCCAGCATCACCTGCGTTGATCTAGGACTCTTCATCTGTACCCTTGCCCGCGGACCCCACGCTGTAGGTGGCAACGTGGACGAGGACACCGAGCTGGCTGGACCCCCTGGAGCCAGGGCTGATCTCGACTCCCTCAACCCAGAGGCAGTGCGGGCGCTGTTCCAGCTCGTAGAGCAGCCGGACGACGTGCGGGAAGTCGGTCTCCATCCGGAGGGTGACCGGGTGCCGAAGCCCGTTCCCCACCTTCTCGGGCGCAGACGGTCGGATGCTGCTCAGGCGGATGCCAAGATCGCTGCTCAACTGGGACACCTCGCGGATCACCTCTGGCGTGACGTCAGTCTCAGGCCGGAACAGCTCGGCGGCCTTGCCCCTGAGCTTCTTGACATCCTCCTCCGCCGCGGGCATCTGTCGGTACATCTGAAGCGCCCCGTCAATCTTGGCGGCGAGCGTCGTCGCTTCGGCTGCGAGGCTCCTCGCCCGGGCGCGCATCGGGATCACGACGAGTAGAACGATGAGCAAGCCGGCGACCGCGGCCACCGCCGCGGCGAACAGGACGCGGTCTCTCCGGGAGATTCTCGTCATGGCGCGACCCCCGAGGCGATCGCGGTGGACCTGGCAATGCGCTGCTCGTTCCAGAGATGCACAGTCAAGGTGAACGAGACCTCCTCGGAGGTCTTCTGGACGGCGGGGGGCGGGGCCACCGCGCGAGGCGGCGGCGCCTGGCCGGTGGTCGTCCTCCTCTGGGGCCTCTGACGGATAATCTGTCGGTTCATCCCCGGTGCCGGCTTCCCCCCCTCAGGGGCCGGCTGGAAGCTCGGCATCGCGCGAGTGACCACGACCTGATCGGCTCGATCCAGGCTGACGGAGGTCACCAGACGTGAGCGGCCCAGAGCGGCCTGGAGATCGGCCACCGCGTTCGAGCTCGGCGCTGTGCCCTGCACCTGGAGCGGCTGCCCCGGACGCATCGTGAAGTGTGTCAGGATGACCCACCTGGGGGCGGCCTGAGAGATCGTCCTCAGCAGCTCGAGCGCGGCGTAGCGCCGTGCCTCTGCGGGCTGAACGATCTCCAGATGCGTCTTGAGCGCGTCCCTCTCCTCGATAACCTGCTGCGCCTGCGCCTGCTGTTGCTCTGCGACCTTCGCTCGCCTCTGGAGATCCCTCAGCGCAACCTGTTGGCGTTTCACCGATCGCGCCTGCGATACATACGCCAGCGCGAGCGCGGTGATCACGAGAACGGCGACCACGGCGCCGGCCAGCCGCAGCGCCCGGCCGCGCCTGGCCTCGGCGACTTCGCGCGGCACCAGGGAGATGGTCCACGCGCTCTGGCCCGACCCGCTGAGCGCTTCCGCGATCGCCAGCAGGCAGGTGTCGGCCGTGTGTTCGTCAAGACCGCGGAGCACGGCGTGTGGGAAGAGCTGTGACACCGAGAGTCGGGTCGGCTGTACTCCGAACTGTAGCCCGGCGGCTTCGACGAGCCCCGGCACCTCCGCCCCGGCGCCAAGCAGCAGCAGGCGGGACACCACGGAGGGACCGAAGGACAGGGAGGAGCGGCGCAGCTCTCCCCAGAGGTTGTCGAACCAGGCGGCTATGCGGTGAGGTCGAGGGTCGCGCTCGAGCAACGCCATGCCCTCCGTACGCTTCAGCCGCTCCGCTTCCTCGACCGCGACGCCGAAATCGTCGCGGATCGCGAGGGTGAGCTGCTGCCCGCCCAGCCCGACTGACCGAGTCAGGCGGAGCCGGCCCGCCTCGGAGACGTTGATGGTGCTGGCTCGCGCGCCGATCTCGACGCTGAGCGTGACGCCTGCCGGGCCCTCCGGAAGGAAGCGAACGAGGTCGTGAAGCGCCAGCGCGTCTACCGTCAAGGCGGCCACCTGCATGCCCAGGTCCCTCGCCAGGGCGAGGGACTCGCGCACGAGCTCGCGCTGCGCGGCGATCACCAGCACGTCGGTCAGGCCGGGCTGCTCTCGCGAGGGGCCGAGCGGCTGGAAGTCCAACACCACCTGTTCGACTGGGAACGGGATCTGGTCGGCCAGATCGTACTCGATGACCCGACGAAGGGCGGCGCGCTCGGCCTCGGGATAGGCGCTGATGCGGGCCGTCACCTGGCGGCGAGGCAGCGCCATGATGGCAACGCGGCGCCGGATTCCGGCCTTGGCGAGTGCCTTCCGAATGGCTTCGACGAGGGGCCTGCGGTCGGCGCCGATCTCCCACCCGAACCCTGGCGGCAGCGGCTGTTCAGCGCAGCGAATGGCGCGGATTCCGCCGCGGCCCTCGGTCACCTGGGCCACCTTCACCGAGTGCGACCCGACGTCTATGCTTACCGGTGGGATGCGCAGGAACAACCTCTACCTCCCGGCGCTCAGCGCGGCCTGTTCGACCGGCGGCGGCAAGGGCCAGTCCTCTTCCGACTGCTGTATGACCTCGACGTCATTAGCCCCTCGCCGCACCAGAGCGCGGAGCGTGCGGAAGCCGCGTTTTGTGGGTGGGTAGCCCATGGACTCCACGATGAAGCTCGACGATTTCAGGTTCACGTGGTCTATGATCGCCGCGAACACATCAAGGCCATTCGGCTGGCCGAGCAGGAACTCAGTGAACTCGCCCAGTGAAGCGAACGGCACTTGACGGCGACGAGCCTCGATCGCCGCCCCCAGCGCCAGTGACCCACCAGGCAGAGCGGCAATCACCTCGGGTCGGGCGGTATTCACGTTCACAAGGCCGGCGACCGAGATGCCCGGCTCAACTGTCAGATAGTCTATCACTTTGACGATCTTATCATAGCTGAGACCCGCGACAGTGGCAAGCTGCGTGAGGGATGAGTAGCCAGGCAGGCCGCTGGAGGTCAGGCGCGACCAGCCGTTGAAGATCTCAGTCGCATCGTACATTGTGAGCACCGCGCCCAGCTTCGCCATCATCGAGTTCTGGAATGCCTCAAACTCACCCCAGTTGCGGAACTCATTGAGCCCGATCCTGAGGCTGCCATTCGCGTCGGTGTTCTCGGAGATCCCCTCGACGGTGCACAGGTCACTCAGGCCTGGCTTGCCGTCTGTCCCGAAGAACATATCAGGTGTGACACCTCGCACGAGCAGGAGTTCGCCGACGGTCTGAAATGGCCCGTGTCGGGGCGCGTAGGGCTGAAGAAGCGACTCGTAGTACGTGTCATCTTCCCCGGCAATGAGCTGACGCCATGCCATAATCGCCTGCGCCACCTGGAGATCGCCGGTCAACCGGAAGAGGGTGTCGAGGCCAGCCTTGTTGATGTTGATGCGGCCGCACGCGTCGTCGACGCGGACGCGGCAGAAACCCGCGCCGAACTCGTGAGGCAGATCCAGCGGTTGGAACGCTTCCGGGCCCCAACCATCCTGGAGCGTATCCAGCTTCCGGTCGTCGTAGAGCAGGATCGCCCGCGCCTGGCGAATGCCTGCCTCGGCGAGGAAGAGCCCCTGCATCCGCTCCAGGCTGGAGTGGGACGCCCGCAGCTCTACCCTCACCGCGGAACTGATGCCAACGGCCAGCACCGACAGCAGCACGACCGCGAAGATCGCCAGGATCAGAACCACCCCGCGCTCGCCCCGCGCGCCAGCGCGCAGGCGCCGGCCATGTTGGCGGGATCTAGTCATGGATGAGCGACACCACCGTCTGGATATCATGCTCTCGCCCGTGGTCGTCACGCAGCGCAAGCCGGATCGACACCGCAACCGGGGGTCGGTTGTCGTTATCCCGCGAATCGTACTCGGTGGCCCATTCCTTGCCGTCGAAGTAGCGAAGCTCGAACCTCGTCAGGGCGTGGGATATCAGCTCCTCGCTCTCCCTCTCCACACTCGCCGATGGCGCTATCACGCCGACGCCCGGGACCAGCCACGTCGTCCGGTAGAGCCCAGCCGGGGCGCCGTCACCCCCCGGGCTCCACTGGTAGCGTACACCGACGTAGTCGGTGACCGGCGGCCGCTCCTCTTGCGTCCCGGACCGCAGGTCCTCGGGGAGCAGCGCTGCCCGAGAGATGCTGCTGCTGTCGGCAGAGAACTCCACTGAGTCGAACGGGGCCTGCCCCTCCTCAGCTGGCACGGCCGTGAAGAAGCCGACGTCCCTGAACAATCCCATGTAGGAGTTGCGCAGATCGCCGGATATGGTCTCGACGACCGCCCTCGACTCCTGGTTGAGGTCCGTTGACTCGGTGAGCTGGCGCCAGACATTGAACGATGTCGAGATGCTGAGCACGATGCCGGTGGCCACGAGGGCCACGAAGGTCATCGCGATGGTCAACTCGAGCAGCGTGAAGCCACGCTGACTCCGCATGTCAGAACACCGCGGTCGTGAAACGGGTTGGCGATGACTGCGGATCATAGATGGTGAGGTCAACGCGGATGACGTTCAGGTCGTCCGGCCGGTATATGGTCACCTCCCAGGAGTAGTCGGGGTGCTCCGGGGCGAACGACCCCTGTAACACGCCCGGCATGAGGCTGGTAGGGTTCTCGGACTGGATCTCCGCCAGCTTCTCCTGAGCCAGGAACGCGATGGTAGTGTCCCTGCTCGAGATGTTCGAGACGCGGGCGGCCATGGAGAAAGAGGCGAGCACGGCCAGCAGCCCGATCGCCAGCACCGCGGTGGCGATGAGCACCTCGACGAGGGTGAAGCCATTCTGGCGGGGCCTATTGCGCACTGATCTTCACCCTCCCCGTGGCGACAGAGAGCTCGATGAGAACCTGCCGGTCAGGGTCGCCCCGGAGCGTCAGCACGAGCCCGTCAGTGCGGCCGTCGGGGTAGAAATAGAGCTGCGATTCCTGCTCCGGGCTCTCCTGCCCGGCGACCACGAGGCCGGCTACGGTGAGCGATGCTGGAAGGCGCACCTTGCTCCGCCCAAGCACTCGAAGCAGGTCGAACTGCGACCGGTCGCCATGCGGGTCAACCTGCTCCTCTGCCCAGAACACAGCCTGGTTCGGATCACACACCACTCTCACCAGCCGACCGTTTCCCACGGCCTCGGTGCGAGCGTAGTTCAGCAGCCCCACGAGCTGCCGTAGTGCCGTCCTCTCGTCGGCCTCACGGAGAATCCCCGCGATCCCGGGCCGGAAGGCGAAGAACAGGATGGCGATGATGGTCAGGACGACCACGAGCTCCATGAGCGTGAAGCCGGAGCTCCGTGCGCCCAGCGGCCACCGCGGCACGCACCCGCGGCGAGACTCACTGCTCGTCGAAGTTCGTGATGTCCGCGTTGTCGTCATCGCCCCCCGGCTGACCATCGGCGCCCAGGCAGATGAGGTCGTACCCCTTCTGATCCGGGTTCTCCTGAGCTGGGCAGCGGTAGATGTAATCATTGCCCCACGGGTCTTTGGTGATCTTCTTCTTCACGTATGGGCCATTCCAGTTGATGGCCGCCGGCGCGCCCGTCGGCTTCTGCCAGAGCGCCGCCAGGCCCTGTTGGGTCGTGGGCGAAGCGCCGTTGTGGATCGCGTAGATGTCAACGGCTGACTCCAGCGTGCTGATGTCCTGGACGGCCCGGACCCGCCGAGCGTGCTTGGCGGTATTCGATGCCTGCAGCACCACCGCCCCCGCGAGGATGGCGATGATCGTCACCACCAACACCAACTCAACCAGGGTGAAACCTTCCCTGCCGGTCACGCGACCAGACCATCGTCTCATGGTAGTGTTTGCTCTTTCTTGATCTAGCGACCAATGACCGCGTTGATCTGGAAAATGGGCAGCAGCACCGCCAGCACGATGGAGCCGACGATGAAGCCCATGACGATAATGATGAATGGCTCGAGCAGCGTCGTCAGCCGGCCCAGGGTGCTGTCCACTTCGAAGTCCAGGCTGTCGGCGACGCGGATCATCATCTCCGGGAGCTGACCGGTCTCCTCGCCCACCGCGGCCATGTGCACGAGCAGGGGCGGAAAGACGCCGGAACGCTCCAATGACCCGCTCAATCGCGCGCCCTGACGCACCTCCTCACGCACGACCCCGGCGACGCGCGTCATGGGGCGATTGGCGATGGCGTTGCCGCTGATCTCGAGCGCGGTGAGAATGGGCACGCCCCCGGTCATCATGGTGCCGAGCGTCCGGGCGAGGCGGGATACCGCCATCTTGTGCCATATCGGGCCGAGGAGCGGCAGACGGAGGGTCAGGAGGTCGAGCGCTTCCCGCCCCGACGGGGTGTGCCTGTACCAGCGCACCGCCAGGATGATCGCCACGATGATGACCGCCAGCAGCCACCAGATCTTGCCCAACACGCCCGCGACCCCGAGCAGGATCTGGGTGATCAGCGGAAGCGTCTGGCCGAGTTCCTCGAAGAGCGTCGAGAGCTTGGGGACGAGGTAGCCCATGATGAACGTGACCGCGCCGAAGGCGACGGTCATGAGGACTGCAGGATACATGAGCGCCGAGACCACCTGCGAGCGACGCTGATGTGACTTCTCCAGGAATTCCGCGAGCCGGAGCAGGATGGCGTCTATGTGGCCGCTCGTCTCTCCCGCGCGGATCATGTTCACGTAGAGGTCCTGGAAGTAGCGGGGGTGCTGCGCGAGCGCCTCCGAGAGAGGCCGGCCCTCCTGAACGCCATCGCGGATGCTTTCTATCAGCGTCTTCATGGCCGGGTTGCTCGCCTGTTCGACCAGAACCGTGAGGCTGCGGAACATGGGCAAGCGAGCGGCCGTCATGTCGGCAAGCTGTCGGGTCATGATGACAATGTCGGTGGTGGAGATGCCGCGGGTGCGGCCAACGCGGCGAGCGCCCCCGATGGTCACCTGCGCCGCCTCGCCTATGTCTGTGGGGAAGTAGCCCATGTCCCGCAGGCGGCGAGTCACCTCCTCGGGATCTTCGGCGGCAAGCTCCCCGCTCACCGTCTTGCCAGCACGGTCAAGGGCAACGTACCGAAATCGGGCCATTTACACGCCTTCTCGCATCGCAGCCACACCTATCGCGCGGGGAAGTCCCGGCCGGGGCACTTCGGCGCCGCGGATGCTCGCCCTGCTGCGCAGGGGACTCATCAAGCCCCAGCCCTCATCAGAACTCATCTCGCTGGCAGACCCTGAACAGCTCCTCGGTAGTGGTGCGGCCCTCCAGCACCTTCAGGCGGCCGTCCGCGAGAAGCGTTCGCATTCCCTTGTCGACCGCGCGCTGCTTGATGCTGCTGGCGGCGGCCTTCTCGATCACGAGGCGCCGCACTTCCTCATCGACCACCAGCAGCTCGAATATGCCTGTGCGCCCGAGGTAGCCATCGCGGCAGACCTCGCATCGGCCCGCTCCGTACAGCGTCGTCCCTGCCGCCGCGTCGGGGTCCGACCCGATCTCCCGCATGTGCTCCGGCGTCGGCGTGAAGGGGACTTTGCAGTTCGGGCAGAGCACGCGCACCAGGCGCTGGGCGAGGACGCCGATGAGTGATGATGCGACCAGGTACGGCTCGATGCCCATATCGAGCAGACGAGTCGCCGCGCCCGCGGCGTCATTGGTATGGACGGTGCTGAACACCAGGTGGCCGGTCAGCGCGGCGTGAATGGCGATGTCGGCGGTCTCGCGGTCCCGGATCTCTCCCACCATGATGGTGTCCGGGTCCTGGCGCACGATGTGGCGAAGGCCGGATGCGAACGTGAGGCCGATCTCGGGGCGGACGTTGATCTGGCTGGCACCGGCCAGCTCGTACTCGACAGGATCCTCGATGGTGATGACCTTTTTCTCGGGCGAGTAGACGACATGCAGCGCCGCGTGGAGTGTCGTGCTCTTGCCGGACCCCGTCGGCCCTGTGGCGAGGACGATGCCATGCGGGCGCGAGATAACCTCGCGGAACCGCTCGAAGGTGTCCTGTCGCATTCCGAGTTCGGTGAGCGGGATCATGCCCGCAGTGCGATCGAGCAGGCGGATGACTGTGCTCTCGCCGTGCAGGGTCGGGATGGTCGAGATACGGAGGTCTATGTTGCGGCCGGCCATCTTGATGCGGGCGCGGCCGTCCTGGGGGAGCCGGCGCTCGGCGATGTCCATGTCGCACAGGATCTTGATGCGGGAGATGACGGCCGGGTGAAGATGACGAGGGGGAGACGACGCATCGTGCAGCACACCGTCAACCCGGTACCGGACCTTGAGTTCCCTCTCATGGGGCTCGACGTGGATGTCGGAGGCCCGCTCCTGGATGGCCTGGTGCATGATCAGGTTGACCAGCTTGATGACCAGGGCCTCGCGGGCCATCTTCTGGAGATCAGCGATCTCCAGGTCTTCCTCGGCCACGTCCTCCGTCTGCATGTCATCGATGTCCCGAAACATCTTCTCCATGTAGCACTGCTCGATGGCATCGGAGATCTGCCGGGGACTGGCCACCAGGGCCCGCACATCTCGGCTGGTGAGCAGGCGAAGATCGTCCAGGACGGTGACATCGAACGGATTGGCCATGACAACCACGAGGGTGTGGTCTTCCTGGCGCAGGGGGAGGACCTGGTGGCGCACCGCGAACTCGCTCGGGACCTGGGCGAGGACGGACGCGTCTACGTCGCGGTCCACCTCCGGCAGGTACTCCAGCCCAAGCTTGCGGGCCACGGCCCGGTAGATGTCGGCCTCCCGGGCGAGGCCCAGTCGAGCGATGGTCTCGTCCAATCGCTCCACACCGTTCGCGCCCCGGGCCGCGGTGGCCTTATCGAGCTGCTCACGGGTGATGACCCCCGCGTCGACCAGCACTTCGGCGAGGGGTTCCCCGGTCGGAATCATAACGGACGTCTCCTTGGCCTGTCAGCGCTGGAGGAACTTGCCCCCCATCACAGTATCAGTCCACAGCGGGCGCTATGCGGTTAGACACGGCCCAGGGCCGCGAGTTCTGCGGAGTCAGGCGCGCGGCGCGCTGGCTGTGTCTGGCACCGATTATACCCCAGAACGGTTGTTGGTGGCTACGGATGGGCGGCGCCAGGCGGGAGGGAAGTGAAGCATGGATATCCGGGTCTCGGTGGAATCTGCAACGCAGTACGCGGGCGACGCGATCATCGTCGCGGTCTTCGAGTCAGCCCCTCTTGCGGGGCCCGCGGCAGAGGTGGACGCTCGTCTGGAGGGCATGATCCAGCGGCTGGCTGGCTCGGGGGAGATACGCGGCAAGCTGTGTGAGATCACAATTCTGCACACCCAGGAGAAGCTGCCTGCTGCTCGAGTCGCCGTGGTCGGCCTCGGGAAGGCGGCGGAGGCCGACCTCTTCGCTCTCCGGAAAGCCGCGGGCGCGGCCGTCAGAGCGCTGCGCGACCGGGGATGTCGGCGAGTCGGCATGGCCCTGCACGACGCGCTGTCGGGGGCGCGCCCCGAGCACTCGGTCCGAGCAGTCGTCGAGGCGACGTACCTCGGGCTCTATAGGGGAGAGGAGCGCAAGACCCGGCAGACGCTGCCTGATGAGCTCGACGAGATCGTCATGCTGGCCATCACTGACGAGCACCGAGACGCCGCTTCCGCGGTCGCGCGCGCGGCCCAGGTTGCCGGCGAATCCACCAACTACGCGCGGCGGCTCGTGAATCTCCCGGCGAACGATGTGACGCCGACCGCGTTAGCCGAACAGGCCGTGGACATCGCGACGCGCGCAGGACTCGACGTGGACGTCCTGGAACCCCCGCAACTCCGCGACCTGGGCATGGGTGCGCTGCTGGCTGTGGCGAGCGGAAGCGATCAGCCGGCCCGCCTTATCGTCTTGCGCCATCGGGGCAGGACTGACGGGCCGCGGCTGGCATTCGTGGGGAAGGGGCTGACTTTCGACAGCGGCGGGATATCCATTAAGCCGTCGGAGAGCATGCACATGATGAAGAGCGATATGGCCGGCGGGGCCGCGGTGCTCGGGGCCATGCGCGCGGTGGCGGAGCTGAAGCTGCCACTGGACGTCACCGGGGTCATCCCGGCTGCGGAGAACCTGCCGAGTGGGCACGCCTACCGGCCCGGGGATGTGCTGACCGCGTTCGGGGGCACGACCATCGAGGTTATCAGCACCGACGCGGAGGGCAGGCTGATCCTTGCCGACGCACTTGGGTACGCGAAGCATCTGGGCGCGACGCACCTGGTTGACATTGCGACCCTGACGGGCGCTTGCATCATCGCGCTTGGTCATACCACCGCCGGGGTCATGGGGAACGACAACGAGCTGGTGGAAGCTGTAATGGACGCGGGAGAGCGCGCGGGTGAGCGGATGTGGCGGCTCCCGCTCTTCCCGGAGTACCGCTCGCTGCTGGACAGCCCAGTGGCGGACCTGAAGAACGTGGGCGGAAGGCCGGCCGCCACCATCACGGGCGGCTGGTTCCTGCGGGAGTTCGTGGGGGAGACGTCGTGGGTTCATATTGACATCGCGGGAACGTCATGGAGCGAGCGGAACGAGCCGCATCAGGTCCAGGGAGCGACCGGCGCGGGGACGCGCACGCTCCTGGCACTCGCAGAACGAATGGCTGGAGGTGCATTGTGAGGAACAGGGGGAGCGCAGCAGGAGCGTTTCTCGCGGCTCTGATCGGGGTGCTCATCGGCGCCGGCCTGGTGTGGATGTTGGTGTCGCGGCACGCCGGGGGAAGCGGGGTGACCTTCGGCGCTGGCGGGCCCGGGCCGCTTGCCCAGGTCACATCGTCGTCCGAGGGCGCCATCGTCGCGGCCGTGAGGAACGTCGGCCCCGCGGTTGTCAACATCAGCACATCCTACGCGCCGCCCAACATGAGCGGGACCGAGCGGCTGATGAGGCAGGCGTTCGGCCGTCCCCAGCCATTCCCGAAGGAGGGCGAGGGGAGCGGCGTCATCATTGACGCGAAGAACGGCTACATTCTCACCAACGCGCACGTCGTCAGAGGCGCGACGAAGATGCGAGTCAGGCTGGCGGACAGGCGCGAGTTCGACGCTCATGCCGTCGGGTCAGACGCGTACTCGGATGTGGCCGTGGTCCAGATCGAGGGTGACAAGCTTCCGGCGGCGCGCCTGGGCAACGCGGCCAAGGTGCCGATCGGGTCATGGGTGATAGCGATCGGCAACCCGTTCGGCTTCCAGAACAGTGTGACTGTTGGGGTGATCAGCGCGAAGGGGCGCGCTCTTCCCGCGCCCAGCGGGATCGAGCTTCAGGACCTGATCCAGACCGACGCCTCCATCAACCCGGGCAACAGCGGCGGGGCGCTGGTTGACCTGAGCGGCGAGGTGATCGGCATCCCGACGGCCATGATCCCGCAGGCGCAGGGCATGGGGTTCGCCGTCTCGATTGACGCAGCGAAGGACGTCCTCGAGAAGCTGATCAAGACCGGGAAGATGCCGTGGCTGGGTGTCCTGCACAGCTACCTGGAGGGCGAAGATGCGAGCAAGCTGCAGGTTCCCGGCGGGAAGGGCGCGCTGGTGAGGATGGTCGTGCAGGGCGGCCCGGCCGACCGGGCGGGCATCAGGGAGGGAGACGTGATCCTCAAGGTTGGCGGCCGAGCCATTGACGGGGAGCGCGCTCTCGGCGCCGCGATACGCGCTCACAACGCAGGCGATCGGGTGGACATCGTGATCTGGCGCGACCGGCGCGAGATGACGGTGAAGGTGACGCTGGGAGCGGTGCCGGAGGGCGGCGGAACGCCGAGGTAGATCAGTCCCTCCGGTAATGACACCCCCGACTCACCGGGTTGCGTCGGGCGGCCTGGGCGACGATCTGGGCGGCGATGATGCCGTTGCGCAGCCCGATCAGCGAGTCCGACAGCCGCGTCTCCCGGTAGAACTGCTCGACGCGGTGTGAGAGGTAGCTCAGGTCGGCTTCAGCTCGATAGAGCCGCTTGGCGGTGCGCACGATGCCGGCGTAGTTCCACATCGTGCTCTTGATCATCATCCAGTCCTGAATCACGAGCAGCGGGTCTATCGCCTCCGTCAGCCCCTCATCGTGCCAGTAGGCGATCCCCCCGGTCCGGCCGGGGTCGAACGGGCGATGGCTGCCGGCCGCGTCGTCGGCCGCGCGCCGGCCCCACAGCAGCGCCTCCATCAGCGAGGTCGAGGCGAGCCTGTTCGCCCCGTGAACGCCGGTGCAGCTCACTTCCCCGGCCGCGTAGAGCCGCTGGATGTTCGTGTGCCCCCAGAGGTCAACCTTGACGCCGCCGCAGAAGTAGTGCGCCGCCGGGACCACCGGGACTGGCTCCTTCGTGAGGTCGAGCCCATACTGCAGGCACGTCCGGTAGATCATCGGGAAGCGAATCCGCGGGTCCACCCTCAAGGGGCTCAGGTCCAGCAGGGCGTACTCGTCGCCATTCTTGAGCATCTCCTCGTGGATGGCGCGGGCCACCACGTCGCGGGGCGCGAGCGATCCGTCCGGGTGGTAGTCAGGCATGAAGTCGCGGCCGGCGCGAGTGCGGAGGACGGCCCCCTCGCCCCGGACGGACTCGGAGATCAGGAAGCGGTCGGCGTCGCGGTGGTAGAACGCGGTTGGGTGGAACTGCACGTACTCGGCGTTGGTGATTTGAGCCCCGGCGCGGAAGGCCATTGCTAGCCCATCGCCGCGCGCGACCCTGGGGTTCGTCGTGTGGAGGTAGAGCTGACCCACCCCGCCTGTGGCCAGCACGGTGGATGAGGCAAAGAACCTGGTGACCTTGCCCGCGGAACGGTCCAGCAGGTACGCGCCCATGCACCGGATATCGCCGTAGACGTCGAGCGGGTTGAGGGAGTGGTGGGGGGCGGTGATCAGGTCCACCGCGGTGTGCCGGGAGAGCAGCTCGATGCTCTTCTCCGCCTTCGCCGCCGCCAGCAGTCGCTCGGAGATGGCGTGGCCGGTCGCATCATCCGCGTGGACGATCCGCCGGCACGAGTGGGCCGCCTCCTGGGTGAAATCCAGCGCGCCGGTTGCGTCTCTGCTGAACTCCACACCGAGCTCGCCGATGAGGAAGCGGTCAACGATCTCAGGGACGCTCTCGGCGATGAGACGAACGGCCGCCGGGTTGCAGAGGCCGTCGCCGGCGGAGATGATGTCGGCAGCCAGCGCCTCTGCCGAGTCGCCGGCAGGGCGCGCCACGATCCCGCCCTGAGCGTGGTCGCTGCTCGACTCAGAGGGCTCGTCGGCATTCGTGACGACAATCACCGACATGCCGGCCCTCGCCGCGCGCAGCGCGCACGAAAGCCCGGCCGCGCCGGAGCCGATCACCAGGAGGTCAGCGATCACATCGCTGTTTCCTTGGGTTATCCGAGGTGCTATCATGAGGCGCCTCTCTCCCGTGCTCAGTTCCGGGAGCGCGAGCGCCGTTCGTGCGCTGGGACACCGGCGCGCAAGCTCTTGCCGCGCAATCCGGCCGTCAGTACCCTTCCTCCCGGCTCACCCGCACGACCTCTCGGCAGAAGTGGTCAACCGCTCCCAGGGCGACTTCCGAGGTCATGTAGGTCGTGCCCATGATGAAGCTGCCATCTTGGCCTGTGCTTCGAATCTGCTCTTCGACGGCACGGGTGAGAGTCAGTTCGGCGCCGAATGAGTCGCTTCCTGCATGAGCGGCAGGGGCGCGGACCGGTGACGCGGCGGGTATGACCCTTTTCCCTGGGTCGGCCGGAGATCGCTGTTCTGTCATCCTGAGCGTAGCGAAGGATCACGTCGTCTGAGCACACCCGACGACGGGGTTTTTCGCTTCGCGTGGCTAGGCCTTCGGTGGCGAGGCCCACGGGGCCGCCATCCCGGCCTTCAGGCCTAGGGACCGCCATGGCGGGCGCTGAAAGCGACTTAGCCACTCCGCGCTCGCTCAGAATGACAGTAGCGGCCGACTCAGCCTTTGGGGTCACACCCTGACGCGGCAGGACCACCGTTTCAGGGACAGCCTGCCACCACTGTCACCCCGAGGGAGGCGCTGCCCTCTGGGAAGCGGCGACCGTGGGGGTCTCGGCTGGATTCGCAAGACGAGATTGCCACGCGCGCCTCGGCGCCTATAGGCG
>Ga0315288_10003675_pt1 | contig 19586 bp, 15 predicted proteins | sample YL17G11_20_MG_FD_203454 | JGI IMG/M metagenome (GOLD analysis project Ga0315288, IMG submission 203454) | Sediment microbial communities from Yellowstone Lake, YNP, Wyoming, USA - YL17G11_20 | ecosystem: Environmental > Aquatic > Freshwater > Lake > Sediment | place: USA: Wyoming | collected... | reverse complement strand
CAGGCCGGATCTTCCGAAAGCTGATTGTATTTATCTATAACGCCAAAGCCGTGACTTTCCAAATCGGCCTCATCAATGACATAGATGCCGTAATAATCGCACAGGTCCAGCCAGCGAGGGTCATCGGTGTAATGGGAAGTGCGCACGGCATTGATGTTATGCTGTTTCATCAGCTTGACATCCTGCACCATCGCCTCGAGGGGAACGACATGTCCCAGGTCGGGATGAAATTCGTGGCGATTGACGCCCTGAATCTTGATGGGGACGCCATTTATCAGCACCTGCTGGTCGCTTACTTCAATCTGACGAAAGCCGACTTTGCAGGATTCGACTTCGAGAATGTTGCCATGAGTATCGGCCAGGGTAAGCAGGAGGGTGTAGAGATTGGGCTCTTCCGCGGACCATTTACGCGGCGCAGCGACGGGGGCCGTGAGTTCGAGCAGCTTTTCTTCGTCTGCGCCAAGTTTCACGGGAGCATCGAAAGGCTGCTCAAGCACCGTGGCGCCGGCGTTGTCAATCAGGCGGGCGGCGAGTTTCAAGCCTTCGGCATTTTTCTTGCCATAATTTTTCGCGGCCACGGAGATATTGAGGCTGGCGTCTTTGTAGTCGGCGTCAAAAGTTGTGCGGACGCGGAAATCGCGCATATGGACCTGAGGAGTGGAGTAAAGATAGACCTCGCGAAAGATGCCGCTCAAGCGCCACATGTCCTGATCTTCGAGGTAGCTGCCGTCAGACCACTTATAGACCTGCACGACGAGGTCATTTTCGCCGGCATGGAGATAGGAGGTTATGCGGAAATCGGAGGGCAGATGCGCGCCCTGACTATAGCCGACTTGCCGGCCGTTGACGAAGACATAAAAGGCCGAGTCCACGCCCTGGAAAGAAAGGAATACTTCGCGCTCCTTCCAAGCGGCGGGAAGGACAAAGGTGCGGTGATAAGTGCCGACCGGATTTTCCTGGGGAACAAAGGGCGGGTCAATCGGATAGGGATAAACGACATTGGTATAAACAGGAATATCGTAGTCGTGCATTTGCCAATTGCTGGGGACTGGAATTGTCGGCCAATCCTTCACCTCCGTGGTAAGGGCGGCGGCGTCCGGGGCGGCTTCCGGCCGGTTGGCGTAATGAAAATTCCAGGCGCCATTGAGGATCTGGAAAAAGGGCGAAGCGCCGCGCTCCCCGGTCAGGGCGGAGGCGGCATCCGGGTAGGGAAGCAGCGAAGCGTGGGCCGGTTCGCGATTAATGTGCAGGAGGTTTTGATTTTCCCAATCATGTTGTTCAGGTTTGTTCATGTCGTTCCCTTCGATGAAGGCAATAGAAGAGAGATTTCGCGGTTTTAGAAGATTCAATTCACTACTTAATTAAGGTTTGTGTCTATTAATCAACCGCGATTATCTTTCCCGTGTTGAGGGATTGGATGCCGGCGGCTATCACTTTTTGGGCGGCCAGCCCGTCCTCACCGGAACCGTCAATCTCCTCCGGTTTTGCGCCGTCAGCCACCTGCTTGATAAAACAGTGGAGGCGTTCGCGGAAGGTGTCGTCGAAATCGCGGTAGCCTCCGAAGACAGGATTCGTATAGACGGATTTGACCTGATCATTGGCCGGATACAGGGTGGCTTCCCGCCACATGTCTTCCAGCACGAAGCGGCCTTTCAGGCCGGCGACTTCGCAGCGCTCCATGGGATGGCCGCGGGCGATGTCATAGCTGCTGGTGAGATGCCCGACCATGCCATTGGCGAGTTGAAAATTGAAGGAGGCGGTGGACCACATCTTTCGGCCCGGCGCTTTGGTGGCGAAACACTGCACTTTGGCGATATCGCCGCAAAAATGGCGGATCATATCAATGGCATGAGGATTGAGCGCCTTCAAGTGGAAGTAGATGGAATCCATGTCTTCCGGGCGGCCGATCCAGAGCGCCATATTTACAAAGAGCAAATCCCCCAGGCGGCCTTCATTGACCCACTGTTTTGCCTGGCGCGCGGCGGGGGTGAAGCGGTGGTTGAAATCAATCCCGAAGCAGCGCTGTTTGGCGCGCGCCACGCGCACCATTTCCGCGGCCTTGTCAACTTCATTGCAGATGGGTTTTTCACACAGCACATGGCAGCCCGCTTCGAGCGCCTGGAGGGTGGGTTCAAAATGGTCGCTGCTGTATTCATAGCCGCCGGTGGTAATGCTGCAAAGGTCCGGCGCGAGTTCGGCCAGCATGGTCTCGGCGCGTGTGAACCAGGGCACGCCCAGCCGCTCTCCCGCGCGCTGCGCCCGTTCCGGGATGATGTCGCAGACACCGACCAAATCCGCCAGGCTATCCCCCTGATAGATATCGGCATGGAGGTTCCCGATATTACCCATTCCAATAACGGCTACCCTCAACATCGCGCGCTCTCTTTCGGATTTATTTCATAGCCAAGTTCCTGCATATCCTCTGCAAAAAAATCGAAGTAGTGGCAGTCGGTATCGGTCTTCCAGCGGCCGATGGGGGCGGTGTGCATTTCGATCTTGTTCATAGGCAGACCCAAATATTTTTCCAGCCTTTGCAGTTCGCGGTCCTGCTGCAAGACAAAATCCTCGAAGCGAATCAGCATCGAATGTTTTGGGGGAGGGGTTGCTTTCACGATGTCCCGCTGGTATTTCCAACTGATGGCGCGCATGAATCTGAGATTATCGGGTTTATCATAGGGCACGCCGAAATCCGCCAGATCATCCGTTAGATGCTTGCCGATGATGGAATCCCGCGGGTCGCGCACCCAGTGGATATAATGGATATCCGGGAACAGGCGCACGATCCAGGGATAGACGAGCGTGGTCTCGGGGAGTTTCCATCCCTTGTATTCCGCCTTACTATCTAATACCGACGCGAGGTAGGATTCCACCAGGCGCGTAAAGGCGGGATCAATTTCCATGCTATGAAGCCGGGAAAAGTCCCAGTCCAGTCCCCCCTTATGAACTACATAGCGCGCCATGACCCGGCAAGCTTCATAAAATTCCTCCGGGGGAATAAGGTCGCCGGAGTTATTTATCTCCGCGCCCATATAGAAACCGCTGGCAGTCAGCGTATGCGACATGGCGCGCGTGCCGGAATGTCCTCTGCCAATCACTGTAACCATCATAATACTAACCTACTATCTTAAAGCTTTTTCGCGCCCCGTTGTCTCTGCAATTCTTTGGCGGCTGCTTGCAGCTTTTCGGCCATCTTGGGCGAACCGATATGCATGGTATCATAGGCTTCCTGAGAGGAGGCGAAAGGCTTGCCCCGGCCATTCCAATTCAGGTTGGTATAGATCGGATTTGTCCGGCCCGTCTCTTTTTCGCGTTTTGCAATATGGGCCTGCATGCGGGCCTGCAACATGGCCACGACGCCGGGTTCTTTTTTGGCGAGATTGCGATTTTCTTCGGGGTCAGTCACGAGATTATAGAGTTCGATTTCCGGCTTGAAATGGAAATCCGGCTCGAGGGCCTGGATGAGCTTCCATTCCGGGGTGCGCCAGCCGTGTTTGCGCATCCAGGTGGCTTCGGTGATATAGTATTCCGGCTCCTGGCGGCGGGGTTTGCCCTGCATCAGCGGCGTCAGGCTGCGGCCGTCAAACTTGATGTCTGTCTTGACGCCCATCAGTTCCAGGATGGTCGGCATGATATCCTTCATATGCACATAATCCTTGAAGCGCCGGCCCGCCGGCACCTTGCCGGGAAGGAAGAAGACCAGAGGAATGTGGAGGGTGCAGTCATAGATGCCGTGGTGATCGAACCAGCATTCGTGATCATAAAGGGTCTCGCCATGATCGGCGTCAATCACGATCAAGGTATCCTCTTCGATGCCGAGGGAAGCGACGGCCTGCAGGATATTGGCGATGCAGGCGTCCATATAGGCGATCGCGCCGTCATACTGGGCGATGACATAGTCTTTATCGGTGCATACGGGCGGGAACCAACTGGCATGGAAGTCGCAGAAAGGTTTAAAGGTCATAACCGGATCGAGGGAATGATTCTTGCGGTCAAATTCATCGCCGCCGTAGAAGATGCGCTCGAAGGGATAGGGAGGCAGGTAGGGCGCATGGGGGTCCATATGCCGCAGGAAGAGAAAGAACGGCTTCTTTTTTCCGGCCAATAGCTTCAGTTCCGGGAGGGTGACGGCGTTGAGGTTTTCCGCCTTCGGGCTGCGGCCTTCCTCCCAGGAGCCCCAGCCGCTGAAATCAAGGTATTTCTGGAAACCGCGGGCAGCCTGGTTGCCGCTGAAGCCCACACAGGTGGTGTTATAGCCGCTCTTGCCCAGCACCTCAGGCAGGGTGGTCAGATCTTTTCTCAGGGGGCCTTCGTGGCGCAGGGCCACGACATCGGTGCTGAATAAATCCATGCCGGTGAGCATGGAGGAATAGCCCGGGGTGGTTGGAATGGAGGGGCTGAAGGTGTTCTCGAAGACACAGCCTTTGGCCGCCAGTTTGTCCATGTGGGGCGTGGTCAAGAAGGGATAGCCGTAAAGACTCATATGATCCGCGCGCAGGCTGTCAATGCCAAAAAAAATCAGATTCGGTTTCCTTTTCATGATCGCTCTTTCTCTCCTTATTTATCTCTTTCTTATCTATTTACAGATTGATCCGCTTGCCTTTTTCGGCCGACTCATAACAGGCCAGCACTAACTTTAGCACATCTCGCCCTTCCTCGGCAGTGGCAATAGCTGGCCGCTTCTTTTGCAGAAATTCCGCTAAAGGCCCGGCCAAGCCGGCAATGCGTTCGCCCTGCCCCATGATGTCGGGAAGGTCGCTGATAATCCAGTCAGCGGTCTTGTCCAAACGCCACTTAAGTTGAATGGCGCCGGGCGGCCAGGGGGTCTTGCAGCTTGGCACATCGCCATAGTTGCCGATGATCGAGCCATGCTCGCAAATCACCTCGGTAACATTTTCACCGGCGACGGCGACGAAGCTGCAGGACACTTCGGCAAAGGCGCCGTCGGGATAGCGAAAGACGGCAATGGCATTATCATTGGGAATGGCGGGATTGAGCAATGTGCCCATCTCCGCCATCACGTTGACCGGCATGCCCAGCAGCCAATAGATGAAATCAATGGGGTGGGCGGCGTCGTCCGCGAAGATGTCGCGGTTGAATTTCGGGTTCACATGCCAGGTCTTGTCGAAGTCCTCGAATTCCTGGGTGGGCAGACAATGACGGCGGCGCAGCATGAATAGCCGCCCGAACTCGCCGCCTTCCAGGAGGGATTTTACCTTCAGGTTATGCGGGTCCACGCGCATCTGCCAGGCAAGAGTAAAGGGCACGCCCGCGCCGTTCACGGCGGCGACGATGCGGTCCGCCTCTGCCAGAGTCAAGGCCAGGGGTTTTTGCACGACGATGGCCTTGCCCGCGCGCGCGGCGGCCTCCACAAGTTCGGCGTGCAGGGAAGTTTCCGCGGCAATGACCACCGCATTAAGGTCGGCGCGGCTCAATAAGTCCTGGGAGGTGGCGTGCATCTCTAGGCCAAACCGTTCGCAGTTTGCGCCCCCGCGGGCGGCATCGTGGTCCCAGCCGGCCACCACTTGCACGCCCAATTCCGGTTGTTCTCGCCACCTGTGACAGTAGGCATTCACATGCCCATGGGCAAAGCCCAATATGCCGACATTTATTGCCATTGGAAATCTTCGCCCTATGCTAAATTTTTTCTACGGTCGGGTCGCCATGGATGGTCGGGAGCGGCTTCGGCCGCACCAGCGCGCCGCCATTCTCGTAGGATTCGATGACCGCCCAAATGTATTCCAGAGTGGCCAGCGCATCCCGCCCGGAAGCGCGCACATGCTCATAGGGAACCTTGTTGGTCACATCCTCCAGGTAGGCATGAATGCGATTGGGGAAGGTTTGGCCGAAATCCTTGATGCCGGTGTTCAGAATTTCCGGTTCCGGCGCGTCGCCCTCGGGTTTGGGCGCGGGCCAATAGGTGAGCTTTTCGATACAATTTTCAATACAGAAGCAGCCTTTGCTGCCGGCAACTTCACAGCTCCACCATCCGCCCAGGCCCCACATGCAGTCGCCGCGCTGACTGAGCAGATAGCCCACGGTGTCGTTGGCAAAGCGCACATGCACGCTGTTGACGGAGAGCAGTAAATCGCCCTTATTCTTGCGGAAGCCGGGCTTGGTCGAGAAGCTCTGCACCTGGGTGATTTCGCCGCAGAAATAGCGCATAACGCTGAAAGGATGGGTCAAGAAGGCTTTCATATGGGCATAGGGCTGATTGAAACGCGGGGATTTATTGAAACCATAGGTCTCTTCGCCGCCGTTGAAGCCCATCTTGAACAGCAGGTAAACCGTCTCGCCAATCTTGCCTTCTTCCATATACTGTTTTGCGCGTTCGGCCGTCGGCGTGAAATAATGATTGAGATTGCAGCCCAGGTAAAGCCGCTTGCCGGCGGCATAGCGCACCATCTCTCGGGCCTCGCCAATGTCATTGGACAAGGGTTTTTCGCAGAGCACATGTTTGCCGGCTTCGAGGGCCTCCATGGCCGGCTCGAAGTGCCAGCTGCCATTTTCATAGCCGCCGGTGGTAACATCAACCACATCGAGCTGCTCGTTGGCGAGCATGTCTTTTAAGCTATAATAGGCTTTCACCCCGTGCTTTTCCGCAGCTTTGTCAGCCAACTCTTTGACAACATCGCAGACCGCTGCCAACTGCGCGAGCGGATCCTTCTTATGACAGTCGGCATGGTTATTGCCGATGCCTCTCATTCCCACGACTCCAACTTTTAATGCCATTTTATTCTCCTCACGATAAAAATATATGATTCAGCGCGCACCGCAGGCCTGCAGGCAGGCTTGCATATGCCCGCGGGATTCCGCGGCGATGATACAACATTGCTCCAGGGAATATTCCCCGGCGCCGATTACTTCCAAATCCACCGCGCCGGTATAGCCGCTTTCATGCAATACACGGATATAACCTAAAAGGTCAATATCTCCCCGCCCGTTAGCCTGCAACTCAGGCTTGCCCGGGCCTTGCTGGCGGCCTTTGCAGTCGCGAATATGGATATGCTTTACGCCGGAAATTACGGCGCTGAGCGCCTCCACCGGATTTTCTCCCGCCCGCCAGATATGACTGGGATCCATATCAATGCCAAAGGCCGGGGAGGTGATTTTCTTCATGGCCGCCAGGGTGGTCGGGGTATTATAGATGGAGCAGCCGACATGGGCTTTCACGCACAGGGTGATGCCGTATTTTTCGGCGGTGGCGGCGCGTTGAGCAATCATGTCAATCTGGCGCGGCAGATCTTCCGGCACATCCGCTTTCCCGCCCGGTCCGATATTCACCACCGGGATGCCAATTTCCGAACAGGCCTGGAAGGCTTTGAGGAGCCGCTCTTCGTCCTGGGTACCCACTTCGGTGGCGAGGAATTTAAGGCCATTTTCCTCAACAATCCGTTGCAGCTCCGACTTCTGTTGCTGCCAATTATCCAAATCGAGATGTTCGCACATCCCTTTAAGCGCCGAGATCTCGACGCCGTCATATCCTGCGAGGGCGATACACTTTGCGGCCGTCGCAAAATCGAAACCGCCAAATAATACTGAATTGACTCCAAGTTGCATAACTTATCTCCCTTCCTGTCAGCTCCCAGATCAAAGCTGTATTTAGTTTAATACTTATCACAGGTAATTGCAAAATAGCCTGCGAACCAGATTATACTTTCCCTTTGGCTTTTTTGCAAATTGACGGCCGCAAGGCGAACTAGGCGCGAGCGGCAAATACCTTGCGGCTCATGGCTAGTCCGCGTTCAATAAAATAGCGCATGGTCTCATAGTCAATTTCGGGCGGCTCGGAATGGTCGGAATGCAGGACATAGCCGCCGCCATTCTCAATCACAGGGAGTATCTTAGCATCCATCTCCCGGTCAATGCTTGCTCGGTCATTGCTGATTAAGGCGCGCACGTCCACGCCGCCATAGAAGGCAATGCGGTCGCCGAAACGTTTGAAGAGGGTGGGCAGGTCCATGCCTGCTTTTACTTCCATGGCTTGAAGACAATCCATGCCGGCCTCGATCATCCCGGGCACCAGGGGTTCCACATAGCCGCAGGAATGAATGATTACTTTGCAGCCCAGTGAGTGGGCAAAATCGAATAATCGCTTATGGCCCGGCAGCATGATTTCCTTATACATGGCCGGCGACATGAAGGGCCGGTTCTTGAATCCCATATCTTCAAAAAAGAAAAAGCCGTCGGGCGCGCCTTCTTCCGCGAAAAGCAATTCCAGATGCTTGAGGGTCATGCTGGTATAGGTCTCGACCATGTCTTTCACCCACGCCGGATCGAGCGCCATCCCCATGAGCATATATTCATGGCCGCAAAGCGGGTGCATCTGCTCGAAGGGGGCGACCCCGCCCCAGCAATAGAAGCGCTGCTTTTCGGCGGCGAAGGCCTTTGCCGAGCGATAACCTTCAAACGGGATACGACGGCGATCAAGGCCGGTCAGAAAGGGCTTGGCGTGCTCTTCCCAGGTGGCGCGGTCTTTCACGGTGAAGTCCACATGCTCGGGGGTGCTGGCATGGAGCTTGTGCTGGCGCAAAAGCGCGCCATTCCCATCTCGCCGGAGGACGGTCTCCTCAGTTTCTTCGACAACCACGGCTTCAAAATCAAGGTTTGCCGTACTATTAAGCCAGCCTCCCGACCGCAAATCCTGCCCGAAATGCTCGGCAATATCTTCGTCCTGCTGGACATGCCCCTCTGCCACCCAGCGGGCGACCGTTGCTCCCCAGGGGCTGAGCGCAATCGGCACCTGGTCCACAGGTTTCAAGGCCAGGGTATTTGACATTCGCTCGATACTGGTCATGGGCATGAGTAAGGCTCCTTCTTAGTTGTATTGGGGATTTTAGAAATGAGCTGTAAGCTGTCTTGAGAGTCCTGCAATGTTGCCGGAATATTTTTATCCGAGTTTCCAATACATGATACAAGAATAGGGCGATTGCGGGAAGAGGCAAATGAATATCCGCTTCCAATAAAGTGTAAATTGTTGCCCTGGCTGTTATAGAGATTTCCGGGATCAGGCGCCATCCAGGAGCACATTTTGCTATCTTCCTTTTGACTAAGTTCAGCACGGAAAGGGTAAGAATAAGCTATCGTCTATTGTCATAACAGAAAGCCTGTTCAGGGAGTTGACTGAGGATGTATAGGATTGTAATCTTTGTGGTAATATGCATTCTAATAAGCGCCATTTTGCTGCCAGGAGACAGAATGAAAAAGCCTAATGATACGGAATTTGTCAAAATTTATGACGCCGCTACCGGCAAGGTGGAAAGCGTCCCCAAAATACATAAGACTGATGAGGAATGGAAGAAACTGCTGACGCCCGAGCAATACAGTATCACGCGACTGAAGGACACGGAGGAGCCTTTTACCTCCAAGTGCGCGCTGCCTCCCAAAGGGGCCGAGGGCATTTACCAATGTGTTTGCTGCGGCACAGACCTTTTCAAGTGTGACACGAAATTCGATTCGGGCACGGGCTGGCCCAGCTTTTGGGATCCGGTTTCAACTCTAAATGTCAGATTTGAGGATGATGATAGTTTTGGCAGGCATCGCATTGAAGCGCTCTGCGCCCGTTGTGACGCGCATCTCGGCCATGTTTTTGACGATGGGCCGCCGCCCACAGGAAAGCGCTTCTGCATCAACGCGGCGGCGCTGAAGCTGGCGGTTAAGAAACCTCAGGCGAGTTACGAGCTGGCTACCTTTGCCGCGGGCTGTTTTTGGGGCTCGGAGACGGCTTTTCGCAAAATGCTGGGGAAGGGCGTTGTTTCCACGCGCGTAGGCTATACCGGCGGCGATTTTCTCAACCCGACTTATGAGGAAGTAAAATCGAACAAGACGGGACACTATGAAGCGGTGGAAGTTACCTTCGATCCGAAGCTGATGTCCTATCAAGAATTGCTGGATATCTTCTGGAAGATACACAATCCGCTGCGTTCCGACGGGCAAGGACCGGATATCGGCCCGCAATACCGCGCCGGCATCTTCTATCACACGCCGGAGCAGAAAGAGCTTGCGGAAGAGTCGAAGCTGGCCTTGGAGCGGTCACAGGGCGGGGAAGGCAAGATAGCAAGCTTTATCCTGCCGGCAAAAACGTTCTACGCGGCGGAAGAATATCATCAGCAGTATAATGAAAAAAACGGCATCGAGCATGCCTGTCCGGTCTATTGAAGCGCCGCTTTCAAAGGATTATCAGACTGCTATAGTTTGATCTTCAATGCGGCACGCTGGTGCTGGCGATCTTGCCCTCATCAATTATGCGGATGGGACGGGTTTTAGGTAAGATAAACAAATTCACACTCTTGGCTTCCCCGGGCGCCAAGTTTAAGTCCATTTCGCTCTTATCCAGATAGTGGAAATCCGGCAGATTGTAATCATAGACTTTCAATTGCCAGCGAGCCGGTCGAATACCGTCAAAGATAAATTTGCCTTCACTGTCAGTTAAGGTGCGAATCACCTCTTTTCCATCCTGCAGTTCCACCAGGACGCCTGCGAAAGCCTTTTGCAGGTCATTTGCCTGGCCCGTGTTGCGGGAAGCGGCAATGGACTTTTTGTCCTGGGGATTCCCGATCACAAAGACGGTTCCCCGCGCATCTTCACCCACGGCGCCATTGCCCTTGGCCAAAGATATGGGCTTATCCAAAAGGGCAATGCTGCCGGTTATCCGCGCGGCTTCGGTAATAGCCGTGTCCACGGTGGTAATTTCTCCCGCGTTCACAGTTATCAAAATCGGCTGCTTATCCAGGGGGACGCGATTCAGCCCAATGGATGCCTTATCTATCTGAAGGGCGTAATTGCCCGGCGGGAGTGAAGGGAAGGCGTAGCGCCCGGCTTTATCCGTAACCGCGGTAAGCTCATTGATGCGCAGGATGACATTTGACAGGCCGGATTTTTCCGGCGCATCGGCATCAAAGATTTTTCCGGTGATGGCTCCGACAGATTGCTTCTTGCCCAGATTCAAGTCAAAGGGAATGCTATATTCCAAAATATAGGCGAATTTATTGCCATCGAGTCGAGCTTCGGTGCGCCGCGCGCGAAAAGTAAGATATTGGCCCTCGGGAAGCAGATAAGTGGCAAAAAATTCTTTTTGCTGCTGCTTTTGAGAACCGGCAAAGCCATATTTCAGGTAGTTGAAGCGCAAACTCAGCCTTTTCGACGGCGCCAGGGAAAAGGCAAAGCCCACATTATCTCTGCTGCCTAAGAGATAGCTGCCGGCGAGGGAATGTTTATCCCCAAAAGTGCAATACAGACTTATGCTTTGCTTGCGAGAGGGACGATAATAGGCAAAAATACCATATTGCTGCACCTGCTCGGATTTGCCGCTTAAGGCATCATGTTGTCGGCCGATGCGATAATCGAGGCGCAGACTATAGCGGGAGGAGGAATGATTAATGGAAAGAGAAATAGGAATTTCCGAATAATCGAAAGCGGCCGGAGTCAAAGCATCCCTGCGGTGAAACCAATCGAAGTCCAGGGCAAGGGAATAATTGTTGGGCAGCTTGTAAGACAGCCCGGCCGAAGCTAAAAGTTCCCTGGGGGCAATATTAAGTGCTTCCCGGCGGTTGAGATTTTGGCTCCAGGTGCGGAAAGAGACGCGGCCCCGCAGCCGTTCGTCAAAGGGGAAGGTCAGCACCCCGCTATTATAATCGGCGTTACTGTAATAGCCGAAATAATTCGGTTCGGCGTGCACTTTTGTGAATTGAAAGCCGCCGCGCTTGCCGGATTTTCTGAATTCGAAGCGATAGGCGTCATCACTGACACCTTCCTCCCGATCGCTGAAGCCGCGCGCATATTCCAATTGCAGATCTGTGGATAGATTGGGCTGCAGACTGCCGGCAATGCTCCAGATACGGTCGCTTATCTTTTCTCCGGGGCTGAAGGATGCCGTGTCCTTGTCCAATAGATTGATGCTGATCCTGGTGCGGCTGTCAATATTTCGGGAAATGCGCGTTCCCCATACTTCCGTTCCGGAATCCCAACGCCCCAGTAGATGATAAGCCTTCCAGTCGTAACCAGCCGGCTTGCCGGAGTTGAATTCAATCCCCCGACCATAGCGAAAATAATCCGTCAAGGGAGAAAGCCCATAGCCCTGATCGCCCAGGCGAAGGGCAAATGAGTCATCCGAATAATTTAGCAGATATTCATCGCGCAAGCCGAGAATGCTGGTTTTTTGAGCGTCGGGGAAGCGCAGCAGGAAATCCAGCGTGCGACTGCCGAATTCCTCCAGGCGGCCGCCTCCGCGCAATTCCGTCTGCAGCATCTGCCGGTCATTTTTGCCATTGGCGCGGAGCGTAAGAGTCGCCGGCATTTTGTGATTGAGGTCAAGGGCTTCCGATAAGCGGGGAATAATATCCATAAAAAGGGTAAGCCCGCCGAGGATTTCCACTTTCTCTTCGCCGGCTCTGACGGCCAGGACTTTGAGCATCTGCTTTTTGGCAATTTTTTCCTGCGCATTTGTCTCAACCTCCAACGTGGCAACGGCGCTTTCATTGGCCTGCAGTAATAGATGAGCGGGATTGATATGGGCGAAATAGGAAGCCTCGCTTTCAGCTTTCAGATCACATTCAAGCGAGGAGTTTCCTTGATTGATAAGACGGACCTTTACTTGATACTTATCTCCGGCAATGGCAAAATCCGGTCTGCTTTCCAGCCATACAGCCAATTTGCTGGTGGGCAGTACCCTAACGGTAAATTCCGTTTGGTCTTGCATGGCATAATCACGTTGGCTGCGCACGGAATAACCTATTTGATAATCGCCGGCGGGAGTGCCGGAAGGAATTTGAAAGGCGATAATGCGGGTAGTGGCTTCACCTGGAGCAAGCAGGAAGACGGCTTCGGCCAAAAGGGCTTGCCAGTTGGCGGGAAGCAAAATACTTTCCTGGAGATTTTCCTGCTTGGCAGTAGTATTGGTGATGCGCACACTGGTACTCAAAATCTGTCCGGGGAGGATTTCTTGTAAGGACGGGGAGATGTTGCGAACCTCAACCCCATAACCTTTGCCCTGGGCAAATCCAAAGCTGGGGATTAGCCCAAGACAGCAGAGCGCGGTTGACAGGATCAGCAGCGATTTAGTTGAGGGAGAATTCATAACGCGCCCCAAAGACGTATTCATCTCCATTGTCACCAACTACGAGCGCGGAATAGTTCCCTTTGGATAAAGAAGAAAGATCAACTTGGAAACGGGCCGAACAGCCCGGATAAATGCGTAAACGCTGGCCGCTGAAGCGGCCGCAATCGGTTCCATCCTGATTAAAAATTTGCGCCCAAATTTGAGGACGCAACCAGCGCTCTCCGGTATTCTCAGCATCAATGTTAAGGATTTTTTTGCCATTTTCCTGGAGAAGCTGCTTACCGGGAAATTTCATGGCGCGTTCTCCCGTCTGTCCGATGTGAGTAACCATCTGAACGGCATAGCGGAGCACCGTATTGATGCCGACGGTGCCGCTGCTGCGCGGTTTGGGATCGAGTTTAGCGACGGGGATTGGCTCGACCATCAAAATGCTCCAATAAGTGCCTGTCAGGCTGCCTTCTTTGGGCACTTGCACGACATAGTCAATCGCCAGCGTTTCGTTCCCGGAGAGGGTGAGCAGGCGGGGAGCAAAGGTTATCCAGGAAGCATTGGAGCGGGCCATAGTGCCGGGTTTGCCGTAATCATTGACGCCATTGGCAAAGAACTGATAGTCGGTCTGAAAAACGCTTACTTGCTGGGTATATTCCGACCTGTTTTGCACGAGAATTTTGCCCTGGATTCTGTCCCCGGGCTGCAAAGTCATCTCGCGAGTAAGCTCGCCCATTACCTGAATTCCGGCCCCCCAGCAGGGGCCGACAGTCAGCCAGATTAGGCCAATTATAAGTATGCTTTTCATGTATCCGCCCATGAAACTGTATCAAAACTTACCAGATAACGTCATAAACTTGCAGGCAGAGAAGCATTTTACTGCCCTCCAGACCATATCAAAACCCTCTGACAAAGGTTTTGATATAGTCTCTAAGTGTCAACCAAAGTGTAAACAACGGTAGTCGAGTAAGCGTCTGGAGTTATCTGAATTGACATACTCGTCAATTTAAGTTGCAGCGCGACGGAATCGCGGTCGCCGGTGCCGGAGAAAAAGGCCGCGTCGGTGGTCCCGATTAATTGGTAACTTGCGCCGCCGGAGATGCCGCCGAGTCCGGCGCCGTCGCTGGTTCTTTGCACGTAAAGCGACAGGCTTGCGGGCCAAGTGGTATCCAGGCGGCGAATATCCACCCGCCAGGAGTCATTCATGTCGGCCGTATTTAGAATGCTTAACTCGATCTGGTCTAAGGCGCTCTCATAGGTGCTGGTTAGCGTGCCCCCTGCTCCGCCGATGAGGTCGCTCGAATCTATGATCTCGGACCAGCTTCCCAGGGCGACAATATCCATCGCGCCTGCCGGCCGCATGCTTAAGAGTGCTAGCGCAATCAGCAAAGCGAAGATATATAATTTGCGCGCGACGAGCATGAATATTATCTCCCGCCCGATACAATGAATATTAAATCGGCGTATCGCTTGGCTGCTCCGATGCATAGCAGCAAGCCTTTGGGTCTATACGCCCTATCATAATATCGGCAACTCGAAGCGCGAAATGAACTGTTATTCTTTCTAAAAATGCCTATGCCAACGGGAGCATCTGCTCCCGTTGGCAAAAGAACAAAATGCTTTTGTGGTAGCGTCTTAAATTAGCTGTCAGTCAGCGTCAAAGTGCAAGTCTTGCTGGCGGCTGCAACTACTCCGGCCTCCGCAGTGGCGTCAAGGGTGAAATCCATATTGATGTTTGACTCTGACACCGCGTCAATTGCCGTTAGCGCATCAGCGGGAGTATCCGACAAAGTAACCGCGCCCTCGCTGGTGGCGCCGGTCGGCGCCGTCATATTGATCTTAAGAGTTAGGCCGGACGGCATGGCTGTATCAATTTCCGCAGTTACCTTCTTGGCATCAGCCGCGCAGTTCGTGGAGATGTCATAGGTGGCGCTATCGGAAACTTGGGTGGGATCCGAACCGGGCATGGCGCCGATAATTGTCAAGGTAACCGAGGCATCATCAATATTCAACTCATTGATGGCCTGGACTTCGTAGTTGACGGTGATCGTGTCGCTGCCGGCGGCAAAGGCGAGGCTGCCAGCCATAGCTAACAGAGCTAGGACGAGCGCAAAACATATGCAATGCTTCATTTCCTTCCTCCTTGAAAGTGGTACCTTCCGTGTATAGAGATGGGCCGAAATTAGCCCTCACCCTTTTCTTTCCATCATTTCCATCTTTTTGTTAGTAAAAAATTGCTTTGTATTTTTTCAGTTCAATTTTCGGGACATGGGTACAGGAAATAATAGGCCTCTTCAAATAAAACAGAATAAAACATGAGTTTGCAGGGCCTGGGCCTAGTATTGCACACTTGCTTTGTGGTAAATTCTTTCAGTAGTTAGGAGCGAAACATGCAAACACGAAGACTGGGCGGCACGGACTTGCATCTAACGGCCGTTGGATTGGGCACTTGGGCAATAGGCGGGACGGGCTGGGACTATGCCTGGGGGCCTCAGGAGGATGCCGATTCAATTGCCACTATACATCGTGCGTTGGAATTGGGCATTAACTGGATTGACACTGCGGCCGTCTATGGCTTCGGGCATGCCGAAGAGATGGTTGGAAAGGCGATTGCAGGCCAGCGCGATAAGGTGATAATCGCCACCAAATGCGGGCTGGTTTGGGAGGCGGGCGCGACCGCGCCCCACGGGAGGCTTAAGGCGAAGAGCGTCAAGCAGGAGGCCGAAGCCAGCCTGCGCCGTTTGAATATAGATGTCATTGATCTCTATCAGATTCATTGGCCCAATCCCGATGGGGATGTTGAAGAGGGCTGGAGGGCGATTGCCGACCTGGTGCGTGAGGGCAAGGTGCGCTATGGGGGCGTCTCCAATTTCAATTTGGGACAGCTCAAACGCATTCTGCCAATCCATCCACCGGCTTCCTTGCAGCCGCCCTATAGCATGATCCGGCGGGAAATCGAGGCGGAATTGCTGCCCTTTTGCGCGGCCAATAATATGGGCGTAGTGGCCTATAGCCCGATGCAAACAGGAATTCTGACGGGAGGCTTTACGCGCGAGCGGGCGCTGAACTTGCCGGAGGATGACTGGCGCCGACGTAATGCCTATTTTATAGAGCCCCAACTAAGCGCCAACCTGGCATTGGTGGAAAAATTGCGTCCCATTGCGGAAAGCCACGGACGCACCGTTGCGCAACTGGCCATCGCCTGGATACTGCGGCGCCCGGAAGTAACCGCGGCCATCGCCGGCGCTCGCCATCCAAAGCAGATAGAGGAGACCGCGCCGGCGGCCGATTGGGCGCTGGCGAAGGAAGATATCGCAAAAATCGAAGAGCTCTTGAGCGCGCGGGAGAAGGTCTTGAATAATTAGGGACAATCATTAGGGACAGTCATCTATTTATTCTTAAAATCCTGCGATTGCCAACCCCCATTTTATCCTGTTTTAGCCGCTCCCCTGGCAGCCTAGCGATAAAGTCATTTTGACCGCCGTGGCGGTATCGCTTGAGCGATACCTAGCCATTCGAATCCCGCCGGGGCTACCAGATACTTTTCGATTTGCTTATAGTACTCAACTGATCGCGGGCGGCTAGGTCGCCTGAAGCGACCGCCGTGGCGGTATCGCTTACTCTCCTCAAATCTTGCGGCTCCTTTTTGCACAAAGAAAGCAGGATTTTGCAGCTGTTATATGGTAATATGTCTAGGAGATACTTGAAAGGAAATAAATAGGTGAATAAATAGGTGACTGTCCCCTAATATAATAGCTACTAGGCTGGTTAATAAGGCCGTATCTTCAGTATCAAGGCCTTCAATTAGCACTTCTGCAACCTTGCTGGGGGAACTGTTGCTGGAAAGAGTCTTCGGATAGTGTGCCGTCACAGATGCAGTCTTTTTTTTATCTTCGCAATCGATCAGTGACAGAGTTGCAAGCATAATCAGTAAGATTTTATATGCCAGGATTAAATTGTATTTCATCTTAGCCGACCTTGCCCTGTTGAGCTACCCCCCCCCCAAGTGATACCACTCCTGAGCATGTCTAGCATGCGTATCACTGAATAGCGAAACGCCATACGGAAGGAGCGAGGCTCTGCATATTTAAGCGCTGTTATCTAGTTCATCTTTGCTTCTTCAAACATGCTGGCAAACTGCCTGAGTCTTTGGTCGCTGCCTTCGATATAGCTTTTCATCATTGCTTCGATACCGGCATACATCTGTGTCGCGGCGTAATGGTAACATGCCATAATCGCTGTATGTTTGTCAGCATTTATCTCCGGATAAAAACCTGCTTCATACATGGCGGCACGCTCCCGGTAAGCGTCAAATGCCGCGATTGCTTCACGCAGAAATATCCTCGCATATTCCAACCCGGCCGCCTCCGCGATTCTATCCAGCATTGTCGAAAGATGCTTTCGGGGTCCGGCCAGTTCCGGTGGCAACTCTTTGGTAAGTGCTGCAGGCCTGGGATCTTCCATTACGAGATTTGTGTCACCAATATATACTTTTCGGGGCCACCCGCCGTCTGTCGCCAGATCAATGTGCGCACTAATAGGGAGCGAACTGTACTTTAGAGCAACGTGATCGCGCGCAGTAACATGAACTTCCTCTCCATTGACTTTCAGGGACACAATGCGTGAGCCGCGGTTTTGCACCCTAATAGTAAGTCGTTTGTCTCCGAAGCGTATTAATTCTTTCTGAAAATATTCGGTGATGGAAGAGGGAATATGGGGATATAGTATCAGGCGGTCCGCTTTAAAGACATATTCGAAAAGACCCCGTACGACCGCTGCCGGCACCCCCAATGAATCATAGCAAAAGTTCGTAGCCTTGTCCTTAAACCAGACGCTTTTGCCGAAATCCGGCAGAGGTGCGTCAAGTTTAAAATCCTGTGCAAAATTCAGCATTGCGCGGGCCGAGCTTAGAATATCGTTATACATGCCCATCCGGTAATAAGCCATGATGGCGCGCGCTTCCATTGTTGTCCAAACGGCGCCGTTTACCCATCGCCCAAACTTAAGTAAATGATCTTTTTCCATAGCCTCGGTGTCACCCCAGTGGGAATAAGTGTCGTCCAGAGAGGGATAATTGGTGATTAGCATTCCATTCGGCCGAAGCTCACTGATGGAATGAATTATTCGCATGATACTGTTTGACACAGCGTCGCTTGCTGCGCGATGGCACACTGCATCAACATTTGGCGCTACCTCGAAATAGCCATATTTCTCTTGTCCATAAACCCCATGCTTAGTACCGTTGACTTCTATTGACTTCACGAAGTAGCCTTCCCTGGTCAGGAGCAACGACAACGACCTTCGTGTGATTTTCTGTCTCTCTCTATAGGCAGCGAGTTTCTCCTTGTCATTCACCAATCTATAGAGCTCGACCATCCGATCCAGCGCGGCCAGATAGGTGATCGAAAGACCAGCCAGATACCCCTTTCCAAAACTGCCGTCTGCCTCGCGGACGCCGCCATAGCTGGGAGCAAGCAGGTTTGACGCAGGACCCACCAGGAAGAGATTGTTTTCGGGATCGCGGCGTGTTTCTATGAAAGTGCAAGCCAAATCCAGCTTCGGCAGATACTCCTCTACGACTTCTTTTTTATGGTCAATCAACAGCAATTCCGCTTGCAGCAATACACCTGCAGCAGTGGCTTCAAAGAACCAGTCGTGGAGTTTCCAATCTTGATCCCCTGGCTGTCCCCGGGTATAACGAACATTTGTGGGTCCGGCACACATATCCCCCTGCTTGTAAATAACGCCATTCGGTCCAGCGCAGTCGCAGAGGGCGCCTACAGGGGCAGGATCCGGTTGTATCGCGCCGATCTGCTTACCGTCTCCCTGGAATTTAAACCATAGCTCCTGGGCATTTTGTAGTGCCGTTATCCAAGGCTCCTGCAAAAATGGCAGCGCGCAAAATGTAGGCCCATAACTGTTCTGTATCCACCAACTATACCAATTCGGATTTTCACATAGTCGCTCTTCAGTGCCTAGATAGAGCATTGATATGTTCTGTCGATATGGGTTTGGATGGAAATATTCAAACGACTGATCGATCAATCGCAGATATCCCACATCACCAAAGCCGGAGCAATAGCGCCCATTATACTCAGAAGCTGTGCCATCATTAAAAGTCATCGCGGGGATTCCCTTCAGGAACGATTATGTCCCGCCCGTAGTGTAAGGTTGGGCGGACTCTCTCAGGTATCTTAGGCCGCAATGCGCTCCTTGTCAAGTGCAATCAGCGATTTTTTGGTAGCCACTTGGTCTTCGTCCAAGGCGGCCTTCAGCATCCAAAGCTCCTTATATCCCATGATCTTGCGGAAGTTTTTCTCGGTCTCCAGCGCGGCGGCCGCCGCCCAACGTAGCGCCATCTCCCCATTTCTCCAGTGGGTAACCCGGTGGGTGCGTCCCTCCACCCCCGAGAGCGAACTCTCAATGAGGTTGGTGGTGGCCAGGCCCTTGCGCAGCGCCCGTGGCAGCCCCAGCCGATTGATAGTGAAGGTCTCCTCCAAGCCCTCAGCCAGACTCGACGCGGCCTTGGGATAGGTTCGGGTCA
>Ga0315288_10003674_pt1 | contig 19592 bp, 14 predicted proteins | sample YL17G11_20_MG_FD_203454 | JGI IMG/M metagenome (GOLD analysis project Ga0315288, IMG submission 203454) | Sediment microbial communities from Yellowstone Lake, YNP, Wyoming, USA - YL17G11_20 | ecosystem: Environmental > Aquatic > Freshwater > Lake > Sediment | place: USA: Wyoming | collected... | reverse complement strand
TCAGACTCAAATGTGAGCGACGCCCCAGCTGCCAACTCCAGGGGCTGGAAAAAGCGGTCTAACCCCTCGCACCCAGGTAGAAAGCCCGTTCTCGTAGTAACCAACGTTCCCTGGCCGTCATAACCTTCGACCATGAATGTCCTCAGTTTGGCAGTGCTCGTGCCCACATTTGTAGCCGTGCCCTTCACTACGGAGACCTCAGAACCCACTGACCAAGAATACGGCCCTGCTTTGCCTTTTCTCCTTCCAAGGGTCACATTCGAGACGACGATGTCGCCCTGGAATCCCTCTCCCGACCGGACCTGACGCTTTTGCGGGGAGACCGAGGCTGGGGGAGCCGCCGCCAGCTTAGCCAAGGCGTCTGCCAGTGGCGAACCGCCGACCATCCCTCCCAGCGAGGAGCCCCCAATACCTGCGGCTACCCTCACTGGGATGTCCCCGATGACGTCCCACTTCCTCACACTCACGGGGATTGCCTCGAAACCCCAGTTCTTGACCTTGACCTCTACTTCGCCCACAACTCGGACTGCACCCTCCCCATAAGCCCCCGCCGGATTCCTCCCTGCCTGCCCCTGGAAGAAGTTCCCTACGCAAGCCACCGCGATCACCACCAGTAGGACGTTTGTTAGCGTTGCTGATTTCATTTCTCTCTCCTCCTCATTTCGTTAGTAGGCGCCCTCCGCCAAAGCCACCTGACGGCCAACACGACCAACACGATAACCAGCCCCAGCAGGCCGGTCCAGTAAGGCCAAAGGTTAACCGCGCCCGCCAGCCAGACGAGCCAAGGGTAGCGAGTGGACTGCCCGGAAGGCAAGCCAGCCATCTCGTTCAGGAGGATATATAAGGGGCAGACCAAAAACATCAGCAGCACCAAGGCAATCTCACCCAGCCGCGTTCGCATCAGGGCCGCCTCCTAATTTCAAGTTCTTTTCCACAATGCGGACAGTTTACGACCACCCTGTCGGCAGTCGTCAAGCCCCCATAGGGTTCCTTTGCTTCCCGGACGCGCGACTCGGGATCCGGCAATGACGCAAAGTCAGCCTCGAGGGCTGGCGACTCGCCGAAGCCGTCACCGAGCAGCCAACTTACCGGGACCTGCAGGGCCGCTGCGAGCCGGTAGAGACGAGATGGGGAAGGTACAAACCGCCCGTTCTCCCAGTTGGTCAGCGAGGATGTCGAGACCCCAATGGTCTGGGCTAGCGCAACCTGCTTGATGCCTAATCTCACCCTGGCGGAGGCAATCCGCCTTCCCATTGCCTTCAACTTTTCCGTCCCTTCCATTTCCCATTACCGCTAAGAGTTTACCGCACTTAACACCGAAAGCGTTCAAGTTTAGCACAAAAACTTGGAAAATCTCCCGCAAAACCCTGATAGAAACTTGAACCTGTTGTAAGTTCCCACTGTTATGCAGGGCGTGGATAACCTCAAGGCGGACTGCATCCTTTCCTTTTATTCCGGAACAACGCTGTATTGCACCTCGCCGCCGGGGTCGGAGACGCGCATTCGCAACAGCCAGTCGTCGCTCCTTTGTCCCACTGCGAAGAGGAAGGAGTTCCAGCCTGGTTTGAGATCAACGTCCACGAAATCGAAGTCGCGGACGAAGCCCGGGCGACCATCCCGACGGAAAGTCTCCGCTCCGTTCAGCCACATCCTCATCCATTCGCTGCCGTTTATCCAGAGGCGCCTCCGGCCCCCCTGGGGGCATCTGGCCCAGGTGTAGGCGTAAGCGACGGCGTTGACCCTCTCCGGGAAAAGGTCCGCGAAAGCCACGTAACCATCAGACCTGACCCCCACCGGTCGCCACTCTATGTTAATGCCTCCCTTGCCGACGTAGGTCAGGCCCGGCTTGCCGTCGGGTTTCCAGCCCTGGAGATAGTCCACATCCAATATCCCTGGGCCTGCGACGGGGAAAGGGCCTAAGACCATCCAGTCTTTGCAGTAATTCGACAGGCTGCGCAGGCGATAACCGACCGCTCCGAAATCGTATCCCGAGGACTTGGGATTCTTGCCCACGATCCGGAAGGAGATGGGCTGCCTGCCCGCGAGGAGCGTCTTGCCGATTATTATCGGCCTCACCTGCGATGGCCTGGCCGAGTAGCAATCTATGGGCCCGCCGACCTTTTCCCCGTTCAGATACATTTGGATGATGCCGTAGTTGGGAGCCTGGGAAAGATTGAGGAAGAAGGTGCAATTGTCCTCCGGCATCTCCTGTCCCATATCGAATGCTACGCACCCGCCGGGCGCCGTTGCCTGGACGAGCACCTGGTGGCCCGCTATGGGGGAGCGGAAGAAGTTGCTCCAGGATTGATTCCGCAGTCGCACCCCCGGGGAGGCGCTCGCCGCCTGGACGGTAAAGGGGATCATATCCTTGGGTTGAAGCGGAACCGCTGAAAGCAGTTGCGGGGGGGAAAGAGGGTTGCGCAGGTGTCGGCGGATCTCCCGGTTGGCGAGGGAGATGGCCTGGCGCCACTGGGCAGGGGTGCCGTAGAGCGGCAAGTCGGTCGGCATCTCCCTGTCCACGAAGAATTTGTGGGGGGGGACCTCCAGGTAAATCCAGTAGCCGTCCGCCAAAGTTGCGGCCAGGTAAAAGTCCGTGGCCAACTTCAGTGGGATGTGCCGGCGAGGGAAGATGCCCGGCATCAAAAGGAAGGGGAGATCGTGTTGCTCGGCCATCGTATAGATGTGGGGGATGGTCAGCCTGAAGCCGCCGTAGGTGTTCTCCGGCAGGCTGACAAAGGGGGCGCGCTCGGTGGCGAATCCCCTGGCCATGTCCCAGCCGAGTTCGTAGTCTTCTATATTGGGATAGGCGCCGAGGAGGAAGTCCGGGTTTATCGCGTCAAGTTTCTCCCGCTCGCTGCGGCAAACTCGCTCCACCTGTTCATGTTCCCAGCCCTGGAAGGCTTCGAGCAGCCCTCTGGATTCAAGCCACTTCTTTCTTTCCGGCGCGGGAATGGCCTTCGCCTCGTCGTTTATCCCCTTCGCCTTGAAGAAATCCGCCAGGCATCCCTCGCAATAGCAGAACTTGAAACCCTCGAAGGCCCCCTCCCCGTAAGCGCCGTAGTTCTCGATGTCGCTGAGGAAGCCCGCTGCCAGGGGATGCTCCCTGCCGTATTCCGCAAAAGGCAAGGCCCTATCGAAGATGGTGGCGTCCCAAAGGCGAACGTCAAGGGGACAGCCGGTCATCCTCGCCTGCACTCCATCCTCCCCCACGTAAAGGCGAACTCCTTTCTCAACCGAGCGGGGCATCTCCTCCCCGCCCCGAAAGTGAGCGGTCAGGAAGACGTGGAATCCATACATCTCCGCGTTGGCTATCGCCGGCTTCAGCTGTTCAAAGTTGTAACCGGCCCGCAAGAATATGGTATTTATGCCTATCTCCTTCAGCTTGGCCAGCAATTGGTCATCCGAGGAGTCCACGCTATAGGTAGCCTTCATCCTCTCCGCCCGAATCCATGCGGCCTGGCTGCCTTCGGCTGCCCGAGCCATGCCACATGACAGCCCGACTACAATCAGCAGTGAGCTGCATAGAATCGCTCGCAGTCTTCCAGTCATCAATTCATCATTCCTTTCCTTCTATTCCGGGGCAATGCCGTATCTCGATTGGCGGTCTGGGTCTGAGACGCGGAGGAAAAGCCCCCACTCGCCGATTCCCTGGTCAACCGCGAAGAGAATGGAGTTCCAGCCCTTGTTGAGATCCAAATCCACGTAGGCGAAATCGGGCGAGGCGCCGCGGTGGGTGTGGGAGTAGAGAACGTCCTTGCCGTTCACCCACACCCTCATCCCATCATCCGAGCCTACCCAGATCCGCCGCAGGCTCGTCTCCGGAACCTTGACCCAGGTGTAAGCGTAGGCCACGGCATCGGTGTTGTCCGCGAAAAGAGTGGCAAGATTCAGGTAGCCCTCTCGATCCGCCTGGGTCGTTGCCCTCTTCCATTCGATCTTCTGATTGCCCTTCCCGATGTAAGTCAGGTTCGCCGCTCCGCCCGGCTGCCAGCCGTTGAGATAGTCAATATCCAGCCCCTTGTCATCTGGGTTGGGGAGCGGCCCGAGCACGATCCAGTCCTTGGCAAAATCGGCAAAGCTCTGCAGCTGATAGCCGGCCACGCCGAAGTCATATCCCGATGCCCTGGGATTCTTCCCCATGATGCGGAAGGCGAGTCGCACCTGGCCTCCCACCGGCATTATATTGCCTAAGCGGAGCTGATCTGTGACGAAACGCCTGGGCGAGTAGCAATCTACCGGCTCCCCGACCTTCTTTCCGTTCAGATAGGTCTGGACTATTCCGTAGTCGGGGGACTTGGAGAGGAAGAGGTGAAGTTGGTATCTATCCGCCGGCAGGCGCGCCTCCACCTCGAAGGTTACCGACTCCCCCGCCCCGCTCGCCTCCGCCAGGACCTGCGATCCCTTCCAGGGGGCGCCGAAGAACTGCCGCCAGGACTGGGACCTTACCCTCACCCCAGCGGAGGGCTGAGCCGCCCTCGCGTTCAGCGCGGTCATCTCCCGGGGAAGCCGTGGGTCGGTGGGGAACAACCTGGGTTGATAGTCTGGGTCGGCCAGGTGTCGGTCTATCTCCTGGTTAAGGTGGGAGATGGCTCTGCGCCATTGCGCCGGCGTGCCCGCGATCGGAAACGAGACCCCCGGCTCCCGCGACACGAGCAGGTCTTTGAGGGAGGCGCGCCCATACCAGAGCCAGTAGCCATCCGCCGAAGTCGCATCCAGGTATAAGTGAGTGATGAGTTTCATGGGCATGTGCTGGCGGGGCCAGAAGCCTGGGACCAGCAGCACGGGAACTCCACGTTCTTCTGCATCCCCGTAGAACTCAGGGATGCTGACCTTGAAACCACCATAGGTTTCCTCCGGCATGATGATGAAGGGTGCCCGCTCCGTGGCGAAGCCCTTTGCCATGGCCCAGCCCAGCGGATCCCGCGCCCATACGTGACAGTATTCGAGCAACGCTCCCAGGAGGAAGTCTGGGTTGATGGTGTCAACCCGCTCCCTCTGGCTCCGGCAAACCTTCTCTACCTGCTGCATTTCCCATTGTTTGAAGGGCTCAAGGAGTTCTTTCGACTCCAGCCACTTTTTCCTCTCCGGCGCGGGAATCGCCTTCACATCGTCGCTCATTCCCCTGGCTTTGAAGAAATCCGTAAGGCACCCCTCGCAGTAACAGAAATCGAGTATGTTGAAGGGCCCGTTGCCGCCATAGTTCTCAATGTCGCTTATGAAGCCGGCCACCAGGGGATGGTCTTTGCTATATTCCACCAGGGGCATGGTCCGGTCGAAGATGGTTGCCTCCCAGAGGCGAACGTCCAAGGGACAACCACCCTTCGGCGCCTCCACCCCGTTTGCGTTCACATAGTGGCGGGTTCCTTTCTCGATCACCCTTTCCACTTCAGGTCCCCCGCGGAAAAGGGCGCTGGAGAAGAAATGCAGCCCGTGTTGCTCTGCTGCCACCGCCACCTCTCGCACGCTCTCGAATTCGTAACCGTCATTCTCGGCGATGACGGTGTTGAAGCCTATATCTCGCACCGTTGTCAGCAATTGTTCGTCCGTGGCCTCCGGGACAGGGGTGTAAACATATTCTGCGCGCATTCTTTGCGCCCTTATCCATTCGGCCTGGGTGCCCTCTTCGGCCCAAGCCGCCTGACAGGCCAGCCCCACCATTCCCAGCGCGAGCGCGCATGTTGCCGTTCGTATTACCCTTAGAACCATCATCGCAACATCTCCTTTCAGCCGATTCGTCTCATATGCCCACTGAGTATCAGACGCCCATTATATCGGGATTTGTTTCACGGCTGCAATGCTTTCAAGAAGAGTTTCGAGAAAGACAGTTTCGAGTTGCGAGCAAGAGCGGAACGTAATCCGTCACTACGAGCGTGCAGGGGCGAGCGTCCAACCCTCGACGAACGGGTGTGCCGCTCCGGCATGGCCGGTCCGGCGCGGCGGCCGCGTTCGCGGGTGCTCTTTTTTTCGCTAGTCCCGGGCCGCGCTGTATTTCAATTCGCCCCTGGGATCTGAGATGCGGAGGTAAAGCCCCCAGTCGCCGGTTCCCTGGTCAACCTTCATCAGGATGGGCGTCCATCCCTCTTTGAGTTCCAGATCCACGTAGGTGTAGTCCGGCGAGGCCCCGCGGTGAATATGGGAGTAGAGGACTTCCTTCCCGTCCACCCACATCCTCAATCCATCATCGGAGCCGACCCAGATTCGCCGCAGGCTCGTCTTGGGGGATTTCACCCAGGTGTAGGCATAGGCCACGGAATCAACGTTGTTGGTGAAGGACTGCTGCAGGTTCAGGTAGCCATATCGGTCTGGTTGTGTGCCCGTTCTCTTCCATTCGATCTGTTGATTGTCTTTGTCCGTATAGGTCAAGCCAGGTTGCCCATCCGGCTGCCAGCCATTGAGGTAGTCAATATCCAGCCCCTTGTCATCCGGGTTGGGGAATGGCCCTAGCAACATCCAGTCCGTCGCAAAGTCGGCGAAGGTTTGCAGGCGATAGCCGGCCACGCCGAAGTTATACCCGGACGACCTGGGGTTCTTCCCCATGATGCGGAAGGTGAGTCGCACCTGGCCTTCCAGCGGCATTATGTCGCCTAAGCGGAGCTGATCTGTGACGAAACGCCGGGACGCGTAGCAGTCTATCGGCTCTCCGATCTTCTTGCCGTTCAGATAGGTCTGGACTATTCCGTGGTCAGCCGACTTGGAAAGGAAGAGGTGAAGTTGGTATCTATCAGCCGGCAGGCGTGCCTCCACCTCGAAGGTTACCGACTCCCCCGCCCCGTCCGCCTCCACCAGAACCTGCGAGCCCTTCCAGGGAGCGTCGAAGAATTTCTCCCAGGACTGGGGCCTGATGCTCACGCCCTCGGAGGACTGAACTGACTTCATCTTCAACGGTGTCATCTCCCGGGGAAGCCGTGGGTCGGTGGGGAACAACCTGGGTTGATAGGTCGGGTCGGCCAGGCGGCAGGTTAGTTCCTGGTTGAGGACGGAGAAGGCTCTGCGCCACTGCGCCGGCGTGCCCGAGATGTTAACCCTAGGGCCGGCGTAAGGCACCGGAAGCGGAGTCCCCGGCTCCCGCCACACCAGCAGCTCTTTGAGGGAGGTTTGCCCATACCAGAGCCAGTAGCCATCCGCCAAGGTCGCATCCAGGTAGAAGTGAGTGATGAGCTTCATGGGCATGTGCTGGCGGGGCCAGAAGCCGGGGACCAGCAGCATGGGAACCCCACGTTTCTCCGCTTCCTCATAGAACCAGGGTATGGTGACCTTGAAGCCGCCGTAGGTATGCTCCGGCATGAGGATGATGGGGGCCCGCTCGGTGGCGAAGCCCTTGGCCATAGCCCAGCTGAACGGATCTCGCTCGAACATGTTGTTGATCAACGCTGCCAGGATGAAGTCCGGGTTTATAGCGTCAATCTTTTCCCTCTGGCTCCGGCAAGCCTTCTCAACCTGCTGCATTTCCCATTCTTTGTAGGTGTCGAGGAGGCCCTTCGACTCCAACCACTTTTTCCTCTCCGGCGCGGGAATCGCCTTGGCATCCTCGTTCATTCCCCTGGCTTTGAAGAAATCCGTAAGGCACCCCTCGCAGTAACAGAAATCGAGTATGTTGAAGGGCCCGTTGCCGCCATAGTTCTCAATGTCGGCTATGTAGCCGGCCACCAGGGGATGGTCTCGGCTATATTCCACCAGGGGCAGGTTCCTGTCGAAGAAGGTTACCTCCCAGAGGCGAGCGTCCAAAGGACAACCACCCTTCGCTGCCTCCACCCCGTTCTCGTCCACGTAGTGTCGGGTTCCCTTCTCGAGCACCAAATCCACCTGAGGCCCCGAGCGGAAGATGCCGCTGGAGAAGAAATGCATCCCGTGTTTCGCTGCTGCCTCGATCACCTTCTGCACGCTCGCAAAGTCGGAGCCGTCATCATAAGCGATGAGGGTGTTGAAGCCCAGGTCTTGCAGCGTCGTCAACAACTCCTCATCCGTGGCCTCTGGATTGGGGGTGTAAACGTATTCGGAGCGCAGTTTCTGCGTCGTGAGCCATTCATTCCGACTTCCTTCCATGGCCCAGGCCGCCTGACAGGCCATCCCCACCATCGCCAGCGCGACTGCGAATGTTGCCGTTCGCATTACCCTTACAGCCATCATCACGACATCTCCTTTCAGCCGATGTGTCTCTTATCATAACCTACTATGCACGGGTTTCGGCTCATGTCAAGAAGAGTTTCGAGAAAGACAGTTTCGAGTTGCGAGCAAGAGCGGAACGTAATCCGTCACTACGAGCGTGCAGGGGCGAGCGTCCAACCCTCGACGCACGGGTGTGCCGCTCCGGCATGGCCGGTCCGGCGCGGCGGCCGCGTTCGCGGGTGCTCTTTTTTTCGCTAGTCCCGGGCCGCGCTGTATTTCAATTCGCCCCTGGGATCTGAGATGCGGAGGTAAAGTCCCCAGTCGCCAATTCCCTGGTCAACCTTTACCAGGATGGGGGTCCACCCCTCCTTCAGTTCCAGATCCACGAAACTGTAATCCGGCGAGGCCCCGTGGTGAACGTGGACGTAAAGAACCTCCGTCCCGTTCACCCACATCATCATCCCGTCGTCGGAGCCAACCCAGATCCGCCGGAGGCTTGTTCCGGGGGATTTCACCCAGGTATAGACGTAGGCCACGCCCTTCGTGTTATCGGTGAAGAAGGTGGCGAGGTTGAGGTAGCCATCCCGATCCGGCTGGGTCGCGGCCCTTTTCCATTCGATCTTCTGCTCGCCCTTCCCGATGTAAGTCAGGCCCAATGGGCCATCCGGCTGCCAACCGTTCAGGTAGTCAATGTCCAGCCCTTTGTCGCCTGGATTGGGAAAGGGCCCCAAGACCATCCAGTCCTTCGCAAACCCCGCGAAGGTCTGCAAGCGATAGCCGGCTACGCCGAAGTTGTATCCCGAGGATTTGGGATTTTTCCCCACAATGCGGAAACCTATCTCCCGCTGCCCATCTAGAGCCATTATGTCTCCAACGGGGATATGATCGGTGGCGAAACGCCGGGGCGAATAGCAGTCTATCGGCTCCCCCACCTTCTTCCCATCCAGATAGGTCTGGACTATTCCGTGGTCAGCCGACTTGGAAAGGAAGAGGCTGAGCTGATACCTGTCGGCCGGCACCGGCTCGCCAAGGTCAAATGTCACCGAACCCCCTGGCCCCTCCGCCTCTATCATAACCTGCGCTCCTTTCCAGGGAGCATCGAAAAACGTGTGCCAGGATTGGGGAGTCACCCTCACGCCGGCGGAAGCCCGAGCCGTCCTCGCGCTCAGCGCGGTCATCTCCCTGGGCAGCCTCGGATCCGCGGGCATCAATTGGGGCTGATACTTCGGGTCTGCCAGGCGGCGGTCTATCTCTTGGTTCATGTGGGAGATGGCTCTCCGCCATTGCTCCGGGGTGCCTGCAATGGCAAACGGGGCTGCCGGCTCCCGCCCCACCAGCATATCCTTGAGGGTGACGCGCTCATAGTAAAGCCAGTAGCCATCCGCCATGGTCGCATTCAGGTAGAAGTGGGTGCTGAACAAGGTTGGGATATGCCGCCGAGGCCAGATTCCTGGAACGAGCACAGCCGGAACCCCGTGCTTCTCTGCCTGCTCGTAGAACTCGGGGATGGTAACCTTAAAGCCGCCGTAGGTATCCTCCGGCATGATCATGAAGGGGGCCCGCTCCGTGGCGAAGCCCCGCGCCATCCCCCAGGCCAAGGGGTCTCTCAGTTCGAGGAGCGCTCCCAGGAGGAAATCCGGGTTTATCGCATCAACCCGCTCCCTCTGGCTGCGGCAGACCCTCTCCACCTCTTCCTGCTCCCACTGCTTGAAACCGTCGAGCAGCCCTTTGGAGTCCAGCCACTTCTTCCTGTCCGGCGCCGGAATCGCCTTCGTATCCTCGTTCATACCCGAGGCTTTGAAGAAGTCCGCCAGGCATCCCTCGCAGTAGCAGAAGTCCATTATGTTGAACGGCCCCTGCGCGCCGTAGTTCTCCACGTCGCTGATGAAGCCGGCCACCAGGGGGTGATCCCTGCTATATTCCACCAGAGGCATTGCCCGGTCGAAGATGGTCGCCTCCCAACCCCGGACATCCAGCGGGCACCAGGCCGACGGAGCCTCCACCCCCTGCTCGTTCACGTAGTGTCGGCTGCCCTTCTGCAGCGCCCTCCCTATCTCCGGTCCCCCGCGGAAAAAGGCGGTGGAGAAGAAGTGCAGCCCGTGTCCCTCCGCCGCGGCCGCCACCTCCCGCACCTTCTCGAAATCATAGCCGTCATACTTGGCGATGAGGGTGTTGAGGCCTATGTTCTTTAGCGTTGTGAGCAGCTGCTCGTCCGCGGTGTCCGGCGTATAGGCATAAACCGCTCTCATCTTCTCCGCCCTGATCCATTCAGCCCCCCGCAACGAGCTGTCTTCTCTTGCCCAGGCCACACAGCAGGCCAATCCCACCAACACCATCGCCAGCGTCCATACTAGCCTTCCCCTTATGTTCACAACCATTGTCTCGTTACTCCTTTCAACCCACTCGTCTGCATGCCGACTATTAAGTATCAGACACCCATTATATCGGGACTTGCTTCACGGCTGCAATGCCCTCAAGAAGAGTTTCGAGAGAGAGGGTTTCGAGCAAGGGCCTACCGAATCCGTCATTGCGACTGCATCCGCCCCGGTTGCTTTGTCTCGTTGTTAAAACGTTTTAACCTGTTGCTGCCCCTTTCGGGCGCCAAAATGTATAATCATTGCGATGCTATGTAATCTTCGGCTCCGGAGAGGAGAATCTGAATGGAGAAATGGACTGCTGCTGGCTATGATTTCTATGACGCCACCTTCGCCGATTACGCCGTCAGGATTCGCAGTCATTATCGCATAGACCCCGCGGCGGGGAAGGCCCGCATCTGCTATCTCCTCGCCCAACTGGCCACCGACCATTTCCAGACCGACCGGGAAAAGGTTCTCGGCCTGGCCAGGTGGGTCTGCGGCGCCGCCCCGCACGTCTGCGCCGTTGATTACCGGGGCATGGGCGAGTTCTACAAGTTTCACGCCCTCGACCTCATCATAAGGGGCTGGTGCCTCTGTGAGCCCACTTCTGAGGTATTCGCCACCCTTGCCTTCCTGGCTGGATTTCCCAGCAGAACCCTCGCCATCCAGGTTGACCTCCCCCAGGAAAAGGTCTCCGGACACCATGCCAATGAGGTCTTCCTGGAGGGCAAATGGGTCTTCATTGACTCCGATCTCCTCTGGTGGTTCGACCTGGAGGACGGCACTCTGGCGAACGCGATGGAACTCAGGGAACTCCATTTCTCCGGCAAGGACGAGGTCTTCCAGAGAGCCGCCGAGCGCCGCCTGGAGATGGACTTCTCCGGTTCCCTGGCCTTCCTGCAGACCGGAAACATGAAGAACTACAACAAGCCCTATTCCCAGTTATTCGAGAACATCTATGTCCAGGAGGGCATCTACTCCCTCGATACCTCCTATGGCCGCTGGATAAGACTCCTTCCTGAGACTAAAGACTACCTTTACGGTCCTCCTCAAGATCCCAGCGTGCGGAAATGCATAGAGGACCATCTCCCCTGGAACTACAACCTGAGGCAGATGCACATCGCCGACCACTTCCATCACCTCTGGGAATATCCCTACCACCCATACGGCCCGATGCCGGAGTGATGAGAAGCGCCATCAGCTTGGTGAACCTTGTCAACTAAACAAAAGGAGCGTACCGTCATTGCGAGGAGTCCGCCCATCCTTGGGCGGACGACGAAGCAATCTCGCTAACGTGCCCTACTGTCGCCCCGATGAGATTGCTTCGCTCGCCTACCCCGCCGAAGTAGACCCTTCGGCTACGTAGGCTGGACGCTCGCAATGACGAGAGCCCCCACTTTATCACATGATGTCCAACAGTTAAGCGGAGGACGAACAAATGAAACAGGCAAACATGATGCCGGCAACGATAATAATGTTCGCGCTGGCGGCGGCCCTCGTTGTAGTCGCCTACTACCGGGGTGGGCAGCACATTGCCGGGCTCAAGGTGGGCGGGAAGATGATGGTTAACGTCATCCCGGTGTTGTTGGCTTCCTTTGCTGTGGCCGGGCTGGTTCAGGTTCTCGTCCCCAGGGAGTTTGTCGCCAACTGGTTGGGACACGCTTCGGGGATGAAGGGGATACTGATCGCCACCGTTGCTGGCGCGGTGAGCGCCCCCGGCGGTCCCTATATCAGTTTTCCCCTTGTGGCTGCCATTTACCAGGCAGGCGCGGGCATCGGGCCGGTGGTGGCCTTTGTCACCTCCTGGTCGCTCCTGGCGGTCACCAGGATTCCCATGGAAGCCTCTCTGATTGACCCTCGCGTCACCCTGGTGAGGCTTGCCACCACCTTCTTCTTCCCTCCTCTGGCTGGCCTCCTCGCTGCCGCCTTTTTCTCCAGGGTTACCTACCGAGGCTGAAGGCGTTGCGAAGGATGCCACAACGAAGTATGATGAGATTTGAAAGGCTGATGGGGACGGAATCGAGAGCGTCATTGGACCCGAGAACTGGCACCTGGAAAGAACAACTGGAGAATCGCATCTCCACCGTCGAGGCCCTTTCCGAGTACGTTCACCTCACCGAGGAGGAGATAGAAGGCATTGAGAGGGCTTCCTCCCGTTTTCGCTGGGCTGTTACCTCCTATTATGCCTCGCTGATGGATCCCGATGATCCTGATTGTCCAATCCGTAAACAGGCAATCCCCTCTCCCCTGGAGATATATGACCGCGCCGGCACCCCCGATCCCCTGCTGGAGGAGGAACATTCGCCGGTGCCCGGCGTGGTCAAGGTCTATCCCGATAGGATTGCCCTGCTCATCACCAATCAGTGCCCCACGCTTTGCCGCCACTGCCTGCGCAAGCGCCTCGCCGGCACGGAGGATAAGCACCTGGGCGACGAGCGGGTCAAGGGAGCCCTGGAATACCTCCGCTCCCACCCCGAGATTCGCGACGTCCTGATCACTGGCGGTGACGCCCTGATGCTTGAAGATGAGGCCATTGAGGATCTTCTGGCCAACCTCAGGGCCATCCCTCACCTCGAAATCATCCGCCTCGGCTCTCGCACCCTTTGCACCCTCCCCCAAAGGATCACTCCGGAACTCTGCCGAATGCTCGAGAGGTTCCATCCGCTCTACCTCAATACCCAGTTCAACCACCCCAAGGAGATCACCCGGGAGGCAACTCAGGCGGCGGATATGCTCTGCCGGGCAGGCATCCCGCTGGGCAACCAATCCGTCCTGCTCAAGGGCATAAACGACGACGTGAAGACGATGAAGCGGCTTATCCAGGGGCTGGTGAAGATACGCATTCGCCCTTACTACCTCTACCAGTGCCAGGTGCTCTCCGGAACCGCCCATTTCCGCGTCCCTATCGAGACCGGCATTTACATAATGCGCCATTTGAGGGGCTTTACCTCCGGGCTGGCCATTCCCACCTACGTCCTCGACACCCCCTACGGCAAGAGCCCCCTCAATCCCACCTATGCACTCGGCCGCGAAGGCGACTACTTCGTCATGCGAACCTGGGACGGCCACATTTGGCGGGAATTCAATCCGGTGGAGGACGAGCAGTGACCAGTGATCAGTGGCCAGTTTCGGGATCAACACGGGCGCGATAAATCGCGCCCCTACAGGCACAGCCGAGGAACACCATGTTCCCGCACATGGGGGCGGATTTTTCAATTTTCCCCCTTTTCTAAAAATAGCTCGCCCTATTTTTCAAGAAGTTACAAATTGTAAGATTGCCCAAACCAGGGCGAAGGTGGCCTGAGCACCTACGACGCCTACGGAGATGACACGTAGCGCAGACCTTCAGGTCTGCCAGTTGGTTTTGGGGCCTGCCGGGGCAGGGCTACGGTTCGACTTGCTCACCGCCCTGAGCCTGTCGAAGGGAAGCCCTGCGCTACAGGGGCTTAGCCTTCACCCATGTCCAGCACCTCGCGGACTTTGCGCGCCAGGCCATCCGAAGTGAATGGCTTATGGATGAAGGCGATGCCAGACTCCAATATGCCATGGTGGACGATGGCATTGTCGGTGTAGCCGGACATGTAGAGCACCTTCATCTCCGGCCGCAGGGGAGCCAGCCGTTCGGCTAACTGGGGGCCGCTCATCTGGGGCATCACCACGTCGGTCACCATCAGGTGGATCGGCCCCTGGTGCTGTTCGCAGATGAGGAGGGCCTCCCCGCCCTGATGCGCCTCCAGCACGGTATAGCCGTGCATCTCAAGAACGCTGCGAACCAGTTGCCGCACCATATCCTCGTCCTCCACCAGCAGGATGCTCTCGGACCCCTGAAGCTGAGTCGGGCGGGCGGTAATCAGTTCAGGATGCTCGGCAGGCTCGTCAACCCGGGGCAGGTAAGTCTTGAAGGTGGTGCCTTGTCCTAGCTCGCTATAGACCCAAACGTTGCCCCCGCTCTGCTTGACGATGCCGTAGATGGTGGAAAGGCCGAGCCCCGTTCCCTTCTCTCCCTCCTTGGTGGTAAAGAAAGGCTCGAAGATGTGGGATTTCGTCTCCTCATTCATGCCGCAGCCGGTGTCGCTCACCGCCAGCATGACGTATCGCCCGGGCTGGACGGCGACATGCCGGCTGGCATATCCCTCGTCAAGGTAAACGTTCTCAGTTTCAATTGTGAGATTCCCGCCCTGGGGCATTGCATCTCGGGAGTTCGCCACCAGGTTCATTATCACCTGCTCGATTTGTCCTGGATCGGCCTTTACTGTGCCCAGAGCAGGGTCGAGCGCGGTGACGATATGGATATCCTCGCCCGTAAGGTGCCGGATCATCCCTTCCATGTTCCGGACAACTTGATTGAGATCGAGCACCTTCGGCTCAACCATTTGTTTGCGGCTGAAGGCCAGCAGTTGGCGGGTAAGCGCGGCGGCCCTATCTGATGCCTGGTAGATCTGTTCCAGGCCCTTGCGCAACGGATCGAGTTTGCCAAGGCGTTCCAGCATGAGTTCGCTGTGGCCCGATATGATGGTCAGCAGGTTGTTGAATTCGTGGGCTACGCCACCCGCCAACCTGCCGACGGCCTCCAGTCTCTGCAACTGGCGAATGTGTTCGTCCCGCTCGCGCAGTCCCTTCTCTGCCTTCATCCGCCCGCTGATGTCGCGGTCGCTCCCGCGATAACCGCGGAAAACGCCATTCCTGTCAAAGAGAGGTATTCCGCTGCTCTCAAGCGTTACGGGGTGACCGTCCTTGTGAAGGTTAACGTTTTCAAGGAGCGTGAATGGCTGCTGTCGGGACACAAACTCGGCGAACAACTTCCCAACCCTTGCCTTCTCTTCGGCAGTCATGAAGTCGAAAGCAGTCTTTCCGATTATCTCCCCTGGCTCATAACCAAGGACATCCCGCACCCTCGGGCTGGCATACGTGTAGATGCCCTTTTCATCCACCTCCCAAACCCAATCATTGATGGTCTCCACTAGAGTGCGGAATTTCTCATTGCTCTCCCGCAGCGCCTCCTCGGCCAGTTTTCGCTCGGTGATGGGCACGACCAGTTCGAGGGCTGCTGCAATATTCCCTTCTCTATCCCTGATCGGACTGGCCATGATCTGCGACCATATTGTGTTCCCGGCGGCGTCCTTGCCGACTTGTTCGTGCACGACGAGGCTCTTCCCTGTCTCAAAAACCTCTCGGACGCCACAATCGGGACACACATTGGGGCGCTGGTTGTAGGTCACATAGCAGGTCTTGCCCGCAACGTCATCGCCGAATATTCCCTTGAGAACCTGGTTTGCCCAAACGGTCTGGTAGTCCTTTGAAATTATGGCCAGCCCAGCTCCCATACCCTGGGTAACCATTTCCAGCCTATCTCGTTCTTCTTGCAGGGCTTCCTCCGCCCGTTTACGTTCTGTGATGTCGGTGAACCGGCCCTGGAGGATTCGACCCTCGGGCAAGTCAATCACCGACGCACTTATCAGGACTGGGACAACGCTGCCGTCTTTCCTTATCACCTCTGCTTCAAAGTCTATGGCCTGCCCTTGCGCTACGTGTGACCGGAACTTCTCGGCGTATTCCCCCACTTTCTCAGGGGGGTGGAGCTGGGTTTGATGCATTCCGATGATTTCGTCTCGGGGCCAGCCCAATAGCCGCTCTGCCCCCAGGTTTGCGTCCACAATGTTCCCCGTATCGGGGTCGGCCAGGAAAATTGCGTCGGCGGCGCCATCGAAAATACTGCGGTATTTGGCCTCCGAGGAGGCTATCCGCCGCTCGGCCTGCTTGCGCTCAGTGATGTCTCTATAGATGGAGAGGAAGAAATGTAGGCCCGATATCTCGATGGTTTGTGCCGTCACCGACACATGCCTGATCTCGCCGCCTTTGGTGCGGTGTTGGGTTTCAAAGTCGTCCCTGCCCGCGCGCAAGAGTTTCTCGCCCCGAGCCCTCGTGTCCACGGGCGCCTCCAGCACCTCGTAATCGCTGACGCGCAGTTTGGCGAACTCCTCCCGGGAATAACCCAACTGGCGGTAGGCGGCATCGTTGAACTCGACGGGCAGGGTGGTTTTCGGGTCAATAAGGAGAACACCGTCGGGAGAGCGCTCAAGAAGCGTGCGGTATCTGACTTCTGCCGCTTTCAGGGCTTCATCTGAGCCCCTGAAGCCCAGTTTTCCTCGCCTGGAGGACGCAGCCGAATCTGCTTTCATGGCCATTTCTCCTTCAGCGCATCCTATTATCAATCCGCCCCAGCCGCGTATTGTTCGCCCACAGTGCTTGGCCGCAGTCTTTCTGTCCCTCTGCGCTATCCTCACGAGTAGGGGCGTCCGTCCAAATCTGGACGAACGAAGGCCGGATGCCCGCCGGCACCTCCAGTTACGTTCCCTCGGAACGTCCCCCCAGTCACCCTCCTGTCCTCCTGACCGCGTTCTTCCCCGCTGCCTTCGCAGCATACAGGGCCGCATCCGCCTTGGAGAGGAGTTCCCTCCCATCGCTTGCGTCCTGGGGGAAGCCGGCCACCCCGATGCTCGCCGTCAGATGTATCTCCTGTCCGAAGCCATCGGGCTGGAATGGCCTTGCCTCCACCGTTTTTCTTATCCTTTCGGCGATGGTCGCCACCATATCTCTGCTGGTTACAGTCAGGAGGACTGCGAATTCTTCCCCCCCATACCGGGCCGCAAAGTCCGTCTGTCGAGTCAAGGTCGTCAGGAGTTCGGCAAATGTCTTCAGGACGTGGTCCCCCACCTGGTGGCCGTAAGCGTCGTTGACCCTTTTGAAGTCGTCTATGTCTATCATCAACAGGGACAGCACCCGGCTGAATCGCCTCGCGTGTTCCATCTCCGCCGACAATAGGTGCTGAAAGTAGGAATGGTTGAAAAGCCTAGTCATCCCATCCAGCCGCGAGAGTTCCTCGTAATACCTCTTTTGCTCCGCCTCCCGGATGAGAAAAAGCCTTTCCGCCGCTCGCTCCACTATCAGGCGCAGTTCGTCCAACTTCATGGGCTTGGTTATGTAATCGAACGCCCCCGCCTTCATACATTCCACTGCGCTCTCCACCGTGGCAAACGCAGTCATGATGATGACCGCAGACTCCGGATTCATTGCCCGCGCTTCCCGCAAGACTTCTATTCCGTTCGCCCCGGGCATTTTCAGGTCGGTGATTACGATATCGAACTTCTCCCCAGGTGCGCGGATCTCTTCCAGGGCCTTGCTCCCCGTCGAAGCCGTCGCCACCTCGTAGCCTTTCTCCGCCAATATGTCCGCCAGCAATTCCCGTATGTTCCTCTCGTCGTCCACCACCAATATCTTCGTCTGGGCGGGTTGTTCAACGGCAGAGGCGGGCGATTCCCGCCCGTCTCCCGAAGGCTGTCCGGCCTCTACTACCTCCTCCTCTTCTCGCAAAACCAATTCCCCATCCTTTTCCATAGCCCGTTAATATACGAAAACCGTCCTCCAATGGCAAAGGTTCGTTACGAACGCCCTCCTGTCGCGCTACAACCCTAAATCCTCCTCCCGCCAAAATACGCACGCCGCGAATGCACCGGCATCACAGACCCTTCTCGCCCGCCGCCTTCGGAAGGCGAAAATGTCCACTTCATCCCACGCCCCCACCTCCTGGATCACCCTTTCTTCGCCCATCACTGCTTCACCTCCTCGCCCCTATTTAACCACGGATCCAGCCTTCGTCCGTCCAGACTTGGACGGACTACGGCGGAGTAGGCTTGCACGGATTGCACAGATTAGACGAGTCAGCAAACGGATACCTTGAGAGTTGAGCCCTCAGCAGTTTCTCTTCTCGAAACCCGAAACTCTCTTTCTGGAAACCCCTCGTTCTTTGCCGTTGCTTGAAACTTTGAACTTGAAACTTGAAACTCTCTCCCTAATCCGTGGTTGCTGTTGATCAGAGCCGTGAAATAAAAAACCCCGGCCCTGCCTTTCAGCAGCAGCCGGGGAATATCCACCGAACGATCGCCTATCGCTAGGCTTGTTCGGAATGTTGCGGAACCACTTTGGTCGCCTGCGGACCCTTATCAGTCTGTTCAACTTCGTAGGTAACCGCCTGTCCTTGCTTCAGGCTCCGAAATCCATCCCCGTTCACAGCGGAAAAATGAACGAACACGTCCTTTCCGCCTTCTTCTGCCTCAATGAACCCATAGCCCTTGGCATCGCTAAACCACTTTACTTTTCCGGTCGGCACTTTCTAATCCTCCTTTCTCCAATTGCGGACCGTCTTATCGTGTACTCGCAGTGAGCAAGCCAGGATTACTTCCACCCCAGACCCGGCCCGTCCGTTGAGTTACACGGGCGTGCCATAAGGCCAGTCGGCCAGCGCTCTTGCCCCTAAAGGAGGGGGCGAGCCCTCGCCAACTTCTTACATTTCTCACTTCAACACTCAAAGAACAGCCTCGTTCTACTTCTCAGCGCCACCACACCACCACCACTCCAGGCACCCCTTGATTAGATACACTCTTGATCAACTTGTCAAGTCCACCCCTAAGCAGTCTCCGAGTCTATGAGTCTCAGAGTCTTAGAGTCCACACCCAAAGCCTGCCACTCCTCCAAAGAGCGAACGCATATCTTCCCGCAATCCGAGTAATCCCCCTTCGCCAAGGCTTCGGCGGACAAGTCCGTGGTTGCCCTTTCTCAATGACTCTTGGACTCGCAGACTAGAAGACTCGAAGACTCTTAGACCCCTTACCGCCCTAGCCGCTGTCAAAACGTTTTAACACCCGGCCCCCATCTTCCCCTCCACCATCTCCAGAACCCCTGCCGCCAACCCCTCCATCTCCGTCGCCTCTTCCACGTCGTCATAATACTCTGCCGGCACGCTCCCAGGCAGGGCGTCCGGATACCTGGTAGTCAAATAGTACTGATCCAATCTCTTTGCCTTCTTTACCCGCTCGAAGTCCCCATCGTAGGCGACAGCCGCCTTGAGCAACACGTCCACCGAATGGGTCGCTATTGGGTATTCCTCCCCTTGCGCAAGAAGATACGCCTTCAGCGCCTTCTCCGCCGCCTGCTGATAGAGGAACAGCGCCAAGTGAAACCTTCCCTCCTGCCTCGCTCTTTTCCCATCCTTGAAATCCTCCTCCGCCTGCCTCAACCACCTCCTCCCCTCCTCAACTGGGTCATTTCTCATATAAGACCCTCCCCTCCTTC
>Ga0315288_10003673_pt1 | contig 19596 bp, 8 predicted proteins | sample YL17G11_20_MG_FD_203454 | JGI IMG/M metagenome (GOLD analysis project Ga0315288, IMG submission 203454) | Sediment microbial communities from Yellowstone Lake, YNP, Wyoming, USA - YL17G11_20 | ecosystem: Environmental > Aquatic > Freshwater > Lake > Sediment | place: USA: Wyoming | collected... | reverse complement strand
GCGCAGTAAGGTCGAGATACAGCTCCTTGTCCTCGAACGACGGCTCTATCTCGCTGCCTTCATGCCACTCGTTGAAGCTCGTAATCAGCACCCAGTGCGGGTCCGCTTCAATCGCCGCATCCCACTGCGCCCTATACAACTCGCCGTCGAACCGCTTCACAGCAAGGCCCGGCTTGCGAATCTTGGTGTCGTCGTAGCCGGGAATCACCGTCAGCGCGCTTATCCTGCCCGCGCCGTCTGCTAACTCCACCCACGCCCGGTACGTCCCGGGCGCCCACTTGCGAACCTCGTCGGGCGTCATACCTTGAAGCAAGCCGGCGGTGTTGTACGTGTGAAGCCCGTCAAAAACACGGGCCGCCCCGTAACTGAACTGATCGCCGATCACCTTGAGACCCACCACCACCATCTGACTGTTGATAATGCGGACCACCTTGAACCACCCGGTCAGCCCAATCTCCTGCAAGGCCCGCCCGTACACGAAGACAACCGCGTCGCTCCCGATTTTGAGATAGGCGGGATGCCCGCCGTATCTGCGCGGCACCTTGAGGATGTCCTGCGCCGCCGTCTCTGCGGTTTGCGGGCTCGGCACCGTCTCATAGTAAATGCAGGCGGTCAGCCCGTGGCGCCCGCAGACATCGAGAATCGTCTGCATCGCCCGGTCGGTGTAATCGCCGTGTCCCCACCAGCTCACAATCAATGTATCAATCCCTGCGCGCTTCGCCCATCGGCAGTGCTGGTCTATAACGTTGGGGTCGTGCGAATCATACGCGCCGAGGGCCGGATAATGCGTACTCTCTGAGATGTCTTTCTTCTCCGCGTCTATTCGGCCCCAGTGCTCCACCCTGCCCGCACCCCCCGGCCCGTCCGCCGTACCGTACCACGGATAGTAAAACGCCATCACGCGATGCAGCTCAGCGCCCTCCAGCCGCCCAGAGGTCAGCGCAACAACCAGAAGGCAACTCGCCAAAAACAACTTCGCCCACAACTGTTTGTGCTTTCCAACTGCCGACATCATTAGTCTCCAAATCCTTGTCATTGCGAGCACCTCACCTGATTCTCAGGACGCATACTAATACTCAATCGCCACCAAAGTCCGCGGCGCCACCTTCCTTAAATTCACCTTTCTACCGTCAGCCGCAAGCTCGACGTCTCCATCGACCGGCAAGACCAGCGCCTTGCGCGCCGCGACCGATTTAGAAAATTCGAGCGCCGCTTCAATCGGCTCATCATTGAAATTCTCGACGACGGCCACATTTTCACCAATCAGATACAACGCTACCTTGTTCGGAGCATCGAACTTCATCCCGAAAGGCGCCAGTAACTTGTCACGAATCGGGCGAAGCTCTTCGCGGCCCAGTTTCAACAGGCTGCTTGGATTGCCGGCGAGCTTTAGGATTATCACATTCCCATCATTGAGCTTCGTGTCGCCCAGCCGCTCAGCCAGCCCGTCGGTCATCAGCACCGGCTTGCCATCCGCAAGCATCTTCTTGAGTTTATCGGAGAATTCCGGGTCCTTGAGCGCGTGCACCGAGAAGAACGCCGCCTCGGCAGCCGGGTCGATCTTCGCGGTCGGAACGAGCGGCAATCCTAACATCCCCACAAAGTCGAATACATACTGCTCATTCTGCGCATCGCTGTTCGGCGGCTTGGGGGCGATAATCCCTCTTATGGGCTTGCTCCGCACGATCTGGGCAAGCTTGAAAAGGCCCGGAATCTCGGTCCGCAGCCTGCGAACGTTGGCAGGCCCCGTCTCGCCCAGCAGCGAGCCGTAACAGAACAGCAGCATCTCCTTAGCATCGGCCAGAACGGTCTGCCTGGCCTGCTCAACATAAGTATTTTCCGTAGTGCCGTAGGGATCGAACCAGCCGCCGCCCGTCTTCGCCCCCCCTATCTCGCCCAGCCAACGCATAATGTAGTAGGCCTCGTATTGCGCCTTTCTGCCCCACCTCTCATTGTCGGGGTCGCGTGTCTCGGTGCCGACCCACGTCCTGTCGTAGTCCGCCGACTCGCGCGCGACCTCGTACCCGCGATTGTGAAAATCATCGTACCACTGGGGGTACTTGATTATGATCTTCACCTTAGGATTAACCGCACGCCCCGCGCCCAGTATCAGCTCGCGACTAACCCTGACCATCAAGTCGCACCGATAGTCGGCCCACGATTGCCCGCCCCGCGCAGCCTTGCACTCGTCACACTGGCAATCGGTGAAAAGAAAATCATCGATCATAATCTCATCGAAGATCGATGCGGTATATTCAAATATTCGCTTGAGCTCGTCCTGCGTACCTTTGTTCGTATAGCACGATATGCCAGTCCAGCCGCCCGAACCCTTCCCGACTTTTGTGGGAGTGACGCATCCGGAGACTTCGAATCCCTCGGCCTTGAATCGCACCTTGGCGTCCTCCAGCGTCTTTCGCTCGGCGGTGTAGCCGTCTCTGAATGTCTCGATGAAAACGTGCGTCACGCCCGTCTCTTTGCACCACTTTATTGCCTCGTCAATACCCTTCTCGCTCGATAGATACTCCCGCACATTCTGCGCGGGAAAGAGCGTTGATATCCTCAAAACTTCCCTGTTCTGCCTCGCCAAATCCCATAGCGACCCAGATTCCGCGCGCAGAGGCAGCGACAAGGCCAGCACGGTCAATCCAACAAGATATACAGAGGTTTTCAGCTTAATCATTTCTTGCACCTTTCAAATCGCCGCAGCCCATTCTCACTTTATCACACCCCAGGCCCACTCTCGGTCAGTCTCTTTTGTCCACCACCTTCAGCGCAACAGAGGGCTCTCGAGCTTGACCTTACTGACGGCCAGCGCCAAGTCCCCGCCGACAACGGCAATCCGAAGGTCCGTGCCGTTGCAGCGGTTCATAAAACGGCACTGCGGCAGCACAAATCCCGCCGTCTTCCACTGCCCGCTGTTGCCAACCTCCACGTTACCCACCGGGCTAAACGCACCTTCAAACAACCCTTCCTTAGGATTCGAGCTGTCGTACTCCAGGCAAAAAGATGAACACCCCGCGTCACGGTACGTCACCTGAACAACGACCGTCTTATCGTACAGGTCAAAGGCGAAGGCATCGTCGATGTTGAAGTAAAGGTAACGGCCCCCCTGCAATTGCGGATTGGCCGCCGAGACAACCGCACCCACCTCGCCGAACTTCTTGGCCCCCCACACGCCGTCCCCGCTGCTCGGTCGCAGCTCTAGGCCCTCGGCCTTGTCCGGCTGCCAACAGACGCCGTTGCCCGCCCCGTAAGGCGAGGGCAATTGAAGATGCGCCCTTGTATGCCAGAAATCCGAAAACAGCTTCGTCAGCTCGATATACAACCGGCCGTATTCGCGCGAGTCCGCCACGTCCGTACCCTCGTGCCATTCATTCCACGTCTCGACGTGAACCATCCACGGCCTGCTGGCCGGACTAAGCTGCAGGACCTTTTTCCACCTGTCAATATACGTCTTGCCGTCCAGCCTCTTGACTATCAGCGGCGACCTGCCCGGCACCGCGCTGTGGTCATACCCCGGCCCAAGAGCAATCACCTGCCTGTAAATGAGCGGCCCACTCACCGCGCCGCCCCAGGAATAAATCGCATCGGCCTGCCCCTTCCAGCCCTGTGATTTGACGATGAACGGCTCGACGCCAAAGTCCTTGCGAAACCTATTCTTCACGTAGGCAAGCTGCCCCTCATCCTGGCCCTTCGCAAACGCCGCGTCATACAAGAAGACTATCGGCCTGCCGTCAACGCGCGCCCACTTCGCCGGCGGAATACAACTGAAAAAATCCCGCATCGCCGTATAAAACCAATCCTTCCCGAAATCTTCGGACAGGTCAACGTGGTAATTCCCCTTGCCGTCCCTGCGAAAACTGTTCCACTGGAGTATTGAGGTATCGTAAAACAATCCTATCTGCGGTGGCTTGAGGCCCTCCTTCTCCAGTTCGCTGTGCGCCTCGACCAACGGCCCCAGGCCCGCGAAACTCCACCCGTCGTATTTCCCCGGCACGCCCCAGAAAACCGGCATCAAAAAATCCACCCCGGCCTCAATCATGTCGCTCAACTGCCGTTTGTGCCAAGCGGAGCGATTATAACTGATACCGTTCATATCTGCCGGATGCGTCGTCAATGCGTCCGTGCCGTCGTCGTCTATAATGTGACTCTTGCCGTCGATATCGTACCAGTAGAAATACGTCGTCCCCACAATCGGCTGGCCCGATTCGAAACTCCTGGCGCCCTCATGCTCTTTCGGCGACAACCCAAAGTATTTGCCCGCCGGCTTCCCAGGCAGCTCGTCGTCCGCCGCAAGCCCTGCTCCACATACCGCCAACGACATTAACCAAATGCACCCACACTTTTGCGCTGCAGTCATACTTAATCCCTTCTTCCAACGGCTAAATACCCTATCAACACAGCGACAGCGCCGACAAAGCGCCCGCCGTCACCCTTTCTTCAATGAGGCGATCTTCTCCTTCAGCGCACGGCACACCGCGGCAGGGTCGCTCGCCTTGGTCACCGCCGAGCAGACCGCCACGGCGCCGGCGCCGGCGCGCATAACTTCCTCCACCTCGTCCACCGTTATCCCGCCGATCCCAACGCTCGCGATCCCCGTCCCGGCAAGCTCCTTTGCCGCCGCCGTCACATACTCCAACCCCACCGGCTCAGCCCCCGGCTTGGTCTCGGTGCCAAAGACGGGACCCAGCGAGACGTAGGTGGGAAGCTCTGCACATGCCGCCCGAAGCTGCTTGAGCAGGTGTGTGCTCTTGCCGATAATCAGAGGCGTCATCTGCAGCTTCCGCGCCGCCGCGATGGGCAGGTCGTTCTGTCCAAGGTGCACACCGTCGGCGCCTGCAGCGACGGCGATATCCGCACGGTCGTTCACAATACTCAGGATGCCAGCCAGCCTGCATATACGAACGAACTCCGCCGCAACCGCAAACAACTTGTCCCCAGCCATCTCCTTGACCCGCAACTGGATGCAGTCGGCGCCCCCGGCCGCACACTTCCCCGCCAGCGAGATAATCTCCAGAGGCAGATCGCTGCTGATGATGACATACAACCCAACGCGCTTGAACTTCTGTGCCGGCTCACTAAAAACCACGACATCCTTTTCAAGGGCGTATGCGGCAAAGCGCAGCCCTTCAAGCCTCTCCGCCAGCGGCCGGTTCTCGGTCTGCACCATCTCCGCCAGCGCCCGCAAAGCCTCCGTCAGGCGCTTGCAGCCCGCCGTAAAACAATCTGCCAGGTCGCCGCGAGAAAGCTGATTGTCAATCGTCCTGCCCGCACCAACGTCACCGACCGTGTCCCTGCTCGCGATAAGACCCCCCGCGTCAAGCTGGGCGACCGCCGCACACAACTGGTGACGAAGACTCTTGGCTCGCTCTGTAAGCAAGGCTGAATTCAGGGCGAACCTGCAGAAATCCTCAACAACGCGCGTCGCCTCACGGGCGCGATTGAAATTCGCATCGACAATCCTATAAGCAGCACGCTCCATAACAGCGCCGATTATACGATGCGAAGCGCGCGTTGAGTAGCCAAAAGCCTGATGAAAACTCCCCCCATAGTCCGGCGCACCGCCACCCTTGCCACGGCAACAACTGGCCAGGGCGCAAAAAATCAGCGGAGTCGCTCCTCCTCCGGGCGCGACCCCGCAATACCCATTAACAAAGCGGGCCGAAGCCAACTTTGAAATACCCAAAGAATCGGGCGGACAAGTCCTCCTCCAGAGTATGTGGTTGTTAGGGCGTCCGCCCAATATTGTCCAATTGAGGACAGATGAATAGAGAGTGCAAAGAATATGCCAGCAAAACACAGAAGGGGGCGCTCAGACGGGTTAGCTCGTCGTAAAGTCCTGTAACGACCACACTTACGCCACCGAGTGGCTCGGCGGTTACCATACGCGCAAACCCAGCGTTTTGACGGCGCGTTGTTTTTCGACAACACCAAATGTGCCCAAGCCCCCCACATTAACACCACATGGTTAATAAAATCGCCGCTATTCCCCCAAAACTGCGCCTGTTTACAAAAAACAACACATCTGTGCACAACGAACATCCGCAGCCGATGGAAACATCTGGGAGACAACGAGTCAAAGCGCCGAGGGTTAGTCCTCGGTCTCTCCCAGATATCTCGTGGCCAGGAACAGCCGGTTGGTCCAGCGGACCTCCCACCGTCTAAAGAGAGTTTCTTTGCCAGGCTCGCGCCGGCTGAGCCGGAAAACAGTGCTTTTTCGCCAGGAGATGATGCTATCTCCTATCTCCTGCGCCTGCACCGCCGGCAGGGTGATCCTCACCAGCTCACCCGTATCCGCCACCAGATCATACAAGCACACACTCTTGTCGGCCGGATCATAGACATACTTGCTATCGCCTGTTACAAAACCGCTGGGCCCTTCGCGCACCCATCCACAGAAATAGACTCGACGCCCCTGCGGAATCACACCGAGCGCATCGATGCCGTCAAACCCACTCCCTGCCGTCTCAAAACCCAACAGGCCCAACAATGTTGGCGTCAGGTCAATAGAACTGACCGGCTGGGCCACTTTTGTCCCTGGCGCCACCAGCGACGGCGCCCTCAGGCAAAACGGAATCCGCAGCGCTTCGTCGTAAGCTATCTGATCGTGTCCGCTCAAGCCGTGCTCACCGAAGGCCTCGCCGTGGTCCCCGACAACACAGAAGACCGTGTTGTCCGCGAGACCCAGTCCTGTTAGCTTGGCGTCGAGCTCCCCGAGAAAACCGTCCGTGTACCGAATGGTCTGCCGATAGCGCTCCATCGGCTCCTTCGCCGGCTCGCCATACCACTGCGGCACATCGTACGGATCGTGTGTCACCGAGCAGAGAACCACCAGCACAAACGGCTGCTCGTCCTGGCGTATCCACTCACCAATAGGCTCCAACATCGCGAGCTCGTCACAGGCCAAATAGGCGATGTAGCTGTTGGGGTCATTCAAATCATCCCTCGCCCAGAACTTCTCGAAGCCCAGGTTGTGTACCAAGCCGGGCCGGGACTCGAAGTCCCCTTTGGCGGACTGGAAAAACGCCGTGCGATAACCCAACTGCCTGCGGAGTATCGTCGCAAGACCCGCATATTGCCTAACCGCCGGCACCGCCTCGGCAAGGTCCTCCGACGCCGAGGGAAATCGGCCCGTCAGCATCGCAAAAAGCGCCTTTGTCGTATGCGTGACCGACGAACGCGCGTTTGCGAATTGCGCGCCCTGCGCTGCCAGACGGGACAAGTGGGGCGTCAAGCTGTTCTGCGTGTCTGCGAGTGAAGTATATGCATCCTGCACCCCCTCGAGAACAAGTATGACTATGTTGTGTTTCGCGGAGTCGCCTCGCAGAGGCAGTTGCACCTGGTCAAGGTAAGGAATACGGCGGCGCGACTCCTCCAGCCGGGGATGAAACAGGCTCGTCACGGCCCGAACGTGGGGGCTCCGGCCATACGCTGAGCCACCACTGCCAACAACGGCCCGCACAACCGTCGCACCAACGGCTATCGCGAGGCAGGCGCCTATCCTGATGCCGAACCGTCTGCGGTCGTACGTGGGAAGCACAGGTCTGGCGAGAACACAGAATAAGAACACGAGCGCAACAAGGCTCGGCCCCAGCAGGAGTATCGAGGCAAGAGGCGCCTTAATGAGATTGGCCCCTATCATAAGCACGGCGTTGACAGGGTCGCGCACCAGCGGCAGAAGCACCCTCGGCGAAACCCCGGTCCCCATCCGAATCAAATAACCCGCGTAAATAACCGACCATGTGCACGCCGCCGCCGCCGCAATGGTAGCCGTGCGAAACACCCATTTCCTGCGCCACCAGAAACACGCCAGCGCCAGGACTATCTCCGCGAAGAGCAAGACGGAAATATCACTCATAACCCAGCGAAAGTAATCCGCCAGCCGGCCAGTTCTATACGCCTGGAATAACTTTGCCGCTAATGCAAAGAACAGAGCTGCAAACATAAGCGTGCTGTAGGCGCGCGGTGCCAGAAAGCCATATATACCTCGGGTGGTCTGCGCTAGCTGGGGATTCCTGTTTAGTTGTGACTCAGCACGGTTCACGGGGGCCAACAGTATCAGAAAACCGGCAAAGAAACAATACGCTTCGCGGTGTGCGCCTATCTCCTTTTTTCCGACATGGCAAAAGGCTCCGCAGTAGTGTAGAGTTGCCCAAATTTGCCTCGGGCTGTTGAGTTATTATCTATTATGGGTATGACCTGAACAACTTTGTGTGAATGTCCAGACTATACGGGCACAAAAATCTCGTGTGCCTTACAGAACCCCCCGTACTACAATCCTTCACCTTCTTGTTTTTTTTGCACGTTTTTTACGCCTGACATAACTAACTTGTTGAGCTTACGGTAGTTATGATGATTTTGCTCATCGGGAAGTCTCCGATGAGTTTACCGCTTTGGGCCGCCGGCATGTTGTGCTGTAACGCCGCTGGGGAATATGCCGGTGGTTCCAAAACGCTGAAATCCAAATTCGCTGGAGGGTGCACATCATATTCCCTCAACCGACTATTCTGCACGAGAGGTAGTCATTTGGAGAGTATAATGCTTTTTGGTTGCGGTTGATGGCCAAGGGCCCGAAACCGCGCCAAGCATATACTCATTTGATATGAATTATGATTAGGGTAATATAAACAGTAGTATTAGTCTTAGGGTTTGTGCAATTGTGATAAATCGGGTTGTAGGTTGCTCAAAGTCTTTTACATAGGGAGGTTAGCTATAGCGGAGCCTTAGGGTGTGTGTGTGTAACCTGTTTGATTTGCTGTTAATTGGTTGCCGTAAGGCACGGGCGTCCTCGTCAACCACTGGCGCTGTTGTCTATATCGTGAGGTCTGACGCCGTTGCCAACAGGGATTTCACACCTGACTTAACTGCCGCCCACTGTGGTCACAGGGGATACAGCCGTCAAAACTACTTGAATTTACCATTTCGGTTCGTTATAATGGCGGTTCGTCTCGTATTAGCTGGCGTTCTATGGTAGTTGAGAATTGGTTTGGCTGCAGGGTGCTGGCTGTAAGGGGGTAAGGTAGATAGGTAAGGAAGTAATGAACAACGCGAAAAACACAGCGATAGACGCAGCAAGCAAGCGGTTCTTTATAGGGTTCGACATAGGGAGCAGTTTTGTGCACTATGTGGTTTTGGGTGATGCGAAGGAGATAGTGTACTGCCCGAACCCCATAATGCACTTTGCCAGCCCGATTGGGGCGATCAAGGAGGCGTGGCGCGATATCTTAGGCAGGTTCGGGTCCGCGGCTATAGCGAACACTGCATTCACAGGGAGCGGGGCCGAGGCCTTCCCCAAGGTGATGGCCGGCGTTACGTATGTCTATGACAGTGTAGTAATCCCCAAGGGGGCAGGTCTAATCGCGCCGCGGGCCAATTTCATTTTCCATATCGGCGCCAAGGATTCGTATTTCTTCAACATCAGAGAGGTTGGCGGCAAGAAGATCATCCAGGATTGGAAGACGGGAACAAAGTGCGGCGGCGGGTCCGGGACGCTCATCGAAAAGCAGTGCAGACGGGTGTTTGAGGGCGAGCTGCCACACCCGCAGCTTGAAGACGCCAGCGTTGCAAAAGGCCCGGAAGAACGCGAGCAGATAACGGTGCGGAACCGAATCAAACTCCAGGCCAGACTTGAAGAGATGTTCTGGCGGGCCGAGGCCGAGGCCCAGAACTCCACAGAACCAAGCGAATTCCTCGCGAGGTGCGGCGTCGTCATTCAGTCCGACTTGATTCACAAGCAGAATGAAGGCGCGACAAGGCAGGACAATCTGGCGGGATTATTCAGAACGGTTGCGCGGAACTTCAATATAGACGTCCTGGGCGCGCGCGAGTTCAGCGCCAGCGAAGCCGAGGGCCGTGCTATAGCCACCGGCGGCGTTATGGCCAACAACTTGGTGAGGAGCGCGCTTGCGGAGTTCCTCGGGATCCAAATAGAAAGACCCAAGCACTTTCAAAACGTCGCGGCCATTGGGGCCGCACTCAAAGGCCTCGAAGACAACAACAAATTCGCCTTTCATATCGAGCAGCTCGACAAGGTCGTGCAATATAGCAGGGAGAAGCGCCAGTATGGGCCGCCCCTATCGGACTCGCTCCAGAAGGTCCATGAAAAGACGGAGGAGCTGGCTGAACAAGCGCCCCCGGGCACCGAGGTAGTCATTGGAATCGATGGCGGCAGCACGACCACCAAGGGCGCGCTCGTCGAGCTGAAGACCGGGAAATTGCTGGATAAGCTCTACATCAAGACCCACGGCAACCCCGAAGGCTCCCTAAAACGGGTGCTGAAATACCTCAGCAGGCACAAGGCAAACGTGATCGTAAAAGGAGTGGGCGCCACAGGCTCGGCCCGCAAGCTCTACGAAAAAATCCTCTTGAGCAAAAAGAAGGCTGCCCAATTGAGCGAGCGGGGCGTAGAAATAGTTGACAGGGTCACCGATGAAATCACCTGTCACGCCCTCGGCGTTAAGCGATGCAACCCGGAAACGGACACAATCTTCGAAGTCGGCGGGCAGGATATGAAGTTCACCAGCTTCAGCCCCGACGGAACCGTCAAAGAAGCGAAGATGAACTATAGCTGCCAGGCCGGCTCTGGGCAAACGCTTGAGAATATGGCGGACGTCATAAACCTCAACGTCGAGAACACTCTACAGGAGGCAGCGCTTCGCGCGCCGCGCGTGCCGATCATTGATTCGACGTGCGGCGTCTTTATGGAGATGGATGAGAACAGGCTGATTGCCGAAGGATTCAGCAGGGACCAGATCGCCGCGGCGATAGTAAGGGGCACCGCCGCAAGTTACTACTACAAGTTCGTCGGGGGCTCGCAGCACGTCGGCCGCAACTGCTCCGCGCAGGGGGGGCCGCCCCTGGGCAAGGCCTTCCTCGCGGCGCTCGCTCAGGTCACCAACAAGGAGATCGAGGGCTACCCGCATCGGGAGATGTTCGGCGCCTGGGGCCAGGCCCTCGACATCATCGAGAACATAAAGCAGTTTGAACAGCAGGGCAAAAAGTATGGCTCAGCCTTCCGAGGCTGGGAGATCGTCAATATGCCCTTCGAGAAAAGGAAAGTCCCCTGCAAAGAGCTTTTCGGCGATGAAACCTGCGGCATGAGAGATTGCCAGCTCGAGGTTTTCTCCATTGAAGAGGACGAGATAATCACCGGCGGCTTCTGCCCGAGAGGCAATTCTGAGGCCTCTCGCAGGCCCAAAACCAACTACGTTGATAAGTACCACAAACTCTATGAAAAGCACTTCAAAAAGCAGGGCGCCCTTCAGGCCGAGCTTGGCTCCGCCCCACTGCCGGATAACGCTGTGACCGTCGGCATAAAAAGGAGCACGGCCACCCTCGGTGAGAAGGGAATCTGGAGCGCCGCGCTGCTGCGCAAGCTCGGCTTTTACCCCGTTGTCTCGCCGAGAAGCGATAAGGAGATTGCCAAGATCGGGGTCGATAATTCGAGGACGGAGTTCTGCATCGCCAGGAAGCTCGCGACCGGCCATGCAGCAGTTCTCAACAACGACCCCAAAATCGAATATCTCTTCAACCCGAGTTTCATCGAGCAGAGGACCGGCGAACCCCCGGACCTCAAGTATTGCATTTACACTGAATCCGAAGGCTACGTCTTGAACGACGTCCTCTCGCTCGATAAGAGCAAGCAGATAAATCCCATCCTTCACTTCGGAGATGATGAGCTTATCGTCCAGGCCTTCAAGCGCGAGTTCGACAGGCTCGGATTCGCAATCTCCAGCAGGCAAATAAAGGCCGCGATGAAATACGCCGCCGACGCCGAAGCCCAGTTCAACGCTGAGCTTTACGCGGAAGGCGACAAGTTCCTAAAGAGAATCATACAGAACAATGAGAAGGCTTACGTTGGGATAGGGCGCGATTACGTACTGCTCGATCCCGAAGCGAGCTCCAACTCCGGGGCAATGTTCTCGCAGGTCAGGGGCCTCGACTACATACCACAAATCTTCCTTGAGCACAAATTTGGCGATATCGACCTTGGCCCGATAGTGGAAAACGAATTCTGGGTCGAGAGCGTCAAGATTCTCAAGGCCAATGTCTTCGTTGCGGACCACCCCAACCTGTTCGCCATCCGAATGATGAACTTCGCTTGTGGCCCGGACAGCCTGAAAATCTACCAGGAGGAGAAGATCCAGCAGGCCGCCAATAAGCCTACGCTGGTCCTGCTCACCGACGCGCAGACCAACAACGCGCCCTTTGTCACGCGAACCGAGGCGCACGAAAGGGTCGTGAATCAGGCTAAGAGCGAGAAGCTCAAACTTGACAAGATAAGGAGGCGTCCGCGCGGCAATACAGACGGCCGAACCTGGCTGCTGCCTTATATGGGCGACGCCAGCTACATCGGCGCAGCGGGCCTGCGCTACTTCGGCGTCAACGCCCTGGTCCTTCCGACCGCTACCGAACGCGGCTACGAAGTCGCGCGCCGGCACATATACACCGAAGTCTGCCACCCGCTAAAAGGCGTAGTCGGGGACGCAATCGGATTCCTCCACGAGCAAATCGAAAAAGAGGGCAGGGAGTTTGTCGAAAGCAATTATCTCGTAATGCTCCCTACGACGAGCGGACCGTGCAGGTTCGGAAAATATACCGAGCTTATGAGAGATTTTCTCGACAAAGAGGGCCTTGAAAAGATCCCCGTCGCAGGACCATCCTCCGAGACCGACTATTTCGACATACCCTTTCCGCAGAAGCTCAGCTCCTCGGAAAAGATGAGAATGCAGCAGATGCTTTTCAAGGGGATCAAGGCGTCCGATATGCTCGAAGACATATATCTGCGGTTTCGCCCGTACGCCGGCGATAAGGAGCGGATACTCGAACTAAAGGCACGAAGGCTGCGTGAACTCGAGAGCATCGTAGAAGCCGGCGCCGAAACGAAGCAGCTTGTCGAATGGGGCAAGGAGACCGTGCGGCAGTTCAAGGGCGTCAATCTGCGAAATCACGAGAGGTTCCCAATCGTGCTTTACATCGGCGAAATCTATATGCGGCAGCACGACCCATATACCGGTTTTGTGATCCAGCATCTCCAGGATCAGGGCCTTGAAGTAGTACGCGACCCCGTCAGCGACTGGCTCGACTACGTCAATAAAATGAACCTGCGAAACGCCAGGCGGGACCTCATACTTCGCATCAGGCAGCGAGATCTCCGCAGGGCGCTGCAGACCTTCAAAAGGGTCCTCAAGTCGCTCATTAAGGGAAGGTATATGGCCTACGCGGAGGAGAAAATCGCCGAGCCGTTCCACGAGGTCCTCCACGGCCGGCATGTCCTGCCCAAGCCGATGCAGATGATAGAGACCCTCGAAAAGAACCACGAATGTCACGGCAACATCGAAGGCGAATCTCCGCTGAGCACCGGCATCGCGTACCATCTGATGCACGACCTGGTCAAGCCGAACGGCGACGCCTGCATCTCCGGCATATTCCACGTCGGACCTTTTACCTGTATGCAGGAGGGCGTCGCCACCGCCAAGATTGAGGCGATGGCCAAAGAGCTCCGCAAGAAAAAGCCGGACCTTGTCTTCCCTATCGTCCACGCATTCTTCGGCGACTCGGCCGGCGCCAACCTCGATTCCGAAATCGCCGTCTTCACCGAGCAGTGCTACCAGCGCAAGGAAATGCTCCAGGACATGCACAAATAACAGCAGGGCGGCGTCACGGCTGTCAGTTTGGCATTCACTGTGTCGAAAGTCGCCCGGCATCAGACAGGCGTCGCACCCTCCCCCGTCTATCGCTGATCGATATCGAGGAATAATAGGCGATGTCTTGTTAAATAGACACGGCGTCTTCTCCCTCACGTATTTTGAGCCATCAAAGCCTATGTCTTGATAAATAGACACAACTCCTTCTCCCCCACGTACCTTGAGGAATGAGAAACGATGTCTTGATAAATAGACATCGCCTTTTCTGTCGGCGTGGTCTCTTACGAGGGGGCTGCAGGGGGATTGAGAGGTGACAGGCGCTGGGCACGGCTGCCACGCGAAGGGTGGGCAGGGATAACAACGCGGTCGCGGGTGTGCGCAGAAACGATGTCTTGATAAATAGACATAGCCTTTTCACGCCGTCGACGATAGCTTACAAATCTGTGCTTCGCACGGTAGTACCGCATTTCGTAAGTCCCGCTACTATGCCGTCATTTCGACCGGAGCGATGCGCAGCATCGCGCAGCGGAGAAATCTCTTTCTATGACATACCGGCTTCTTCGAATAGTCGCCTTATTTATGAAATGCAGTAATAGGTCCCGATGCGCCCAGCCTTGGTAGGGGTATAGTATATCACTGCGTATGGGTTACGCCCTGCGTTTTGTTGTTAAGGTCAGGCCGCTGAGGCCGAGCAGCAGGAGTGTGGCAGGCTCCGGGACGGCTCCGGCGGCGATTGGCTGTTCCGGAATGCTCTCGTAGGCCCAGCCGCTTATTACACCTTGAGACGCCTCAAGGTTGCTCCCAAAGAGAATCCATCCGAAATGCCAGTCTTCCTCGCTACCGAACTTCACGCCTATATAACCGGCCTTCCCGCCAAATCGGCCTCCCCACCAGGTCTCGTAGTAGCCCGCTAACAGCCCATCATCTCTTGCGCTCAACCACAGTCGATCCGGGCCTATCTTCTCTGCGGCGTTGATTAGCGATGGCGGGCCGTGGAAGGGGCCGAGCCATTCACAGGCAAAATAGCCGATGGCGGCGAGCTCTCCATTGACGGTCAGTTCAGAAGATGTAGCGGCGGCGGTATATTCGAATAGGAAGTCAGCCGTTCCGCTTCCGTCGAGGTCAATCGCGATAGTGGAGTTGTACTGGTCGATAGTGATATCTTTGACTCCGCTGTAGATGATCGATGCCTCGGCTGTCTGCGGCACAAGAACGGCCACCAGGCAGATGCCCCAGAGCAGTAGCCCGCCAATAGTAGATACCAGTCTCATACTGTCCTCCATAGACCGGACCGAAACCGAGTTCAACTTCTGGGCGAGAAAGCTTAAAATAGCAGTCCGCCGCTCCTCCTTGAGTAAGTGTAATTTACCTATTTTTAACGTGAGATGTCAAGCGAAAACTGGGGGAATAAGCGTTTTTGGGCGTAATTTCGCAGGTACCCGCATATTTGGCGGCTGGGGCGGGCGATTTTTCCCTCGCTATCTCGACCAACAGGGACTATCAGCCTGCCAAGATTGAAGTTACGGTTTGTCACTCCTGCGGAACCCGTCCAGCCATCCTCCCCGCGCGAGAGCACCGCACGCTCCCGCGTCTATCCGCCGCCGATAGCTGCCAATTGGAGGCTATGTCTTGATAAATAGACACAGCTTTTTCCGCCGCACTTTGCCGTCGCCCATCTTGGGTAATCAAAGGCGATGTCTTGATAAATAGACATCGCTTTTTCTGCCGCACCATCGGCTGACTATTGCTCCGGGATATCGGGGAATTCGGCATGGTTGAATTCTCGGTTGCAGCCTCAAGCGCAGCGCCCCGCCTGAGCCTGCCGAAGGCTTGGCGATGGCAAAGCTCCAAGAGCGGTGCAACCATCCCCAAATCCTTCGGATTTGAGGCTGCCACACCCTATGAAACCACAAATAATGTTACCTGTAATTTGACTCATTTGAACCACGGTGGGAATTCAAGGCTACGTCTTGATAAATAGACATAGGTTTTCCGCCAGCCTGGTCTTTCAGGAGGGGGCTGTGGGGGGGGGCAGAGGTGGCGGAGGCTGTGCAGGGGTGACGGGCGGCGGCCGTCAGGCTTGTGTTGCCTGATTGTCAAGGCGAAGCGCCTGGATGCCTTTTCTCGTGCGGCCAACGTTCAGTTTATTGAAAAAGCTCACCATCGCCGATACTACCCTGTGATGAGCTTTCGACGTGAATTAAGGGTTCTTCTTCTGGCGGCAGTGACCTTAGCGGGGTGCGTGTGTTTGTGCCTGATCCACCGTGGCCGCGACCTCCCCGCGGCAAGGATCGACTGTTCATCCCGGGCCCGGCAGGACTCCGACCTGGCCAAGGCGCGAATCCGCTTCTTCGAAGTGGAGGATAACGACAATCGCCTGTGGATCAAGCACCACGACAGCGCCGCAGGCTTGCCAACCGTGGAGATGGGAACGGTGGATTTGGGCGGCCGGGGCAAGCACAGCCTATTCCTCGTGAACCACGACCAGGCCGCGAATCAACTAATCCTCACACTCAGCACGCCCGGGGCGTTGATGCCTGTGTACGCCAGGCTCAGCTCGGTCGAGGGCGGTTTTCTGGCGACGTGGTCGCCTTTGGCCGGCTCCCGATGTGTCCGCCGGGAGCGACAGATGCTCCAAACCCTCCTGCCGGGATACGTCGCAGCAGAGGGCCTATTCCGGTTTCACAAGAGCGCCCCCGTGCCGGCGCCTCGCGTCTCTGACAGCGTCCCGGTACAGACCCGCAAAACAGGCACACGCACACACCGCCAGGCCGTCGAATACGCCAAGATGCTCAAGGCGGGCATTCAACCCATCCCTCACGGCTTCAAACAGGGGATATTGCAGAAGTGGTTGGAGCGGCTCGGCAAAATCATCCCCGCGCTTAAACCGATACCCAGGCCCCTTCCCGGCTGGATACACTCGTATGGCTCCCAATATTATGGTGACGTGAGTGCGGGTTCGTATTATCTCTCCGTCGGAACTGCCTGCCTCGCCAACCGCAAGGATGCAAGCCTGATTCTCGAATATCACGAGGGGGGCACCAGATTCTACTCGACTACGTTTACCGTCCTGTCTGCCGGTAAGAAGCAAGTGGCCTCTCTTTCCGTGCAGGGAGACAGCAAGGGCTGGTGGCCGAACTACCCGGAGGTGAGTTGGAGGGTGGGGCCCCGGGATGTGCGTTCGGGCAATCAGAAACCTCCTCCTCCCGGCGGCGACGTCATAGACAGCGAGTATTTTCTCGAGTTGGAATTTCTTAACCGGCTCAAATACGCTTATGGCGACGTCTTCGAGGAGGATGTCCTTGCCGAGCCGAACAACCCCGACTTCGCCGGGTACCGCTGCCGCTATTTGGTGCCCGGCGAGAAGCTGCTCATCCTAAGATACCCCGCAAAAAGTGGCAAATGGCCTCCTCCGGCCCACTACCCCGAGGGCAGTGCGGGGGGATTCGAGACCGAACATTACACCTTCATCCGTTGGGGCGACGACGTGGTGGCCTATGACAAGAACACAGATGAATACTTCTTTGTGTTCGTATCGAGGGGTTCCTATCACGCAACCCAGGATGTAGCCCTTGTGGATGACTGGCTGCTAATTGGCCAGTGGGGACTCTGCGGCCTGTGGGCCATCCACACCCGCGATTTCAGCGTGCGGCAATTTCCCGCTGATAACTACGCCGAGGTGATTGACGCGACTCCAACGGCGATCTTGTTGAACAAGAAGGAGGTCCTCCCGCGACCGTTGAGCTATGGGGGTTTCGTCCGGCGGGCATCTCAGGTGGGCGAACCGTACCCACAATCATGCCGCTATGGCTCGATTCGCAGCGTCCAGGGCGCAACGATCTGCGCGGATGAGCTGAAGGGGCGCGTCATTTTGCTCGACTTGTGGAGTCTGCAAGACCCCGAGTACCGCGCCGAGATCCCCGACCTTATCCGGCTCTACGCCGACTATCACGCGCAGGGCCTGGAAATGATAGGAATCTGCTGCACGGCGCCTTGCCAAAGCGAACAGGCCGCACGTCTCATTGAAGGGCTGGGAATCCTCTGGCCGACGGATGGCGACCGCTCGCCAAACCGCCAGAATTGGGCATGGTTCAATTCTGGGTGGCAGCCTCAAGCGCAGCTTGGGGATGGCAAAACTCGCAAAGCGGCGCAACCATCCCCAAATCCTTCGGATTTGAGGCTGCCACACCGTATGGATCCACAAATAATGTTACCCGGAATTTGGCTTATTTGAACCACGCCCAGAAGTGCCCGCAAGTCGGCACAACGAGACTCCTGCTCGACAGGCAGTGCATCGTTCGCTACAAAGACCTCAGCGGCCCCCTTCTCACCGACGCCATCGAAACCCTCCTGCGCGAATCCCCAACTACACCGACCAAGATCCGGTAGGGTGGGGTTCACCCCACCAGTCCTTCTACAAACCCGACAACCGATTCGCGGGCAGGACTGCAAAGTCGCCGAATGTAACCTTACCATCGCCGTTGGCGTCGAACGGGAAATCGCCAAGTGCTTGAGGCGGTTGCCCGTCGATAGTGATATCCGGCCGAGTCTATTGGCTTCGGAATCGAGTGTTGCCCGGACGGGCAATAACGTGCTACTATAAGGCTTCTGCAAAATTGCAGGTTAGGCCTACTTAGAAAAGAAAAAATCGTTTGTTGATTACCTGCAATTTTGCAGAACTCATTGGTACTATATGAAAACAGAGCCATCGATTAGACTAATTGTGAACATGGATTTGTGAGGTGCGTTATGACCAATGTGGAAACACTCTCAACCGGAAATCTTCGCAGGAGCTTCGAGAAGAGGCTCAAAATTCAACTCAAAAATCAAAGTGCAAAATGCAGAATTGAGGAAGTCACTGCCGCAAAGCGGCAGTTCCACATTTTTGATATTTCATTTTTGACTTTTGCATTTCTCAGAGTTCCTTTGCTTTGTTTGTTTTTGGCTGCCCTCTTGCGGCCCGACGCGCTGTGGGCCGAGGTCGTCTGGCAGCGCAGGACACTGCCTGGCCCAAACAGCGGCAACCAGCAGACAGCGTGCGTTGTCGCCGACATCGACAAGGACGGTATCAACGATTTCGTCGTGACCGAGCGCACGCAGACACCGTCGGTTGTCTGGTACAAGTACAACGGCAACGGCTGGCCCGCCCAAGTACCGGCGGGCTGGGATATGAAGGTCATCGACGAGGCTGCTTTGAAACCCGAAGCAGGCGGCGAAGCCTTCGATATAGATCGCGATGGCGACCTCGACATTATTTTTGGCCAGGATGCAAGCGGCAACGATATCTGGTGGTGGGAGAACCCATATCCGACTTTCTCCAAACCGTGGGTGCGCAGGTGCATAAAAGATTCCGGGGCAAACAAGCATCACGACCAGACGGTAGGAGATTTCGACGGGGACGGACAGGCGGAGCTTGTATCCTGGAATCAAGGGGCCAAGGCCCTGCTTCTATACGAGATTCCCCCCAATCCCAAGACAACGCAGCCCTGGACGGCTGCAACAATCTATACATGTTCGAGCGGGCTTGAACGTGAGGGTTTTCCATCAATTCCGGTTGACATTGACCTTGACGGCAAGGTCGATATTGTCGGCGGCGGCCGCTGGTTCAAACATCTCGTAGAAACAAAATACGCGGAGAACGTCATCGATGCCAATATGGCCTTCACGCAATGTGCGGCCGGTCAGTTAATAAAGGGAGGCCAGCCGGAAGTGGTCTTCAGCCCCGGCGATATGGACGGCGATGCAAAGCTGTACGAATGGAAAGAAAACGAGTGGATGCCTCGCAAGCTCCGTTACGTCGTACACGGCCATACATGCGAAGTGCGCGACGTTGACGGCGACGGCAACCTGGACATCTTCATCGGGGAGATGGGCAATCCAGGCGCCGGCGACAACGCCAAAACTTATATCTGGTACGGCGACGGCAAAGGCGGCTTCACCGAGACGGTGG